>Ga0180300_10000841_pt1 | contig 13921 bp, 11 predicted proteins | sample GuaBasSediGuay15_FD_121798 | JGI IMG/M metagenome (GOLD analysis project Ga0180300, IMG submission 121798) | Subseafloor sediment microbial communities from Guaymas Basin, Gulf of California, Mexico - Guay15, Core 4569-2, 21-24 cm | ecosystem: Environmental > Aquatic > Marine > Hydrothermal... | reverse complement strand
GGCGTAGAGGGTGGGGGACCCCGCCCGGGTGACGACGCTGGTGGTGCAGATGGAGCCGCTGCCGATGCCGACCCTGAGGCCCGCGACGCCGTCGAGCTTGGTGAGGCAGTCCTCCGCCGCCTCGTAGGTGCCGATGTTGCCGACCACCACCTCGGCTGAGACCCTCTCCATGATCTTCTTCGCCGCCTCGAAGCAGTTCCTGTTGTGGAAGTGGGCGACATCGGTCACGAGGACATCCACGTACTCGTCGAGGGCCTCAGCCCGCTTGAGGTCGAAGGGCGAGACGGCCGCGGCGCAGATGAGCCTGCCCTGGTCGTCGCGGACGGCGTTGGGGTAGGTCCCCTTGAGGGTGATATCCCTCATGGTGATGAGCCCCCGCACCCGCCCCGCGTCGTCAACGATGGGGAGCTTCTCGATGCGGTGCTCATGGAGAACCTTCTTGGCCTCCTCCAGGGTGATCTCCTCGCCGGCGGTGACCACCTCCCGGGTCATCACGTCCTCCACCCTCAGCCCGGGGTCGGCGAGGCGGACGTCCCGCCACGTCACGATGCCGACAAGCCTGCTGTCATCCTCGACGACGGGAAAGCCGTGGATGCGGTGCTCGTCCATCAGCCCCAGCAGGTCCTGGACGGTGGAGTCCGGCCTGACGGTGACCACGTCCCTGATGATGAGGGCCTCAGCCCGCTTGACGCCCCGGGCCATATCCACCTCGGCCTCGACGGAGCAGTTCCTATGGAGGACGCCCAGCCCCCCCTGACGGGCGAGGGCGATGGCCATCTCACTCTCCGTCACAGTGTCCATCGGCGACGAGATGAAGGGAACATTCAGCTCCACCCTCCCCGTGGCCCGGCTCCTGACAACCGCCTCAGCGGGCTCAACGGTAGTCCAGCCCGGGAGGAGGAGAACATCGTTGAAGGTCAGAGCGTGATCAGCGTTCTTGAACTTGTCGCGAAAACCCATCTCTCACACTCTCGGTTTAAATCGATGTTGCAGAGGCGAGGTTTATTAACATTTGGATCAACAGCCCCGCCGGCCAAGATCGACTAACCGGGGTCCAAGCCCCGCCCAGGGACCAGATGAGAAAACTTCAGGAAAAATAGGGGTTAGCCAAACGATAGGATTTCCTCGATGGCCAAGAGGTCCCTAGCCTTGTCAAAGTATTTCAGAACCCGCATGCCCTTCTCCGTGATCTCGTACCGCCTCTTAGTTCTCCTGCTCTCCGTGTCCTCGATCTCCCTCAGCAGGCCCCGCTGAACCAGGGAGCGGAGGATGCGCTGGGTGGGCCTCCACGAGAGGTTGGCCGCGTACATGATGCGGGTCGGCTTGTCCACGCCGCCCCTGACCACTGAAAGCACGTTCAGCATGATGTCCAGCTTTGACCTTCGACGAGGCATAAAGCCCCCTCCTCCGGGCTCATGACCAATACCCCTAATGCAGGATACATTATTTAACTGAAATTCATCCCTGATACAGTTCTGAGATAGAGACGGCAAACATGTTCTCAACATACCAATTCACCAGCACAACAAGAAAACGGCCGCCGAACTCCGATTTTTCAACCCCGGCGGCGAGACGCCGCATGCGTCCCACCGGAGGCCTCATGGTGCCCACGCCTTCCCGGGGGACATGCGTCTCCGCTATGAGCCGCTGTATAGCAGGGGGCTCAAATGCTTCTCGAAACCCGGGCTCATGTGGACAGGCACACTTGGTATTGGGGATATGGCCGGCTCTGGTCGCGGAATAGGGATTACCCCTTCATAACGCTAATAATAACTCCAAAGGACTATCTTATCAAATGAGCCTGACCAGCCCACTCGCCCCTGTAGTTGAGACGGTTAGGTCCCGCGCGCGAAGACGGGACATGAAACTGTGGGACGTCTTGACCATGCTGTACCAGATGGAGCCGTCCGAGCTGATGGAGCCGATGGAGAATGCGGCGCTGCTCGACGGGATACTGCCCGCGGATATAGAGGGACCACCGACGAAAGAACCGATGTGACGGGACTTACGCCGTCATGTACGACAAGGGGAGTTTCATCCCCTTTATTAGACTTTACGGTTAACTTTTCTATCTTTGATCGCCTCTGTGCTTAATTCGCCCAATAGTGGTCTAATCCTAACATTTTAAGCTATCGTTAGATGTTCTATTAGTGCTCGGATCTGGACATATGTAACGTTTAGAGTATAGTTGGTCGGGTTTAAATATAGCGTCACTATTTAAGTCATGCTCGGATCCGAGCATCATTTGATGGGGTTTTTAGAGCTTTTATAAGGGATTTAATTGGTTTTGAAAAAGAAATAGATGCCTTTAAATCTGTTTCACTCAAATATTCACTCATTTACGTGAAACATGATCTCTTTCCTTATCCTTTAGTTCCGAACATGGTTGGAAAAATATTTAAGGATAAAAAATTTAGATTTATTTTAAATGTCTAAAAAAGATGGTTTTCAAAAACCTATTTTGTTGTTTGGATTATTGTTTATCTTAATTATTGCAAGCCATCCAAATAATGTTAGGGTTACGAGAGGTCAAAGAATCACGATTAATTCAGAGGGAAAGAATGATCCTGAAGGAAATATTAAAACATACGTCTCAGGTAAATGCGGACAAGATTATAGGCTAGTTACCCCAGTTAATGCTGATATATGGGAGATCAATGTTACAATAATATCAGAGCTTTCAACTCAACCGGTTCACATTAGGATTTATGAAGTTATTGGAGAATATCCATATAATTATGAAGAGCAAACTAATGTACCTTATGCTAAAGGAACTGGAAGAGCCTCATTAGTTACAAAATTGAATACGTCGAAGACTTATGAGATATGGATTAGAGACGCCTATGCAAAACAATTTACAGGCATTATTGAAGAAAACTGGCATCCATATGTTATAAATGGAGGGTTTGAAGAGGGGCCTGGATTTCCGATCCTAGGTTGGGGAAGTTCGGGCCATATCGGCCATGGTAGTGGAGAGGATACTTATCAACAGAGCCGTAGCGTGGGTCTGCAACAAGCCCCCTATCCTTCTCGTATTTGGCAAGATGTTGATATTGATAGATATGATCTCGTTTTCTCTTTTTGGTATAAGCCAAAACCTGAAGGAACACGCTACAAAGCGCCAGAGGGAACTCCAGTAAGATTCCAAGTAATGATTGACAACTTTATAGTATTAAATGAAACATATGTTGGTAAAAATGATGATTTTGAATATCGTCATGCAATATTATTTTTAGAACCATTTTTGAAATATAACAATCTTGAATTAGGCACCCATAGGATAATGTTTAATGTTCCGCCATCAGATTTAGAATATGCAACAATCAGCATAGATGAAGTCTCTATTAAAAGAATTAAAGAAATGGAGAAAATTAATACGGAACTATGGTGTGAACTTTCCCAAAATCGTATAAATTCTGGAGAAACGGTGAATATTTCTGGCAATATAAAACCATCATCTTCTGAAATAATGATTTTATATGCTAACTTCACTATTCAACTTTCCTATAGTACAGATGAAGGCAAAAATTGGTGGCCCATTGCAAATATTTCATCAGACACAAATGGCGCATTTCAATTTTCTTGGACGCCGCCACGCCCAGGAGAATACATTATTAGAGCTACCTTTCCTGAAAATGAATATTTTTCGATGTCCGAGGCCTGGACAGAATTGCTCACTGTTGGTTCAATTGTCAACATAGATCAAGTCAACATAAGTGATAATAGATGCGATGTTAATTCATCTCAAATAATTAGTATTCATGCTAGTTTTGCTCATGATAATTCTAATGCAGAGGCGATTTTACTTACAATTAATGGCACAGAATATCTTACAGATGATTCCGGCTGGATTAGCTTTGTTGTAACGGGGAAAGATATTGGAAAGACTATTTGGGAAATAGAATCTGTTTCTAACTGTGATGATTATAAAATTTTAATCGAATCACCAAAAATTATTTGGGATAGAGTTCAAATCGTTTTGCCTGAAACACAGAGAATTGATATAGGTCAGCATCTCATTAAATGGAATGGCAGGTACCTTTATAATGATGAAGTTTTTCAAGGCTCATTAATTCTTAATGATACCTTAGCAAAGACACGGATTGGTAAATATGGTTATAGGATTATGGGTATTTCTGATCCTAAGTATGGTTTGACTAGTTTTTCTGCTAATGATTTTCAGATCATTTTTGATCGAGTTTCTCTTCAATTGTCCATTTCAGATGAGAGGATCGATGTTGGTGCTGAACCGGAGATTATGGTTTTTGGGGTTTATGAGTATGATTCTCAGCCTTTCCTGGGGCATGTGAGTTTGAATCATCCTTCATCGGTGGATGAGGTGGGAGAGTTCACCTACTCCGTTCAGAGCGTCACTGACCCGCTTTATGGTCTTACGGCTTTCACAAGCAACGATGTCACCTGCATCTGGGATAGGGTCAAGATCGTTGATGGCGGAGTCTCCAGCGAGACCGCTAAACCTGGCGAAGCCGTGACGGTCTGGTTCAAAGCCGAGTACGAATACGATTCCGAGGTGTTCGACGGCTCTAAGGGAGTATTGTACGTTAATGGAGAGCCGATGGAGTGGTCATCCACCAATTCCAGGTGGGAGAAAGAATATGCTTCAGATGAGCCCAAGACTATCACATTAGAGATAACAGGGGTTCAAGACCACAAATATGGGTTGACCACTTACAACGATTCAGTTGGACCCATTATCCTCGAATGGAGGAGAACGTTCTGGCAGGAGCCTATTGGCATTGTTTCTATAGGGGGGGTTACAACAGTTTTAGCCCTATTTTTGATCCTTGTTATGAAAAAGAGAATATAATAGAACTAGTTATTAGCTTTTTAAAAAAGCATTTTCTATTAAATATGTTCGGTTTTGATAGGTGCTCTAAATCTAATAATCTTAAACATCAATATGTTTTTCTCAAGATTATTGAGCCATTTATTTCTTTATAAATCTCCCATTGATTATTTAGGAGTTCTAGAAGTCTGGCTTCATCTGTTGCATCAATTTTTTCGTATCGATAATCATTGCTATCGCGTTTAAGTCTTTTTTCGAGTTCTTTAATTCGCATTACTAACTCATCATATTTGTCTTCATATGCAGATGCAAATCTGGGGTTCTCTATTATTTTTTTAATTACGTTTTTAGCTATCTCTACGCTTTCTTCTTCGGTTGGAGGTATGAATGCTCTAATCTGAGGCAAGCCTGGTAGATTATGGGGCTTTGGTTCCCCTAGGGGTTTATAGTTCGCATGAATCTCTTGAATAAGTCGCTCCGGAAGAATGGATTGTATAGCCTTAAGTTGACTTCTTAATTCCTCTACCTCATCTTTTATAGACTCACCTAAACTCCAGTCTGCTTTCAGGTATTCCCGTCTCAGATCTTCTACCGTTAAGCCCCTCGAATACCTAGCCGTAGTCGTATTTTGTGAGTGCCCCCTCATTTTTTCGATAATTACTTGATTGACGCCAGAGATCTGAAGTCGTCTCTGAAAGGCCGCTCGAAAACTGTGATGAGCTAGCCTTTCACGTTTCTTATCAAAAGTAACTTTAGACATCAGAATAGTTTTCTTGATCGCCTTATACGCTCCATGATACTTAAGGGGTTTATCATATTTCCCGATAAATAACGCTGAATCTTTGTCTATCTTCTTGCCTTGTCTACGTCGCCAATTAAAATATTGTTTCATCGCATCAACAGCTTCAGACGCTATGAATGTATCATACTCAACATTGTTTTTGGTCTCAGCTGGATAGAAATGCACCCTTAACGGAGGTTTCGCACTCCAATCTATCCTCCCATAGTTAAGTTTGAGAACGCTATCGATACGGGCACCAGATGTGTACAAGAACCAAATCAACGCCTTCTCTCGAGGAGCGGCAACCTTAAGCAGCTCCCTTATCTCGTCCTCCGTAAGAGCCTTATGAGGCCGCTCAACATACGCTCTCCGCCCACCCTGAAGCTTCTCAATTGGAACATGATGCCGTGTATAGAAGCTCCTCACCCGAGAAGCATAATTCCTGCATGTATTTGGGGTAAGCCCTAGACTATCGCGCCAATCCTCAATAAGACGATGAGGTTCCTCAAGTTCGAGAAGCTCAGAAAACGTATCAACGCCAACCCATCTACGAAACTTATTAAGAATATAGAAGGATCCTTTGGGGTCAGTATAGGCTGACAGCCAAAGCTCAACACATTGCTCCATGGCCGAGCGATCTCATCATACAAATATATAAACTTAGCCGTAGTGGCAAATATGATCCCCTTAAGTAGAGCAATTAGTATTCTGCGTACTTCAGGTGGGCTCTCCGGGGTCGATGCAAAAGGGTTATGACCAGAGCCGCAGAGGATAAGGAGGGACGAGTGTGACCGTGGAGGCGACCCTGTGCCACATCATCGACGGAGGCCGCCTTCTCCTGCAGAGGAAGTCGGCGGGCCGGTTCGGGGAGGGGAAGTGGAACGGCGTCGGCGGCAAGCTGAAGGAGGGGGAGAGTCCCCGGGAAGGCGCTGCCCGAGAGGCCTTCGAGGAGACGGGGCTCACGGTGTCGAACCTCAAGTTCCACGGCGTCCTGAACTTCTTCTTCGGACAGCGGAAGGAGCCAGACTGGGTCGTCCACGTCTTCTCCACGAGCACCTTCGAGGGTGAGCCGAGGCCGAGCGAGGAGGGAGTGCTGCGCTGGTTCGCCTTCGACGAGATCCCCTACGACGAGATGTGGCAGGACGATGAGCATTGGCTCCCCCTGCTCCTGGAGGGGAAGCGGTTCAGCGGCGACTTCTACTTCAACGAAGACGGAACGGAGCTGGTAGACTTCAACCTAAAGGTCGAGCCGGCCCCGCGCGAGGCCTGATGCCGGAGGCGCGGCCCTAGCGATTTGCTGCCCAGAACCGGAGATGGAGCCGGGCGGGGGATTCGAACCCCCGTAGAGCTGCTCTGCAGGCAGCCGCCTAAACCACTCAGCCAACCCGGCCAGCATAGTAAGAAGCGGGCGGGCCGGATTTTAACTTTTCCTGACGGGGAGAGCATAGCCGTATGGGAAGCAGGGGCCCAAAGCACGGCTCTGGTGGGGTCGCCCGGATTTGAACCGGGGATCACGTGGGCCCAAGCCACGTATCTTAGACCAAGCTGGACCACGACCCCGCCGACAGACTCAGAACTCCGAGGCGATTTTTAACCTTATCGAAAAGGGGTCAGCCGTACCTCCTCTTCGCGCGCTCCAGCGCCTCTATGACAGGCATCCTCCCCCCGGCCAGGAGGGTGAGCATCGCGCCGCCCCCCGTGCTGACGTGGCCCATCCGGCTGTCGACGTCCATCATCGAGGCCATCCCACCGAGGTGGCCCCCGCCCACGACGGTGAAGCCGTTGCACTCCGCCATGGCCCGCAGGAGCTCCTTCGTGCCGATGTCGAAGCCGCGCCGCTCGAACATGCCCAGGGGGCCCTCGGCGACGACGGTCTCCGCCCTCTTCACCTCGTCGCTGAAACGGGCGATGGTGTTGAGGCCGATGTCGTAGATGTTCGTCTCGTCCGTCAGGTTCTCCACGAGGACCTCCACCCTCGCCCCCTTCACGTCTAGGGCCATGTCGACGGGGAGCTCGATGAGGTCGCCGTATCTCTTGAGCAGCTCCCCTGCCTCCGCAACCCTGGCCCGCTCCTCCTCGGTCAGGCGCTCCAGCCCTTTCGACATGTAGCCTTGGGCCATGTGGAAGACTTTGTGGATGAGGCCGCCGATGAGGATCCGGTCGGCTATCTCGTCGCGGAGGACCCGGCGGATGACGGGGAGCCGGTCCTCGACCTTGGCCCCGCCGAGGACGAAGATGCACGGCCGCGCGGGGTTGACGAGGACCCGGTTGAGGGCGTCGAGCTCCCGCTGCATCAGCCTGCCGGCGACCATAGGGAGGACCTCGCCGAAGCCGACGAGGCTCGGCTGGCTGCGGTGAGCCGCGGCGAAGGCGTCGTTCACCACCAGGTCGAAGTAGGGCGCCAGCGTCCTCACGAGCTCCGTCTTCGCCAGCTCCTCGGGCGGGCCGGCCCGGTTCTCCTCGTCCAGCATCCTGAGGTTGTCGAGGACGAGCACCTCCCCGGGCCTCAGCGCCTCTATGGCGGCCAGCGCCTTCCGTCCCAGGATGTCGTCCACGAACTTGATGCTGCCGTTGTGGTACATCTGGAGCACCCGGGCGTGCAGCTCCAGGGAGGTGAAGTCGTACTTCCCCGGGCGGCTCTGATGGGCGCCGAGGACCACCCTCGCCCCCTTGAGGTCGCGGAGGGTGTCCGTGACGGCCTTTATCCGGGCGGCGTCGAGGATCCTCTTCGAGGCGGGGTCGAGGGGGGAGTTGATGTCGACGCGGAGGAAGACCGTCTTCCCTTCAACGTCGACGTCGTCGAGGGTCAAGAAGTCTAGGGCCATGGGGGTTCCCCGGTTTCCTCTGTGATCCATTAGCGCGGGGCTATAAATATAAAACGTAGTCGGTTTGACCCGGAGCAAGATACACTCCGCAGCGTAGTCCGCCGGGCGGATAGGGATATAACTCGCCCTTAAGCATCTGTTACACGGTGATTGGAGTGGATAAGGTCAAGGTGGGGGATGCGGCCCCCGACTTCACCCTCGTAGACACGGAGATGAAGCCCCGGAGCCTCAGTGAGTTCCGGGGGAGGAACGTTGTCCTCGCCTTCTACCCCGGCGCCTTCACCTCCGCCTGCCGGAAGGAGCTGTGCACCCTGAGGGACGCCCTCGCGAGGCTGGAGGGGCTCGACGCCCAGGTCATCGGCGTCAGCGTCAACGACCCCTTCTCGAACAAGGCCTTCCATGAGATGAACATGCTCAACTTCCCCCTCCTCTGCGACTTCAGCAGGGAGGTCGTCGAGCTGTACGGCGTCGCCATGCGTGACTTCGCCGGGCTGAAGGGCTACACGGCCGCGAAGCGCTCCGTCTTCATCATCGACAAGGAGGGCGTGGTTAGGTACCGTTGGATCTCTGAGGACCCGGGCGTTGAGCCCGACTACGACGAGATCGAGAAGATGCTTGAAGCGCTGAGCGTGAAATAGGGTTCGGCCAGACAGCGGGCGGCAGCCGCTGCTCTCTTGTATCGCCCTTCTGTGTCCGTATTATCCATCTTGGCGCTCGACTGCGCCGCGTAGCTCGGATAGCCTCTGTTTGACCTCTTCGACGTGCCCTCTGACCCGGGCCCTCCTCCAGACGTGCCTGATGTACCCGTTGGGATCGATGAGGAAGGTGCTTCTAACGACGCCGAGATACTCCCGCCCGTACCGCTTCTTGAGCTGCCACACCCCGTACCTCTCTAGGACCTCGTGCTCCGGGTCGCTCAGAAGGGTGATCCTGAGGCCGTGTTTCTCCTTGAACCTCAAGTGGCTCCTGACGGAGTCGGGGCTCACGCCCAGGACGGCCGCGCCCAGCCTCTCGAAGTCCCCCAGGTTCTCGGTGAAGTCGAGAGACTCCATGGTGCAGCCCTTGGTGTTGTTCCTGGGATAGAAGTAGAGGACCACCCACCTGCCCCTGAAATCCTCCAGACAGACCTCCGCGCCGTTCTCATCGGGCAGGCAGAAATCCGGCGCCTTGTCGCCCGCCTCTAAAACAGCAGGTTTCTACCCCATCCAAAACGCCTCCCTTACCCTATGGAAGTATTCGAGGCTGAACTATTAAAACAGCAGGGCCCCCATGCCAAAGCCCTGTTGTCGCGGTGAAGAAGTAACGGGATATAAAATGGAGGGGTTACCCGACCTCCTTGGGGCGCGGCTACTCCAGGGTGACCGTGCCGTATCTGCGGTAGTAGTCGACCCAGAGGCGCCGTATATCCTCGTCGAGGCTGTCCTTGATGAGACCGTAGATGGTCTTGATGTTCTGGATGGAGAAGACCTTGAGCCCCAGCTCCTCCTCCAAGTACTCGACAGCGCTCCTCTCCGCGATGTCGTCGACGCCCCCCATCCGCTCCTGGCGGTCCACGGCGATGACCAAGCCGACGACCTCGTGGTCGCCGAGGAGGTCCAGCTTCTCCAGGGTCTCGACCTTCGTCGTCCCCGTGGTTATGGTGTCGTCCACCACCAGTATCCTCTGCCCGGGCTTGAAGTAGCCGGCGCCGACGATGACCCTGTCGGCGGAGAGGTCGCCGTAGGCCTTCTCCTCCTTCCTGTCGTACATGTACCGCTTGTCCATCCCGTAGAGCTCGTTCAGCCCCTCGCACGCCAGGGTGGCGAGGCTTATGCCCTTGTAGCTGGGGCCGAAGACGAAGTCGAAGTCCCGGATGGCCCCCTGCTCCAGGAGGAGGGCGATGTAGCTGGCGAAGGCCCACTTCAGCCGTGCGAGGGACTCGCCGTCGGTGAGGGCGCCGAGGTTGATGAAGTAGGGGGAGGGGCGCCCGCTCTTCAGGATGAAGGGCTCGTCGGCGCTGGGGGGCAGCCGGAGGGCGCCCTTCTGGATGAGGAGGTCGAGGAAGACCTCCTCGATCTTCTCCTTGGAGACGAGGCCTCCCCCCTCCAAGGTGAAGGCGTCGCTGTTGATGTAGTCGAGGACGGCGCCGTAGTAAAGGATGGAGCCGCAGTAGGCGCAGTGGAGCTTGGTCGCCTCGATGTCATCGCCCGCCTCGACGGTGAACCGCGTCCTCTCCGGCGCGTACTTCGAGTTGGTGGGGCAGAGGGGGTTGGGACACTTGAAGATGCCCTCCACCTGATCGGGCAGCTCGATGCGCCTCTTCTCCTTCACGCGCCAGTCAGAGATGACGTTGAGGGTCGCGTCGGGAGCGACGAGGGCGATGAGGTCGATCTCCTTGGAGGTGAGGTAGGTCCCCTCGATCTTGATGAGATCCTTGGTGCCCAGCCTCCCGCTGTCGACGTTGAGGGCGATGAGCACCCGGGCCGCCGGGTCGAGCCGCAGCAGCCTCAGAACGAGGAAAGCCTTGCCGGCGGGGATGTGATCGATGACGATGCCGTTCTCGATCTTGCTCACGAGCAGCTGCCTATCCGACAACGGTGACGCCTGCATGAATCCCTACAACGCCGTAGAAAAACCTTACCGTGAACCCTGAGGCCGCGTCGTGTATCCTAGATCACACGTCATGCGGGGCCTTCCTCTGAAAAGGCTCTTATTCCCTATTTCCGTTACTTTCACTGGAGGTTGTTAGAATGCCCGATGTCATCAAGGTCGGCGACGTCGCCGCGGGTAGGGGGGAGCTGAAGAAAGGGGGCATCAGGGGCGTCGAGCTAGTCAACACCGCGAGCATAGACATACCCGTCCTCGTGATGAACGGCGTCGAGGAGGGGCCAACCCTCCTCCTCATGTCGACCCAGCACGGCATCGAGATCCAGGGCATCGAGGTCATCCGCCGAGTGATGCGGGAGGAGGTCAGCCCGGATCGCCTCAGGGGCGCGGTCATCGGCATCCCGGTGGGGAACCCGCTGGCCTTCATGCACCACCAGTACCTGTCGTGGATCGACAACCTGGACGTGGGCCGCGTGAGGGCGGACAGGCCGGAGGGGAACACGACGGAGCGGCTGGCGCACGCGCTGTGGACGGAGGCGTGGAGCAAGGCGGACCTGATCGTGAACATCCACTGCAACACGAGGCCCGACTCCCTCATCTACCAGTGGATCAACGTGGGCAACCCCGCGACCAGGGAGAAGGTGGAGAGGATGGCAGAGGCCTTCGGGGTGACCACCATCGTCTCCGATGAGCCGGTGGGGGAGGACGCGCCGCCGACCCTCGGTAACCTGGCCGCCAGGAAGGGGATCCCCGTCATCCTGGAGGAGTTGATAGACGGCCGTTGGATCTCGGAGCCCTCCACGAGCGCCGGCGTCAGAGGCGTCCTCAACATCATGAAGGCTTTCGACATGATCGACGGCGACCCCGAGCCCCAGCGGGGGTTCCCCATCGTCCCCGGCGTCAACAGGTTCCACGGCATCATCCGCGCCAACAGAGGTGGACTGATACGATTCTTCAAGGCGCCCGGCGAATTCATCAAACAGGGCGAGGTGATCGCCGAGGTCTACGACCTTTACGGCGACGTCATCGAGAGGGTGGAGATGCCGGTGGACGGCTACGTCTGGGCCTACCCGTGCGGCCAGTCCCTCGGCACCTCCGGCAGCCTGCAGGCCGTCCAGACGGGCGCCAACATCGCATACGCCTTCACCCACGAAAAAGACTAGCCTCTCTTTTTTCACTGAGAAGCTCCGCCGGGCACTCAGGACCATTAAAATTAAGCCGAGGATGAAGTCGCAGGAATTTCTCACATAGATGCGCGATCATAAAAGCGCGGGATAGGGAATTGATCTCATGCGCTCATTCAGCTATTTTCGCTTTATGTTTTCACTCATTCCTCTAAAGGTAGAGACTAATATTCTTCCAAGTTTATTGAAAATTAGATTAAGTAAAAAAGTGGTAATAAATCCGATAAAGATAGATACAAGTAAAAACTTTAATAGTTCATTAATACCTAACTTTGGAACGAAGAGGCTCCACGTTAATGGGCTGAACTCATTATCATAGTCCATAATCTCAGCGAGCTTCAATACTAGTAGGGCTTTATTTATGTTTAGATAATGAGTAGAGTTATAATCCACATAAACCAAACAAACAACTCTTGTGCCATATGTATCATATACATGCACATCATCAACATCTAAGTAAACTCTTTTATTGTATATCCAATCACTGAGGCACTGGGAGTCCTCAGAGTAACCAGCTTCGCCTCTTTCAGGGGCATCTATATCCGCGAGTCGAATTCTCTCCCCGGTAGCTATATCAAAAGTATCTCCATCTACGATATAAGTAGCAATTGAAGTTTTATCAAACTCTAGGGAGTAAATGTTTATAAGAAAAGAAAAAGAACCCAAACTTACTGAAATTAAAACTATTGAAAAGAGCAGCCCCTTCAATATCTTAAATTTCATCGAATTACATATCTCAAACCTTCATAAAAAGATTAGGCTAATAAACAAATTGGGGTTTACAACTTCGCTATTTCTCTCCGGTTTTTGTTCTTGCATGATTGGGGTTCTAACCCGCTTCAAACCGTTGTGATTTCAGCTTGATTCTCAGACCTTGGGATTTAAGGAGAGTGCCGGGGATGGGATTTGAACCCATGCTCTCTATCCGGCCTGGGCGCTGGTGCCGCAGTCCTCTGGATCATGAGTCCAGCGCATTAGCCAAACTATGCTACCCCGGCTCTGCCCCATCTCTATACCCGTTCACAAATTTAAATAATGATACTCGTCGGGCGTAGGCTACCTCTCCACCAGCCGGGGCTCGCTCAGCGCCACCGGCCTGCCACCCTCGTAGTAGACGCGGGGCGTCAGGGGGTTGAGGCCGACGCAGAAGCTGTACGGCATGATGCCCGCCAGCTCGGAGAGCCGCTCGAGGGTGTTCTCGCCCTCCCTCGACACGACCTCGACCACATCGCCGACCTCGGCGTCCGTGCCGTCCAGGTCTATGATGTGGTGGTTCACCGACACCGCGCCGAGGACCGGTTTGGTCACGCCGTCCACCCAGACCAGCCCCTTCTTCGTCAGCCCTCGGGGGAAGCCGTCGGAGTAGCCGACGTGGAGGGTGCCCACCTTCATCCGCTTGGGCGCGACAAACCGTCGGCTGTAGGTGACGGAGTCCCCCGCCTCGATCCACTTCACGTGCTCCAGCCGCGCCTTGAAGGCGAGGGCGGGCCTCAGCTCGATGCCCGCGTCCCTGTCCTCGGGTTCGGGGTAGAGGCCGTAGAGCATCAGGCCCGGCCTCACGGCATCCAGGTACGCCTCGGGGAAGTGGAAGATGGCGTTGCTGCTCGCCATGCTCCTCGTCCCGGGGTCGACGCCCCGGCGCCTCAGCTCCACCTCCACCGCCAGCATCCGCTCCAGCTGGACCCGGTCGAAGGCCTTGTCCTCCGTGAAGGTGGAGAACATCCCCTCAACCCGGACG
>Ga0180300_10000840_pt1 | contig 13937 bp, 21 predicted proteins | sample GuaBasSediGuay15_FD_121798 | JGI IMG/M metagenome (GOLD analysis project Ga0180300, IMG submission 121798) | Subseafloor sediment microbial communities from Guaymas Basin, Gulf of California, Mexico - Guay15, Core 4569-2, 21-24 cm | ecosystem: Environmental > Aquatic > Marine > Hydrothermal... | reverse complement strand
GTCCACATGGTGGTGCTTGGCTTCGTCGAGCCGACGACGTAAACGTTTTCACTTGGCGACCCCACATTCTCTCTAGGGTGGATGCCATGCCCAGACTGCAGATTGTAAGGGATGAGAGGCTCCGCAAAACGGTAGAGGAGGCGATCAGGCAGGGCAAGCTCATCATAATAGCCCAGCGGGACACAACCAGGATAGTTAAGCCAGAAAAGCCCGAGAAAGTAGTTTTCATCGCGAGGGAGGATGTAGGATGAGCGTTTTCCCAGGTATTCTTGTGCCGGTATTGGAGTTGGCCAGGAGAAAGCCGTGCGAGGTTGTCGCCAAGTACTGGCACGACTCCCCATACTTCATCATACCTCCAGGCCTACCGAGAACCAGGTTCTTCTGGATGCCCAGGCCAGGCTACGTCCTGGTGCTGATATTCACGGTCCTCGGCAGGGGCTACCCGCTCGACCCGTCCACGCTGACCATAGACACCAGCTTCTGGTACGAAAACCCTGAGGCCGGGTTCTGGCACGAAGCAGCTGACATGAGGTACCACTGGGACCCGCTCGTCTCCAGCCTGACCGACAAAGTTTATCCGCATCTAAGCGTGTCCACGGAGAGATGCCCATACACAATTGAACTGGAGAATCCGACGGAAGACTGGATATACTTCAACGTCACCATACATATCTGGGAAATGACTCGAAGCTTCTACAATAAAATATTTAGACCATACCTCCTCGGCATATTCTACAGCTACTGGAAGCAGGGCATGGAACTGCTCAGGGAGAGCAGTGGAAGAGACCTGGACACCTACCTAGCCAGGAAGTACAGTGAACTGCTCGGTCGAGCCGGAGTGAAGGTTGAGCAAGCAACCAGGCCACCATTCACCTTGAAGTCGGAGAGAACCTAATGAGGATCCTCTGGGTCTCGGATGCCCCGTGGTTGAATACGGGTTATGCTACTGTTACACGTCATTTAATTCCATACTTAGCTGGAGTGCATGAGGTTTGCTTGCTTCCTTTTGCCGGTACTGTTCAGGGTGGTTTTTCAAGGGAAATTATGGGTGTAGATGTTCTGCCTGGAATTAGAAGTGTATTTGACATTAAATTCTGGTTTTTCGAGAAGAATTGTGATGTAGCTGTTGTTCTGAAAGACCCATACGCTGTTCCCGGAATCCAGAACCTACCAGTATTCCACATAATGTATAGCCCAATAGCCGAAGAGCCAGCCCCAAAAGAATGGCTCGACATAACCTCAAATGCGATTAGGATATGGATACCAAGCAAATGGGGGGTAGAGCAATACGTTAAGAGCGGGGGCGACAAGTCAAAGGTCAAGCTTTTACCTCATGGAGTTGATGTAAAGGCCTTCAAACCTATTGACGCTCCAAGAGAGGAGCTTAGGGCTAGGCTCAACCCGAGGCTTAAGGATTGCGATGTGGTCATAGGGATTGTGGCCGTAAATAGGCAACGAAAGTTAATACCAAATCAATTGGAGGCAATCAAGCTCTTCATGGAGCGAAACAGGGACTTGAAGGTTGGAGTTTACCTTCACACTTCGGTTGCACCTGACGGACCACATGGAGGCTGGTTCCTCGACGCAGTAATAAAGACAATAGGCTTAGAGGGGAAAACAGTTTTCCCAGAACAACACTACTACAATCTAGGCTTCACAGAAGCAGAAATGAACCTGGTATACAACGCATTAGACGTATTATTAGAGCTGAGCTGTGAAGGCTTTGGGCTTCCAATATTAGAGGCTGAGAGCGCCGGTTGCCCTGTCATCACCTTGGCGCATGGCGCCGGCCCAGAGATAAACTTCCTGGAGCTGAACTGCAGGGTTCTCGCAAAGTGCTACACGGTTAGGGGTTCTTGGTGGGGTATCCCAGACCCGTACCATGCATCGGAGCTCATCGAGAGGGCCCTGAGCTTCGACAGATCCAGGGTTGCCAGGCTCCTGCACGACAAGGCCAGGGCATACGACTGGAAGAACATAGCCCAGCAGACACTAAGACTACTCGAGGAGGCTTCAGAAGAATTCATGCCCCAGAAGGTAGGAGGTGGTGCGTGATGGTCGCTGTCGGGGCAGAAACTTTGGCGAGTACCCGATACCTCCTCTGGGCAGGATAGGGGTGCGGGTGATTGAGGGATGAGGAGGTTCTGGGTACGCATATACGTAGATGATGGCAAGGTCGAGAACACGGTTACGGATAGGATGGAGGCTCTGTACGAGGCGGTTACGTCGCTGGTCAGCTTCCTAGGAGATGAGAAGGTGAGGAAGATCGAGATCATTATCGAGAGGGTTGATGAGGAATGAGAGTCGTTATGGTGGCTCCCTGGGGCTCCGCTAGGTGCGGTCTTAGAACCTACGCGAAGTACTTGGCGGAGGAGCTGTCGAGGCACGTGGAGCTCTGGGTCGTGCCGCACTACAGGTATGCTCAGCCCGATAAGCAGTATGCTAGGTGGCTTGCTAGAAGGGTTAACGGGCTTAAACCGGACATAGTTCACGTCATGCATGAGTATGGTATATGGAATCCCTGGGATCCAAGTGTCTTCCTAGAGTTTCTCAGGCTAGTTGAGGGTAGGAAGATTATCACTATGCATTCCACGGGCTTCCCTGTTGAGGAGGCGGTTTCGAGGCTGGTTGACGCTGTAATAGTGCATAATAGGCATATATTCGGCTCCTTTCAAGGTGATAGGGGGAAGTGCTTTATTATACCGCATGGCTGCAAGCTCATAAATATGTCTAGGGACGCGGCTAGGAGGAGATTGGCTATTAAACCCAGTACTTACCTGATAGGTGTCTTTGGCTTCATAGATTCGAGGAAGGGCCATGACGTAGCGCTCGAGGCTTTCTCGAGGCTGAGGAAGAGTGGTGTTGATGCTGAAATGGTTTTCGTTGGTGGATGGCACTCTGGAAACCCAACGCCATATATGCTTGACATAGTGGGGAGGGCTGGGGAGTTAGGGGTTAAGGTTACTGGCTACGTTGATGACCGCGTATTCGAGTATTGGATGGCGGCCGTAGATGTCGTGTTGCATCCAGCTAGAATTGCAAGTGAATCGGGTATAGTATCGTTAGCTCTAGGTGCAGGTAAACCCGTAATAACTTCCAGTCACCCGGCATTCTATGGTAAGCCAGTCATAAGGGCTGGAAGCATTAATGAATTGGTGGGCGCCCTGAAGAGGCTTGCCAATCCAGAGGTGAGGGCTAAGTGGAGTAGATATGCTAGGAGATATGCGGAGCTCTTCAATTGGGAGAGAATAGCTTGGCTACACCATCACCTCTACAAGTGGATATTATATGGGGATAGGGAGTCACTTATACAGCTCAACGGCGTGAGGGATGCTCACTGGCAGTTAATTGAACATGACTTGCATGGAAGCATAGAGGCCATTAGAGATCCAATACATAAGCCTAGGCATGAGTGGATTAGGAGGAGAATGAAGCATCCATGCATAGATATAGGTTCATCATTCGGCTACATGGGCTGCGAAGTCAACGTAGACATAGCGTATTATCGAGCGAAAATTGGTGAGCTACTCTATCCAGACAGGAAGTTCATTATCGCCGACGCCCATAAACTACCCTTCAAGAACGGGGGGTTCAAGCAGGCACTACTATGCGAAGTACTAGAGCACGTAGAGAATCCCCTGACAGTTCTCAGGGAAGCCAGTAGAATTGCAGAGGAAATCATCATTACAGTTCCAGATGAACATCCACCCTACACTCCAAGCCACAGCACAGAGCACCTGAGATTCTTCACCAAGGAATCCCTAACAAAACTTATTGAGAAAGCAGGACTGGAAATAGTGGAGTACGAGCACATCGTGAACAAGGAACTCAACTACGCTTGGCACTGCCTAGTAGCCAGAGGAAGGTGAAAACATGCCCCCCAACGCTGGTAAGGCTACTTCCCTTCTACATCTCACATAGACCCAACCTCCTAGACCAGCTTCTCTCTACGCCTAGCTCCGACCCCGACGGCGATGGCTGGGATGAGCTGGCATTGGATGTGCCCATCATTCCGCTGGATGCGAGGCAAATCCTCTACGACGAGCGCTTCACAGTAGACAACTCCTCGAGGTGGGTGTTCGGAACAAGTTGCCACAGCTACGAGTGGGATACGGTGAACAGGTGGCTGAGGATAGTCAACAACTCGGGCGTGAACTGCTACGACTTCTGCTACGTTAAAGACATAAACATCGGGCCAGACAGAGGCGTCATAATAGAGGCGGACATATGGTTCGGCGACAGCTGGGGAGGCATAACCTTGAACGGTAGACATAGTGGATATGTGGACTGCAACGCCTCGAGGATAGGGCCGAGGCATGTAATGGACGAGTATAATGAAGCTTACGGCTCTGGAGGGACAATCATTTACGATTTTACCACCAAACACAAGGCCATTAGGTACGCGTGGAACAGGGTTGCTGTGGTTTTCATACCCCCGGACGGCTCCCCTACCGGCAAGGGGAGGTGGTGGGTCTTTATAAACGGGTGGCTGAGGTGGTGTGGGGAGGACTTCGACGACGACTTCTACGCCACCTACCCAGGTATAGTCACAAACTATTACAACGGCACGGAGAACAGGGTTGGAAGGTTTGTGGTTTCGGTCTTCAACCCATCCCGGGTGAGTTACGTGCCTAGGAAAACAACAGGTTACCCGTACAAAATACTCCCGTTCAGGTGATTTTTCCTCATATGGATTCATTAGCGTGTATCTGCATAGTTTTTCTCGGAGGTGTGTCTGGATGAGTGGTGATGGGAGGGACTTGTTTGAGCGGGTGCTTGGGAATCCAGTGCTGGTTCTAATATATTTGCCGTTTCTTCCATTCATGGTGCTTGCATATTTCTTGCCAGTGCAGTCCTATGAGAATGAGGAGGAGATTGTTTGGGTTGACTGGCGTGGTAGGGAGAGGAGAATTGTAATACATAGGAGGGCTAGGGTTTGAGTAGGGTTGAAATGAAATTTTTCAGGTCAATTCAGGATGCTACTAGGCTTGCAGTTGAGAGGCCCTATGCATTAATGGTTTTGCAGTCCCAGATACTCTATGACTTAGCGTCGATGCTTGAAACCCTCCTCAATAAAATTGAGGAGATGAGGAGAAATGTTGTGCCAAGCGGTGAGGTCATGCCATTTGAAGTATCAGTTAATCGGGATGAAAGGGAAATTAGGCCCGGAGGCTTTTGGAGGGGGATATCCGTGTACAATAGGGGTCCATCTGCATGCTACGTTCAGTTGAGCAGGAAAATGCTGGGATACAAGCCTGTGAAACTGAATCCAGGTGCAAGTAAAACGTGGATATTCATTGCTCCAGTTATAGAGGCAATCTATGCTAAAAGCGAGGGGCACTCAACACTTGAAGTAGAATTCACGAGGTAAATTAAAATGCTCTCTACAAATGAAATCCTAAGACACCTCTCCAATCTATCCAGGAGAATAGAAGAGGAAATCGATTTAAGCAGTAAAACAACGGTTCTACTCGAAAACATTCATGAAAAACTAAGCAACATTACAGGTACAATTCACATAGCCAACCTACCAGACGAATACCCCGATCCAACCACCCATAGCTGGCTTGGAAGCATTTTCAATAGACTATACGATGTTAAGGGAAGCATTGAAGTAACCAATCTGCCAGCCAGCTACCCCGACGTAGAAGCACACAGCTGGCTGGGCTCCATACATGCGAAGCTCTCAGATGTTAGGGGGACAGTGGAGGTACCTGGAGTAGCATCCGAGGAAACCTTGGGCTCCATCCTAGACAAGCTGGACAACGTTAGAGGCAGCATAACAGTAACGAACTTCCCAGCAGAGTATCCAGACTCAATAACTCACGGACTGCTTGGCTCCATCTACAACAGGCTACATGATGTCAAGGGATCTATCGAGGTAACCAATCTACCAGATGAATATCCCGACACGACTACACATGCATTGCTCGGCAGCATCTATAATAGACTGCAAGATGTTAGAGGAACAATTAGCGTAGCCAATTTCCCAGCAGAGTATCCAGACAGCATTACGCATGTTTGGTTGGGATCTATCCATAGTAAGCTAGGTGACGTTAAAGGCTCAATTGAGGTAACGAACTTTCCCTCAGAATATCCTGACACTATTACTCATGAATGGCTGGGAAGTATTTACGGTAGACTCCACGATTTAAAGGGCACCGTTGAAGTTCCAGGAGCCGCTACTGAGGCATCCCTAGGAAGCATTTACAGTAGACTACATGATATCAAGGGAACTGTGGAAGTACCGGGAGTTGCCTCTGAAGCCACCCTAGGCTCCATACTGGCAAAGCTAGATGACGTGAAGGGATCGGTGGAAGTAACCAATCTCCCCGCAGAGTATCCTGACACTATAGCACATGAATGGCTAGGCAGTATTCATGCTAAGTTAAGCGATGTTAAGGGCAGTATTGAAGTCACGAACTTCCCATCCGAATACCCTGACACGGTAACCCATTCCTGGCTAGGCAGTGTCTACAGCAGGCTACATGATGTGAGGGGTACTATTGAGGTGCCTGGAGTAGCTTCAGAGGAAACTTTAGGTTCTATCTATGCTAGACTTCATGATATTAAGGGAACAGTAGCGGTTCCGGGGGCAGCTACTGAAGCAACATTATCAGGTATCAAGGGATCCCTAGACACTTATCTACCTAAGCTAGATAGTTTAGATGTAGCTTTAAGCACTAGGGCCAGCGAGGCAACTTTAAGCGCTGTGAAGGGTTCAGTAGACGCTTACTTGCCTAAGCTTGACAATTTGGATACAGCCTTATCTACAAGGGCAAGTGAGAGCACTTTAAGCTCAATTAAAGGCACCATAGATGCACATCTACCGAAGCTCGACAACCTAGATATAGCGCTATCTACAAGGGCTAGTGAGGAAACCTTAGCATCTATTAAAGGCTCAGTAGACCTATATCTTCCAAACCTTGACATACCTATTTCAGAGCATAGGGACAGCTTAATAGGTAGCATATCTGGTGGTAGGAGCCTATCGGACATCTACAGCAGGCTCTACGATGTGAAGGGCTCCATAAGCGTGGTCAACTTCCCATCGGAATATCCCGACAGTATAGTTCATGCCTGGTTGGGTAGCATTCACAGCCGCCTCCACGATGTTAAGGGCTCAATTACAGTAACAAATATGCCTGCAGATTACTTGCGTGAATCGGGTTCTGTTAACATTTTAAACTTCCCTGGCGAGTACCCTGACCCGGCAACGCATGCCTGGCTGGGAAGCGTATATAATAGATTGCAAGACATAAAAGGCACAATCTCCATAAATAACTTCCCAACAGACTATCCGGATGCTGAAGCCCGGACATGGCTAGGATCTATCCATGCTAGACTTCATGATGTTAAGGGTAGCGTCACGGTTGCAGGTGGCAATATTAATGTCGCTAATTTGCCAACGGACTATCCGGATAGCGTGGCTAGGGCTTGGCTTGGAAGCATTCATGAGAGGTTGCATGACGTCTTGGGCTCAATAGTGCTGATGGATACTGACATAGTTTTACCAATAGATATTCAGGGGGATACTCTCGGCATTGCAAGGGACTCCACGCTTGGAAGCATCTACAATAGACTATACGATGTTAAGGGAACCGTAGAGGTGCCTGGAGTTGCCACTGAAGAAACATTGAACGCTATAAAGGGAACTGTGAATGCATATCTCCCAAATTTAGATGTGGCTCTATCATCTAGAGCTTCAGAGGCGACACTATCCGCTCTGAAGAGTACAGTTGATGCACACCTACCGAACCTGGACATTAAGTTGAGCAGTCATAGGGATGCCATTACCGGTGGCAGATCCCTGGCAGACATCTATGACAGGCTATATGACGTGAAGGGCTCAGTTAATGTAGTGAACTTTCCAGGCGAATATCCTGATAGTGTAGCGCGCAGTTGGCTTGGAAGCATATATGGCAGGCTACACGATGTTAAGGGAAGCATTAACGTAGTAAACATGCCTACGGATTACTTGAAGGAGGGTGGATCAGTTAATGTAGGCAACCTGCCAACCGACTATCCTGACTCAGCTACTCACGGCTGGCTGGGCTCAATTTACGATAGGGCTCTCAAGATCGCCACCACGCCTGAAGCTGGCACCATATATGTGGGAACGGTGGAGGCACAGATAGTTTCGGCGGATGCCAATAGAATAGACTTAGCCATCTATAATGAGGGGCCGGGCACACTCTATATTGGGCCAAGCGGGAAAACCCTCTACCCCATAGCGCCAGGCGGTCAAATAGCCATGACATTTAGAGGTGCAATATACGGCTTAGCTGATCAAGCAGACACCCTAGTCAGGTACTTCGAATTGAAACTCTAGAAGGTGAACTGGAATGCCAATCGAAATAATACCTCCATCATTACCGCCTAAATGCGAAAAGTTCATTCATAGCAGCTCTTATGTTAGCGCTGGTGCTACAGTTACATTATTAGATGAGGCATTTGAGGGTTTAGCCATAATTAAGGTTGAGGGTAACGGGTCGACATATGTTTATGTTGACATATATGTTGATGGCTCACTAGTCGAATCAATAAGATCTGATACTGAGAAACTAACAATATGGTTGTGCAGCAATCACATCAAAATAGAGTCAAGAAATAGAGACACAACATACGGACATTATGATTCGGACTTAAGGGTATATTTGCTTGAAGCAAAAGCGGTGACATGACTTCAAGACTTGAATTATAATGCAATTCAATCGCAAATATTTTTTGCCTCAACCAAATATTTCTTTGAGGGCTAGCGGAGATGCCAGTTCCAGTTGTCGACTGGAGGTTTGGCGATAAGTATTATGTGACTGAGTTCATTATGGTTGGCAACTCAATGATACGTGATGAATACGAGAAACTAAAGGATGCTGATGAAAATGCTTTCATTGAAAACGTTGCAACATGGATTAGAGATAACTTCCAATATCCAATAGACTATAGAGGCAATCCGGCGGCCCAAGCCCAATTACTCAAATACAAAAGGAATCCATTAAATTGGATGTTCAAGAAATGTGTAGATTATCATTGGAGCTTCCCAACAGAAGTATTAGTCACAAAACTTGGAATATGTATCGATACAAGCAATCTTGCAGAATCAGTACTAAGAGTTAGACCGCTACCTGAAACATATGTTGCACTCGGAGAAGTGCGTAGAACAGCTGATAATCAGCTTTTAGGATATCATGCATGGGTTGAATTGCCATACAGAAATGAGAGATATGTACTGGAGACTACTATTCATAGGAAGGATGTTTGGCCACTAATTAAGGCAAATGATGTTTACGGGGGAAAACTAGATGTATACTACATTAAGCATGCATACTATGATGAAACGAAGTATGTTCCCGTCACCAGTTTAGGGGCATATCAAATAATCTATTTGCTCGGCCTCCCGGCCCGTAAAGTGCAGTTGCTCGGCTTCGAGAAGGTTATCTCTATGAAGCCACGCAAAATCTACAGGATGTGGAGGGAGGAGGAGAAAGTTAAGTTGGAGGCGATATTTAATGCGTTTAAAAGATATCATTAAGTTGCTAGGTGAGAATTGGGATCCGCGAAGAGAGAGACTTAAGCTCAATGCAATTTTATCGTCGTTTAAGAAGGTGAGTTCAGATGAAGAGTAGCGTTTTTAAGGGTGCGCTTCTAGCTGTCGGTACGGCTATACTTCAATTGGCACCTAAATTCATTGATCAAAGCAAATTTATTGAGGCATGTATATGTATTGGCATTGCATTTGCACTCTTCATTATCTCAGTTTACCTCCAGGAGAAGCAAGCTGAGGAGAGGGCATTCAAGAGGTTCCTCAGGTACCTTAGGAAGCAGTATGATGAGGGTACTTAACGCGTTAAAGCACTACACGGATTGGATACACATTATACTTGGAATGCTCACCAAAGTACTTGTTATTTTCTCTCCGCTCCTCAGCTTACTGATCTTGCTGACATTTATTGTCTACGAGGCATTGCAAAGGGAAAGCAAAAGCGAATCATACTTCGACCTAATAGAATTCCTAGTCGGCTACATCATCGGGGACATCGCACTCTCACTTCTAAGAGCATTCATACTGCCGAGAATAGCACTAACATCCTTCCTACGCCAATACCAAGCAGGTACAACAGCTTTCCTATCAACCTTAACTTCCCTAGCCTCTTCAGCCACGACAGGTCACCGAGAAGTAGTTTGGAGCATTTCAAGTTAAAGGTTATGGTTTAACTCCTACAATGACATACTCGTGGTTAATCCTAGGCACTTCAGTGTACTTCTTGTAGTATAGGATTCTCCAGAAGCTCTGCCTCTTCAACCTATACTTCCAAACCTCAACTATTTTGAAGCCAACTTTCCTCAGCATTAGGTATGTGTGGTATGGTAGGTCTACTACCTTCTTGTTTCTAATGAACGGCTTAATTATAACAATTATTTTTCCACCCTTCCTAAGAACTTTGAAGCATTCACTATAGACTTTCAGCATGGCTTCAATATAGGTTTCGCCCTCCATGTTCCCAATGTTCTTCTCGCTCTCACCGTAGCACCTAGCAGTTAATGTTGATTCTCCAACTCTAGTTTTAACTTTAACTGGTCCACCAGCATTTCTGCTTATCGTTCCACTGTAAGGTGGACTTGTAATTATTGCGTCTATGTTTCCGTGAGGCAGGTTGGCTATGTTATCGTCTCTAGTGTCCACTCCCAAGTTCCTTGTTTTCTCTAGTTGAGGTAGAATCGTGTAACCCTTACGCTTCTTACTTAGGGATTCACTGTAAGGTGGACTGGTTAAAATCACATCTATACTACCATAGCTTTTGAGACCGGCTTTACCATCAAGTTTAATGTCTAAATAGCGTGTTTTACCGCCCTTATTGTACTTAGTGTAGCTGCTGTCAGAATCACCACTATCAAAGTATGGTGGGCTAGTTATTATACTTGAAATCTCCTCCACATGGTCTTTAAGTAGCTTTGATAGCTCCCTCGCATCACCACATATAAATGTAACTTTACCCTTAGGAGTTAAAGTTCTGTGAGACTCAATTCTCCTCTTAGCTTCAAGACACCACTTAACGAACTTCTCCTCAATATCAACTCCAATGCCGTGCCTACCATGGAGAGCAGCCACGACCAAGCCAGAGCCAGTTCCACACATTGGATCTAGAATGAGGTCTCCGGGTTTAGTGTACTTCTTAACAATATACTCTATTACGTCAACGTAGAACTTCGCCGGGTGGCAGACAGCTTCATCTGGAAAGAAGCACCTATACCTACCAAATGCTGGTGGAAGCTTAAAGTCAAGCTCCTTAACATCAAAGAGGTTTTCAAGCTCACTCCTAAACTCACTCAACCAACATCAACCACCAAGATAGACTTAACCTATCAGTCCCCTAAACCCACCTTTACCTTTAAGTTCAAGTTTATTCTTGAGTTTTAGGCATGTATGCCACTCCCTAGTGATGCAGATGGGTATTCCCGGAAACATTTTTAATTCACTCCTAATTTCACCGTCAACCATGCACTTCCAAACTATATCATCAACTTTTCTACCCAATATGACTCTCCTCCTCTTACCAATAACTTTAGCGTATGGACATGCGATTCTCACGCCATCTCCTCCTCATTTCCTTCTTTACCTCTATTGATGCTAGAAGAGCTACGAGCAGGACTCCGAGGGAAACCACGGTTTCATCTGAAAGCTTGCTGAAATCGAATTCAGCCTTAGAGTCATCATTAAAAATAACAACTAACTTTTTAACTTTCTTCATTTAATCACCTTCTCAATTGGCTCCAGGGAATCGAGGATTTGCTCTGCTAGTTCAAGCAGTTATCCATGTAAAACTTAATCACACATCACTCCTCCTTATTTCTTCCGACTACTCTTGATTCCAGTAGCTTCTCGTAGTTACCTAGGAAGTCTTGGAAGTACTTTATGTAGCACTGCCTGCAGACGTATATTTCAGCCATGCGCTTCTCCTCATAAAACCAAAATCTTATGCAAACAATTTCACTATCAGAACTCCCACAGAACCTGCATGTAGGCTTATACTTCTCAACGTAAACAACGCACTTACTCACACATCACACCTCCTCATCTCTTTCCTTCGTGAACAGTATGAACAATATTACGTGAAGATAGGCGAAACACATGCCAAGCATCAACCCTACAATAAAACTCTCAACATCAATACTCACACGCAATCACCTCAAGGATCTTCTTTGCCATGTCTAACTCTCTTTCTGTGATGACTGTGCTCTCTCTTGCTGCTTGTCTTGCGCTTTCTGGCAGTCCATGTTCAAGCAACAACAGTTCCCAGGAGCCATCGCCATAGAAGCATGCGATCGCATATCCTCCCCTGTCAATTCTCCTGGACTTCTTGGCCGCCAATCGCCTGAGCTCGCTGTAGACGCTTTGAAATCCCCTTTTAGAATCAATGTGGCCGAGGAGCCTGAAATTGCCGTCGCAATAAACTTTGAACACGAAATACCTGATCACAGGAATCACCGCCTAGAGTTTTTCGATGAACTTGATCACGAACCATTGCGGTTCGAAGCATTTTCCGCAGAAAGCTGGAACTATGAACTTCACTTCATCGCGGACGGTGACCACTGCTTTTGGCTTGACCCTGAATTCCCGGCCACACTTGTCGCACTTGACCGTGACTTCCGGAAGCCATCTCTCAACGTGTTTCCTATGCTCCCTGACCAGGTGGATCAAGCCCTCCTCCAGGCTCCTGACTTCTAGGCCACAAATCTTGCAGACGTAGTACTTCAAAGCAACTTCCACCTCGGGATCCTGCTTTCCCAGATGGGGTTGTTCATTTTATCATCTCCCTCAGGTCTTTGAGCAATTCTTCAATTTCCCTTAACAGCTTTTGAATGCAGTACTGTTGCTTCCTTATTGCCTCCAATAGGTTTTCCAGGTAGTTTAGATGGAAGAGTAGCTCCTCCCTTCTCAACCAGTTCTCTGAACTTGAACTCAATACATCTACCCTCCAGCCAAGGTCTAACTCGACTTGCAACTAAAGTCAACTTCTTAACATCCTTACACGTCTCCAATAAAACTATGTAAGTGCAGTAGTGACCTACACGCTGAGCAATTGAAGGCCTCAAACTACTTATACCCCTATACGCTTCAGGGCCACCACCGGCCTGGGCAACCATCAAACCAACGCTGTTAGTATGAATGCATGTCTTCTTCACCTCGTAGGCTACTACTCGCATTAACGGTGAAATCCTGGCTACTAATGGGAGTATGTCGTATCCTATTGCGGTTGTGAGTCTACTTGAAACATAGTCCGCCAAAACACTTAAACTATCAACTATTATGGTTGAAGGTTTCTGAACACTCCTTAAAGCATGGAAAATACTCTTCACGTCTTCAGGGTAAACTACATCCATTTTTTCGGGAGCATACTTCTTAATGAAACTGCAGTAATCATTCTCCCTCCAACTCAATTCTAATGCTAAAAGCTTAGTTGGAAGCTTCAGTTCCCTGGCAATTAATAGTGCTAGAGCGGTTTTACCGGCCATCGGCGGCCCGTAAATCAGCAGAGTGCTTCTCGGAGACAACTCCACGCCAAGTTGCTTTAATAGGTTAAGTGCACTCACTCTCCATCTCCTCCCCCAGCTTTTCAATATTGAAGTTGATGATTACCTTACTTGGAACACGCTCTATTGCGTCGCTACCACATCTCGGGCACTTGAATACTGGGTAGTAAAGGGCTGCTGGATCAATGCAGTATGCACGTCCAGGATTGAGAGCTCTCTGCCTATACTCGACTACTGGAGTTCTAAACTTGAATCCGCAGTTGAGGCAGACGTAGAGGTAATCTTCACTCACTTCAGTAACCCCCTCCTCCTGGCTTTCCTGAGTTGAGCTGAAATATTCTCTAATTCAATGATGTCGCTCTCCTCACTGCGAACCCTTAAATTGCAGACGTCTCCCTCCCTCC
>Ga0180300_10000839_pt1 | contig 13946 bp, 14 predicted proteins | sample GuaBasSediGuay15_FD_121798 | JGI IMG/M metagenome (GOLD analysis project Ga0180300, IMG submission 121798) | Subseafloor sediment microbial communities from Guaymas Basin, Gulf of California, Mexico - Guay15, Core 4569-2, 21-24 cm | ecosystem: Environmental > Aquatic > Marine > Hydrothermal... | reverse complement strand
GATCTTTGTGGCGGCGATCCGATGTGCGTGAAGTTTTGCTCTACCAAGGCAATTGAATGGGTTGACGTTTCGATTGCAAATCAGAAAATAAAAAGAGCTTCGATCGATAAGTATTTAGAGGCTCTGAAAAGAAGCAAATAAATGAGAATTAAGATCCTAAGTTCAGAACTTGCAAGCAAAGTCGGTAGGGAACTGAATCTGAGAATAGAGGGAGAAATTACAATCGAAGATCTTAAAAAAGAGATAATCCAGAGATTTCCAAAAGCAAAGGATGAGTTCTCAGATGAGTATTTTTACATTTTTTCTGTAAATGGAAATCTCATCACGTGGGATGAATTCAAAAGCTTTAAACTAAGGAACGGTGATTTTGTGATAATAATACCTTCAATAGCGGGAGGTTAGTGAATGGTAAACATAAAAAAACTTATTAAGAACAATTTCAGCGAGAGTATCGCTAAATATGAGGAATTCGAGGACAAGCACGCTTTTTTCCGCGCTCTTACGAGAGAATTGGTTAAATTCGGTGGCATAGGAAATGGCTTTTACATCGACATCGGATGTGGAACAGGAATAGTTAAAGATGTGGTCCCAGATTTAAACGTCGTAGGGGTAGATGTCTCTCCAGAGATGGTTAGGGTGGCTAGAGAGAAGATAGAGGTGGTATTAGCTGCGGATGCAGAAAATCTCCCCTTTAGAGACAACGTTTTTGATGGAGCGATGTTCAACGCGTCTCTTTTCCTCATACCAAATGCTGAGAAAGCCGTTGAAGAAGCGATAAGAGTCGTAAAAAACGATGGTTTAGTCCTCGCCTCGTATCTAGTTGGTTTCTATGATGGGGAAGAGAAGGTTGTGGAAAAGTACGGCCTCAGACACAGAGAGGTGTACCCCTCCGAAAAACTGGATGCATTTGCAGACAAGTTCGATGGCGAGCTACTGAATGTGTATTACAAGGTTAGTGGAGAATTCATGAAGGACTTCTACCTCGTTCCTGCAATGGCAAATGCCCTTTTTCCAAGAATACCGTATGAAGAGAGAGCAAAAAAGATAATGGAAACTTTTACGGAGTTACCTGAGCAAGTAGAGTTTAGATGCAGGATATTGAAGATAAGGGTTTAGTCTAACCTTTACCATTGTTTTCAATTTTGCCTTTTTTACTTTACAAAATTAACAATAAATTATTTATAATCTTACTTTGTAATACACTTAATAAAAACGGTGGGAGGTGGAAGGTGTACTGGAATCCTTTTATTGAGAAGATATCAGAAAAAGAATTGGAGGAACTACAACTGAGGAAACTTAAACAAACGGTAGAGGTAGCCTATAAGTATTCCCCCTTCTACAGGGAGCTCTATAAGAGAGAAAAAGTAGATCCGTCCGATATAAAAAGCCTCGAAGACTTGGAAAAGCTCCCCTTTGTCAAAAAACAAGACTTGAGGGATAACTATCCATTTGGCTTCTTCACAGTCCCCCTTTCACAGATAGTCAGATTACATGCTTCCAGTGGAACAACTGGAAAGCCCACCGTAACAGGCTACACTCAAGCAGACCTAGAGTTATGGACTGAGAGCCTTGCAAGGGGACTGTTCTCAGCGGGGGTGAGAAGTGACGATGTGATGCAGGTTGCATACGGATACGGCCTCTTTACTGGCGGCCTCGGTTTTCACTACGCAGGTGAGAAAATTGGAGCGACAATCGTTCCCATCTCATCTGGCAATACCCAAAGGCAACTTGATTTAATGAGGGATTTTGGCTCAACTGTCTTTACATGCACACCCTCTTACATGCTCTACATTACCGAGTTTGCCGAGAAGATTGGTTTGACGATCCAAGATGACACTAAACTCCGAATGGGTTTCTTTGGAGCTGAACCTTGGAGTGAGGAGACAAGGAGGCGAATTGAGGATAAGACAGGGATAGACGCCATCAACGTTTACGGTACATCCGAGATTGGTGGACCGGTTGTTACGGAATGTCAAGAAAAAGCGGGCATTCACTTCTGGGGAGATATCTACATCATAGAAACGATCAATCCCGAAACCGGTGAGCGGCTTGGAGAGGGAGAGAAAGGTGAGCTAGTTGTTACGGTTCTTGGAAAGGAAGGAATGCCAATGATTCGATGGAGAACAGGAGACATCACCGCTATAATCTGGGAGAAGTGTGCATGCGGAAGAAACCATCCAAGAATCGAAAGGATCGTTGGAAGATCTGACGACATGTTCGTCATAAGAGGTGTTAACGTCTTTCCGAGTCAGATCGAATATGCCCTCATGCTTTTGCCAGAGGTTGCCGAGCACTATCAGATAGTTTTGGAGAGGGATGAGGCTGGAGTAGACACGATGACTGTGCAGGTGGAGATAAATCCCGCCGTAAAAGATCAATATTTTGCTCAGGGCAAGGTCGGCGAGCTAGAGAAGCGTGTTGCTGAACACTTAAGGAACCACCTCAATGTAAGACCAAAGGTTGAAGTGCTTGAGCCTGAAAGCCTCCCGAGATTTGAGGGGAAGGCGAAGAGAGTTATAGACAAAAGAAAATTATAAATTCTTTATTTTTAGAGATTTTATTCCATGAAACCGGCTCTCGTTGTAATAGATATGATAAAGGGGAATGAACCTTTTTTTAGAGAAACTCACCGCAGAATAATTCCAAACATCAAAAAAACAATTGAGAGGTGTAGGAAGCTTGGTATTCCCGTTATTTACGCAAATGATAGCTATATGGAGTCTGATTGGATCTTCAATTTCATGAAAAAGCATGCGATAAGAGGGACTGAAGGAGTAGAAGTCATCGATGAGCTTAAGCCTGAGATGGGTGATATTGTAATCGAAAAAAGGAGATTTAGTGCCTTTTTTAGAACGGATCTTGATATAACGCTGAGAGAGCTTGGGATTGATACCGTGCTTTTAGCGGGAATTAACACTCATGTCTGCGTTCTTGCAACGGCATTCGATGCTGTGAGCAGTGATTTTAACGTAATCCTTTTGGAAGATTGTTGTGCCTCTCATAAAGAGGAAATTCATGAATTCATCACAAAAAAGTTTAAGGGAATGCCCGCTTTTAAGGTTTTAAGCAGTGAAGAATTCTTTTCTGAGTTTTCTGGTTGAGAAATAAAAATTGGAGAAATCTAAAATAGTTAAGTTAAAAGTTTATAAGTCATCAAAAATAAAAAATAAAAAGTCAGTAGGTCTCCCTGAAATATTCGACAACTTTCTGGTATAGGTCTACGCACTCCTTCAACGCCTTAAAGTGAACTTGGAAGTTCATCACGAAGTGTCTGCAGCCAACTTTGTAGTACTGCTCGAATCTCTCGATGTAGTCATCTACAGTCCCGTATACAATTGGTGAGGCCTCAACAACCTCATCTGGGACTTTCTTTGCCGCCTCAAACCAAGCCTTTGCATCCCTCGGGAAGACGAGCTTGAACGTCATCTCAAAATCGTAGGTGGGAGGCTCAAATCCCATTGCCTCGATTATTCTTGGCCTCGTAAGTAAAAGCAGTTTTGCCGGGAGCATCGCTTTTTCCCTAGCCTCATCTCTGTCTTTTGCGAGAACTCCGTACATGAAGTGAGCCATGTCCAGCTTTTCTGGATCCCTTCCAGCCTCCTTTGCGGCGTTCATCACCGTTTCTCTTCCTTCAGCGTACTTCTCAACAGAAAGATTGGCTGGGAGCCATCCATCGGCATATCTGCCCACCATCCTCATAGTCCTGGGAGAGCTGCCCGCTATGTATATCGGATAGTGGGGTTGCTGAACCGGCTTTGGATGGACGAAGGCCTGATTGAGCTTGTAGTACTTCCCTTCAAAATCGACGAAATCCTCTTCGAGGAGCATCCTTATGATCTTAACAGCCTCAATCGTCCTTCCCACCGGCTTATCGTAGTCGATTCCGAAGGGTACGAGGTTCATAGCTTCGCCAATCCCCAAGCCTAGCATGGCCCTTCCGTTGGTTATCACATCCAAGCTGTTAGCCTTTTGAACGATAACGGCTGGGTGATATCTGTACGTATCGCTAACTCCTGTGGTAAGCATGATCTTTTCCGTTTTAACTGCTAAAGCGCCCAGAGCAACCCACGCCTCTATGGCATCCCATCTTTTTACCCCTGTGGCAACCAAGTGGTCGGGCATCCAGTAGGAATCAAGCCCAATCTTGTCGCAATAGACTGCGATATCCAAAATCGCACTCCAAGGGGAATTCGGCCCCTCCATTCCAAATTTAACCTTTGTTGGATCCATAAAAACACCTCTTTAACTTTTAATCTTTTACTTTAGGCCTTCTTGAAGTAAACCTTCCATACACCCGTCTCATCTTTATCCGTTTCGGCAACAACCTTATCTCCGACAGAAATCTTTTCCCTAGCCCATCCAATAACCCTGAAATCTCCAAATCTGGCAACAGCGATGGTATATGGCTCCTTCAGGAACTCAAAACCAGCCGGGAATGAATGCTGCTCGGTCAAACATTCAACCTCTCCCTCTCCGCCTATCTCAACCCACTCCATGTCGCTCGAGTAGCAAACGCTGCAGTCTGCCTGGGGCGGAGAGAACTTGGCCCCGCAGTTCTTGCATGTGGTTCCGTAAATCTTACCCTCCTCAAGCCCCTTCCAGTATTTCTCCACACTCGTGACGGGAATGTTATGCTTAAATGTAAGTTCTCTACCTTCGATAAACATCTTCACACCCCCAGAATGAAAACCCAGCCAAAATGACCGGTTCCGCCTATATTGTGAGTCAAAGCCTTGTAGTTCTTGAGCTCCACCTGCAAATCTCCAGCCTCTTCACGAAGCTGTTTAACGGCCTCGTAGATCATGGCCAATCCTGTAGCACCAAGAGGATGACCTTTCGCTTTCAACCCACCAAAGGTATTCACGGGAATATCTCCTCCGAAATCGCTTCTCCCCTCCTCAACGAATTTTCCCCCCTCACCTTTCTTGCAGAACCCCAAATCTTCGTAAGCCATTATCTCTGCTATTGTGAAGCAGTCATGAAGGCATGCAACGTCAAAACTTTTCAGAGGATTCTCAATTCCGGCCATCTTGTAAGCCATCTTTGATGCATCAACCGTTGCTTTCAATCCTGTATATCCACTTCTTTTTGCAACATTTGCGGTATCAGAGGAGTAGCCTATACCTTCAATCCAGATGGCCTCCTTTCCAAGCTCCTTGATCTTTTCTTCTGATGCTAGAATAGCTGCACCTGCTCCATCGCTGATAGGACAGCAGTCAAAAAGCTTTAAGGGATAGGCAACATATCTCGATGAAACTGCCTTCTCCAGCGTTATCTCCTTTGGAAAATGGGCTTTTGGATTCTTTGCAGCATTTCTATGGTTTTTGACTGCCACCATTGCCAACTGCTCTGGGGTTGTACCATATTTCGCCATGTGGGCTGATGCATGCATCGCATAGTAGCCCGGGAAGGTCGTTCCATACTGGTGAAATTCCCATAGATAGCTCCCACTTCTGCCCCCTACAGCTAGAGATGTTGGCGTATTGACCTCGGTCATTTTCTCCACGCCTATCGCTATTGCTATATCAGCCATTCCGGATACTATGCTGGAATAAGCAGTAAAGAAAGCTGCACTGCCTGTAGCACATGCAGCTTCAACTCTAATAGGCCCTTTTCCTGCGAAACCGCAGTACTCGTTTATCGGTACTGCTGGCATAAGCTCATATCCCCTTGTATTTGATGTACCGACAACACTTATGTCGATATCCTCTCTCGTTATGCCTGCATCATCGAGACTTTCCTTAACCGCCTCAAAAGCGAGTTCTTGAATTGTTTTTTCACGAACTCCAAATTTTGAGCAACCCACTCCGATTATACCTACTCGCATGAAGCTATGCCGAGTTTTTAAAATATAAATCATTCGGTTTTTCTGGAGCTATTTATCTTTAATGAATTTCTCCCCCTTTCCATAAACAATTGCTGTGCCCTTCGCGATAATCTCTCCATTTTTGCTGACTCTCAACTCATAGAATCCAATTCTTTTGCCGCCGGTAATCATTTCAGCTTCTCCGATCAAAACATCTCCTTCTTTCGCTGAAGAGTAGAAGTCCATGTTTATATTCAAGGCCATCCTTTTAACGTTATCTGCATTTCCGGCAATGGCAAACGCGAAGTCTGCAACGGAGAGGATGAACCCTCCATGTGCCACACCATGGAAGTTCAAAAATTCCTTTTTTACCAAAGCTTTAACCCTTGCATAACCCGGTCTGAACTCTTCAACCTCAGCGCCTACGTATTTTCTAAAAGAATCTTCTAGCATAATCTCTCTGATCTTCTCATCCATAAGAGAAAAGTTAATTTTAAAATTATTAATTTTGTGATTTTTGTGTTAGGCCGTGATATTCTGGCTATTCTGAAACTGCCTCTCTCAAAATGGAGGATACGTTCTCCAAGGCGAAAACAATCCGGTAAGATGGCCTAGAGATGAGGTCTGCATCAACCAGATAAACGTGCCCTTTTCTCACAGCATCGATGTCAAGCTCTTTGATGACCCATTCATAGATGTAATTTTTACCCTTTCCCCCCATACCAGAGCCTGAACTGACGAGGATAACTTCAGGACTCCTGCTGATTATATCCTCCTTGCTGACGATCTTCCATCCTTTCAGATCCGAGAAGGCGTTCTCTCCTCCTGCTATCCCGATGATCTCGTTGATGAATGTGTCAGATCCACTCACCCAGATCGGATCGTGCCAGAGAATGTGCATAACTTTCGGTTTTTTCTTGAACTCGTTCCTACTCTCATTGACTTTTTTCTCCATAAAATCGATGATCTCTTCAGCCTTCTCCTCCTTTCCAGTTATCTTTCCTAGAATCAGAATGTCCTTTTCAATATCCTTTATCGATTTTGGATTGAATGCAACAACCGTCAATCCTAGATTTTTCATAGTTTCGACATTCTGCTGACCATTGCCGTACGCCGCAACAACAAGATCAGGATTCAGCTCTAGAATCTTCTCTATATTTATAGTTGTGAAACCCCCAATCTTCGTCTTGTTTAGAGCCTCGGGAGGATAGTTACAGTAATCTGTAACGCCGATAATCTTATCTCCTAACCCGAGGGCGAAAAGGTTCTCTGTATTGCTCGGAGCTAGAGAAACTATTCTTTCGGGCTTTTTGTTTATCGTAATCTTGAACCCAAAATCGTCTACAATGGTGATGGGATAGGAAGTGTTTTCAGATATTGGGGTTTTGGTTAAGTTTACTGAAGAATTTACCGTCTCAATTTCTGTTCTCTCCGAACAGCCTGCAACTATTATGGAAAAAATCAAAAGGAGAAATAGAACTTCTGTCTTCTTCACCCTCATAACCTCTTTCTCCATAACGCTATAACGAGTGCTGAGAGCGCAAGCACCAACTCAAAACCGGGCACGGCATTTATCCCTGGTGTGGGAGTTGCTTTCGGTGTACTGGTTGGTATATTGGTTGGCTTAGCTGTTGGTGTACCTGAAACCCCGTTTGCAGATTCATTTGTCCTTCCGGTTATGTTCGTGGGTTTCACTTCCGGTTTTTCCTGTACCTCTTTGCTCACGTTTCCGGTTGCGTTCAAAGCTATGTATTCCCACTTCTCCGGTTTAATCGGGAAGGGCTTGCCAAGAAGGGCCATTATTGCAGAGGAGGTCATGTACCCGGGATTTGATCTCTGATGGGCTGTGTAGTTAAAGGAACCATCGGGTTGCTGAAGGGATAGCAGGTGATCTACGACACTCCTGTTATTCTTCTTCCATTCCAGAGGATTTTTGTTACAAGCGACTATTGCTTGGATTATCCATGAATCGCTGGCAGCGTTGCTTGATGAATTTCCAAAGTACCTGAAACCACCATCATCATTCTGGCCGGTCTTAAGATACTCGTAGGCTTTCTTGATGACATCGCTATCACAGCTCACATTTGCTGCAACTAAAGCCTGGATTGCTGCTGCTGTATCATCGTAGTCGCTTGGCTGCCCTGGGGCCCAGCCAAATCCTCCATTTTCGTTCTGCTGGTTTATAAGCCATTCAACCGTCTTCGACACGTCTTCTCCACTAATCTTCAAAGCCATCAGTCCCCAGATTGTTGTGTAGGTGAAATCACCTATCTGCCCATCCTCTTTCACCTTGGATTTTAGAATCTCGACGAGGTTCACCCCTCCAAAACTCTTGGGATCCTTTCCAGCAGCATACAGAGCCAAGATCGTTCTTGCAAAGTCGGCCGTTCCCATGTATTTGGTCTGGTTCTTTAACTCCTTCTCAATGTAATCCATGGTGGAAGAGTTGTCTCTCTTCCACCATTCGGGATTCTGCTTTGCAGCGACCATCGTCATTATCGCCCAGGTCGTTTTAGCAAGGGTCACCTCCTCGTTGGGGTTAGCAAAACCACCATTTTCCCTCTGCAGACTTTTGAGATAGCTCAGAGCCCTTAATATTCTATTATCGTAGATTGAAAGGGGGAATTGACTTGCAGACTGGTTGGTGGTCTGATTGGCAGTTTGGTTGATGGATTGGTTGATGGACTGGTTGATAGATTGGTTAACGGATTGATTGACCTCGCCCTCCTCCTCCCATACAGTGTTGTTGTAGAGGACAAAGATCCTTATAACCCTTGATGAGGTTGCAGGTGTCCCATCCATGCTCTTTACGAAGTACCATACAACCTCATCCCACTCCTTAACCGGATACTCGTGGGCGCCTACCGATGGGGTTACTCCGTTAACTTGGTACATCCAGCCGGAGAAGGCTCCCTCGCTTTTTTCGCATTTTCCAGCTATACACTTGACGAAAGGTCCCCACTCCGTCGTCTCGATTACATAATCGAATTTACCCTTTCTGGATGCCATTTCAAGAGCGCCTAAAGCTGTTCTCCACTCGATCTTGTATTCATCTCCGGTTTCTGATTCCTTTTTGAAGAAACCTAAGGGAAGTCTTACAACTCCGCTCCACCAGTAGTTTATGGTTGGTGCTGCTCCTGAGGTTGAGGATGAACTAGTGCTAGTGCCCGAAGGAAGCTCAAACTCGACCTCTTTGGATATGCTTTCATTTTCCGTGATCGCTTCAATGCTTACCTTGCCGGATAAGCATGGTTTGTAGAAAATCTCCTCTCCATATGCGTAAACCGGAACACCGTTGTTCAGTCTTATCACAACGAAAGCCGGTTCGTCAAGCGTTATCTTCAGTTTATCATCTACTTGGCTTACGGAAATGTTGAGGGCTGCTGCGTGACTTAATCCCAGTACAAGTAGTATTAATGCTAAAATGAAAACTGTGGAACATCTTCTGGATGATCCCATCAGCTAACACCCCTCGTATGACATCAACTTACCTCACAGCTAACGGGTCCCTTGTATGAGATCAGGGTATCGGGATAGGATGAGAGTTTGTAAATTCCGCCGTAGATGTTGTAGGTCCCTTCAGAAACCTGAGCTGGAATGGGAATTATTACAGGAACGCTAACACTTTCCGCCTGTTCAAGTCTTACCGTGCTAATTCCGGCGATGTAGTCTCCGTTTGCATTCACTCCGCTCGCAACCAGAACGTACCATCCGGGAGTTACGGCTGTGATGTTTATTGTAGCTGTAGCGTTACCGCCTCTCTGGGCGTTGGTAATGCTTAAACTGTTTATTGTAACATCCGGAGCGTTAATCACCACTTCAATAACCGCTTGGGCGGTCTTTGGCGTGTCGTTCATCGATGTGGAGTAGTACCACCAAACGACATCTCCATTCTTTACCGCATACCTGTCAGCTGCAACGGATGGAACAACATCGTTTACCTGATACATCCATCCAGCAAAACCTTGATTTTCAACTCCGGCTATTGAGGTTACAAGAAGGCCAAATGAGTCGTAGTAGGAATCGCTGACTTCATACGAGAAACCCTCTTTTTTGCTTGCAGAATCTAATGCACCTAGTGCGGTGAGGTTTCCGACTGAGTAGCTGTTAGCCCCAACTGAAACCGTAAAGTTGCCGGGATACAGGCTTACACTTGTCTTGTAAAGCACGTTGGTCAGGTTTACGTGGATGATTACCCTGTATCTCGCTTTTTCATGGCTTACACCCCATGGAGCGAAGAAAAACTCGACAACATCGTTTTCCTCAACCGTGTATTCTGCCGCACCAACGGATGGCATCTCTCCGTTCACGACATAGAACCAGTAATAGTCGTTCTCCGGTTCTACATCCGCTATACTGCTCACAAAAAGTCCCCAGGCTGTGTTTAAGACTGTCACATTGAAGTTGCCTTTTGCAGCCTCTAGTAGAGCCGAGAGGGCAGTGAAGTTATCTATCTCCGGAGTTCCACTGATGTTCAGTGTTCTATTACCGGGAGAGAGCTGGACTTCTCCTTCCCACAGAATTTGCTTCGCAAAGCATCTGAGCTTCCCATCATCAGCCCCGATGTACAGCCTGCCATCGTAGATGTAGGGGGATGACATGATGTTATAGTAAAATCCCTCGGGCGGATTTAACGAATAACTCCACAATACTGCTCCATTAGTTGCATTCAGGGCGTAGATAGTTCCGTTCTGTACGTTTGTCGCGAAGTAAACAACTCCATCGACGTAGGCGGGAGATGAATCTATCTTTCCATTCGCAGCAAAAGTCCATTCCACCGTCCCATTTTCGTCAAGGCAAACTAAGTATCCATCTTTCGTTCCAGCAAAAATCTTACCATGTGCGATTGCGGGAATTGACATTGTTCCCTGCATAGGAACACTCCATGTCACGTTCCCATCACTTGCATTAATCGCGTAAAGTCTGTTAGATGATGGAATAATTACCAATCCATCAGCAACAGCCGGACTGCTCTCCGTATTTCCAATTTCAGTACTCCATAACATTCCTCCACTCTCATTCAGGCAGTAGACTGCCATCCCATCTCCTTTCTCCCCAACGAAGAAAATTTTGTTATCATAGGCTGAGGGGGATGTGTAATGCGGACTTAAGCCAGTAGAGAAGTTCCACTTCTCATTACCATCAAAGTCAAAGGCGTGAAGAGTACCATCTGAGAAAGTTACGACATAAACGGTTGAGTTGTAGACGAGTGGAGAAGAAGCAACCCCCCACCATTCCGGATTTTTCTCTATTTTTACCCTCCAGATGATTTCTCCGGTGCTTTTGTTGAGACAGTTGAGATATCCGTCCAATGAGCCAACAAAAATCCTATCATTGGCAATAGCGGCTGAAGAAGAGCCGTTCAACTGTTCATTCACCCACAATACGTCTCCCGTTAAAGCATCTATGCTGTAAAATCCGGGATTCCAGTCACCCCATCCATACCAGTTTGAGACGTAAACAGCGTTGCCATCGACAACCGGAGAGGCATCGATCAATCCGGTTAACTCAACCTCAAAGAAGATTTCTGAGGTTTTTGGTCCGGAATCGGAGAAGTTTCCATCTCTCGCCAATCCGTAGTGGAACGTTGAGGCTGATACAGATGCTATTGCTAAGCTCAGAACGAAGATCGTCACAAAACCCGAGATCAGCTTTGATTTGATTTCCATGGAGGTTTTCGGATAGCATCGGTATTTAACTTTAACTAATTTTTTTGATTTCTTATAAAGTTAATTTGATTGACTCTTTAAAAAATGGAATTGGATCTCACAAATGTTTTGAAGATTAAACAGTTTAATAAAAACTAACGAAAACAAAAGAAAGAAAAATCGTTTAGCAAAGGGGAGTTTGCATTCGAGGTGACAACCATTGAAAGCACAAAGAAAAATGGTATATGCATCAATTGGATGTGCGATTGGTATTTGCATTCAGGCAGGACTCTTATACGGTTACGGTTACATATTCGTATTGCTGAGTTATCCTGCACTCTTGACACTCGGTCAACTGCTTATCATCATCTTTCAGATTGGTAAAGCAGTTGGCATTGGCATTCCGCTGGTTTATTTTCCATTAATCCATTCTATTTCGATACCTATCTTCTATGCGTTGATCGGCGCTGTTGGTGGATACATGGTTGATAAGCACAGGTGAGAATATGCGGAACAGAAGATTATATTTCGGAATATTAGCTTTGTTGGCTTTGCTAATCGTACCATATTTGCTAGTTTACAAACTCCCATCATCGCCTATTGTTATTGAAGGTATTGTCGATCACAAAGTGATAACAGGAATGAATGGTGACACATCATACACGATCCTACTTAATCGTCCAGCTGACAATGGATCGTGGATTATAGTAAAAGATAAAGATTATGAGAGGTTTTTTAAGGGAGAAAAGAATGCTTTCATAACCAAGTCAATAGAAAATGAAATGAAGAAGAAGTATTCCGATATCAAGTACCTCGTCTCCATAAGATTGGATTCCAGAGACCCGATCAATGGTGTCGGGAAAGGAGGTACTTTAGCGTACTTCGTAAGCAGAGATGAATTCAACAGGGTTAAAATAGGTGATAAGGTAAAATTTGAGGTTTCGAGAGAGAAATGCTTGATCAAGAGAATTTTGCAAATCGAGAAAACAGCCTTGGTTGGCGGGCTCTTTATTGCTTTTGAGGAAGATGTTACGAAAGGCGAAGTACTGTCTCTCCTTGATGAGTGCAACGTCCATAGCATCTATGCCATAAAAGGTGTTGATTACATGTCACAGAAGTATTATGCAATTGTTTCTGGCGATAAACTGAAAGAGATTGAATTTCTTCACAATAATTTTAAAGATGTGAATACAATTTATTACTCTGATGGTGATGTAGTGAAAAAAGGCAAAGATTACGTTATTTTCTTTGAGGGAGATGCCTCTTTAGATGATGCCAAGCAAATTCTAAAAATCCCTACAGCATAAAAGTAAAGGAGGTTAGGTGGAATTATGTGTGCTTTCTGGAACCACTTTCTGAAGAAATAGCTAAAAAATGGAAAAATAAGCTGGAGGTTAAAAATAAGGTTTTACGTGTGGTACTGGATTATTGTGAAAGCGACCGTGGAAGATTGTATCCAGAAACTACCGGATACACGTATTTCGATGATTATGAGTTAATAAACAATACAGCCTCCTTTTTGATTGAAACCTACAAACCTCTGACGGAAAAACAAATCAAGATTTTAAGAAACTTAGGTGTGAGAAAACTGTCAACCTCAGAAATAGAAACTGTGTATCACAGCCTGATTGAAGAGAATAGAGTGGAGGAAGTTAAAGACCTTGATTTCGTTGAGGATGTCTATCAGTATAAAACAAAGTAGCTGGAGATATTAAGATCCAACAAAATTGCTTGCTGTATATCTTTTGATTGGCATGGGAATTTGTTTATTCACCAGTGTATCGTGGTTTTCATTCCTCAAGACTTGAACAAAGCCAGAGTGGTAGAGTATAAACATGAAGCAACGAGAATTCCAAAAAATTGTAGAAATATCGAAACTGCATCCAACCGTTAAAAAAATTTTGAGATGCATACCAATGCGATGTATAGTATCGAGAGATCTTATTTAACATCCGATCGTTCTGTTTTACGAGGTTAATGAAAACTGGAAAATAAAAAAATCCCGAAAACATCGCAGATATTGGCGGCAAACCAGTGGATAGTAAAGACCATTACTGCTGGGTGGTTCGCTGGTATGTTCCCATTCCTGATATGGCCACAGACCATACTGTTTATGTTTGCATTGACAAAGACAGCTATGGGATCGTGTTTGTCCAAAAAGCTTGCTAATAAGGTGAGGAAATGAAAGTTACTTTTCTGCCTCAATTATAATACTCTTCTTTTAGGACAAATTAGCTCGAGTTGTAAATAACAGATGCGCGGGATCCTTTGATCGTAAACTACACACCATGTACATCAGTCCAGTTCTTTTAAAACCTTCCCTCTCTCTGAAGGAACTATCTCTAGTTTAGCGTTATCAAATCTTAAATTGAATGTTTTATCCAGGACTCTATCGAGAAATATCGCCAAAGCCGCTACCTCACTATGGGGCTGATTTCCGATTGAGATGTTGTAGTCACAGAGTTCGTAAATCTCACTTGGAACTTTCTCAG
>Ga0180300_10000838_pt1 | contig 13950 bp, 18 predicted proteins | sample GuaBasSediGuay15_FD_121798 | JGI IMG/M metagenome (GOLD analysis project Ga0180300, IMG submission 121798) | Subseafloor sediment microbial communities from Guaymas Basin, Gulf of California, Mexico - Guay15, Core 4569-2, 21-24 cm | ecosystem: Environmental > Aquatic > Marine > Hydrothermal... | reverse complement strand
TTGATAGCAGAGGCACCCTCACTAAACCCAGTTCTAATCCTGTACCTTAAGAATGGTTTCAGAATTTGTGGGTTTAACGATAGGTATTATTCCAATGATGGCAAGGAGATTGCCTTATTCTTGTCTTATGACTTTTGAGTGTGCATAAAAGAATTCACAACAAAAAGAAAAGGATTAGGGTTGTGGGTATACAAAGTTAGTCTTTGCTACTCTAATCCACATCTCTGTGAGTGTCTTTCTGAGCTCTGTATAATAGTGCTCATACTCTGCCCTGCTTGGCATCACCGGGTTTCCATGTGAACTCAACACAATGAACTCTCTCTCGTTCTGAAGCACTCTCATATTGCCAAGCCCGAAAAACTCTCCTGAATGTAGATAGAAACTCTTAACAAAACCTGCATATCTCTGCCTCATCCCCCAGTTTCTTAGCACTTCACTTGCTTCTGGCTCTGAAAGCATATGTCGAACCCGTAAGAGAAGAGCCATGGTCCTGGGATTTGCACCCTCCCAATCGACTTGAGGGAACATAAAACCAATTTGGCAATACCCCTTATCAACAGCTTCAGGTCTAAAGTTAACAGATAATATTGCCTCCAAAACACCCTCCTCACCAAAGGTCTTTACCATCTCTTCAAACTCTTCGATTCTAGAATGATAGCTGTCAAGCATCTCCTCATGCTTCACTTCATATTGTGACCTCGCATGAATCACATCAACATTACTTGGCTCATAAGCGAGCACAATGCTAGAGTGCCTCCTCACCTGATTCAACTTACCTGTAACCGTAGGAAGCTCAAGTTCAAGTGCTTCAATCGCATCAAGTTTATCTTCAAGCGTCTTCAGCTTCAAAACCATCACAAATCACCCCAAAGACCTTTTGTCAAGAGGGAGAATAAAAACCAGTTTATAAAACTTTTTATTTTTACCACTTTAACATGATTAAGTTAATCGGCTACCTTAATAAATTGACTGAGAAATTCTGAAATCTCTTGCTGTTTGTCTTCTGCTGTGTGTATTGAAAGAAACACCCCGCTTATCTAGTTCGTGTCCTGCTCTAAATCAACCTCTGCCATCTGAGGAATGTGCCTTCTATCAAGCTTTATGATTCTTAGTGCCATGCCAATTGTTTACCAACAGATACATAAAATTATGTTAAGATATAGCCCCGTAGCTCACGCTCCAATTCGTGAAAGTTTGGCAACATCTCTGCCAGTTTTGCCTTAAACCTTGGCGAGTGATTTAGTTCGAAGACATGAGCAATCTCATGGTAAACAATGAACTCACGCAAGTGCTCGGGGAGTGCTGTGAGCAAACTGTTGAACACAATCCTCCTACGATGAGTGCAGTATCCCCATCTACGCCCACAGTGCCTCACCTCCACCTGCCTTATTCCAAACCTCTTGAAGAGGTGTGCTTTAGAATTAATATACTTCAAACTTCTCTCTTTGAACCACTCCAGCACCACATCCCTAAGCCCAAGAATGTCATCATGATACACAACCATCTCTTTGCCAATCAACTCAACCCTGGTATCTTCTGCCTCAACAAACACAACCTTATAGTAATCCCCATTGTATAACACCTTACCCTGGTTGAAAATAGGCTTCTTATGCAAGAACCTTTGGTAGGCTCTCTCAAGCCACTTGCTATGTTCCAAGAGAAACCTCTCCACATTGGTGTGCCTTGGCAACCTAAGCACGCATTCTTTTTTGCTGAGAAACCTCACAGAGGCATACCTTCTTGCATTGCTTTTGACAACCCTACACTCAACGCTAAGGTCGTTTAACTTAATCTTCATTTAGAAACAAAAGAAAAAGGGATTGGTTATTAAACCTTACTAACTCTGGTTAACTACTCTGTCCACAGTTTTTGCTGCTGAAAGTGTATTATCAATCAATTCAGCAACTGCCAACCAGTCAGATTGAGGCATATCTCTCTTTAGTTTGATGGCTACACAAGCTGTATCAGAAGGTGAAGAATCATGTGAGCAGTAAGCCACTCTACCAACCACCTTACCAAACCACGAAAAATCAAAATTAAGTTCAATAGGCATATGCTCATTAGCAAAATCCACAAATGCCAATCTTTCATTAACATAAAACACATGCAAAGCTCTTGTTCCTGTACCAGGAGATTCGGTGCGAGCATACTCCACTTTGCTCCTTAAATCACCACTCATTAACTTGTGCTTTAATACATCAGAAGATGTCACAACTTTTTCTGTCACCCTATATGCGTCTAAGGTATCCAATAATCTGCTGAGGAAATCCCGAGCATCCTGTTTGGGCACCTCCAGTGAGAACTCCAAAGGATACTCCCTCTTTTTAATTGAAGCACTTGCCTTTACTTTTCCATCAACTCTCAAATGTATTTGAGGGTTGTCCATTACAATCTCTCTTGCATAACAATGGGCAGCTATACGCTCAGGGTTCTGCTTTAATATTACCTCTAATGAATCTGGTTGAGCCGAAATTTGTGAATCCAGGATGGAGGATAAGTCCTCACACAACCTATATGCCCTACCAACAATACCAACATAATGGGCCAAACCACTAAAATTGCATCTATGTCTCATTTGCTTTTACAAAAGATAGGGTATTTATAAAATTTTGACATTATTATTCTAGAATAACAACAAACTAATCCTCAATCATCTCAATCTCTATGTTGAGTCCATCTGGGATGGGTATCCTCATCACGAGGCGCAATGCCCTCTCGTCCATACCCAAATCTATAAGACGCTTGTGAACACGCATCTCAAACTTGTCCCAAGTTGCAGTGCCCTCACCGTCAGGGCTCTTTCTAGTGGTAATACGCAACTTCTTTGTAGGAAGAGGAATAGGACCACGCATCTCAACCCCAGTCTTCTCCACAATAGCTCGAATCTCATTACAAACTTGATTAATCTTATCAATGTCAATACTGCTCAACTTAATTCTTGCTTTTGGCATTTTTTCTGTAAACAATAAAGGGGTTTAAATGCATGGCAAACTCAGTTTAACCATGCAAAATAAAAAAATTATTTTTTGGATATGTCCTTTGCCACAAGGTCTATGCACATCCCTGCTGCAACTGTCTGCCCAGAGTCACGCACAGCAAACCTTGCCATGTGTGGTATGTCCTTCTGCCTCTCAATCACTAAAGGCCTAACCGGCTTAACCTTGACTATTGCTGCATCACCGTTCTTGATGAAGTCTGGGTTCTCTGCAATTGTCTCACCAGTAGCAGGATTGAGCTTTTTCTCGATTGCTGTTATCTGGCATGCCACTTGAGCCGTGTGTACGTGGAACACTGGTGTGTAGCCCACTGTAATAACAGTCGGATGGTTCAACACAACAATCTGTGCTGTGAACTCGGTCGCGATAGTGGGTGGGTTGTCAACATGACCAACCACATCACCCCTTGCAATGTCGTTCTTGCCAAAGCCACGCACGTTAAACCCAATGTTATCACCAGGGATTGCCTCCTTCATCTGCTCGTGGTGCATCTCTATACTCTTAACTTCACCCACCACGCCTTTACCTTCTCTTGCTGGCACTGCTATAATCTTATCACCAACCTTGAGCCTGCCTGTCTCCACTCTACCAACAGGCACCACACCTATACCAGTTATGTTGTACACATCCTGGATAGGCAAGCGTAGTGGCAAATCAACTGGCTTCTCTGGCTCCTTGAGATTGTCAATTGCTTGGATGAGTGTTGGACCATCGAACCAGTCAAGCTTACCCTTCTCAACTATGTTGTCACCGTACAACCCTGAGATTGGGATAAACTGCACATTCTCCAGTTTGTAGCCAACCTTCTTCAAAAGCTCCTCAACCTGGTTCTTCACCTGCTCGAACGCTGCCTTGTCGTAGTTCTTCATGTCCATCTTGTTGATGGCAACTATCAACTGGTTTACGCCAAGTGTTCTAGCAAGGAACACGTGCTCCTTGGTCTGTGCCATCACACCGTCGTTCGCAGCCACAACAAGCACACCAGCATCTGCCTGTGCTGCACCTGTAATCATGTTCTTAATGAAATCCCTGTGTCCTGGAGCATCAATTATTGTAAAGTAATACTTCTCTGTCTCGAATCTCTTGTGAGCGAGGTCTATTGTCAAGCCCCTCTCTCGCTCCTCTTTCAGGTTGTCCATGACAAAGGCAAACTCAAAACCGTCCTTGCCGAGTTCCTTTGCCTTCTCCTTGAGTTTCTTCAGCACTTGCTCGTCTATGTTTTTGGTGTCATAAAGCAGCCTTCCTACTGTTGTAGATTTACCGTGATCAACGTGTCCGATAAACACCAAGTTTAAGTGTGGTTTTTTGTCAGCCATTTTTATTACCCCTCCTAATTATTCCTTATATGGGTTTTTGCAATTATATTTAAATCTTATTGTTTTTAAATGCTATTCAGAGGGATTATTTAAACCTTTCCTTTCCCTCAATTGCTTCACTACCTCCTCTTGTAGATTGCCCGGCACCCTTTCAAACATCTGGTCAATAAGGTACTGGGTACCGCGACCATTTGTGGCTGACCTCAGGTCTGAACTCAAACCAAACATCTCAGCCACGGGCATCTTGGCTTTCACTGATACCATTTCACCCTTCTGCTCCATATCCAGCAACTGCCCCCTCCTGTTCTGAACGAGCTTAGAGAGCTCACCCATATATTCTGCCGGTGCATCGAACTGGAGCAACTGTAGTGGCTCGAGCAACACTGGTCCACCTGTCATGATTGCCGCTTTAATGCCATCTCTCACTGCAGGAATAACTTGAGAGGGACCTCTATGGATGGCATCCTCGTGCAACTTCACATCTGTTAATATAACCTTACACTTTGTACACGGTTCCTTTACCATTGGACCATTCTTCATCACATCCTCAAACGCGTCGAGGGTCATGTCTATAACCTCACCAATGTGCACAATACCCCTTGTCATATCTATAAACAGATTCCCACCAAAGATTTCCTTCACACGCTTTGCCTCCTCTGGGTCAAGCCCTGCCTCCTTCAATTGGTTTATGAGCTCAAGGTCCTTTTTCTTCACACGCCTCTCAGATATCTTACCCTTCCTTATTGCCTGGTAAACACTCTCCTCAAGGGGTACAACCTTTATGTAGAACTTGTTGTGCTTGTTTGGGGACTTGCCCTCTTGCACTGGTGACTCCTTGGTAACTGTCTCTCTGTACACAACGATCGGTGAAGAGGTCTTCACATCTATGCCCTTGTTCGTCCTAATCCTATTCTCAATAACCTCCAAGTGGAGTTCACCCATACCGCTAATCAAATGCTCTCCTGTCTCCTCATTAATCTCTACTGTGAGCGTGGGGTCCTCCTTGTTAACCTGCTTGAGCACCTCTACGAGCTTTGGCAGGTCAGAGGGTTTCTTGGCTTCTATCGCTTTTGTAATAACTGGTTCAAATATATGCTTTATCTCTTCAAATGGCTCCATATCTGGATTTGAGCTCACTGTCTCACCAGAGAACACATCCTTGAGACCCACCAAACCAATAATATTACCTGCTGGCACTGAATCCACTGGCTCACGCTTGGGACCATTATAAATAGAAACCTGTTGCACACGCACCTGCCTCTTGCCCAGTATTTGGTGGACCTCATCCCCTTGGTGTACAGTACCAGAGAAGAGACGCCCTGCTGCAACCTCACCAGCATGCTTATCCACAACTATCTTTGTACACACAAACGCAATCTCACCATTTGGGTCACAGTTAATCAGCGCCTTCCCTATTGATGAGTCCAAATCCCCATGCCAAATCCGCGGAATCCTGTATTTCTGGGCTTTAACAGGATCAGGGTGATGCCTAATGACCATATCCAACACAATCCGATGTAGGGGTGCCTTTTTGGCCAGCTCTTTGTAGGTGTCGTTCTGATATGCCTCAATAACATGCTTAAAAGAGAGTCCGTGCTTCTGCATATAGGGCAAACTCAAAGCCCAGTTGTGGAAAGCAGACCCGAAAGCAACTGAACCATTATTAACCTTAACAATCCAGTCGTCAACAAACTCTGGCTCTGCAATATCCTTAATGAGTTTGTTCACATGGTTGATTATCTTCACAAACCTCTCCTGCATTGCCTCTGGGGTTAACTTAAGCTCCTTGATTAACCTGTCAACCTTGTTTATAAACAGCACTGGCTTAACCCTCTCCTTTAAACTCTGCCTGAGCACTGTCTCTGTTTGGGGCATCACTCCCTCAACAGCACACACCACAACTATAGCACCATCTACAGCCCTCATTGCTCTTGTGACATCCCCGCTAAAATCAACGTGCCCAGGGGTATCAATGAGGTTTATCAAGTAATCCTCACCATCGAGGTTGTGTACCATCGAGACATTAGCAGCATCTATGGTTATACCCCGAGCTTGCTCATCCTCATGAAAATCTAAAGCTAGCTGCTGACCAGCAAGTTGCTCAGATATCATCCCAGCTCCTGCAAGCAGATTGTCTGAGAACGTTGTCTTACCATGGTCTATATGAGCCACTACACCTATATTCCTAATTCTCTCAGGTTGCTTCATCAAACGCTTGATTTTCTCTATTCTTGTCTCACCCATAATAAACCACCCTCACTTCACATGCTTCTCATGCACTGTTGGGTAATCGTAAATCTCATTCGGGCTAAACCACAGCTCGATTTCATGCTCTGCCTCCTCAGGAGTGCCAGAGGCGTGGATTAGGTTTCTACCACCAAACCCGCGCTTTGTGGCGTAGCCCATGCTGATTGTGGAGTAATCACCCCTAATAGTGCCTGGTTCTGCTTTATGAGGTGATGTATGCCCAACCATCTTTCTGACTATTTTAACAGCATGAACTCCCTCAAGCACCATTGCAATCACAGGTGCCTCGGTTGTGAACCTTATCAAATCCTCATGGGCTCGTTTACCCAGTTCTTCTGGAGACTCTTCTGCTGAAATCCCGAGTTCCTTCCAATCCTCAAGTGTTTTCCTGCCAATAATAGGGATAAGGTCTTCTGGATAGTGCTTGCGGGCAAACTCCTCTGTAACCCAAATCATCTTCAGCCCCACAATCTTTAGCCCTGCCCTCTCAAACCTGTGTATTATCTCGCCAACCAAAGCCCTTTGCACTGCATCTGGTTTAAGTAGCACAAGTGTCCGCTCTATCATTTTTTAACACCCTTTTGAGCCCACTCCACCTTAGTGGGTTTTCTCTTGAGTTTGAGCATGTTCTTTTCACATTTTGAACTGCAAAAATAAAAGATTTTACCAGAGGCCTTCACATACATTGTACCTGTGCCTTCAGGTATCCTCTTGTTGCAAAAACTGCATCTCATTTTTACCTTCCTCTGGATTTGAGGTTCTTAGCCTCTATTTCTGTCTCGCGCAGCATGAGTATATCGCCCACTCTCACTGGACCCTTAACATTTCTCCTTATAATCTTACCCCTGTCCCTGCCAGCAAGCACCTTCACTCTAACCTGTATTGCTTCCCCTCTAGAGCCTGTTCTGCCCACTATCTCCTCTACCCTTGAAGGAAAACTCTCCATGTGTGGGGCTTCATCTTTAGACCCCTTGTGTTTTGGTTTGTCTTGTTGCTGTGTTTCAGATGCCATTTTCCCTACTTAGACATCTCTTCTATCTTTTTTACTAATTCAGCTAGGGCTTGCTTTGCATCACCTGGCTCCACAACTGCTGCACTCGCTGTTGGAACTGTTATACCTGTTGCCACACCCAACTCCTCCTCGCTTTTAACCTTAACAATCGGTACTTTCTTCTCTTTTGCAAGCAAAGGTAGATGCATTATCACCTCTGGCGGCTGAACATCTGCTGCAATGACCACAAGCTTAGCTTCGCCACGCTCGAGTGCTTTGGTGACCTCATTCGTGCCCTTTCTCACCTTACCTGTGCCCTTAGCAACCTCAAGCATCTCAAACAATTTCTCATTCAAATCATCCGGGAGTTCTACGACCTCCATCTTCAACACCCTCCATATATTGAGGTAACTGAGAAGTTACCCTCATTCAGGTCTTACGACCATCATAAATCCTTGGATATGCAGAGAAATCAGGTGGCATTTATAAACTTTTTGTGCTCACTCTACCAGAGATGCCCAAGTCTTTGTCTCTCCATATTTGTAGTTTATGCGAACCTTTACTCTGTCACCCTCACGCACGCGTCGTCCTCTAACCGAATCCAGGTACATTGTCATGGGGGTGCATAAGGTATCAAACATACCTGTCTTGTAACCCCCTGGATGAATCAACTCTGTGGTCGCCACAAGTTTGTTAGGTAAGCCAGCAGTATCTACCTCAAACTCAACCACTGTGTCTACGCCATCCCGCTCTATGCTTCTCACCTCAACCTCATCATATACAACCCCATCTGAGGAGAGGGGTATTATTGCTTGTTTTCCCTCATGCTCAACCCTGCCCCACAGTTCCACTTTAGACACTGCTTTCTCTGGAAGGAATCGGCACTCTGGATTGGCATACTGCCTCAGGTGTTTTATAACCTCTACCAGTGGCTCATTGAGCAATCCAGTAATAACCAGCTCTGCCACAATATAGTCAAGCCTCTTTGCTGGCTTGAATTTTGCTGCATTAACAATATGCACCTCTACCATATCCTCAAACCCAAGCTCTTTTGCCACACGCTCAAGAAACTTTCTGTAGACACCCATGGATTCTACAAGATACAAGTAACCGCCTCCAGCATTGAGAAAACTCCAGCCGAGGATTCCAGTGCCAGCCCCAGCATCTATGCCGACTGCACCCTCAGGGGTGGTCTTATCTATTATCTCCATTAAAGATAGAGTCCTTGGCTTATCCCTAAAACAGGCAACACCCACCAAATGCTCTTCCAATCTTTGAGAGTAAGGCACGCTTGATGAGCTAGCCCACTTCACCAAATCAGACACAATGTCATATAACTCCTCAACACTGTGCTTCCCCATCTTTTATTACCCAACCCTATAGCCCCTCAATCTTAAATCAAACTCATCCCATTTACTGCCGAGTTGCCTCCTCATCTCGGGTTCAACAGAGTCAAATTTCTTACCTTTAATGACCAAGTCCCTAACCTCTCTTCTCACAAAATCGTAGTCTAAGTAACCCCATTTCAAACCCTTAACCAACTCACTAGTGAGGTGACACTCCATTTGCTTGGGCTGATAAAGCTTGCCCTCTTTATCCACATAAACAATCTGTAGATTGCCTCCAACACCCACATTTCTGGCAGCAGAGGCATTGACTGCCCCAATAAGCTTAACAAGCCCATCTTCAGGTGATATTCTCTCTCTCTGATCAGGAGTCAAGTTATCAACATACTCTGCTAGCACAGCGTCAGAGATATCCGCACCAATTCCAATACTATAGTACACCTGTGGAATGCGCCTCCTAGCATAATAATTGCTATCCATAACATAAATCTCAAACCTTCCACTCTCTATTCGCCCCATAAGCAACGCAATCGAATTCCAGAGGTTGAACTGCTCAATAGCTTGAACCATCTTTGAGAATATTCCATAATCAAAAGGGATATGCTCATGTCCGCCTCCCTGTGTTGCACAAGTTTCCTTTCCAGTTAGGAATTCTTCAAGTGTAACCCCAAAGTTTTTTGCTAATACCTCTCTTCTTTTGTTATTAATTACTCTGGGTACCTGCTCGTTTAGCCATTCAAATAGTCGATCTGGTTGGGCTTTATCTGCATTTTCACTAAGCATATCAAGAAGCTCCTTCAATATAACAGAAGTACCGGAGATACCAATAATCCATCCACCAATCTGAGTAATCTTTTGCCCTGTATACGCCTTCCGAGTAGCGTAGACCTCTTGCTCATCCGCAACCATGGCGCCTCCATTGGCAAACCTCATTGCATTAACCACAGTCATACTCCTTAGGAATAAACTCTGATTTAAAAACTTTACCATCTATAAGTAACAAATAATAAATATACAAAAACTATTTAAATCAATCTGGAACACCAAGCTCTGTGAAAGATGTGGGTAGTGGCTTACCTGAATTTCACCAAGCAAGAAATATGGAGGCCGAAAAATGGGAGTTTACAAATACATTCGCGAACTCTGGAAAAGACCTAGTTCTAATTTAAGCCAGTTGATGAGGGAGCGTTATATACAATGGCGAAGAGAGCCAGCCACAATACGCATTGAGAGGCCAACAAGGTTAGACCGGGCAAGGTCACTTGGCTACAAAGCAAAACCAGGCATAATAGTAGTACGCCAGCGTGTAATACGCGGTGGGAGGCAGCGCCCAAAATTCCGAGCTGGGCGTCGCTCAAAGGCAATGCGCCGAAAGAAAATAGTTGCCAAGAGTTACCAGTGGATATGTGAGGAGCGTGCTGCCAGAAAATACCCAAACTGCGAGGTGCTCAACTCATACTATGTTGGTAGGGACGGCAAATACATCTGGTATGAGGTTATCCTGGTAGATAGGGCACACCCAGCAATCAAGACAGACAAAGAGCTTTCATGGATAACCAGCAACAAGCATCGTGGTAGGGTGTTTCGTGGCAAAACATCAGCAGCGAGAAGAAGCGGCAAGTAACCTCAAAGCCCTAAACCCTCTATTATTTTCTTTCCATCAAACAGCTCCACATCTTCGTAGTTCTGTCCAGTACCAAGCAGCCAAATAGGCTTGCCAGTAACATAAGCAATAGACAATGCAGTGCCACCCTTATCATCCACATCCACCTTTGTGAGCACTATTCCGTCAATGCCTATTCCCTCATCATACTGATTTGCTTGCTCAATGCAATCGTTTCCAGTTATTGCTTCACCCACATACAGCACAACATCAGGGCTAACCACCCTCTTAATCTTTTTGAGTTCATCCATTAGGTTGCGGTTGGTGTGCATTCTCCCAGCAGTGTCGATCAGCACAACATCTATCCCGTGAACTTTCGCATAAGTAACCCCATCATATGCCACAGCAGCAGGGTCTGCCCCATAATCATGCTTTATCACCTTAACATTTAAGCGTCTGGCATGCTCCTCGAGTTGTTGAATGGCTGCTGCCCTAAAGGTGTCAGATGCCACCATAACGCACTTTTTGCCTTTGTCAAGGAAGAGCTTGCATATCTTTGCTATCGTAGTGGTCTTTCCAGAGCCATTCACACCCACAAAGAGTATTACAAATGGCTTCTTTCGCCCAATCATTTTAACCAAATCAGGAACCTCAAACCCCAACACATCCATGAGTGATTCTCTCAAGCACCTTCTAAGCTCTTGCTCAATGTTTCGCCTTGGTAAGGGTTTATCAACCAACTTTGCTTTTAGGTCCTCTTTAATCTTATCCACAACCTTAGAAGCAACATTGTTCTGTAACAAACTCAACTCAATCTCAGTGAATAATTGCTCGAATTTCTCTTCAGAAAGTTTGGTTTTGGTGAAAACCCTTGTTATCCTTCTTCTTAATCCTTGTTCTTGAACCTCCTCTTTGCTTTCCTGGATTGTCTCCTCTGCCTCTTCCAGGGGTAATTGCTTCTCCTCTGCCTCCTCTGAAACCCTCCTTGCAAACCTCCCAAGCACACTCCCCAATTGCTTCCTGAGGCTATTAAACATATTTCTCCAATTCCTCCTCCAATTGTATCTCCACTTCACCTAGTTGCTGGATTATCCTTGCAACCTCTGCCTTGTGGGCCTCAACATCCATCAGCCGCTTATTGAGTAGTTTCTTCGTTTCATCTATTGTTTTCCTAGCACAGACCCCCTCACCCACAGTCAACACAGCCTCCTTGTTATCCTTGAGCACCCCTTGAATGAATATCCCTGAGGCAATCGGTACAAGTATTTTCTTATCGGTCGGAGTCTTCTTCAAATCCTCCAAGGCCTGGATAACCCCACTTATCTCTGCACTCTTCTCGTTCAACTCCTGAAAAAAATTGTTGAATTGCTTCAACTGTTCCTCAATCTGCTGATATTGTACCAGTTTTTGTTTAACCTTTTCTTCCATTCTTACCTCCCGGCAAACCTTTAATTACCCTCAAACCCTCTTGTATTGCTGTGAGTTCAGCACCTCTAGTCAGCTCCCCTACGACAACGCCATTCTTATTAGCTACTACCCCTATGCTAACATATGGGTTGCCTTGGTTGACACTCGCCCTGGTGAACCTCACTCCAAAAGTCTTTTCCAATTGGATGAGCTCCCTTTCACTTATATCTGGATGCACCAGAGCCCCTTTTGAGCCCACAACCATAAGGGAGCCGATTGTGTTGAGCAGGAGTACACTCCTTTTAATAACCTTTTCTCCAAGTGCATCGCCAATTGCTTTTATCTCATCATCTGTATAGTTGTGCCCTGCCACAGCTACCCCATTGCCAACAGCAATATTATTGCCCAAAGCGGTTTGCTCTGTGTCTATTACCTCTACCCTAATCCCTGACTTCTTAAGGTAAGCAATCTCCTTATCAAATGCAATCCCTGGCACAAGTAGCCGATCCTTGTAACCAACACAGAGCGCCCCAATTAACTCTGTTCCAGCAATATTGCTACAGATGACCGGCACACCAAGTGTCTCACCAACCAGTGCCCTCAATCGTTTGGGTGTGGCTTTGGGCATTACGCAGTATTTGTCAGTGGCAACACAGTACAGCCCAATGTTTGGGTTTTTGAAATATGATGTGAGCAGTATCTTCATGGTTTTTGAAAAAGAGGGGGTTTTTAAAAAGTTTGTTGTAAGCCAAAAACCTACTTGAGGAGCTTTATCTGAATCTCGCCAAAGTGCTCCTTTTGCAGGAGGTCTATCTTTCGCTCATCTATATGGGAGAGGTGCAACAATGGTACAAATGTCTGAATGACATCCTCTTTGTTATTCGAGGGTATAAGCTGAGAGAAGGTCAATTTTTTTGACTTGTTCTTAGAGAAGAAGCTCTTTATCTTTTCATATATTTCCCTTATAACCTCAGTGATGTCTCTCCTCTTCTCAGGAACCTTCACCTTTGGGGCTTTCATCTCTCGCAGGACCTTCCGCTCATGCACCTCTAATGCCTTTTGAAGTGCCTCAACCAAATCGTAGACACTAACCTTCCTCTTCCTTGGCTGTGGGGTCCTCGGAAGAAGCATTGGTTGTTCAGGAGGGGGCTCTGTTGCTATTACCCCTGTACCCTGAGCCCAATCCCTCTCTAAATCACTATAAAAATCAGCAATGAATTCATCCTCTGGACGTTGGGTTTCAGCTATCAAGCGGTCAAACTCAAGCAAATCCTCATCCACAAGCTTCACTGATTTCAATCTCAACAGAAAAGAGGCGGCAATTAAGACCTTCCCACTGATAAAGAAGTCAAACTCCTTCATTTTCCTTATGAGTTGAATATACTTGTTTGCAAGCAGAGAAACATCTATGTCCCATGGGTCCATGTTGTATTCTTTAATAACCTGAAAGATTAGGGTTTTCCAGGATACAGTGTCCTTGCTCATGAGAATGCTGAATATCTTATCCTGCATTTATGAGACAAGAAGATGTGTTGTATTTAAATTTGTTGGTATTAATAGGAAAGCCTCCAATCACGATTCTGAAGTATAGCCCCTATGCTTTGCCAATCTAAAGATAAATTCTGACAAAAATTCAGCAAAAACGGAAAAATACTTGATAAGTTTTAAAATCCGGAGAACCATAATAGAAGCCATGATCAATAACGAGAACAGAAGGTTTGATGCATGGGACAAGTCCTTTTGGGAGAGGATTACGAATGCCTCATGCTGCTATGAATTGAGTGAAGAAGAAAAGAGGAGCTTGGAGAGTATTGAGCGTTGCCTAAACCAAGAGGCATACCAAGACCGTAGAACATTGCTTTGCCATCTCTCATATCTCAACTCTCTCATTAATAAGCTAAGGAATATCAGAAGAGAGGAGAACCACATTTGTCCAAACAATGTGGTGCTTGAGTTTGAGATATCGAGGGTGGATTTGCTTAGCAAAAGGTTGATTGAGAAATTAGAAAATACCAAGGAGAATCAGGCATAGTTTGAAGGAAAG
>Ga0180300_10000837_pt1 | contig 13960 bp, 15 predicted proteins | sample GuaBasSediGuay15_FD_121798 | JGI IMG/M metagenome (GOLD analysis project Ga0180300, IMG submission 121798) | Subseafloor sediment microbial communities from Guaymas Basin, Gulf of California, Mexico - Guay15, Core 4569-2, 21-24 cm | ecosystem: Environmental > Aquatic > Marine > Hydrothermal... | reverse complement strand
TTTCTATACCAGTGCTCTTTGGGTTTTCTGAACAAAGGGTAATTGTTCTCGTTCAATGAGCTAATAAGAGGTTTTATGTCTTTCACCTCAATTTGGAGGTTTATTCCCCTTCCAAATGGGTATTCTAATTCCCCTGTCTTCCAATTTTTATTTGCCTCCTCAATCATTATTTGACTCCCTTGTAAAGAAAGAAAGGCAAACCTCTCTCTTGTATATTCTATTTTGAAACCGAGAATTTTTGTATAAAATTCTAAGCTTAGCTCAAAATTTGATACACTCAGCTCTGGGATTAGCTTATTGAATTTCATAACGATTCAGATAAAAGCAATGGATTATAAAACTTGCCCTGTAACCTATGGATAGTGCTGGATGGGATAATCCCTCTTTGAGCTCCTCACTTACGGTTTTCCCATAAATTTTATAAACCTCTTTTCTTCACTAAAGAAGGATGAATAATAGGACACTTAAAGTGTCGGATTTTGCCACTGCTTTAGATTTAGAGATAGTTAAGAATCCTTATCGCTTTCTTGGCTTGCCTCAGGGTGCCCCTATTGAGGATGTGAGAAGGAGTTATATCCGATTAGCAAAATTATACCACCCCGATTTGGTTAACCCAAGCCTATCAGGCAAGAATCTGCCACAACTCTATTCCCAGAGTGACTTAGAAGCAGCGGGCATTGAGTGTTCGATTGAGGAGCTCATAGAGCATCTAACGCGTGCCTTTGAAGACGAGGAGAAGGCAGAAGCTCTGGAACGGATTCGGCTGTTGGCACATAAAAAGATGGTAGAAATCAACAGAGCATATTATGAGATTAAATCCAGGTATGACCCTGAGAGGTGGAACCAACTTTTTGGCTATGATTTTGAACCAGTCTTCAATGAAGAGGAAGAGGAGTGGGACAGGGTTGTGCATTTAGAAGGGCGTGGTAAGATTGTGGTTTACCCAAATCATTATGAATTCTGGGTGGCAGGGCCTTACTTATCTTTTGATTATGGGCCTGATGATGACCACCCTTGGGAGGATTGGTATTTCAGGCACGAGTTAAATTTGAAGCACATGTTTGCCCATATCGAATTACGAGAAGGGAAGCCATTGAGCGGGATACTGTTAGAGCCTCTTTTTGATTGCTTCGGTTTGGATGAATCCCAATCGCAGAGATTAATTGAGTTGCTGTGTGAAGGAAAATCAACTGAGGAGGTTATGGATGAGCTTGGAATACCACACGAAAACAAAATAAACTTCCGAGAGGATTGGGATGGGTGGTTGTATAGCCTAAAATTTAGGAGACAGATTAATGAAATCACCACTCTCATGAGAGAACCTACTAGGCATGAAAATGGGATAGAGCTAATTGTGGAAGAGGATGGGTTAACATTGAAAGATTTCGACGAATCAAGGTTTAGCGAGGCAGACTATATGTTGTTTTTGACCTTGGCATATGGGCCTTTAATGCCAAGACCGAAAACCGACACTAGAGACTCTGGCGAGGCATTGAGGGGTGAGTGAGATTGAGCAGCTTTAGATACAGCATAGGGAAGTGTGTGATTGGTGGAGTTTTGGCGATTGCAACTGGGTTTTCTGCCATTGGGATTTATGCTAGGATTTGGGAAGCCAGACAACCAACCAGGTTGATAGAAGGGGCAAGGGTTGTATCAATTGAGCCGTACTCCTTCTACAATGACCTCCATTGGAATGCGAAGGGTTACAGAATAAAGGTGGAAGGCTTAGAATTGATGATTGACTTCCCAGAAAGGGCATGGGATAAGACTGTGCAGGTTGGGGATAGCGTGGATTTGATTGTTAGGAAAAGCTTTCCGTTGTTTGGAGATGAGTACGACGGGCTCAGAATAGATGACCATGAATGAAGTTTTGTACCTTCAAATTGGTTTGAAGTCAACAATAGGTTTATATAAGTGATTTTCCTTCTAACTTTATCCTATGTTTAACATTAGAGAAGGTGACTTCGGATGAATAAGAAAATCTTGACATTTGCAATCCTACTCTTGGTTGTTGCGGGCGTGGGTGCCACAGCAGCAATCTTGTTTATGTTCCCTTATAAGCCCACCGAGCCCCCAGCAGCTGATGACACTAACGCCAATACACAAGGCGTCCAGCAAGTTGTCCGAGCAAACAACCAGTTTGCGTTTGAGTTATACTCAGAACTGGTTAAATCCCACGAGGATAACCTCTTCTTTTCACCTTACAGTGTTTCTGCAGCATTAGCCATCACCTATGAGGGTGCTAGAAGCACCACAGCAGACGAGATGAGGGCTGTGTTGCACTTCCCAGATTTGGCTATCTTGAGGCCCAATTTTGCTGCAATTTACAACGAGCTCAACAAGGGCAACCAGGAGTATGAGCTAAGAACGGGCAATGCTCTCTGGGTGCAGCAGGACTTTCCATTACTTGAGGATTATACGAGCACAGTAGAGAGGTACTATGGAGCCAAAGCAGCTAACCTAGACTTTGTCCATGAAACAGAGAAATCCAGACAAACAATTAATAGCTTCATTGAGGAGCAGACCAATGGCAGGATTAGGGAGCTAATACCCCAAGGCTATCTTGATGTTATGACACGCTTAGTCATCACAAATGCCATCTACTTTAAGGGAAATTGGCAATGGGAGTTTAACCGTAAAGAAACGAGAAAAATGGACTTTAAGGTATCCCCGGAAAAAACAGTGAAAGTGGATATGATGCACATGAAACCAGAGAAGGTAGAGTTTAATTATGCTGACTTAGAGGACTTGCAAATCCTTGAGCTCCCCTACAAAGGTGAAAAACTTTCTATGCTCATACTGCTGCCTAAGGGAGAGTTTAAAGCCTTGGAAGCAACACTCACCATAGAGAAGCTGAACGAGTACAAGAGCAAGCTGCAGAAAACTAAGCTTGATGGCATATATATCCCCAAATTTGAGTTCAATACAAAGTACACTTTGAATGATGCTTTGCAAGCCCTTGGCATGGAAAAAGCTTTTACCCCTGGAGCTGACTTTTCAGGTATGACTGGTAAAAGAGATTTGTTCATAAGCGCGGTACTTCACCAAGCTTTTGTTAAGGTTGATGAGAAGGGTACAGAGGCAGCAGCTGCCACAGCAGTAATTATGAAGGTGACTGCAGTGCGAATTCAGAAGATATTCAGGGCAGACCACCCCTTCATCTTCATCATTCAGGATAAAACCAACGGCAACATACTCTTCATGGGTAGGGTGGTGAACCCAAACGAGTAATCAGAGAATTAAAAAGGCTTTAGCATACAACTTATTATTTAATCTTCTTTGATTTCAATTCTTTTTAATTTTGAACATCTGCTGGTTTCTATTTTTATGAGGTCTTTAGAATAGAGTTTTAGCATTCATTAGATTTAAATATGAGATGGGTTGTGTAGGTAATGGTGATTGCTATGTTCAAACTGGTATTGTTGAGGCACGGTCAAAGCACTTGGAACAAGGAGAACAAGTTCACTGGCTGGACAGATGTTGATTTAACTGAGCGTGGAGTCGAGGAAGCCAAAAGGGCAGGACAACTGCTCAAGCAACACGGGTTTGTTTTTGACATGGCTTACACCTCTTACCTCAAGAGGGCTATACGCACACTTTGGATAGTGCTGGATGAGATGGACCTTATGTGGATACCTGAGTTCAAGACTTGGCGACTAAATGAGAGGCATTATGGTGCATTGCAGGGCTTGAACAAAGCTGAGATGGCTGCCAAGGTTGGTGAAGAGCAGGTGCATATATGGCGTAGGAGTTACGATGTAAGGCCACCTGCTTTGGAGAAGAGCGACCCAAGATGGCCAGGCAATGACCCAAAGTACAAGGAGCTCTCAGAGGAGGAGCTACCCTTAACAGAGAGCTTGAAGGACACAGTGGAGAGGGTGCTCCCATACTGGCACAATGAGATTGCACCATCAATCAAGGCTGGCAAACGGGTTATAATCTCTGCCTCTGGCAACTCATTGCGAGCCCTTGTGAAGTACCTAGACAATATCTCAGATGAGGAGATACCCCAGCTCAATATACCCACTGGCATACCATTGGTGTATGAGCTTGATTCAGAGTTGAAGCCAATCAAGCATTACTATCTTGCGAGTGAGGAGGAGCTTGAGAAAGCGATTAAAGCAGTGGAGGCCCAGGGCAAGGCCAAGTAGTAAATTGGATATCTATCATTTCATTAGCTCTGAAGACTGGAATACAATAAATAACAATGGGGGAAACTTAATAGGTCAAGCAGACCCTTACTGGGCATCAAAGGTATTGGGCGTTAGGTTTGGCTTGTTTGCCCCTGAGGAGTTCTTGCCATTGGAAATTCTAAGGTTTATAGCTTCAACAGCCTACTTGGTGGGCATCCCTAAAGAGAACCTTAGTGCTTGGGAGAGCAATGGATTAGTTGATTTACTGATTAGAGAGAGTAGGCCGCAAAAGGATATTAGGCTGTTGATACACTTACCAACAGAGCAGGGTTGCTTTGTCAGAGAACATAGGTATAGGCCTTGCTTTACCTTTCAGAGCGGCTTTCTATCAGACCAGCAAAAGCTTAGTGAAGCAAGGAAGATTATATCCACCGCTAAAGATTCACTAGTGGAAAAATTGCCTCCCCTCCTGAGGTTAAACCATGGGCTTTCACCTTTACTTACACTAGAAACCCTAAATTTCTTGTATTATTTGTCAACTATGCCACTTAGGGATTACACTGGGCAATATCTACTGCCAGAGGTATGGGTGCCTTATTCTATAGCAATGGAGCACATAAAAAACGTGGAAATTGTGGCTGCCAAAGGGGAAATAGAAACTCTTGTGAACTAATATTTAGAGTTTATGTAGTTGCAACTTTGATAAGGGTTTGATATATTCCTAACATGAACCAATCCCATATTCCATCCATAAAAATGCAGGTTGGCTTTAACGCATTCTTGGTTTTTTGGAACTGCTTGTTCTGTGACTGCAGAACACAACTCTTTCAACATAAGGCTTCTTGAGTTTATTAATAGAGAACCTGTATTCGCATAAGATCCTTGAAAAGTTGTCATGGTCCTCCTCGCTTAGCAGGTTAATCACTTGCCCCTCTTCACCGGCTCTTGCTGTTCGTCCGATTCTGTGCACATAGTCTATTGGGTTGCTTGGTATGTCATAGTTGTAAATGTGGGAAATGTTATCAACATGAATGCCTCGTGCTGCAACATCAGTACAAACCAAAACATGTATCTTACCCTCTTTGAAGTTTTCAATCGCTTCAGTTCTTTTGTTCTGCGGGAAGCCTCCGTGTAGTGCAACAGCATCAACCTTATAGATTTTGAGATGCTTTATAACAACATCAGTAGTCCTTCGCGTGTTACAGAAGACCATCGCAAGTTTTGAGCTGGTGTCTCTAAGAAGATGCAACAGTAGTGAAAATTTTAAACTTCTTGGCACATCGAAATAACCCTGTTTTAGTTTTTTGGAGTCCACATGTTTTCTTGTGGATACCTTAATAGGTCGTTTTAGATACCTCTTGGATAACTTCTCTATTTGAGGGGGTATTGTAGCTGAGAAGAATAGTGTCTGTTTTCTGTTCGGGCAGGAGTTGATAATCATTTCAATATCATCAATAAACCCCATATCCAGCATTCTATCAGCTTCGTCCAAGACGAGGATGCTCACATTTGAGGTATTAACAGTGCCTCTCTGAAGGTGGTCCTTGAACCTGCCTGGTGTGGCAACCACTATATCAGCACTCTTAAGTGACCTGAATTGTGGACCAAATGAGACTCCACCGTAAATTGCAGTAATCTTAAGTTGTTTGTGATAGGCAAGTTTGCAAAGCGAAACCTTAACTTGCTCTGCAAGCTCTCTGGTGGGTGTGAGTATTAATGCCTGAAGCCCTTTACCTCGAGCAGTGTTTTCGATAACCCCGCTCCCAAAAGCCAAGGTTTTTCCAGAGCCTGTTTCAGACTCTCCAAGCATATCTCTACCAGCTAGTATCAAAGGAATGGATTCCTCTTGGATTTTGGTTGGGCTTTGATAGCCTAACCGCTCTATTGACTTGCGTAAATCATCACTGAATTTGAAATGTTCAAAACTAATCATTTTTTTCCCTCTTAAATTTGCATTTGTTAGATTCTAGAGATAGTACATTTACTTATCTAAAGATGCGAAACCCGCTTGGATTACTCTTTGTTGACATTAACCGCTTTCGGGCCCCTATCGCCTTGCTCAACCTCAAAGGTAACAGCATCGGCTTCGTGTAGGATTACTCCCTCATTCAGTCCAGTTTGGTGGACAAAATACTCATTTCCATCTTCACCGGAGATGAAGCCGAAACCCTTCATCTCGTTGAAGAACTTAACAGTTCCTTTCATTTTCTTTGCCTCCTTATTGTTCGTTATCATCTTCAATTGGCGCTCATCACAATACATTGTTTTCGAATCGCCTTTAGCAGCTTTAAACCCCCTTTTGCACAATTTATGATATTGTGAGCTGCCATACTATCTACGTCTCTGATATTTATTTCTGCGGTCGTTGGTGGGTGTCTTTTTGATATCAGTTGAACCACAGTCTTTGCAAACAAAGGTTGTTTTGGGTTTTGATTTTCTCCCATGCGAGTAGTTCTTTCGCGACTTTATGTTATGTCCCCTACATTTATTACAAGTCAACATTTTGCCCAACCTTCCAAGCCTACAACCCCTCATGCCTGTGTTTGGCATAGCAGGATTTACAGTAAACTGGTCTACCTTCTGTGGGCTTAAAAGGAACCTCACATTCACAACCACAATCAGCACATATGGCTTTGTGCATCTGCTTGTGTCCAGAATTAAATCTGCCTACACCGTAATTGCTTCTAAACCTCCCTGAACCAAAATCTTTTCTTGAGTTTTTATTATTTCTTCTCATTAATATCCTTCCATAAATTGTAATTAGAAACAGATTAACCAACAAATTAAAATGCTTCCAATACTCCACTAGAATTTGGAATCCTTTTTAAATGTTTTTGTTTTTATAAGATATTAGTATGATTAACCCTTTCTTGCTAGTAACCTAACCAGAAAGTGCCTATGCTTTGGAAAGCCATCATGCTGCTCCCAAGGACCTAATGCCTCAGAGTAAGTTAGCATTGTCCAACCCTCATAAACTCTTTGAAGCTCTCCTCGCTTAAACCCATACCAACCTTGCTTTATAGCCCACTCCCTTTCTTCATCTCCCCTCACAACAAAACTCTCAATAGCATTAAAGCCAAGGGGCTTAGTAACTTGTTGCATTAGTTCAATTGCTTTATACACTCTCGCTCTTGGATTGAATTGCAAGGCATTTATGCAAACAACAGCATCATACTGCTTATGTGGGAGTGCCTCAAGCACATCACAAATATCTCCGGTTATACCCAGAATTCTAAGCCCCTCTCTAATACTCCTATCAATCAAGCCCTCTATCGCCTCCTTGCGTTTATCCACTGCTAGCACAGCATGGCCTGCTTTGGCAATGTAAATAGCATTCCTACCACAACCACACCCCAAGTCCAAAACAATAGAATGCTCTGGCAGCTTGCCAAGGAGTTGAACCACAAGTGGATTGGGTGGCACATTACTCATAAATAACTACTAACAGAGAGTAAATTATAAAGATTACGGCGCTTTTGTGTTTTACAAGGTTATCAATGTGTCCAATGGTTTGGTGAGCAACTTCATGCTCTGCTCTGTGACCAGAGCCATGTCTTCAAGACGAACCCCAAACTTGCCAGGCAAATACACCCCTGGCTCTACAGCCAATACCATGCCAGGCTTGAGCACTTGGTTGCTTGATTCAGAAATGACTGGGCTTTCATGCACATCTACCCCAACACCATGCCCGAATGAGTGGAGTATATGCTTGGAGTAGTTACCCAATGCCCTTTTGCCAATCCTTGCTAATTCAGAGCATTTCATACCTGGTTTGATTGCTTTAAGGATTGCTCTCTCTGCCTCTAGCACAGCATTAAACACACGCACTTCTGTGTCTTTTGCTCTGCCGATGTAAACTGTGCGGGTGAAATCAGAGTTTAGATGCTTATAGCCTACCCCAAAGTCCATTACGCAAAAACCCCTGATTTTCGCTTTGGATGGGATGTGGTGAGGCATGCTTGAGTTCTTGCCAGAGGCAACGATTGTGTTGAAACCAGGCGTTACTCCATAGCTTCTCATCCTGCTCTCTATAAACCCCGCCAACTCACTCTCAGTTCCAAAATTAAACCCTTTTATGGTTTCAGTGAATATCCTCTCTGTAATTTTGCAACTCCTTGTTATGGCTTGTATCTCTTCCCTGAGTTTTATTTGGGTCAACCTAGCACAAAACTCTCCAACATCCACATATCTTGCCTTTAGGTTTCTCTTCAATTCCTCCAGAACCCTTACTGTAACGGAGCTCTTGTTTATTCCAATCCTTGCTATTCTTGGAACACGCTTTGAGATTATAGTGCTAATCCTCTTACCATCGCTCACTACTATCTCTCTAATAATGCTCCCTCTTACCAAACGCTCAAACTCCATCTTGTTGGTTATAATGAACGGCTTGGAGCTTGCTGGCACCACGAGTATGCCACTTGCATCAGATTTAGTAAAATACACAAAATTGGGGTCATTGGTGGCACTGAAGAAAATCGCAACCTCTATCTTATGTTTGCGTAGATAAGCCCTCAACTTGACTAACCTTGGTTGCATCCCAAACACAAATTTTTAATACTATATAAAAATTTGTTTGCAAGATGAAGAGGTTTACCTTAAGCAATGGGTTGAAAGTTATTCTGGATAACAGAAACTCCAACACTATTGTGGCTTTGCTTACAGTTGGGGTTGGGTCAAACGATGAAAGCGAGGCAAACAATGGAATCTCCCACTTCATCGAGCACGCTGTCTTTACAGGAACAAAAAAGAGGACAGCACTTGAGATATCCAGTGCAATAGAAACCCTGGGTGGAGAGATAAATGCCGGCACCACACCAGAAAAGACTTTCTTTTATGTTAAGATGCTGCCCAAGCATCTAACAGTGGGGCTTGATGTGCTCTCTGATATTGTGTTCAATCCTGCATTTCCAGAGAAACAAATTGAAACAGAGAAGCGGGTTGTGGCAGAAGAGATAGACTTTGTTTATGATGATTACAACTTTTACCAATGGGTTCTGTTTCAGTCAAAGCTCTTTAAGGGCCCTCAGAGACTGCCTGTGTATGGGCGAAAGGAGGTTGTGCTTGGGTTGACCAGGTTACAAGTGCTAGAGTTTTACAACAGATTCTATGTGCCCAACAACACGGTGCTCACTCTTGTGGGTAGCATACCAAAGGACGCTAAAAAGCTTATTGAGCGTTATTTCTCAAGCTACAAACCAGTCCCCATTCACAGAACCCTTTTCACAGAGCCACCCCAGGAGAGGTGCATTCACAAAGTGAAACTCCCCACCCAGTCCTCGTACATAGTGCTTGGTTATAAGATACCTCCTCGGGGTGAACCGAGCTCTTTAATCTTCGACCTTGTGGATGGGGTATTGGGTAAAGGGCAATCAGGTAGGGTTTTTGATGAGGTGAGAAACAAGCGGGGCTTGGCTTACAGTGTGGGGTGCTACCATTACCAGGGCTACCAATACAACTTCTTCGCTTTGTACGCAAACCTTCAAGCCAAGAACATTCCCAAGGTATCTAAAATCTTTTTGAATGAATTGAAGTGGCTGAACAAACTCAAGCAAAAGGAGTTAAATGAAGCGAAGGCTTATGTGGAGGGTAATTTCTATGTAAGCAATGAGGAAAACCTTGCTTGGGCACACACACTAACCCAGTGGGAGTTGGCATCAAGCAGCTTTGATTGCCTGGATTATGTTGAGAAGGTAAAGAGGGTTACATTGAGCAAGTTCAAAGAAGTGTCAGCAAGTTACCTCAATGACAACTACACCCTTGTTGCGATTATTCCAAAGAATTAGGGTATGCCTTCTTGAGCAACCCTGCCTCACTCTTAAACCTATTTCTAACTGGCTCTAGTATCCTTGCTAACTCCTCTGCTAACCCGTGCTTTAAGTCCAGAGGATGAAGCTTTTGAGCAACAAAATCTCTCTCAAGCTCCTCGTATGTTTTGTAGCTCACTGTTCCTCCAAATTTCTCTGGCCTTTTGATTACAAACCCGCGCTTAAGTTGCTCAAGAATGGGAAACAGCACATATCTTGCATACATGAGCACTGCATTGTCCTTTACCTCACCTGCAGGACAGTATGCTTGGGATATCTTCTTCTTTATCACGTCTGGCTCATCCAAAAGATCAACCTTGCCATGCTTCTCAGAAGCACTCATCTTTCCACCTGATACGCTGGGTAGCAGTGGTGTGAATACACAGATTGGTTTCTTCATGCCCAGTATTGGCATTATCTCCCTTCCCAGCATGTATATTCCCCTCTGGTCAATCCCACCATAAGCCACATCTGCACCTAGAAAATGCACATCAAGGTTTTGCATTATGGGGTAAATAAACCCACCAAGCTTGGGGTGGGCACCAAAGCGAACAACCTCAGAGGCAGCCCTCCTACACCTCTCAAATGTTACCTCACCAGAAGCCAACAACCCCTTTAGCCAGTATTCCCTCTTTAGTTGGAAACTCGAGCCAAGCACGAACTCTATTGTTTTAGCATCAATGCCAATTGCCTTGAGTGTCTCCCTCACTATTAACTCCATATACTTGCTCCTGTACTCTAGTAACTGAAAGGGGGACTTTTTGTCATCCAAGTAAGCGTGCAAATCTGCTATTAAAAACTTGAACTTAAAACCCGCATTAATGAAATCCCCTATTTTTAGAATGTTCATGAGGTGCCCAATGTGAAGCCTACCAGTTGGGGCATGCCCAACATAAGCCACTGGTTGGCTCTTCTTTTTAAGCAACTCCTTGAGCTCTTCTTCAGTTACAATCTCTTCTGTGTTTCTTTTGATAAGTTCGAAGCGTTCCATGAAGAAAAAGGAAAAAACAAGATTATTAAACTTTTTGGTGGAACACCGCAATATATGCGATGGGTGTTAACTCCTCAATCTCCACCTCTAAGCCAAGCCTCTCTGCTAGAGCATAGAGCTTACCCTTTGTGAATCTCTCTGAGACCATGCCATTTGCAAAGAGCGTGCAGTCACCACTGTCGTCCACAATCTGCAGCCCTATGCTTGTGTACCAAGCCCTCTGTGCCTCCTTTGCATGCTCTGAATAAACACTGATGACAATCCTGCCATTGGGCTTTGTGACCCTAATCATCTCTCTTAGCACATCCATTTGAAGCCCTTCCATGTTACCAAAGCCAGCACCCATACAGTATGCCACATCAAACTTGTTTGTCCAATCAGCTGGCATCTGTGAGGCATCACACTGCATTAAGTGAACATTTGTGTTACCCTGAAACCTCTCGGCTGCAATCTCGAGTTGGCGCTCTGCAATGTCAATCCCGTAAATCTCCATCTCCAGGTCAGAGATTGGAGCGATGCTTTCACCACTACCACAGCCCACATCCAGCACCCTACCGGGTTTGTATTGCAGCATGAATTCTCTGAGCCACTCTGCTTCCTTCATGTGGTACTCCTCTATCTCATCCACTGTGTGGTTGAGCATGCTTGTCCAAATGCCTGAGTTGAAAAACTCTCGGATTTTTGTTTGGAGCCCGGTCATCTTAATCACCGAATAATAGTAATACAATATAAATTTAAAAAAATTATTTATGGAAAATTATTATTTGCATAATAAATAGAGCATAAATTTCAGCAAAATTGTTATTCTCATTGAATATTATACGAAATGGCTACATTCTTGAATCCAAACCTTTATGGGAAAGGTTTATTAGTATTCAGGGGTTGATGTTGGGTATGATTCCTGTGAGTTGGTTGGCTAAGTACGTGTATTGCCCAAGGCAGCTATTCCTAGAGGTAGTAGAGGGTATTATGCTACCAGAGGAACCAAGAATGATGAAAGGCAAACTCTCTCACACCATACTCTCAAGCATCTTCAAGAACCAATCTAAACTGCTCTCACAGACACAATCAGGAATGTCAAAGCATGAGTTTTTAGAGCTGTTTTACAATGGTTACCTCTCTATTGCTAAGGATTCCATTGCCTTACACACTCAAAAACTCAAACGCTTTGGTATAACCCCTGTTGAGGTTTTTGAGCAGCACCTTCCAATCCTAAAGAGGTTGGCAATTAAGAGGGCAAACGAGGCATTTGTGTTTGCCTCCACATTCAACACTTATGGTAATAAACTAGCAGAGAAACTTTATCCAAAAGCACACCCAAATGTTTTCCTCTCTTCGGAAAAGCTAAACTTGAAGGGCGAGATTGATCTTGTGGAGGAATACCCAGACACAAGTGTTGCTGTGGAGATAAAGTTTTCATCAAGTCCACAAAAGGGTGTGTGGGAGTCTGATCAAATTCAGCTTGGTGCTTATATACTCCTTTTAAGGGAAGGATTTCACACAAATGCCAATCGAGGATATGTGGAGTATTTACCAAATGCCAAAAGGGTTGGGATTGTGATGAATTCCTTTCTTGAGCAAGAGATTTTCAAAATTAGGGATAGCATACTTAAGATGCTTGAATCTAAGCAGGTACCAGATGTTTTAGATAGCAAAACAAAGTGCCGGGAATGTGGTTTTAAAGATGTGTGCTATGGCAACACATCTTAATCACAGTTAAATACTCACATTATCACAAACTTTAAATATTACTTCAAATATATCTGGTAATAACTCAAGTAAGGGTGGGTTAAATGGCTGAAGAGGATGAAAAAAAATATTCAAAGGAATTAATTGGCAAGACTGTCATTTCAAAAACAGGGAAGAAATATGGTACCCTTGGGGACATAGTGTTTGAGACCAGATCTGGCGAGCTCATTCACATGGTGCTTGATAACCCCACTTCATATACAGAGAAACTTGAGTTGGAAAAGGATAAGTCAGGAAAGAAATTGATTCCATTCAGTTCAGTGATTGCAATAGGGGATTTCATAGTGGTCTCTGAAGAAGATATCATATAATCTCTTCGCTGTTCTTTTAAACAATGATAAGCACTATCTGGACTGAAAAGTATCGCCCCCAGAGGTTTGAAGAGATAAAGGGGCAGGATGAGATTGTGAGGCGCGTCAAGGCCTTTGTTAAGGAAAAGAATATGCCCCACCTCCTCTTCTCTGGACCTGCTGGTACGGGCAAGACCTCTTTGGCTATGGTTATTGCCAAGGAGCTCTTTGGCAAGGATAAATGGAGAGAGAACTTCTTAGAGCTCAATGCCTCAGATGAGCGGGGCATAGATGTTGTTCGCAACAAGGTTAAGGACTTTGCCAGAACAAGAGCAATAGGGGATGTGCCATTTAAGATAATCTACCTTGATGAATCAGATGCACTAACGAAAGAGGCACAACAAGCCCTAAGGCGTACAATGGAGAACTTCACAAGGACCTGTCGCTTTATACTCTCGTGCAATTACAGTAGTAAGATAATCGAGCCAATACAGTCCAGGTGTGCCATCTTTAGGTTTAAGCCATTGGATAAGAAAGCACTCCTTGAGATGGTAGAGCACATAGTAAAGAACGAGGGCTTAAAGGTAACCCAGGATGCCAAAGAGGCATTGGTTGAGATAAGTGATGGTGATGCAAGACGCTTGGAGAATGTTTTGCAAAGCTGTGCTGCTTTATCTAAAACTATTGATGCAGAGCTTGTCCATTCAATAGCTTCTATTGCAAAACCAAAGGAACTAAAGCAGGTATTAGAGCTTGCCATATCCAATAAGTTTGTTGAGGCGAGGGACAAACTCCAACGGATTATGCTTAAGTATGGGCTCTCTGGTTTGGACATCATAAAACAGATACAGAGGACAGTTTGGCAATTGGGCATAGCAGATGAGAAGAAGCTCAAGTTGGTGGAGGCATGCGGAGAAATAGAGTTTAGAATGGTTGAGGGCTCAGACGAGTTCGTACAGTTAGAAGCCCTTCTTAGCAGGTTTGCTGTTGAGG
>Ga0180300_10000836_pt1 | contig 13962 bp, 11 predicted proteins | sample GuaBasSediGuay15_FD_121798 | JGI IMG/M metagenome (GOLD analysis project Ga0180300, IMG submission 121798) | Subseafloor sediment microbial communities from Guaymas Basin, Gulf of California, Mexico - Guay15, Core 4569-2, 21-24 cm | ecosystem: Environmental > Aquatic > Marine > Hydrothermal... | reverse complement strand
CGTGCCGAACACCTGAACCGCTCTTTTAAGTGCGGAAAAATAATGTTCCTTTCCTACTGCGAATTTCTGTGGCATTACTTCCGCGGCAATCGCCTCATTAAAAATTTCTATATTGAAATACACTCCGTCAAGTCCTATCTCGTATAAGAAGTCAACGTAGTCCAAGCTCTTCCGTGGCACCACCATTATATCCACGGGGACTTCGACCTCTGAGATAACGGCGCGGCAGACCTCGTCCAGATAGGGATAATCTTTCGGTCTCGGAGTCCCGCCACTTATGAGTATGTGCCTCGCGGGCAAAATGTCATCTTTCAGAGCTACGAGGGCTGCCTCTACCAGATGTTTAACAGGTTTTGTAGCATATCTGGTTGTATATGAGGAATCACAAAACTTGCAGCTGAACGCACAGCCGGCAATCGGCATCAGCCGTGCCCTGTCCGTATGAGTGATTGCATACGCTTTATAAGGAATACCTTCGGAGTTCTTCTGGAAGAAATACCTGGCTATCGGGACGGGCTTCACGATAAAATCACCGTGAGGTGCTCGAAGTAGATACCGCTTACCTTCATAATCCAGTGTGATTTTTGAATTCTTACAAAACTCCTCGAAAGTGGGTGCGTTGACATAGATGTCCCCTTCCAGTTGGAGTATTATCCCGCTCGTTGAGACATAATCACGAAGCGCTGGTGGACGTTTACCCCTATCTGTCAGGTGTGACATCGCACTCTCGCTCACCTTCATGCCCTCAGCGAAGAGAAGAATCTTCAACTCTTGGATTGCGTTCATATTTTTAGATAAGCACTGACTATATAAAAATTCTCGCCGCACTTAGGGATGGTTCAATCCTTTTTCCATCTCTTCTCTATACTTATATTTTTAATACTTTGATTGGAAAATAGTATAATGGGTGAAATCCAAATGAACTTCCCTTTACTTGATATGGTCTATGAGGCACTCGGAAGTGATAAAGATAAATGGAATCATACGCTACTCCGATATCTTGAAACGATGGAGGAAAAGTATAAAAAGCATGATACTCCTAACTTCCCACTCGATGATACCGATGTATATTATTACAACAAACATGATTTTGACCACATAAAAAGAGTTTGTCGCTACGTTGAGGAATTAATACAAGCTTTAAGTTTAGAGTTAAACGTTGATGAGCTTTTAACGCTATTTTTTGCTACTGTGGGTCACGATGTTGCAATGTGCGAAGTAGCCCCAGAGAGGATTATGAGCTATGTGGAGAAATGGGGTAGAAATCCTACTGGTGATGAGTGGAGACGCATGCATGGGCATGAGAGTGCTCGAATTATAAGAGAGTATATGAAAAACGAGACTCGTGGATTAGATATTATAGCGAAAACAGTAGAGAGGATAGAGGAGCCAGTTCTTTCAATCATTTGGAACCATGGAGAGGAAGACAAAGAGAAAATTAAAGTGGAAGAAGAAAACAATATAAGAACTCCTCTTTTACTTGCTTTGTTAAGAATCGCAGACACATGTGACGCTACTTATAAGCGTTTGCCATATTCATCCGTTATAGGCTGGGTCATTGCGCGTGCTGCCGTAAGAGGTGAACCATATATAAAACAAATAGAGCATTATCTCAGACGACTTATTTGTAGCAAGGTAGAGCTGGGTAAAGGTGGGAGTGGAGATAAAGCCATAATTTCAATACACATCTACTCCAATTTCAGAGAGTGTAGAATAATGCCTCTGAAAGAAGTCAAATTTAGTCTTCATAAAGAACCAATAACGGGAGAAGAAGCATTTGAAGGCTTGCTTTCTGAGTTCGAGAAGGAATTAGGCCCGCCCAATAACATTAATAACATGGAGTCTTTGAATGCGGAATATGAGAAACAGATCTCCTCTAAACTTCTCGAAAAATATGGTAAGAAGTTAGAATACAAAATATTGTTTGAAGGGGATTATAATTATGAAATAGAAATAGAAGAAATAATAAGAAAATCGATAGAGTATGCAAAGATATCACTTCCACGGGCTGAAGAAGAAGGACCATTCACAAAGAAACTACGATACGCATTCTACAATGTTCAGTATAGCTAATAGAAGTTAATCAACTTTATACTACCTTATTCAAATCTTTCTTTAATTCCCTGCCTATTTTTTCGTCCTTGAAGTAGAATCGTATAGTGGACATTCTCCTCACTTCTTGCTCCTTTAAATCACCCATTATTCTTTCCTTAATCTTGCTGAGCGGCTCTTCTCGCTCCATCACGAGCAGATCTCTCAGCCATACTTCCTCATCCCCCTCTATTTTACCGAATCCCTTGGGCACGAAGGATAAAATCTTTGGCTCAGTCAAATCTCCGCCATCCCTTAACTCTGCGAGCAGGTTGTAAACATCTTCAGACTTCGCTTCCGCGGGCACTCTCCATATATAAGAGTAAGGGTAAGGTCTTCTTGCCAGGACTGACTTAACTAAATTCTTGATAACTCCTCCGCCATCTTCGCACTTAAGAAGTGCATGCAGTAGTTCATCATCAGTATAAAAAATGACCTTATCCTTGTCCAGCAATCCTTGGTCTATGGCGATTTCTACTCCCCTGCTGAGCATCGCTTCAAGCCCCCTTATATAATCGTTATCAATTACACGATCCATGAGTGTCTCTCTTCTTGACAGCATCTGGATAACATGCGGGATTCCAAATTCTTCTAATAGTATTTTTGGTTCTTCAGTGGCGTCAATAATTACACTCTCCAGTATACCTTTTATATTAGTATTTGCCAGAGCTAAACCCGTGAAGTATGAATCTCGGCTACAACTGTCCATCTTGTCCAATTCAATTACTCCATTTACTAACTGATTAACCGGATACAGCTCCTTATTACCAGTTAGAGCCTCATATATGGTTCTCAAATCCTCTTCGTTCAAGACAGTGCTCAACGTTTTGACCTCGTCCTTTGATGTGATCGGTGATTCTTCAATGTAATCCTGTAATTTCTCGTAGTATCTTCCTTTTCTAAAGTAATCTAACGTAATATGGGCATAAGCCTGAAAAATCGGTTTGCCATCCTTTCCTATGCAATTCTCGAGAGCGGAAGAAAAGGGCGTCCTTCCTACATCGTGCAGTAAAAGAGAAAGCAGGAAATCGTCTCTATTCAGCAACTTTCTACCTCTCTCGGTTTCCATCCATCTTTCAAGTGAGACCTCTCCCTGAGCCTTCCTGACGCGAATTTGTCCCAGAGCGTAACCGCCGATAGTCCATGTGCCTATGGAATGTGAGAGGCAAGAATGTGTGGCTGAGGGGAAGAGAAGGAAACATAATCCCATCTCTTTGATGAAATTGAGCCTCCTCATTTCAAATGTGCTCATGAGATCATTATATCGCTTCTCTTCTCCCTCCTTTTCCCTTTCCCTCGCCTCACTCTCGGTGTCAAACGCAGTGAGAAGATGCCTTCGCTTGAGTGGGGCTGACAATCTTAACGTGCTCAATTCATACAAAGGGTCGCCGATACTTGCAATCGGAAAGCGACTAACCTTTTTTATTTCGTAGTTCATTTTTCATCACCTTTATAGAGATTCTTAATATGGTCTGCAATTTTTTTGTATATTTTCAAAATTTCTTCCTCTCCTTCTCCTGGTGAATCAATAATTCGCTCATCTACGGCTAAACTTGGAGTATATGGTAACTCAAAGACTTGTATATCCAGCGAAAGACGGTTAATTTCGCTTTTTAATTGTTCAATCCTTGCACGGGCTACATCACCAGGTGGAACGGAGTTAATAATAGCAATTTGGTGATTATTATATTTTGCGATAGCCTCCATAACTGTCGGTGCATGATGCAAAGACTGTTTATCAGCGCGTAAGAAATTCACTATTATATCTGATGCCGTTATAAAAGGACCAGCAATCTCTTCTGATAGCCCTGCACGCAGATCGAGAAATATATAGTCCAATTCAAATTCTCGGTAGAAATCTCTAAAGGTCTCGAGTATCTCACCCTTTATTTCTTCGTCTCCCCGTTGCCTCAATCGGTTAAGCATCTCGACAGTCTCATCTCTCCACTCTGCCCATCCCGGACCGAGATAACCCGGTATCACATAAAGATTACCACCGCTCAGACCCATAGCTATACCTGCATTAAAAACCTCAAGAACCTTTCTCGACCTCTCTATATCTTTCAGAAAGAGGTCATAGAAATCCATATATCTCTTGCCTGAGGCTGACGCTTGGATGTCAAAGACCACTTTAAATGCCGGCGCTTCAATGTCACAATCTATGCAGCCCACGTTTGAGCCCGATTTTGCGAGGGCGTAGGCAATATTTGCAAGTCCCACGCTCCGCCCCGTGCCACCCTTAAAGGAGTGGAAACTAACAATTTTCGGCTCCCCCATCGTTTCATCACCCTTAATTATATCAGCTTCAGCATAGTATTATAAATATTGCATATATAAACTTATACTCATGAAGTTGTATCCAGATGAGCCCCTCGGGGAAGTGAACCTTACGGCTTTCAAGAGCCTTGCAGATCGGCTTTACAAGCTCATTGAGGGCTCCGTAGATACCCCTGCTACAATTGCCATCCACGGTGTAGAGGGCAGTGGTAGGACGACTTTCATGCGGACTCTTGAGAAGAAGCTGAGCGAACGCAGCGGGGAGAAAAGGAAGAATTTAATTATCTGGTTCCATCCTCAGATGCATAGAAGTGAGCGGGAATTACAATACGCATTTTTATATGTGCTCTTGTCCAAAATACGGCATAATACCGGTGATAATGTCCCCGCTAATCAATTAAGCGAAGCCATAGATGTTATCACCCAGGGATGGAAGGGATTACAACCGATACTTAATATGGAAAGAATAAAGAAAAGCATCAGCGATTCTATTGAGAAATATGAACGTGTTGTTTTCTTTATAGATGACCTCGACCGATGCACTCCAGCGATAGCCTTCACTATGCTGGAGACGATGAAATTCTTTCTTGCTGATATTAAACATCTCATCTTCATATTGAGCGCGGATATGAACAGACTTAAGGAGACAATTTCTTCATATTATTCACGGAGCTTCACCGATAAAGAGATATTATATATGTTCTCTGAGCGATATCTTGAGAGGATGATACAACTGAGGGTTGACCTTCCACCAATGACAGATGAAATATATGAAGAATATTTAAAATCACTTATCGGAGATAAACATCCACTGTTTAGCGATTACCTCAGAATTATAAAAGCATCAGGTCTGACACTACGCCAGATAAAGCATATACTAAATAAAGCTCAATTTCTGGAATCGCTGATTCCCAAAAAACCAGATAAAATTGGAGCTTTCATTTTTGCCTGGACTGTTATCGGGTTTATAAATCCTAAATTCTGTGAATATATTGAAGATAATCCAAGACTTTTAGAACGATATATCGAAGAGGCAGAGGCTATAAAAAATGCAGAAGAACAAAAGAAAGGAGAGGTGTATAGTGATGCCGGGTTAAGTGACGTAATGCTGAAAGTAGTGCTAACCCGAACCATGATACCTCTTCTTGCAATACTCTCAAAATACAATCCAAAAGAGTATATTGAATATATTATTCCGTTTACCAAGGCTGAAAAGGAGAAAGAAGAAATAATAAAAACTGAATTTTTATCTAAGAACTTTGAAAAACAACTTGTAATCGGTGCGAACTGGAACTATGCCATAGCCACACGCCTCAAATTTGAGCGTGCACGAATTATAGACACTTCAGCGAGATGGGCTGACTTTAGCCACTCGACATTCAGAGATGCAGAGATTTTTGGTATGGATATGACGAGTGCAATTCTTCTGGAGTGCACTTTTGGCAACTCACGTATTGTAAGATCGAAATTCATGGATGCAGTTTTAACTGAGGCAAATTTTAATGATGCTCGTGAAATCTCGGGTTGTGAGTTCACGAGTGCGGGGATGCGAGGCGCACGGTTCACAAGCATAAAGGAAATATGCGGATGTAAATTTGATTATGCAAATATAAGTGGTGCCGACTTTAGCCGTTCAACACTCACTTCTTGCAGTTTTAGGAATGCAATAGCACAGCCCGTTGAAGAAATGGTTCGGGATAAAGGTGGTTTTAAAAGAAAGAGACATATTACGAAGTTCAAAGAAACTGAATTCTTAGGAGTGGATGCAGAAAGGGCGTTCTTTATTGAGACTGATTTCTCAGGAGCTAAATTAAGGGCTGCTAACTTAAAAGCGGTTAATGCCAGAGGTGCTGACTTCAGCGGAGCTGATCTCTCAGCAGTTATCGGTAATGGTGCTGATTTCTCAAGGATTATCTGCGATGATAAGACAAATTTCAGCAGTGCTGTTCTCGTAAATGCTACATTTGAGGGTGCTAAATTAAGAGGCGCAAACTTCCTTGGGGCTGATATTAAAGGTGCGAAGTTCCTTGAGATCGAATACGATGATAAATTTTTGGAGTCTATACACGATTCATGGGAGAAGGCTAAGAAGGTAAGGACTCCGGCAATTTTTGAGCCTGAAGTTGAGAAGGAGCTCGAAGGTATTAAGGGTGTAAAGAAAAGAACACGGGAAAAGAGGAGTGGGAGATGAAATGGAAGGAGTTTTTGCGGGAGATATTTGGTCAGATAAATTATGGAAGAGGCAGATAGAGGATATTAAGATTTTATTTCACCTCGAGACCGACATTTTTGAGAACCCGTATTGCTACTTCATAACAACATTGGATCCGAGATTTGATTTAGCCAGTTCTATTCTTTCAAAAACCCTCTCTAAAATCAGAGGAGGGATGTGGAAGCCCATTTTTATCCGCCCTTATCCGGTAGTAAATGACCTGAAACACGAAAATATCGTATATTTTTGGCTCGGGCGTGGGGGGTCATCAAATTCTGAGGTGTCTCACCCGAAGGTAATCATTCCAGAGGCGGAAGACCTTAATGTGGATATTAGCAGGTATCTTAACGAGATTTTTTGCACAAATGATAAACTGATAAATCTCGTTTCACGATTGGCGGAGAAACAGGAGTGCGTGCCCTTATTTGGGTTCACAACCTCTTTCCTGAACATAGCAAACAGAAAGATCTCAGTGATAGGACCGCGAAGTGGTATAACGACGATATATGATAGCAAGATAAAACAGCGTAGAATATTTGAGGATACAGAGGTGCCTTTCCCGGAGACAGAAATTTGTTATGACGTTGATAGACTGGAAGAGAGCGAGATTGTTCGGAAGCATAAGCCATGCATAGCATCTGCGGAGTACAGCAGTGGAGGCGGGGGAACAGTGGTCATAAGAACGGATAAGGACATCCCGGATTTCAGGAGAAGACTATCTGCACGCTACATTAATCAGCGCTACATTGTGTCACCCTTCCTGAAGGCTATATCATCACCAAATTCAACAGGATTTGTTATAGATGAAGAGAATGTGCTTGTTACCTCAGTTTCAGACCAGTTATTATATGAAACAAGGAATGAAATTAAATATGAGGGCAATTGCTACCCTTCTGCTATACCCACACGCATTCAAGATGAGATTATCTTATATACAAGGTCAATTGGTGAGGAACTTGCGTCAAAGGGATACAGGGGCTTCTTCGGCTGTGATTTCATTGTTACTGGAGAGGGCGAAACTTTTGTGGTCGATTTAAATCCGAGAAAGCAAGGTGGTTTCCTCTGTAATCTACTGATGTTTGAGATTCTAAAGCCAGAGGGCTGTCCCGGGCTTCTGGATCTCGAACTGATGCAAATTGAGCAACCGAATCCGCCACTGTCATCATCTGAACTCTCAAAACTTAAGGGAACTGAAAATCCGCGCATTCACTTCGGATGGGCACAATCTAAGATTCGCCCGAGGCATAAGTATTTCCGTATCTCTGGTGAGGTCTGGGAAGGCTCAGAGGAGATTTGTTTCACCAATATAGGGTCGCGCTGCGTGAAGTCCTTCTTCCCTCAGGGTGTAACATTTTATGATGGAAGTTTTCTTGGATGTGTTGTTACCACCGGCAATTCACGTGAAGAGGCATTGGCAACGCTGAGTCAATTGGAGTCATCAGCCAGCAGGAGAGTGGAGGGATATGATCAGGAGAGTGGAAGCAGGGGATAGAGGAAGAATTTTGAAATTATTAAAGGAGAATTTCCCGGAGGAATCTTATCCTTTCCTCGTTTTTGAGTTAGAAGAGGCGATAAGAGGAGCAGTGGAGGGCTATGTTTATGAAAAAGGGGGTATTGTTCTCGGTTACATCGTTTTAAGATTTTTTGGTGGGGCTTATAATATTGATACGCTGGTAGTGGATAAAGATGTAAGAGGTAAGGGGTATGGTTCTACCCTGGTCTCTTTTGCAAAAGAGCAATGTAAGAGTCAGAACGTAAGGCAGGTGAATGTATGCACCTTTTTCGAGGATAAAATAGGTTTTTATAAGAAACAAGGTTTTAAGGAGATGGGTTCTTTGGAAGGACCTTTCGCTCCTTTTGAGAAGAAGAGGACATACCTGAAATGGATAAATGAAGAATTCGATAGTGGTATGAAATAAGAAGTTCTTATTGTTCTCCCTTCACCTCGTCTCACTCCTTCCCGCGCCGCGCGCACCTATTGCGTCCGCGACACCTTTAGAGGCAAGTCCTGATACGAATGGAGTGAACAAATCAGTTGCGGTGAATGAAGATGCCTGTGGCGGTAAGGTGGGAAGACCAGTTAGGAAAGGGGAGAAGAAATACGATGCGGTAAACGATATATCAGGATTTGTTACCGCGAAGGCAAAGAGACCACAGATGCCACCAATAATCGCACCTAAACCCACACCTAACCGTATCCCTTCTTTTGTCCTGTAAGCATAAGCAATCACGCCATTATTTTGGATGATGTCATGTATGATGCCACCGAATGCGGCAACGGCGACCCAGGCTAACCAAACGCAATCGTAGAGGTAGGAGATCAGGAAGAGAATAGGAACACCTATTAAGAAAGTATACGTGATTCCTTTAACATATCTCCTTTCTTTATCCTTCTCTTTTATTGTCGCCATGGCTTTTCGCTAAGCATGCATTCATGGATTTTTAACTTTCCCTTTCATATCCCGCTCAACTCAAATGCTTCCGCCTGATTAGATACAATGCTACAGCTACGGGCAGTCCAACCACCGCTATAACGGCTTCAAACCCTGGTGTTTTCTCAGGGGTTGGCGTTGATACCGACGATTCCACAGGTGTAGGACCTACCGTCACTGATGCAGCAGAATTTACAGATGCGGGCGAAGAAGTTTTCACCACTATTTTCCCTCTCGGGATAGGAACATCTCTAACCACACCTCCGGGGTCTGTGTAAGTAACTTTAGAAATGTCTTTTGTGGTCTCCGTGACATCCACGGGGAATTCAAGATTGAAAATCACATCAAAAGAAGTCTCCCATAGCCCCTTCGTCAAATCCGTTACATACCACTTTATCGTGGTTGAGCCATCTGGATTTCGTGTAATCTTATCTGGTTGAATTACGAAACTCCCTTCTTTAACCTCAAGATAATGCTGTATCAGTTACGACCACATCCCTTACCCCTGACGTGTAAAGCACTTCCTTCGCTATGTCGTTATAAATGTCTTCTAATTCGCTTGGAGTTGGCGCTGACTTGTATTCTCCTTTTGTAATACTCGCTATTTCCTTCAGATATACATCGGCAGGCGCTTCCAGCCTCAATCCCACTGTATATATTCGGTAACCTTTGCTTGCTGCTTCTTCTGCTAATGAACGGTTGTAGGTATCCACCCATCCATCGGTAAGGAAGATTATTACTCGTGACCCGCTTCCTGGGGCTGCGTCAAGCATGTCAATAGCTTCACGTAATCCGACATCGTAATCAGTAAACCGTCCTTCGCTATCTACACGGTCTATACATTCTGTTGCGTTTGTGAAGTTTGAGGTCAATGGACATGAGAAATCTATTTTGTAATCCCAGCTCACCACACCCACTCTATATTTTGTAGAATCTCCCTTCTCCATCAGCTCGACGAAGGTTCTTGAAGCGGATTTACGCTCATCTTTTGCGTCTGTTTGAGCCATACTCCCTGAGCTATCTATTGCGAGCACGACATCGGCAGGAATTTGAACTTTTTCTACACTCCAGCTAACGTTTAATGCCACTTTGACTTCCGCTGGCACTTCGTTAATATCAATCTCGTAGGGACTCACCGATTTACCTACGCTCAAATACTCATCACCATTAACTTCGGTCCATGTCCGGGCATACGCCACCTGGGGCACCATGACAAAAATGGCGATTGCCATTGCCAGAAACATTTTTTGTGCTTTGTTCATGTTGTTCATGGGGTATTTTTATGCACACATACCAAATCAGCTAATTTCTCCACTTTCCCATGCCTCAATAAAATTCGCTCTGAAATCTGTACCAAGTGTCTCTGTTAAGTAAACAAATTTCTCATAGAGTTCTTTTACTTCAGCAATCGAATCAAGCGATAAATTATCCAAAATGGTGTATATATGGATATCAAATTTTTCTGGAATCGTTATTGGATAACTATCTTCAATCTTATTTCCTTTTGGGAGAAGCGTAAGAAGTTTCTCTGTTGCTATCTTTTTAATATCATTTTCAAACTTTTTAAAGACCTCATTGTCGTTTATTCCCACAAATATCCCTGGCTTTTTAAACTGCGGTCTTAACTTGCCTCTTTCAAGTTCTAAATAGTTGGAAGAGCACGAACTCTCCACTATTTCTCTGATAACTCCTTTTAATTCTCTAGGACCCAATAACTCTTCAATATTTGATGTTATATCTCCTTTTTCTTTAACTTCTTCCCTGATCTTAGTATATATATCGCCATCAATTTCAATTGAATAGGGATATACCAGTTGACTTTCTCTGGCTGTTCCACCGATTTTTTTTGCTAATTCCCACAAATACTCTTCTTTTCTTCTTTTTTCACTTTCTTTATTGCCTTTTTCTGTAACCAACGAACTTATCTCAGCGTTTAATTCTTTTATCTGCTCTTCTATTTCGTCGTTAGCCCTTTCAATCTTCTTTTTTGCCTCTTCCTTCTTCTCGTCAATTTTTTCTTCTATTTCCTTAATGTCATCTTTACATTTCGTTAAAGAATTTGTTATTTTTTCTTTATCTTTTTCTTTCTGTTCTATCTCATCTTGTTTTAGTTTAATCTCGTTATCCAAGCTTTTTATTTCAGTTTTAATTTTTTGAAGTTCGGCGTTCTTCTGATTTATTTCTGCTTCTTTTCTTTTCAAATCTTCATTTAATCTGTTAATCTTGTTTAATAAATCTCTAGCCTTAGCACTTTTCCTTGTCAAGAAATTAAATCTGTTATAATCGTTTTCTTTCTCTGCTAACTGGTTTTTAATGGTAGTAATCTCTGACATGAGCCCATCAATTTCTGTTTGCTTATTTTCCCGATCCCTCTCTTTTGTAATCTTCTCCTCTTTTTTTGTCTTGATGGCTTCTCTGAGTTTCGCAATTTCATCCTCTATTTCTTCAATTTTAGTCTTAAGACTCTCTTGTTCTTTTATCATTTTTTCTTTACTCTCTTTTAGTTCCCCTATATCAGCCATTTCTTCAATTACTGCTGGTAACAACTCCTTCTTTTGCGATTTCAAATTTTCAATTTCTTCGTTTTTAGCAGATAGTTTATTATTTATCTCCATTAATTCTTTATTCACCGCTTCAAGCTCTTCCCTTATCTTTATGTGTTCTTTTACCTCTTCTATTGGAAAATGCCAATATGCAATATCCAGCGTTGAAAATTGTTTATCTTTATCCTTCGGCTTTATTATGGTTTCAACATCGGATATTTCCAGTTTCGTTTCTGCATCCGTTTTTTTAGTCGCTATACCCATAAAATCTTTAATAAATATCTTCAAGGCACTTGTCACCTCATCTTGCGCAAGTTTAAGATTCTTTTTTATCCTCCCTGGTTGATAAATACTCATAAGAATGAAAGCAAAAAATGGATTTTCCTCGCTCTTTAACAGATAATCGAGTTCCTTCAACGCTGCATAACCATTGGCTGCGCATCTTCGATCTTCATCCATATAGTATGATGGCATTATCCCAATTCCTATTATATTCTTGGACACGCTCTTTCTTACCATCTCTGCTTTAAGATCGCGAGCAAAATCAAGAAAAACCCCGCTGCCCGTTCCACCACCTAACGAAGTTATAAGAAACACATCTTTTGAGTCTGTATCGCGTGATATATCGAATACGAAGTCCTCTATTGCATCTTTAACTATGTTTCTCTCCCTGTGGTATTCATAGATCGCTTTTGCAGCCCGTCTATTTTTACCAATACCTGCATCAGGAATTTCCGAAGGCAAATCATTGCCCTTCACCCACTCTACTTCTTCAAGTATTGCATCTCTATATCCCAACTGATAGGCTATATGAATCGTTTTGTCCACACCCATTTCTTTCGCTGTTACTAAACTATCGTCATCAATGTCTATTGCGAGTGTTTTGAATCCGCGTTCGCCCTTTTCTTGTGCCAATTCCGATACTATCTGTACTCCAGTTCCCCCAATACCGACCAAATGTATATTTGTCATTTCATATCCCTCCTTTATTTTTCTGTTTCATTAATTTTTCAATTTCTCCTTCAATTTCTTTTACATTATTCCCTATAATATCCTTATCTATCTCCTCTTCCTTTAAATTTCTATTTATTCTATCTATGTTAAGTTTGATATTATTCCTGCAGGTCTCCATTTCAGTAATTATATTCCCAATCTTGATTTTATTAGGTCTGACCAACAGGAAATAAGTTATTATGAAAGCGATCAAAATGCCTAAGCCCAAACCTTTACTGATATTTATGTATACATTTATTTGTTGCTCTCTATATCTATTTCCCAGCGTGATATATTTGTCTCTCAAGTCCATATACTCGACTAATAATCCGTTGGTTCTGTTGATCTCATCGGTTACGTGTTCAGCCATCTCACATGCTATATCGGGATACCCTTCTAAAAATAATCTTTCAACAGTCTCGGCAATCTTCTTTTCAGCCTCATACTGTCCAGCCAATGACCTTGCAGTTTCGTCTCTACCGCTAATCCCTGCAAGTGACTGACTTAGATCAGATAATGCTTGACTCATCTCGCCAATCTTCTCCCTGGTCTCGATAATTTCCTCACTTGTCGCCGTCGCATATCCACTAAAAACTGTTGACACAGGTTTCGCTCTTGATACAAACATCTGTGGATTCTCTGCGTAGGTAAAAGTTGAGATGCTATTTTTTAGCTTAATATTCAGTATTGAAATCTCCTTTTCCTTAATCAATGTCCTACTGCCATAAGGCTCTAAGGATTTCTCTTCAGTTGGTTGTGGGATCTTCCCCTTGATACTCACACCTATTTGACCTATGTCATGGGATGGCGTCATCCACAGATATGTCGTTCCCGAATAATCTGACCACAAAGTATCTGGCTTTGCTCTATTTGGTTTCGCATCCCATGATATGTCGGTTAAATCACTTGACAGCTCTAAAAAGTATGTACCTATTACACTCCCTTTAAGCTGAATTTCAGCATCTATATCTACATTTGATCCCGCAATAATGGGATTTTCTAAGCATTTTTCGAAATCAGAAATCGAGGTAAAAGATGTTTCTTTACCATCCGGTGAAGTAATCGCACCGCTAAAAGAGGTCACTTTAAACACGCTCTCATCTGTTTGAACACCAGCACTCACAGGGTAGATGCACATCACCTCTATTATCACAAGCGCCGCTAAAGCGATTTTATACCTTTTCATTGCATCCCATCCAAGCTTTGTATTTTTCTCATATAAATTTATTTTTCCATATATAAAACTTTCGGTATCCTCTCCATCAGTAAACTTTATATATTACATAACACGTAACTTTTATATAGGGTATGAAAAGGAGGAAGCGTAAACCGCTGGGTAATGTGCTGCATGTGCTAAATAATATTATGATTGTGAGGGGTAAGAGAAAGAGTAAGAGAAAGAGCCTGGAAGCCG
>Ga0180300_10000835_pt1 | contig 13970 bp, 14 predicted proteins | sample GuaBasSediGuay15_FD_121798 | JGI IMG/M metagenome (GOLD analysis project Ga0180300, IMG submission 121798) | Subseafloor sediment microbial communities from Guaymas Basin, Gulf of California, Mexico - Guay15, Core 4569-2, 21-24 cm | ecosystem: Environmental > Aquatic > Marine > Hydrothermal... | reverse complement strand
TTCCCTTCCCGTTGGCGCTCGACGAAGACCTCGGCCGTGGTCTGTACGATTTGGATAGCCACATCCGGCCGGGGATCCTTGGCGTCAATCAGGATGGTGAAATCGGACGTTTCGGGGTTGACGTTCATCTTGGCCAGCAGATCATAGGTGGTCATATCGAGTTGGGCGCGGTCAATGACCTTCTGAGCCGTCGTGTGGGAATGGATGTTCACTCCGTAGTTGCGCAGCAGGTCCTTGGCAGTATTGCTCAGTCCCCAGTCGGCGCGGGCCGGGATGACGTTGAGTTTGATCTCGGCGCGGTAGATGGGTGTCATCGTTTTGCTGAAGCCGTAGGCGCTGGCGGCGGCGACCACGGCGAGAAGGATGATGATCCAGCCACGCCGGCGCAGAATTCGCAGATAGTCCAGTAACTCCATAAAACAACCTCCTCCCTTGTGATCAGTAAATCTATTTTACCACATCTCTGCCCAGGATACAATTTTCGCAGTCCAGACTCCTTTCTCATCCCTATCCACGCCAGGCCAGGGGGCTGCAGTACAGCCAGTAAAGCGAGGACCGATAAACGTAGTCCCAGGCCCCGACGTAGCGCACCACACGCCCACCGAACCCCCGCTTGAAGCGGTAGACGCCCCATAGCCCATCACGCCGCTGGAGGAAGTGGGCCTCCAGGGTCTCCTCGTCCTCGTCGGGGACACCCCACAAATCGTAAGTACGGCAGCCCCGTGTCTTGGCCCACTGCATGGCCGCCCATTGTAGCAGGTAGTTGGGCATGCGGTTGCGATGGGCGTCACTGGAAGCGCCGTACATGTACCATGCTTTATCCCCGCAGGCGAAGACCATTACCCCGGCGATGAGCTCGCCATCGTACTCGGCCAGCAGCAGCCGCCCAGTGCCCCGAGGCACGAAGAGTTGGTAAGCAGCCTCGTAGTACGCGCGGCTGTGCACGCCGAACCGGTCACGCTTGGCGGTGGCGGTCATCAGTTCGTAGAAAGAATCCAGGTCGCGCTCCGTGCCCTCGCGCACCGTCACGCCCTTGCGTTTGGCCAGACGGACGTTGTATCGGGTCTTGGATTTCATTCGCGCCAGGATTTCCTCCGGCTCCGGAGTCAGGTCTACCAGGATGGTACGCCGGGGCTGAACAGTCTGTGGGCTGGGACGAAACCCCCATCCTTGCAGCCGTTGAGCCAGCGCGGGATTATCCTCTTCATCAGGTTCGATTTTGAGGAAGACAGCCCGTTGCCGCCGGCAGAGGCGATGTAATGCGTTTAGGAGAGCATCAGCCACCGTGCCATTTGCCCAGTTGAGCAGCGGGCCTTTTGGCACGTAGGCCACGCGGCCCAGGCCCAGGGGCAACGCGCGAAAAAGAACTTGCGCCCCGGCCTGAATGCCCCCCTCGCCCTCCACCAGAGCGTACCCGGCTTCCCATCCAAAGCGACTTTTGAGTTGCGCCCAGGTCGTCGTCTGCAATACGTGACCGCCAGGTGCGGCGCGGACGAAACCATCCCACGCTGCGGCGTCTATCGTCTCACTTGGAGTGAAGATTCTCTGCGGCAACTGTCTCCTCCGTAAATCGAATGCGATGACCAGTGCTCGTCCTTGATGAGCAGCCCTATTATACCATACCTAAGCCAGGCGGGCACATCGGCCCCGGCGCGGCTCAGACACGCCCTGGGAGCATGTCTGAGCATGGTACAAAGATGGGCACGGTACTCTTGTCAACACAGTTGGAAGAGATTGCCAGAATTTTTTAGTAAAACTTTAGTCAATTTCTAACTACAGTTTTCGTTTGTTTTGTGCTATAATTAAATTATTGGAAAAGCACTAACTCGTCACAGCGTGCGTTCTGGGGGGAAGCACACACAAAAATCGAATGAGGAGCTGACGATTTCCCTCCTATCCACCGCGTTGGATGAAGAACGTCAGCTCCTCTTTTGCGTGTAGCGGTGGTTGTTCGGTCCGCCAACTTGTAGTGATCTCTGGGACTTTCCGAGAGAGCTCCGTTCTGGGTGAGGAGGTGGTGCTTATGGAGCGTATTGGTTCTCGGCAGGGCGGACTGCTCCACGGTGAGCGTCATCGGTGCCTTCGTCGCTGAATGCTGGCCTTAGAAGTAAGCCCGACTCGGCGTTCAAGCGAAAGGAGATAAAGTGTGATGAAGAGGCGGCTCTTGCTAACTCTTACCCTCATCTTGGTCCTTGGAGCGATGCCTGTCTCGGCCTCAGGACCGGACACCAAGGACTATGGCGATGTCACTTTGAGCGGAGGCTTTCAGGCGGGGCACTTCTGATCCGGACCCGCCTGGTTCTCCATGCTTGGATCTCGATGACAAGCTGATACTGCAGAAAGCCGGGGGGCATGGTGAAGGCGACTGTAACCTGCCATCACCCTCACCGAATCCGTGGGCGAATCATGCGGTCTGGCTTGACCACGATGGCGTAGGCCAATGGCAAGCGCAAATGTGGGGCGCCATTGCCGGTGTGACCTACAACACTGGCGGAACGTATGACGTCGTCATCATGCTGCACGCAACCAGCGATACGACAGGCGAAGCATACATGACCATCAACGGCGAACCTCAAGGTTTCTATGATCCTGATTGGCACTCCGGCCCGGCAGACCTCGTGCCCACTGGCATGACCTTCAGCGGGGATATGAAACACCTGCGGGTGTTCTACGAGCTATATGGCTATGGTGCGACGCATACAGTCGCCTTTGAGAATATAGCAGTAGACGGACACCTCAGTGAGCAGCCGATGACACCGTGCCTTGAACGACCGATTGACATTAAGCCAGGCAGCTACCCCAACAGCATCAATCCCAAGAGCAAGGGCAATATCCCCGTGGCCATCCTCTCCACGACAGAGTTCGATGCTCCCGATGAAGTGGACCAGGGCTCCCTGACCTTCGGAGCTACCGGGGATGAGGACAGCCTGGCCTTCTGCAGCCCCAGTCCTGAGGACATCAACGACGACGGTTTATACGACCTGGTCTGCCACTTCTACACCCAGAAAGCCGGACTCATGGCTGGAGACGAGGAAGCCTTTCTGAAAGGCTATATGAACGACGGGGAGTTCTTTTGGAGCACGGACGTGGTGAACATCGTGCCCAAAGGCAAATAACATTCCAGGATCGGCGCTACCCGAGTGAGCAGCGCCGAACCGCTATGACACAACTACGCTGCTGACCGGGAAGGAAAGTCAACGCGAAAGGGGGTGATGTCTGGACTAGACAATCCAATCGGTGACTATTACAGAGTGAGGCTCTACCTGTTCAGGGACAAATGGACGACAATGTAGTAGGAGGGAACCAAATGCGTAAGCAACTATCAATCGCTCTCGTGGTGGGCGCTCTGTTGTTGGGCATGGGCGTACAAGCTTCAGCGATCCAATTTGGGGAGCTAGACAACTATGACCACCCGTACGTGGGTCTCTTGGTCTTCGACGTGGATGGTAGCCCTGCCTGGAGGTGCAGTGGAACGCTACTTTCCCCCACTGTGATGCTTACTGCGGGTCACTGTACCTATGGCACGTCCGGAGGGCGGGTGTGGTTCGAACCGGATGTCGACGCCGGAATCCCGGCCAACGGCTATCCGTTTGGCGGTGGAACCAGTATCGAGTTCGCTGAGATTCACACGCACCCCAACTACGTCGACGACGCTTTCTACCTCTACGATGTGGGCATCGTCATCCTCAGCAAACCCGTTGAACGGGAAACCTACGGCGAGCTTGCTGACGTCGGCTTGCTCGACGAGCTTGCAACCCGGCGCGGCTTGCAGGACCAGTCTTTTACTGTCGTCGGTTACGGTCTCCAGAGTATCGTGCCGACCCTCCAGGCGGACCGAGTACGTTACCAAGGCGAGGTGCAGCTCATCGACGTCCACGGAACCGCTGGCATACCTGCGGGTACATCCGCGACGTTCACCAACAACCCCGGCAAGGGCAACGGCTCAGGCGGTACGTGCTTTGGCGACTCGGGCGGGCCGATATTCCATGGCGATAGCAATGTCATTGCTGCCATCACATCCTTCGGCTTGAACGCAAATTGCGCTGGTACGGGCGGCGGCTACCGCGTCGATACCGTAGACGACCAAGCGTTCATCAACAAGTTCCTCAAGTAGTCACTGGGTTTAAACCAAGTACGACTGCGAATTCGCCTGCACCAGCCCAGGCCCGAGGAAGTGGTTGGTCTGGCGGCAGACAAACGAGGAGCCCGCCCTGTTGGGGCGGGCTCTGGTTTTGTGGCTTTCCGGGAACTGCCGTGGCGGGCGCACTGGAGGCCCGAACTTGTTCGGGTTCTCCGCCCTGTATCCCCAACGAGTTGGAGAGTCCGGTACTCAAACCACGGGAATTCCCAAAGACTCGGTTTTGTTTCTGTGTCTCCTGTCAGTCAGCAGGCACTCATGGCTTTCCGGGTTGTATGCCATGAGGGGCCACGGGCATGAGGGGAACGGGCTCGATGGACAATCCATCCCCTCCGCACAGCACCACTACTCGGCCCTGATCCGTGTGATATTCGTACGTCTCCCCTTCCGCTTCCAGTACCACGCGATACCCCGGTGTGATCACCTGCGCGTACATCATCCCTGGCTTCGGGCAGCCCAGACTGGTATCCGACCACTCGACCGCCTTCGCTTCTATCAGGCCGATCTGGTCTACCTCGATGGAGAGTCGCTTGGCCAGATCCTCCTTGGCCCGTATCACCAGCTTCTGTAAAGTCGTGTCGGATGGGATGGGGATAGTGGGGACAGCGGTCCACAGCGGCGTGGGTGTGCCTGCGGGCTCTGCGGTAGCGGTTGAAACCACCGTCTTAGCAACTGGTGTGTCCGGAGGTGCGGTGGGGGCAACTCCTAATGAAAGCGAGGATACCGCCCGACCGCAGGCGACCACACCCAGGATCATCAACCAGCCAACCAGAAGCCAAATCCACTTGCGTCTCATAACTCACCTCCCGCTGGCATCCGCCAGTGATTTCTTCTCGATATACCGGAGCAATTCACCCTCTAGACGCGCCAGATTGCCCAAAAGTTCCTTTCCTCCGGCCCCGGTTTAGTGAAATGTCAGCGAGGGTATCGCTGCTTCGATCAGTACATCTCCGCCCTGTGGCCGGGTCCAGCCGCAGCGTGCCCAGGCGGATGCTGCTCACATCCTCCAGGGAGGGCAAGGGGGTGTAGATAGCGACGGCCTGCGTGTGAGGGTCGTAGCTGCGGACGACGCCCAGGCCCAGGGCGAAACCGTCCGCGTCTTGTAGGGCCAACAACTGGCCAGGAGTCATTGCCTCCAGACCAAAGACGGCCAACTGTCGCAGGGAAAGCTGAAGCGTGTCTGCTCGCGAGAAGTAGTTCTTCCACCGCTCAACCCGATAGCGGATGCGGGTCTCGCGCGTTCGCTCCCTCACCGCCCTCGGCACGGGCAGTTCGATCACGCGCACGCGGGGATCACGACGCCAGGGCCAGAGGATGTGCTCCAACTCAACCCCACGGGCGAAGGCAAACACCGTGGTCGGCTCCAAAAGCTCGATTTTCCACTGCTTGAGTGCCCCGCCGCCAGCCGCCGCGTCCACCAGCCCGGTGGTGTCTACCACCACTGCCCCGACACCCCATTGCTGTGCCCGGCGTTGAAGTTTGTGTGCACCGACCACTACCGGCAGCATGTGCCCCCGTGGAGAGATCGCCCCCACGAAGTAGGCCAGCCGCTCGTTCCAGGCCGGTTTACCCTCCGTGGCCGAGGTGCTCAGAGCCAGGGTCAACGTGGTGGGCAGGCCCAACGAACTCTGACCAACGTCGCAGTCCAGAAGGCCGACCCGTGGGTAATACTCCACCAGGCGGCGAAACAGATAACGGGCAAAGGTGGATTTGCCCGTGTCCGATGCCCCGATGATCATGATTGTTCCAGTCAGGGTGCTCACGTCGACCCGCTTCCATGCGGGAGGCACGCGGATCTCGTCCCTCATCTCACTGCTGACCACCGCCTCCTATACCCCCATCTGGTTCACTGGGTATTTCACTGTCTTCTCCTGCGGCGACTATCTCGCCCGGAGTCGAGGGGTGCAGCACGATCTGGCTCTCGCCGGCCGTCAGCCGGGGCTGTTTTCCTGGGGGATACTTGATGCGGGGATGGAATAGACCCTGTAGGATGCTGACAAAAACCTCGCGAATCTGATCCAAATCGCGCAAAGTAAGGTCGCACTCGTCCAAATCGCCCTCCAGCAGACGGTTTAGGATAATCTGACGCACCATCTCCTCCAGTTCCTCCGAAGTGGACGGGCGGGAGGCACGCACCGTAGCCTCACAGGCGTCGGCCAGCATGACGATAGCCGTCTCGCGGCTCTGGGGTCTGGGGCCGGGGTAGCGGAAATCGTCCGGGTTCACGTGCTCTTCCCCATACTGCTCCACGGCCTCACGATAGAAATAGCTGGCCAGGCTCGTGCCGTGGTGCTGCATGATGAAATCGCGCACTTTACGCGGTAGCCGGTACTTTTTCGCCAGTTCAAGCCCATCCTTCACGTGGCTGATGATGATCTCGGCGCTGGTGTAAGGATCAAGCCGGCTGTGCACGTTTACCCCCTCTACCTGGTTCTCGGCGAAGAAATAGGGGCGCGCTGTTTTTCCAATGTCGTGATAAAACGCACCCACGCGGGTGAGCAGAGCGTCCGCGCCAATGCGCTCCGCTGCTTGCTCCGCCATGTTGGAGACCAGAATGCTGTGGTGATAAGTTCCGGGGGCTTTGAGGAGGAGTTGACGCATCAGCGGATGGGTGGGACGGGCCAGTTCCAGCAGTTGCAACGAAGTGGTGATATCGAAAATACTACCCAGCAGATAATATCCGCCCAGGGTGAGCGTGGCCGAGAGTAAACCGTTGCCCACGCAGCCTATCACCAGGATACCCACTCCCACCAGGTCGAGGTTACGGTCTGGTAGGCGAAAGGCGGCGACTGCCAGCAGGTCGGCCAGCGTGATGTACACCCCGGCCCAGAAAAATGCGCCCAGATGCTCCACCCGGCGTAAGCTCAGCACCCCGACCAAGCTGCCCATAAATCCGTACGCGGCGAGTGCAAAATCGCCGTCCCCCACGTATCCCAGCACCAGGCTTATCAAAGTGGCGACCAAAATTCCCAACCGGGCGTCGAGGAGAACGGCGAGAATCATGGCCAGAGCGGGTAGGGGGTACACGTAAGGCAATCCGACCCGGCCGGGAATCATCACCTTGGCCAGCAAGACGAAGAGGCCCGTCAGGAGGAAAATGAGTGCCAGGTGCCGCCAATTACGCCACAGCACCGGGTTGAACGCGGCGATGTACAGTTCCAGGGCCACCGTTATCCCCACGGCAAAGATGATGGCGCTGCCAATATCCCGCCAGTCGGCGGCCGGCCGCCGCAGGTGATAGGCATCCAACGCCTCCACGGCCAGCGGGGTGACCAGGTCGCCCTCACGAAGGATCACCTCGCCCTTCTCGATGGTGCGCTGCACTGGTGGGACTGCATCCCGCGCTGCCTGTCTGGCCTCGGCGGTGCGCTCCGCGTTGTAGAAAGTGTTAGGCCGGATGAGATCGCGGCCCAGAGCGACCACGATCTGCACCTGAGTGTCCGAAAGGTCCAGACTGACCAAGGCGGGTATCATGCGTCGTGCCTCAGCGAGCTGTCCCTCACGTATCTCGCTGCGCATCGCCTGGTCCAGGACGTAGATGACCTCTTTTTTGACCGCCTGCCAGTCCTCCTCGGACAGGTCTAGTATCTGCTTGATGATCGTCGGGGACAGGGTCACGTCTTCAATGGCGCTCAGCCAACGCGCGCGTTCCTCGTCCGTGGCGTATGTGTCATGGCGCACCGAATCAATGAAATCCAATATTTGCCGAGCGCGAGCTATCTGCTGCCGGGCAATGCTCTGATCCGGTGTGTCGTACACGTCGGGCACGGACGCTTCCGCGCGGGCCCGTGCCTCGTCGGTGCGGATCTGGCTGACGAAAGTTTTGCGCTCTGGAGCACGAATGTCACGTGGGCAGACGTCGCCCACATCCAGGGTTACCCGGGCGGTGGGCAAAAGGTGAAAACCCAGGGTCAGAGTAGTCAGCAGGGCAAAGGCGAGGCCGAAGAGCACCGCCCGTAGGAACGGCCGCCACTGTTTCCCAGGCTTATCCGTTGTGGATGAGTGATCGGCGTTGTTAGTCAACATTTTCCATCATCCCCTGAACCCGTGGTTCCCATAGCCAGATCATGGTTCACTGGAGCCATAAAGCGGTCATCCCTGTCCGACTTGCGGGAGACAGCCGCTTGCGTTGCGGTTGATTGCCCATACAACAGAGGGAGCACCAGAGGTGCTCCCTCGTCAATCACCTGCGCGGCGACACCCGCTGGCCTGTTCAGCTTATCTGCCAACGTTCTGTACCAGGTGGACTCTTCCCTCCCGGACGCCGCGTGCGACAGAGCCTCGTCTCAGCCGCTTAGCAGATCTCTCACTATCTCACTGACCACGCGGCCATCCGCCCGACCTCTTAATGCCGGCATCAGGCGGCGCATCACAGCTCCCATTTGGGCCGGACTCGTAGCCCCTACCTCGGCAATAACCTCTCGGGCTCGGTCTACAATTTCATCACGCGACATCTGTGCCGGCATGTAGCTCAGTAGTATCTGCAACTCCGCTTCTTCCTGGGCCACCAGGTCCACGCGGCCTGCCTTACGATATTCTTCCACGGATTCCCGCCGCTGTTTGGCTTCCCGACTCAGGATGGCTAACGTCTCCGCTTCGTCCAACTCCCGGCGCTTTTGCACCTCGGCATTGGTGATAGCCGTCAACGCCAGGCGAATGGTGGACTTGCGGTTGCTATCCCCGTCACGTATCGCCTGCTTTAGATCATCCTGGAGCTTTTGTTTGAGGCTCATCAAATTTCCTCGGCGGACTGTTTCAGACCAGCTATGATAGCAAATCGTCAGTCCTAGAATTGTGCTTTCCGATCTTTGGCACTTTGTTTACGGCTCTTGCGTCGCTTGGCTGCCTTCTTGCGCTTGCGGATGACGCTGGGCTTCTCGAAAAAGCGACGGCGGCGCGCCTCCGAGAGTACACGGTCGGCCTGGACTTTTTTCTTGAACCGTTTCAGGAGGCTCTCGAAGGGCTCTCTATCCTCAGCCTTCACATACGTCACATACTTCCCCCCTTTCCTGCCAGTCCATAGACGGTACGTGGCCGTCTATCAAACTGCTATTTTCGCCTTGCAGAGCTCGTGTTCCGTGCTGGTAATCCTCGTGCCGGTCATTTGGGGGGCACTTCACTGCAATGGGCTACTAGACTGTAATTATAGTCAGAGTAAGCCGTCGTGTCAAATCAAGCATGGGCAAGGATACCCGCCCCACGGGGAAAGGATTTATTGACAAAAATCTGTTCTGCCCGTATACTTGTGGTGTATTGCTACCGATCGCCCCATTTCTGCGTCTGAACTCCGCTGCCAGGGCTCTATCACCGGGAGGAGAGATCCTGATGGAGATTGAATATCCAGACGTGTTGAGTGAATACGTTCCCGCCCGGGATCGTCTGGAGAACAACGGCTTACAGTTCGTCTGCCAATTGGAGCCACGCACCGTCGCCCCAGGTGAGTTGACCGCGCTGACCATCTACCTGCAAAATGCTCTGGATGTGCCCCTTCAGGTCGCCATCCGCGTGCACGTCCCATCCCCGAAGGAAACGCGACGCCGGGGTCGCTCCGGCCCATTGCCCCGTCCCGTGAATTTCACCATCCTCGAGTCGGAGATGTCGCTCGCCGTGGAACCGGCGGAGATGGGCTTGTTACGCATTCCATTGCAGATTGATCCTGCTACCGAACAGGGGGAATATGGCGTCCGTTGCTCCTTGACGGCTACGCCTAAGGGTCGAGGTGCGCGCATTCGCCCGCCGGAGAGTCAGGGTCGCCTGGGCCAAACGATCCTGGAAGATACCGTCGGGCTGGGGCTGGCTGCTGCTGTCGGGGTGGGATACATCAGCGTTCCGGCGGATCAGGTCACCGCTACCATCACCGTGGCCGGTGCCGCCGAGCATCCCGCTGAGGTGGATTTGGAGCCTACTTTCATCTCCCTATGGACAATGGAAGAGCTCGAAATTCAACAGAAGGCTCTGCGGGAGATCAACGACAGGCGCATTCACATCCTGGAGCAACTGAAGGTAGAGCCCATGTACGTGGCCCTGCTGGAGGAAAGTGAGACGATTTTCAGAGGGATGGATCTGCCCCTGGGCGTCGGTGAGCGCATCTTCCTGGCCAAGATTCTCACCCACACCGCCCAGTACTTTCTACAGGACGCGAACCGGCAGGATGCCCTCTTGATCCCCATCTGGTTGGATGCGCTGCGTCATGACCTGTCAACCGACGATTATCTGGGGGTGGTCACCCAGGTCGGATACGACCGCTTGTTGCGGCTGGCCATCGCCCTCAGCTTTGCCCTGGTGCACGAGGCCCTGGGTCGCGAGCCGTGGACTATTGAAGAGCAGCGGGCAGTGGCCGACCTGGTACTGAACTGCGTGAGCCAGGGAGAACCGCTGCCCGTTGAATTTTTGTACCTGCCCTTGCTGCTCGGGGGCCTGCTGGTTGCCCACAAGGTACGCATGCCCGGCGAGGACGTCGGCCACAGCCTGCGACTCCTGGCCCAGGATAAAAGTAACCGGGCGGAGGCTTTCGACGAGGAGCTTCAGGACCTGAACCAGATTTTCGACACCCTGCTCAAGTCCGCGCAGCAGCAGCGCTGAGGAACATTACTTCTCCATCTTGACCTGCCTGGCTGCTATAAACTGCGCCTCGAGCTCCGCCCGTCGCTCGGCGGCAGCGTGCCTGGCCTCGTCCACGATTGCCTGGAGTCGCTCGCGGATCGTCCGCACAATCTCCTCTCCCGGCTGTGGAGCGAGAAGCAAGGCTGCCGCTGCCCCGATCAGCCCGCCGAAAAACAGTCCTAACGCGAAATTAAACACCTTGCGCATGGCCTTTATTTCCTCCTTCAACAATGTGTGTCAATGTATTTGATCCACGTGGACCTAGCATCGCGTTAACTATAGCACAACTTGCAGGCATTGGCAAGCCTCGCCCTACCCCCGATCAATAAGTGAGGTGCTCCGTGTTCAAAACCCGTTTGCGCAGGCTCATTACTTTACAATCGGCCCAGGCACTGGACTGCGTGGCCCTGATGCCGGGCCCTAATCTGCGCTATCTCACTGGCCTGGCCATGCATCCCAGCGAACGGCCAACCCTGGCCCTTTTCCCGCTCCACGGTTCGCCGGCTCTTATCCTGCCCTTGCTGGAAGCGCAGGGACTCCCTGAGAACCTGCCATTCGAGGTGCGGCTTTTCCCCTACACCGACGAGGAGGGCCCGCAGGGCGCTTTCGAGGCTGCGGCTGCTGCTTTGGAACTTGCCGGCAAGCGTATCGGTGTGGAGTTTTTGCAGATGCGCGTTCTGGAGCTCAGACGATTGGAACAGGTCGCTCCGGGCTGCCACATCCTGGCATTCGAGGCATTCCTGCACGAGCTCCGTGCCCGCAAGGATGACTCCGAGTTGGACCAGATGCGCCGTGCCATCCGCATCACCGAGGACGCTCTGTCCGCCACCATCGCCCAGGTCCACCCCGGCCAGACGGAGGAGGAGATCGCCACTGAGCTGCGGGTGGCGATGTTGCGCGCTGGAGCGGAAGAAGTGGCCTTCATCATCGCCGTCGCCGGACCGCGCACGGCCTCCCCCCACGTGAGTCCCTCGTCGCGCCCGCTGGAGAGCGGGGACGTGCTCATCGTGGACTGTGGCGCGGTGTATGGCGGTTACGTGGCGGACATCACGCGCACCTTCGCCGTTGGCGCGATCCCGGCTGAACTGGAGCGCGTGTACGCCGTGGTGCGGGCAGCCAACGAGGCTGGCCGCGCAGCAGTGCGCCCTGGCGTCGCAGCCCAGGAAGTAGACCGCGCCGCCCGGCGGGTGATCGCCGAGGCGGGCTATGGCGAGTACTTCGTGCACCGTACCGGTCACGGCCTGGGATTGGAGGTTCACGAGCCACCCTATATCGTGGAAGGTAACGAGGAGATCTTACGGCCAGGGATGACTTTCACCGTGGAGCCGGGGGTATACATCCCTGCTCTGGGCGGGGTGCGCATCGAGGATGACGTAGTGGTGACTTCCACGGGTGCAGAGACGCTGACCACTTACCCCCGCGAATTGACCCGCCTGTGACCCGGACTTTCCTTTTTTGCTCATCTGTGGTAGAATATCGCCCACCATAAAAGGGCCCGGCACTGCCGCGTCATCGTCCTCGGGGGCCGAGGGGGGAGTCAGTGACAATCAAAGGCACGAATCCTGCCGGCCTGGCGCGGATTGGCCTGTGGCTGCGATCATGCAGGCTGCTCATTCTTGTATCGGCCATAGCCGGATGTATGCTGCTAACCCTGTGTGGGGCCAATGGTAGCTTACTCCTGGCCCTTACCTCCCACGTTGGGAAATTACCTCGATCAACTTTTTCCCCGAGCGCGACCAGCAGCCCGTTCACCGCCGGTCAGGCTGCTCCTCCACTAGCTCTGTCCAACCTGGATGGCTGGCCAGTGACGCTTTCCGAGCAGCAGGGACAGGTAGTGCTACTGGCCTTCTGGACCACCTGGTGTGCCCCCTGCCTGAGGGAACTGGAGCACATCCAAACTCTCTATGATGCCCGCCCGCCGGGGCTGATGATCATCACCGTGTGCCAGGAAGCCCGCAATGCCGATTATATACGGGCTTTCGCCCGCGAGCGGGGATGGAGCTTTCCTGTGCTCCACGACGCGGACCTGACCACGGTGCATCGTTACCAGGTGAGGGCCGTGCCTCGTACCCTGCTGATTGATCAGGAGGGCGTGGTGCGCTACGACCGCCTGGGCTACGGCCCCGGTTACGACGCGGAACTGGATGCCGCTATCAATGCGCTGTTGCCAACCGCCCGGTTGGGAGGAGAGCGATGAGCCGTCGTCCCTGGCTGCGAAGTGGCACGCTCCTGCTTCTGGCCCTGACCGCCATCGTCCTCGGCCTGCTGCGCGACCAATGGATGATCACCCTGATCAACGCTACTTTGCTTTGCCTGTCGTGCATCGGCATTCAGTAGGGTACCCCGGTGGGCGACGGCGTGTCGTCCTACCACTCCCAACGGTGATCCCATGAGACATCTTTTCAACCTCCTGCTACGCATCCGCCGCCGGCCTGTGCAGGTACTCTCTTTCCTGGTCATGAACTCCTATTTCACTCAGAATGTGACCAAGGGCCTCCCCTGCCTGGGGTTCAACTGCTATGCCTGCCCGGCGGCTGCCTTCGCCTGCCCCATCGGTAGCCTACAACATTTCGCCGTCATCCGCGAGATTCCATTCTACGTCCTGGGCGTGTTGGGGCTCTTCGGCGCGCTATGGGGGCGCGCGGCCTGCGGCTGGCTGTGCCCTTTCGGCCTCCTCCAGGAATTGATGTACAAGGTGCCGCTGCCCAAGTGGCACTTGTCCACGCGCCTGGGCTGGCTGCGCTACGCATTCCTCGTCGCCCTGGTGTTCGCCATTCCCTACTTCACTCTGGAGCCGTGGTTCTGCAAGCTCTGTCCTCAGGGCACGTTGGAGGCCGGTATCCCCCAGATTCTCCTCCACCCAGAACTACGCCCGCTGATCGGCTGGCTGTTTGCGCTTAAGATTGTCATTCTGCTCGCTTTCCTGGTCTGGATGGCAGTCACCAGCCGGCCTTTCTGTCGCTGGGTGTGTCCGCTGGGGGCCATCTGGTCGCCGTTCAACCCGCTGAGCGCCGTTCGGATAGAGGTGGACAGCGAGACGTGCATCGCCTGTGATCGCTGCCAGCAGGTCTGTCCTGTGAACATCCGCATCCACGAGAACGCGGACGCTGCCGAGTGCGTGCGCTGCCTGGAGTGCGTCCGCGTTCTCGTGGTTGCGGATGTTCACCGGACAGACCTGCTGGCAGCGATCACAGGCGATGCACGTCTCGCTGTCCACCTCTATCCGAAC
>Ga0180300_10000833_pt1 | contig 13998 bp, 11 predicted proteins | sample GuaBasSediGuay15_FD_121798 | JGI IMG/M metagenome (GOLD analysis project Ga0180300, IMG submission 121798) | Subseafloor sediment microbial communities from Guaymas Basin, Gulf of California, Mexico - Guay15, Core 4569-2, 21-24 cm | ecosystem: Environmental > Aquatic > Marine > Hydrothermal... | reverse complement strand
TATAGAAACAGTGATAATTTGCATAACTTCTCATTTTTTTAGACGAAACATCTAAAAGGAGTTTAACGATATTCACTTTTATATGAATATCAAAAATGTTCAACTATCAGCTATTAAAGCAGAACGATACATAGATTTGGCTAATCGTCCAAAACAAGTTCGAATTGATCATAATAGTAATATAAGTAGAATGGAGCGGATAAATGATAAACAAGCAAAAGTCGAGTTTCAATATACCACAAGTTATGGTCCCATTGGTATAATAAAACTTGATGGATCTCTTATATTAGAGGATGATAAAGCTGGAAAATTAGCTGAAGAATGGACTTCTACTAGAAAACTTCCAAATGAGATAGCTGGTAATATTCATACAGCTGTTATGCATACCTGTGTTCCTATGGCAGTTGGAATAGCAAAAGATATACTTCTGCCACCACCTATACCATTACCGCAGGTGAAGTTTGGTAAAGCTCCTCCTCGCAAAGGACAGGTAGGTCCAGAGGTTGCTTAACTGAGGTTTTACTAACTCTATGCCCATCTATTTACTTTTTGGTAACGCTAATAAAACTTCTCTGGTTATAGATATTTTAGCGATGGAAGCAATAGTTATATCTCTCGGTGGATCTGTAGTATTCTCCCATAGTGATCCAGGCTTTATGAAGAAATTAGCTAGACTCCTAGAGGCATTAAGTGATAAATATAAGATCTATATAGTGATAGGAGGTGGAAAGATAGCTAGGGAATACATTAAACTTGGTAGAGAATTAGGTATCAAAGAAAAATTATTGGATGAGATAGGGATATCTATAACTCGAGTGAATGCAAGGTTTTTCTCTAGTTTGGTATCCAATGTAAATAGAGACATACCAACATCTACAGATGAAGCTATAAACCTAGATGAACCTATTGTCATAATGGGAGGAACTACTCCAGGACATAGCACAGATCAAGTAGGGGCAGAACTAGCATTTAAAAGCAAAGCATCTAGATTTATTATAGCTACAAATGTAGATGGAATATATGATAAAGATCCCAATGTATATAAAGATGCAAAACATCTATCACATGTTTATATTGAGAATCTAATAGATCAATATGGGACTGCTTGGAATGAAGCTGGGAAAAATATTGTTATAGATGGACCAGCTCTTCAAACTATATATGAAAATAGGATTAAAACTTTTGTAGTAAACGGTAGAAACCTTGTAGAACTAGAAAAAGCTATAGATGGTAAACCCTTCTACGGTACAAAAATATTATTCAAAAAATAAAAAAATAGGGGGGTAGAGGTTTTTTATTAGTTTATTGTACAAAATCTATGTTATATTTAGGAGTAGCTGGTGCTATATGTCTAGATTGTAATTTGGATGGATTCGGATTCGGTCCTAGTAGATTTGGCGATTGTACACCTGTCATTATAGCCATCACACGGCATTTTCCTTCAAACTCTGGTAATACACGTGCACCTAATATCACATTAGAATAGCAGTCTAAATCCTCAGTTAATTTTTGAGCCACATCTTGTACATACTTTAGACTCATATTTGGTCCACCTGTAATGTGAATTAAAGCTCCAGTTGCTCCTCTATAGTCAACATTCAATAAAGGATGATTCAAAGCTTCTTTTACAATCGCTTCAACACCTGCATCTTGGTCTGCTTCTCCCCATAGCATAACAGATAAACCACCCTGATTCATAATAGCTTTCATATCTGCATAATCTAGGTTTATCAAAGATGGTAATGTAATCGTCTCTGATAATCCTTTAACTGTCTCTGCTATCATTTGATCCATCACAGAAAATGCTTGATTTATAGGTAGATTTGGCACAAATTCTAGTAGTTTATTGTTATCTAAAACAACTGTACTATCTGCTACTACCCTCAGTCTATCAAGTCCTTCATCAGCTTTTATTAATCTAGCTCTTTCTACATTGAAAGGAGTTGAAACCATACATGTTACTATAGCATTGAGTTTCTTTGCAATCTCTGCTACAACCGGAGCAGTTCCTGTACCTGTTCCACCACCCATACCTGCTGTTATAAATACAAGGTCAGAGCCGCTTAATAATTCCTCTATCTCTTCTGTTGATTCCCTAGCGCATCTCTCTGCTACTTCTGGGAATCCTCCTGCTCCTAAACCTCTAGTTATCTTCTCTCCAAGGAGAAGTTTCTCATCCGCCTCTACTAGATCTAAAGCTTGTTTATCTGTGTTAATAGCTATAGTTTTCGCTCCTTTTACACCTAGTTTACTAAGCCTAGTTATAGTATTACCACCTGCTCCTCCACACCCTACAATGGTGATCTGAGGAGTACCAAACATATCATCATCCTTTATATTTCTAAGGCGTTTTTCCTCCTCTTTTTTATGTTCTATTGCGTTTTCTACAAAAGCCTTCATACTTTTACTTCCGGTCATCTCATTCCTCCTCATCTGGTAGTTTGAAGGACGCCTGTGAAGGCGTCCTTCCAAAGGGTGCATCCCATCCATCCTTCCCAGGACTGAAGCCTCAGGATGTTATTATTTTTTCATATATTCTTCCATAGATTCAAGTTCCTGATTGAACTGTTGAAACTGTTTTAATTTCTCTGCTGTCTCAAGGAATTCTGCAATTCTCCGTTTTAAAAAGTCACGAACGGCATGTCTGATAACCTCAGATCTAGATGAATACTCCCCCATTTTTATAAGGGTATCAATGGATTGAAGATCCCGTGAAGGGAGTCTGATAGTCATTCTTTCCGTATGCATCTTTTATTCCTCATATCCTCATTTTTATGTCAATCCTCTGTCTTTTTGATGTCATAGCGCTGCCCGTTGATCATCATATAGATATCTTCTGGATGATAAAAGACATCGTTTGTCTGACAACAAATGCCTAATGCATGATGCTGTTTAAATATTTTTCGTAATTTCTCCATCAGGTGGATTTTATATATATGGCATAGCTATAGCATATGTAGTATAAACCATAGTACTTATAACTATATATTATACTACTATTGTATATATAGTAATGAAAAATATTTTTAAACGCAACTATAATCAAAAAATAGAAAATTTATCAATTAAAATATATTTATGATGAAACTATTCTCCCAAAAGCTACTGTACCAGATATCTTCTCTATTTTTACTTTAACTGTTGCACCCTTTACAGCTCCTGGTACATATATTATATATTTATCCAGATATGCTACTCCATCGCCTTTTTTACCTATATCCTTTATAGTTATATCATATGTTGATCCTTCTTTTAAAACTAGTGAAGAAGGTTTCTCAACTCTTCTTTTACGAGATCTTACAGGTCTAATGGCACCACATGCATCGCATCTCACAAGTAATGTTCTACCCTGTTTAACTAGATGAGTATCTGGTCTACCACATTCAGAACATATGACATATATATCTATATAATCAGATAGTTTATCCTGTATATTTTTAGTAGGGATCTTCCCTTGTAATATAACACGTCCTCCTTCCCTCTCTCCAGCTGTACCAAGTCCACTTAATAAAAACTTAAGTATCTGATCAGGTTCTCTATTTACTGCATCAGATATCTTATCAAAGTTTCTTATAACAGTTGTATTACCCTCATAGAATGCTTCTACAGTAGGTATCTTAAATCTATCCTCTGTGACTATCTCTGAGGATATATTTTCCTGTACTCTCTTCAGTAATTTACTATAATCTAATTCAACCATTTGATATAGGAAATATAGTAGGTTATCTAAAAACCTTCCGTTTATATAACATTAAAAATAAAGGGAAGGAGGAAGGAGGGATGTTAGAAAGTAAGATCCTAAAGTTTTTTTCAGTATCTTATAATGTTAGTAGAGGTTTTTTTACCTATGACAAAGAAACCTTCTTTTAACGCCTGCTCTGCAACTTTAATATCTCTCGTAAAAATCTTCCTATTTCCATTCGTCCATTGCCATATAATATCCATCTTATTTCTCCCCCAGGATTTCCAAACACCCCAAAAGACCAACCTTTAAAATATTTTTCTAAATTTTCGAGAACATCAAGTTAAATTGAAAAGTAGAATAGAGAAAGAGGAATTATTATAAAAGAGATAGACCATTTATACTACAGAAATTTAAAAAAGAGAACAACTATTAAAGTATCTAAATAAGGATGGGATATAGATTGGGATGGTGCCATGAGGAATCCTACATTAGAATTAGTTTCTTATAGAAAAATACATTATATAGTTGGACTACTCTGATACTCTGGATGGGATGAGAGATATGAAGGATAGATGTGTTTCACCTTTACAAATAATAATCCATTATATTCCACACAGAGGCATCTTTATCCTATTTTTATTCATCCTTCTCTCTTCTAATACAGTTTTATCCTCTTCCCCTTTTAATATAAAACTCTCCAAATATGAGGATAGATATCTTCTAATGGATATCAAAGGAAATCCTACCTATATAAAAGGTATAGTATATGATCCAATTGAATCTGGACATACTGAACTAACTGATATAGATCATGATTTAAGATTAATTTTAGATGCTCATTGTAATGTAGTTAGATTAAAAACATGGAATAATAAAGAGTTAACTCAACGTATATTAGATATAGCTGATAAATACTATCCGCAACTGCAGTTTATCATATGTTTTAAACCATATGAATATTCTTCATCTGTACCAAGTGGGATGGATTTCCATGGCAATTCTATTGGTGTAGATTGGTCTAATCCATCTGTTATAGTTCATAGTAAACAGTTTGTCCAAGACTTCCTCGCTCCTTTAACTAGATATTCAAATATATGGGCTTGTGAGATATTTGAAGATGTAAATCTAGGAGAATATATTGAAGATGGTAAATACTACAATGGATATTGGAATACACCAAGTGGACGTAATGAATTTAGAAATTGGTTGTATATGAAATATAATGGTAACTTAACTGCTTTAAATAGAGAATTAGGTTTATGGTTTACAAACTGGGCTGATGTAGAGAATAATGCGATATATCCAAATGCCGGCGTAATAGGCTGTGGCGATCCATGGCGGTCGGTTTTCCTAGAATTCCCCGCGGTATACTTTGGAATATGGGTTAGAGAGATCGCTGCTACAGTGAGATCTATCTATTCGAATCTCTTCGTTACAGGTTCCTTTAACGATGAAATACCTGGAGTTCCATATGATAAACTTATAGAATGGGGTCTTGATTTTCCTAGCTTAAAATGTTATAAAACCGATGGTAAATCTCTACTATTAGCGACAACTGCAGCGGATTTAAATAATAAACCGGTTTTAATCTCCGAGTGGGGTGTACAGACAGCTTATTTTGATTATGACCAATTTGCAAAAACAGAAGAAGACAAGGCAGATATGATAAGATCTAAGTTGTTATTTTTCGCTTCAAATACTAGAATTATGGGTACATGCTATTTCTCGCTAGATGATCAAAGATATCTTAAGGCACCAGATTATGGTCTCATAGATGTATATGGTAGTCCAAAGAAGGCTTACACTGTTTTCTCTGAGACAAATGAACTACTTGATGAGATAAAATCTCAGCTAGCTATCAGAACATGGGATACTCATGTTGGTATACTATTAACAAAGGATGCAATATATGCTCCTATAATTTGGAATGAAGAATTCATAAATCTATTTGATGAACTATACCGCATGGATATACAGCCATGTATAATAGGTGAGAAGCAACTAGAAGATCAGCTTTTATCGAGGTATACTACAATATTTGTTATATCTAGAATCTATAGTTTTGGATCCTTCACTTATTCTAATCTTGCTAAATTAGAAGATTTCGTAAAGAAATATCCCTCACATAACCTTGTTATGCTACCTGTCATAGGTATGTTTGAGAGAAATGCCTCTTATCAGAAATATAGTGAGTTTCAATCTAGGAAACTATCTGGATATATAGATGGCGGTCCTGGTCCATCAAATATCTGGAATCTATGGGGTAATGATGGTACAACTTATACATTTGAAATCACATGGAATCAAAGTGATTTATATGATAAAACATTTTCAGGTGTAGCTAAATGGCATTGGAATAACTATGTTCCAGATGAAGACAATGTAGATGTGTTAATTCAAAATGACTATGGTTTCCCTGCTCTCACTGTGCATCACCTAGATTCTGGATCACAGGTTATAACATTATATCCAGATGTATATGTAGGGGAGCTTCCACCTGATTTAGAGCATTATCAAGGTAATAGATCTGCACATATATTTACACATATAATCCTTGAATATCTAAATATACCACATAGTGAGGAATTAGAAAGTATATCCTATGAGATTGGAGACTATAGGATTTCCTCTTACTATCCCCATGATCCACCATATGATACTACTATATGGGGTTCAGATAACCCTAAACCTGTTTTCAGCGATGTAATTGGTACATTTAAAGAAAATACATCATTTATAGCTAAAATAATCGTTAGAGAGGATAAAATATTTACACAAGCTTCTTCACCTGCAACTTTTATTATCAATCTACCCAGTAACTGGAAGAAAACTAGAAGCTGGTTACATGTTATAGATGAAAATGGTAAAGAAATTAGATATCAACTTATAGGAAACACCATTCGATATCATCAAGGAATATCAGGTTTCTATACCATAGCACAATATCAATCTATACCAGTAGGTATATGGTTAACAAGGGCTTTATTCATACTAGTAATACTCATACTAGTCGCTGCTTGGATAAAAACAGCTATATGGACTATAAGAAAATATGGTGGAATAAAAAAAGAGAAGGTTGAAGGTACTTTTGAAGCTTTAAGCAGCAATTATCCATTTAAAGCATATGCGGTTATAACACCTTCAAAACAAGTTGCTTCTAAATCAGATAACTGGCTACCAGAGCCAGACGAGATGTTAAAACTATTTGATCCAAAAACAGAGAAGGTAAATTTACATGGGTATGACTATGATGTTGTATCTAGAGATTTGGAAAGAGGTATCTCTACTGCTTTAAAAGATGACATTGGTATAATCGTAGGAGTTGAAATGGGAGATTCTATGTTAGTTACATGGTCACCTAGTGGTTCAGATATCAATCAAGCAAAGAATGGTTCAATTGTATTTGCAAATAAGATATTGAAACAATAAAAATTGGTGGAAAGATGGCTCGTAGGTATACAAAAATCGAACCAAGAGGACTTGCAGTTACCTTTGCAGTATTTACTCTCATCTTAGTTACAGTAGAAGCTATATATCTAATACTTAGGATGAGAGATATCATCTTATATCCTCATTCACCTGGTATACCACATTGGCTTGAGATAGGTATAAATGTTCTTCTATTCTCGGTATTATTCTTCATACTTTTCCTAAGTGCTTATCTAAGTTCAGCGGTTGTATCAAAAGCAAAAGGCTATCGTAGAACTGCTAAACTAAGGCTATCAGATATACTACCTAAATCTAAGTATCCAACTGTAACCGTTGCAGTATTTACCTTTAATGAACCAGTTGAGATGGTTAAGGAATCAATTGAGACAAACTATTTTAAACTAGACTATCCTAGAGAAAAATTACAGCTAGCGGTATGTGATGATAGCACTGAGGAAAAATATTGGGCTCCAATAGCAGAATATGTAGAACAACTAGCTAAAGAAGGTCATAAGGTTTTTTTGATACATAGAGTGGTAAGAAAAGGTAGGAAAGCTGGAGCTTTCAATGAACTTATAAATAAATATGCAGAGACAGACTATGTAGCCATAGCAGATGCAGATTATATGTTCAACCCAGATTTCTTAGAGAAAACCATTCCATTTTTTTATACTGAGGAGAATGTTTTTGCTGTACAAACACCACAGTTCTTTAGAAACGGTGATAACACTTGGATATCTAGACTTGCATCTAATATACAGCAATGGTTCTATAATTTCCTAGGTACATTCAAGGATAAAGATAATGCATTCTTCTTCTGTGGAACATGTGGAGTAATTGATCTACAAAAAGCAAAAGCAGTGCAGATGGAGGAGAAAGCTATCACTGAAGATTTAGAGATGTCTACAGAAGCTATAACCAAATACGGCTGGGTTACACTATACGTAGATGAAGTTATGACAAGTGGAGTAGGACCAGAGATGATGGGACAGCTAGTTGGACAATATATGCGTTACTCTAGAGGAAATCTATGGTCTCTACGTCAACATATTGCAGATATAATATTGAGTAATAAAATGACTCTCAAACAGAAGATACATTACTTCCATAACAACGCTGCACTTATGATGGGAGTAGCAATGCTACTAGTACTACTAGAGCCGTTTCTATTTTTATTCCTAGATATAGCAGGGCCTAATATACCGATTATATTAACATTACTATTATTCTTCATGGGTAATCTAAATTTTTATATAGTATACGGTAAAAGTTTTCGAGAATTCATGTACCATTTATTCTTCATGAATGTTATGTCATTCAAACTAACAGCACAGTTTATAAAAGGATTTATATTAAATTCACCTGGAGAGTTTATTAGAACAGCGAAGATAAGTTCAAAGGAAAAATCTATAAGGAAAAGAATAAAATATATCTTCTCACTCTTCTGGCTTGAAATACTATCTATAACCAGTCTATGGTTTATACTATTATTTAAAACAGGTGTTTTAAAACCAGATATGTTCTCAGGTTTCATAGTGGATATACAAACACAAGGTATAATAGATTATATACTAAACTATGATATCATAGAAGCGATAAATTCTTTTTTCACTAATTCAATACTTTGGATAACACATAACCCTAAGGCAGCTGGACCAATACTAGTCTTTACATATTTTACATTCTGGTTTATAGGAGGATTCTACCTAACTTTTATAGGAGGAAACAAACCAACCACTGCTAGAATAACAGAGTTTGTTGTACCAACAAAAGAAGATTTCGTAGGAGCAAATCTACTATTAAGAGAGAAAACCGCAGAGAAAGAAGTAGAACCAATTTATATTGGGAGTGAAATACCTAAACCAATTACTTCTACCAATGTTGAAACTGTTAGTGCAAAGAACGAAGAGTCTAAAACACCTGATTTTACTGATATATCTAGACCACCTAGTTTTACAGATATTAAAAATATTAATGAAAAGATCGACAACCTCCTCTCATATAACAAATTAAGAGTAGAAAATGAAGAGGAGATAAAATCTTCAATTGAAAAATCTCTGAATGGATATAAAAATCTTAAAAGAGGCGGTAAAGAAATGTCTCCCTATGTAGTTGAACATAAAAAGAATGTAAAAAGAGTAGAAGAGCCAAAAGATGAACCAATAGAAGAAACAATTCATGCTCCTTCAACTACAATTCCATTTTCTCATTATCTACAACAAAAAACAACTCCTCAACCTATGGAACATCAACCTCGAGAAAGAAGGGATATATGGTATACCAGACATCCTAGGGAACAAACTATAGATGAACCAATACAGCAACCATCTCCAGAGAAAACCGATAGGAGACAAATTGCTAAAGCAAATATAAGAGATAAAGAGGAGGATATCTGGTATTCTAGGCGACCTAAAAACTATCAACCCTGGGAGAAATATAAACAACCAATAGATTTAACACCTCAAAAATCTCCATATGAAGCTATACCAGAGAGAGAAGAACAAAAATATATGCGACGTAAGAAACCTCCAATAGAATAAAAAATTAGAATCCTTCTATTTTGTCTGGTAAAGAGAATATTTTATTAACGGTCTAATTACTTAATAGAATTCTTTGATCGTGAAGGAATAATAATTCCTAATGGATTTCTATTAAATCATATCTTAGATCCATCTAGTCCTCAATAGCTGTTGCTTCTCTATAAAACTTTCGGTAAGAGTTGTAAAACATCATTTAAATACCACAATTTTAGAAAAAATATCTTTAGGTGGATTATGTATTGGAAAAATGGTGAGGGAAGAAAGAAAAGGATTCTTACTGCAATTATAATAGTATTGGTGTCTCTCTCCATTTTCGCTATACCTATTGGTGGATATACCAGAGATTATAAATCTGGGGAACATAACTACTATGAGCTTTCAATAATTGATTTTCTCTTCAACTGGATATGTTTCCTATTTAATGATACCGGTGGAGATATAAATAATGGGGATTTAATAGATAATATCTCAATCAACTATCCCCCTAGTTGCGATTATAGTTCTACTGATGATAACTCTCACGGTGATTCTAACAATGATTCATCTGATGCTAATGCTTCTTCTGATGAAAATAATAGCAGCTCCAATGATGTAGATGATTCGAATGATAATACTGATGATTCCTATGATTCTAGCTCTGGTTCTAGTAATGAGAATAGTGGTTCTGATGATAACTCCTCTGATGAGTCTTTTGATTCCAATGAAACCTCTAGTGGTTCAGATGATGATTTCTCTGATGGTAACGGTAATTCTAATGATGATAGTGGTTTTGATAATGAATCTAGCGGTTCTGATAATGAGTCTAACAATGAAGATAACAGCAGCAGTTCTTCTAATGACTCCTCTAATTCCAATGATGTCGATGATGGAGATTCCAACAGCGGAGATAACTCTAGTAGTGATTCTGAGAGTTCAGATGATGATTCCTCTGATGATAGCTCAAGTGATAATGAGAATAATGATGATACTTCCTATGATAATGATACTGACTCTAGTATAGATGACGACTATGGTGATGATAACAGTAGTGATTCTTCTAATGATTCCTCTGATAATTCTTCCACTGATACTAATGAGTCTTTTGATTCCAATGAAACCTCTAGTGGTTCAGATGATGATTTCTCTGATGGTAATGGTAATTCTAATGATGATAGTGGTTTTGATAATGAATCCAGTGGTTTTGATAATGATAGCTATAGTGATTCATCCGATGATGCTTCTGATGATGGAAATACTACTGGTTGTTGTAATAATACATGTGATATCCCAATTATCGGAGAAGGTCGCCCTGATCTAGTCTTATATGATGTATTTGTTGGTGGTGATAGAATATATTATCGTATCAGTAATGATGGAGGAAAAACAGCTGAATGTAGCGTTACATGTTTATATATAAATGGAGAATTTGCATTAGAAAGACATGAAAATAGAATGATTCCAGGGCAAATGAATACTATACCGTTTAATTATCCTATAAATTCCATTCAAGGATCTATAGAGATAACGGTTGTTATAGATTCTGAAGACAGTGTAAATGAATCAAACGAAACTAATAATATATTGACAATACATTACCCTGAAACATCAAACGATGGAGATATAGATTTAACCATTGATAGCATTTTCCTCAGTGGAAATCAAATTAACTATAGGATACAGAATCTTGGTACTGGGAGGATAACATCTAGTACTACCTATATCTATGTTAATGGTCAACTTGTAGGTGTTGATCAAGTAGGTATAATGGCCGGTGGGCAGATGAATACAGAAGGTTTAGATTACCCTTGGCAGAGCCTCAGAGAAGGGGATGTTATAAAGATAGTTGCAGATGGACCAGATGATATAAACGAGATAAATGAATCTAACAATGAGGGAATCTATATTATATGATATTCTCTTTGAATCCTCTCATATATTTAGTTATAATCAGTATTCTGTTAATTCAAATAATTTTTTAAAGATACTTTCTATATTTTTTAGTAATCCTAGGATTTCAATCTCTTCATAATCTCCTCTCTAGACAACAACTTATTAATAGTTAATCTGGTATCATGGGAAAGAAGAATTCCATCTAATAGGATAAAAAGGATATGTATAGGAGTTGGTCACATGGTTGAATTCAAAGTGGTTGTAAATGACGTGAAAACAGGGAAATCACATTCTATTCAAGTAAGCGGGCATCATGCAAACTCTCTAATTGGAAAGAAAGTAGGTGATGAGGTAGATGGGATATTTGTCTCTCTACCGGGATATAAACTTGAGATTACAGGTGGAACTGATAAAGATGGTTTTCCAATTAGATCTGATCTACCAGGTATGAGACGACGTAGATTATTACTTACAAAAAGCCAAGGTTTCAAACCAAAGGAGAAAGGACTTAGAAAGAAGAAATCAGTTCATGGAAATACAATCAGTCAAAATATTGTTCAGATAAATATGAGGATAACTAAGTATAGTTCTAAACCTATAGAGGAGCTTCTAAATTTAGGAAAAGATAAAGAAGAGAAGAAGGGAGGAGAGCAATAGATATGGGTCTCCCTCGTCCTCCTGAGTTAAATATAGGAATGATTGGTCATGTAGATCATGGTAAAACTACTCTCACTCAGAGGTTAACAGGTAAATGGACTGATGAGCATTCTGAGGAGATTAAAAGAGGAATATCTATTAAACTAGGTTATGCTGATGCAGCTTTTTATAAATGTCCAGTGTGTGATGAACCACAGTGTTATACTACTAAAACTAAATGTCCTATATGTGGTAGTCCAACTGAGCTTCTTAGGACAGTATCCTTTGTTGATGCACCTGGGCATGAAACTTTAATGGCTATAATGCTTTCTAGTGCAGCTATTATGGATGGAGCTATACTTGTGATAGCTGCTAATGAACCTTGTCCACAACCGCAAACTAGAGAACATCTAACTGCATTGGATATCTCTGGTATTAAAAATATTATTATAGTTCAAAACAAGGTTGATCTGGTTAGTGAGAAGAAAGCTATGCAGAATTATGAGCAGATTAAAGAATTTATAAAAGGTACATGTGCAGAAAATGCACCTATTATACCTATAAGTGCTCATCATGATATCAATATTGATGTTCTTATTCAAGCTATACAGGAGTATATACCAACTCCCCATAGAGACCTAGATAAACCAGCTAGGATGTATATAGCTAGGAGTTTTGATGTTAATAAACCAGGTACTAGACCTAAAGATCTCAAAGGTGGTGTAGTCGGTGGTTCTATTATCCAAGGGGTTTTAAAGAAAGGTGAGAAAATAGAGATTTCACCAGGTAGAGAAATTGAAGAAGAAGGTAGAAAGAAGATTGAACCTATATACACTGTTATTGATTCTTTATTTACAGGTGGTATCTCTGTTGACGAAGCAACACCAGGTGGACTAGTTGGAATAGGTACACTTTTAGATCCTCTGCTTACAAAATCTGATTCCTTCTCAGGTAAAGTAGTTGGTAGACCAGGAGAACTTCCTCCTACTCTCTATAGTTTTCATCTAACTGTTCATCTATTAAAAAGAGTTGTTGGAACTTTAGAAGAGAAAACTGTTGAACCAATAAAAACTAGTGAACCTCTTATGCTTACCATTGGAACTGCTACTACGGTAGGAGTTGTAACAGAAGCGCATCCAGATGGTATAAAGGTTACTTTAAAACTACCTGTATGTGCAGAGGAAGGACAACGTATTGCAATAAGTAGAAAGATTGATGGTAGATGGCATCTAATAGGATATGGAGAGATAAGAAAATAATTCTAGATAGTAGTGCTTTAATGATGGTTTTTGAATTCAATATAGATATTGAAGAGGAATTAGATCGATTATTAGGTAGATACCATATTCTTATACCTAGAAATGTTGTTGATGAAATAGATTTTTTATCACAAAAAGGTAGAGGTAGGAAGAAACAACTGGCGAAAACGGCTTTAAAACTATTGCAGAGATATGATATAATAGATGTAGATTCTAATTTAAATGCAGATGATGCCGTTGTTGCAGCTGCCGAGGAATATAATGGTATGGTTGTTACAAATGATAGAGAACTTAGAAGGAAGTTAAAAGAGAAAGGTATACCTAGAATATGTTTACGAGGTAAACATAGGTTGATGATTGAATAAAAGTCAAGATAAATTTTAATATATCTTTATGTTATTTCAGTTATTGTAAAACCTGTCGGGGTGGCTCAGCTTGGTTAGAGCGCCTGACTCATAAGCACAGCTTGAAGGGTTCGAAAAAAACCAAGCTTGCTAAGATATCAGGAGGTCGCGGGCTCAAATCCCGCCCCCGACATTAACCTTATAGTTTCCTAATTTTAAAAGAATACATTCTTATT
>Ga0180300_10000832_pt1 | contig 14003 bp, 14 predicted proteins | sample GuaBasSediGuay15_FD_121798 | JGI IMG/M metagenome (GOLD analysis project Ga0180300, IMG submission 121798) | Subseafloor sediment microbial communities from Guaymas Basin, Gulf of California, Mexico - Guay15, Core 4569-2, 21-24 cm | ecosystem: Environmental > Aquatic > Marine > Hydrothermal... | reverse complement strand
TTTTTATGTAAACCTCTAAATAAAAATAAACAAAAATCAAAAATTCGATTAAATGGGAAATCAGTGCTTTGGTGGATATGGATGTATTTTTATCTTGAAATCACACAGCTTTTGAACAGCATCTATGCTCATATCCCCCCTCTCTGCATACCCCTTCTCAAAGATGTAATCTAAAATCTCCTTTGCATTTTCCTGTCTCACAATTAAAGAAGAATAGCCACCCTTACTTCCCACACTACCAACACTTACATCACTTTCAACTGCTGAGAAGTCTTGGCACACCTCACACCCTGAAGGTATTATTGGATCAAACTCTTTAACTGGAAAGCTAACCTTGCTACCATCCCTTAACTTAACTATAAACTTGCCCTTCTTTATGTCTGTTTTAACAGCATCTTTCATATCAACGTTCTTCTCTTTCAACAAGAACTCGTGAAGTTGCCAGTGATAGAAGTTTTCTGTACAAAAAAGTCCGATAGCAAGCTTTATGTTCTCAAAGATTTCAGATTCTTTTTGCAACCTCCTTACTCCAGACATCATACAAGGTGTGCCAACAACACCAACTTTGTAATCTTTAATAAGCTCCTTTATCCTTGGCATAACATCAGCGAAGCTGTATTTTGTCCCTCTAATAGTTTCCTCCAAAAGCTGTTCAACATCCTTAACTATCGCAGTAACTGGCTTCCAATTCTCATCCCTACCAACAAATACTGCTCTATCTATTACACCCATTTCCAATGCTGATGCCATTATTTCTGTAACCATCGCCCCATCCTGACCTTTAAACCTCTTTGACTTGGCAGATAAAACTTCAATGTATTCACCAATCCCATTTAAAGGCTTGTAGTCCCATCTTGGACAAACTCTCACACACGCACCACAATTAACACAATCTCTTTTCCAATTTGGGAATTCAATTGGTTTGTCTTCCACAATTATTCCATCAACTGGGCATATAGCTGCACAAGTGCCGCAATGACTGCATAAACCCTTGTCAATTACCTCTGCTTCTAAATTTCCAAAATATTTAGCTTTGTGGATTCTTTTCGGAAGTTCTACGCTCCATTTGTAGATTGCTTCCATTATACCACCTCAACCAAGCTTAACGTTTTTGTTGGGCATTCCCTCACACACAAACCACATCCAGTACACTTGTCAACATCTATGCTTAAAACTCTCTTCTCGTCCTCAGTCTTAACACTTATCGCATTAGCTGGACATACCCTTGCACACAAAGCACAACCAATACAATTTTGTGGATTGACACACGCTGAGTGATATCCTATTCTTTCTACAGGCTCTACATCAACGATTAGGTTCTCAACTTCCTTTCTCCTTTCCAAAATCAACTCTCTATCAATCTTGTACTCAACTGTAATCTTGTCCTCTCTTACAAGTTTAGGTGGATTGATCATCTCATCCGTGTGAACGACCATCTCATCCAAATCCCTAAAGGCAACATCATGAATCTTTGTTTGTTTTAAGGCTGTTGTTGGACATGAATCAACGCAGAAATGGCATAGAATACACTTTGAGTAATCAATGGATGGATAGTAGTTGTCATACAATTCCATCTGAATTGCATTTGCAGGACAGATAAATGCACATCTAAAGCAACTAATACACCTATCCTTCTCAAATAAGATTAACCCTCTAAAGTTATCTGGTAATTTCCTTCTCTCCCTTGGATACTCAACAGTTATCCTCTCAGGCTTTATTGCCTGCTTAACCCCAACGCTAATTGCATTTATGTGTCCTATTATCCTGCTAATCGGATCAATCTCAACCTTCTCAACCTTCATCCCAACCACCCTGATAATCTTATTACTATGGCTAATGCAAGTGATACTAACGAAATTAAGAGCATTGATGTCCAACCTAACTTCAAGGCCTGATCAAGCCTGAATCTTGGGTATATGGATCGGGCTAAAGCAACTATTAGCATTACTACTACTGCTTTAACAAACAGCCAGATCGCTGGACTCAAATCGCCCAATAGAGGAATTGAGATTCCATTCCACCCTCCAAAGAAGAGTATTGACATCAATAGGCACATTATGTACAGTTTCTCATAAGCCAATGTCATAACTATACCAAACAATATGCCACTGTATTCAACGAAGGGTCCAAAGGCGATTTCTTGGTCAGCTTCAGGAATCTCAAATGGAAGTCTTGAGGTAGCCATTAAAGTGGCGATGAAGAACACAAGGAAAGCAATTGGATTCATTATCACTCCTGGGACACTCTGTTTTTCAACAATAACATATGGGTCTCCACTCCCATACATCAATATCATTGCCAAGACTGCAATAACAAATGGAACTTCATATGCGAAGTACATCATAGCTTCCCTTACAGAACCAATGTAGGCAAAACGGCTGTTTGATGCCCAGCCAATAGCTATTATCGTGATTGGAATCAATGCTATCAATGCAACTATTATTTGAATAGCATAAGAACTTCGAATTGCAACGATTTCGCCAGCTGGTATGAATAGAATTGGCAACAATACTGGAATGAACGTTAAGATTGGTAATTGAACAAAATACGGGCGATGAGAATCAACATGCACAATGACTTCTTGGAAGAAGTAACGAAAACCGTCTGCCAAAGGCTGAATTAAACCTCTTAAAGGCCTAAATACCTCCAATGGCCCAACTCTCCACTGAATTCTTGCGGTAAGTTTTCTCTCCCAATAAACCATCAAAAGCAAGACGATCATTATTCCTCCTAAGCCAGGGAGAATTGCTATGGCAAAGAAAGGTTTCCACAAAACCAATGCAACAATGTAATTTACAATTGGAATGTTCATTAGGGCATCTATTACAGGTTGAATTAGCGGAATGTTAACCATGTTGCTTTTAAACATCTCAAACATCTCCACCAACACTTCTAACATCTCCATCACCTATCCGCCTCAGGTGGGAAGTATCCAAAACTCCCATATATTGCTTGTAAATCAGCCAATCTCTCTCCTCTCAAAGACTCCATGAAACCCCTCAAATACAACCAACCTGGAGAGACTATTCTTACTCTATATGGCACATTCGATTCGCCGTCACTTATGATTGTGTAAAGCAATAAACCCCTTGCCGCCTCAGTTAGCGTTGTTGTCTCACCCAAGGGTAACTTTAGGTTTGCAAATAAGTCGTAAAATGCCCCTCTGATGTCCTTTGGATTTTTTGTATTTGCATTCACATTTTCAAACAGATCCTGACTAATTACATCCCCTTCAGGTATCCTGCCAATCGCCTGCCTTATGATGTTTAAGCTTTGATTTATCTCGTTAACTCGCACTAAAAATCTAGAATATCCATCTCCCTCATCAGCAACGACTATTTCCCAATCAAGTTCATCGTAAGCTTCGTAACCCTCAACTTTTCTAACATCATATTCGACACCAGAAGCTCTCAAGAATGGTCCTACAACCCCGTATTTAATTGCCTCCTCCTTACTTAATACACCAACATCCTTTAACCTTGCAATCGTCGCTGGATTCTTTATGAATATTTTCTCAAAGTTTTTAAGCCTTCTTTCAATCTCGAATGTTGCTTTTTTCACGAAATCCAAAACACTATTATCAGCATCCCTTCTTATACCGCCGGGGATTATAAACGAAGAGGTAAATCTTACCCCAGTCATCTTAACTAAACATTCACAGATTAACTCTCTAATAGCAAACGGATACATGAAGCCAGTGGTATGGCCAATGAAGACTGCAAGAATTGCTGCATCGTATAAATGGGTTCCAATCCTGCATAACTCAGCCATTATCATCCTTAGGTATTTGGCTCTCTCGGGAACCTCTATATCCAAAGCCTCCTCTATTGCTCTAATATATCCTAAATTGAAGTTTGCATTATCCATTATTGCAGGTCTTTCGAACAATGGAATATTTTGGATATACAATCTGTTTTCAGCTAACTTTTCCATTGACCTATGCACATAACCTGGATCAGGAATGGCATCAACGATTACATCACCATCAACTCTAACGATTATCCTCATATGTCCGCTGCCTGGGTGTTGAGGGCCCACTAACACCAGATACTCATCTTTTTTGTAAGCATCTTCTACGTATTCAGGTGGAATTGGTATAAACAATGGTTTTAGTTCAGCAGGTGGCTCAACGGGAACGTCAATGCTTATCTCTTTCATTTTCCATCACCCCCTTCATCATCTTTTACGTCTTTTACGTCTTTTCCGCCTATCTCCCTTGCATAAACCTCTTCTTCAAGCTTAAAATCCTTCCTCAAAGGATACTCTGGCGTGTCTGGAGACAACAAGAATTTTCTGTTGCCCCAAGGATTTCCTTCAAAAATCACACCAAACAGATCGTACATCTCTCTTTCTAAGTAATCTGCACTAATCCAGTATGAATGTAGACTTGGAATTCTTGGGTCTTTCTTGTCAACTTTGGTTGCTATTGTAACCAGCACAGGCATGAGTTCTTTGTTAGAATAGCTGGAAATTACATATTCCACAATAAAGGTGTTGTCGTATGAAACATCCACAACGTTTACTGATTTTACATGATCAAATTTATCCTTAAGTTTTAATGCAACCTTCTGCAAATTTTTGGGATCAACTCTAATACAAATCCTATTTTTACCCGTTATCGTAATGCGTTCAGCTAAATTGCCTAATTCTTTTTCAAGCTCATTTACAAGTTTATTGCCAAACACCCAATCCACATCTTTTGGAACATCAACTTTAATAAATGGATTTTTTGCAATAATTTTCGGTGGTGAGGGAATTGACTTCTTTTTCTTCTCCTTCTTCAACTCCAATTTATTGAATTCAATGGAATTTCTTGCAACACCACTCCAAATTTTCTCCTGCAATGATCTAATCCCCCTCAACAATCCCTCAGGGGTTGGTGGGCAGCCTGGGATGAAGTACTCAACTGGAACAATGTCTGAAGGTCTAACTAGATGATATCCATTCCAGAATAAACCACCTTTTAATCCACAAGCTCCCATCACAATTACAAATTTTGGTTCTGGCATCTGCTCCCAAGTGATTCTCAAAACCTTAGCCATCTTTCTCGTTATAGCTCCTTCAACAATAATCAGATTTGTTTGCCTTGCAATACCGTAGTTTAAAGCCCCAATTCTTTCACCATCGTAACCTGATGCAAAAGCGTGAGCCAATTCAGCACCACAACAAGCTGTAACCAAATGGACGGGCCACAAACTCCACTTCGTCCCCCACTTCTTTATTGGGGCTAATATGCCTGACCTAACAACCTGAATGCTCCTACTCTCCATAAGCACCCCTCCTCAATCTAGCAATGTCCAATGCATATTGATACGAAACGTAAACAACTGGAATGAGTAAAACTATTGAAATCAATATCAATGCAATTGCATCTAATGTTGGATAAGCTGAGAATAACAACAACAACACCAATACAGGTTCAACAGCCATGAACATGATTAGAAAGCCTGCATACTGCATTGGTAAAACGTATTTAGGAGATGCTAAAGGTGGATTGCCAGCTTCAAACCTTTGCGTTTTTACAAACGTTGGGTTGTATTTAGGCAATACTTTAGCTAACACAACAATTGCACCGTCTATGATCAAACAAAGGACTAACAATAAAGCAACAACAATTGCTTCCTGCATCTTCACACCCCCTTAATAATTAATGTCTCTGATAAGCCTTTCATAGCCTCAACAAACCAGTCTGGTGGTACAATAGTTATCAAGACAATTATTACTGCAATCAAGGCTATCGCATTTGCTAAACTCAAAACCCATCCCTTACCCAAGTTCCTTGCAATTCTGATGTAATATGGAACTGAGATGGCTGAATTTATTACCAAAACCAAAGCTAACCAAAGGTAACCAACGTAAACCAAAGAAGTCAATATAAATAGCTTGCTCCAGAATCCCATTAAAGGTGGTAAACCAATAAATGATAAAGCAAGCACATACATTAGAGGTGTTGAACCTTTACCCTCCTTTATTGCCGTAAAGAATCCGATTTTACCCATTGAATTTACAATTAGTTGCAACATAGCCCCTGTTAAAGCCAAATAAATCCAGTTGAAGTTGATGATTACAGCTAAAGTTGCAAGGATATAACCCATGTTCGCAACTGTTGAGTAGGCTAAAATTCGGCTCGTTTCCCTTGATGTTAAAGCCCCAATGTTACCAATAAACATTGAAATCGCCGCTAAAATCGCCAAAATCATTGTTACAAAAGGTGTTAAATGATTTGTTGTTGAAACGAGAATCTTGTAAGCAACTACAAATGGAACAAACTTTGCGAGGGATGCAATGATCGAGATTGGAATTGGATCAGCAGCAGCAAATACATCTGGAACCCACTCGTGCATAGGTGCAACGCCTATTTCAATACATAATCCTAACACAAGCATTGTGTAGCCCAATACGTAAAGCAATCCACCATGTGGGGAGTGTACAACTAATATAGCTCCTATTATGAATAAAACCGTGGCTAAAACCATGAATGTAATATACTTGATACCAACATCAACATTTGCTTTGTTATCTGTAACCATAACAAGCAGATATGTAGGAACGGACACAACTATAAACATTGCCAAAAGCATCGCGAAATCGTTGACAAAAAATACATAAATCGTTGCAACACCCATCAATGCAACCAAAGCATAATCAACTCCTTTAATCTGGCTCTTTCTCATGATATCAAGGGATACGATGTTCAAAGCTGCGATAACAACAACAAAAAACGTATAAGCATTCCACGAAGTTGAGATTGCGATTGCTAAAGCTGCCATGCTTGTAGCAAAAACCCATCTTGTGTCTCTGAATGATAGCGCTGCACCAAGGCTTATTAAAATTAAAGCTATCAACATGCTCAACTCTTGCATTTTCACCACCCCAGCACTGAAATTGTGGCTAAGATTACAATCACACATCCCACTACAATTTTGATGTATCTGTTTAATTCACCGCTTTGTATAGCCCTAATACCAATCGACCACCCTTCAAATGCTGAAGGAATTGCTTTATGGCAGGAGAAGTCTATTACTTTATTACAGTAATCGATTATCTTTGCCACAAACCAACCAATTTTTGGAAGTATAAAGTCGTTTAAGAACGGTAAATACATCCTATCACTTAAAAACGTTCCCACTGGTGACAATTGCTTTATCCTTGGTACGTAAATTGTGAATGAATATGAAGCTAAAACTGCAACACCGACAATGAATGAGGTTACAACAAAGCCCTCTTTGACAAATTCAGCAGCGTGAGGTTCATATTCACCGAGTATCACTACTAGTAAAACTAGTAGCATTGACACCATCACAGTGTAAGCTGAGCCCATTATTTGGCCACCATGTAAATGTAGATGTACTTTTTCACCTTTAATAAAGTTTAAGCTTAGGAACTTTGCCAAAAATGCTGCATAGGCTATTGATGTTAAAATTAGAAGTGTTAGTGGCAAAGCCCCAAATTCGTGGATTAGATGATGCATAACTTCATCCATTGCAGACTTAACCCAATAGGCTGTGAAGGGGGGTATGCCAGAAAGAGAAATCGTAGCAAATATCGTGACTATAAAAGCTAGTTTCATTTTTTTTGCTACTTCCCTATCTCCAACACAAAATCTGTCGTGGGTTACGTGGATTAAATGACCTGCTACGAGGAATAATGTTGCTTTTGCAAATGCATGAACAATTAAATACCAGAAAGCAACATATATGGCAATCTTACCTAACCACATTGATGCTGCGGCACTTGCGAACATCAAACCTAAGCTTGACATTGTAGATGCTGCGAGTAAAACTTTCCTTTCCAAACAGCCAGCTGCAACAACAGCACCATACAAAGCAGACAGTAAACCCACAAATAGCACGAGAATATATGTGTATTCTAAGCCTAAGGAATGGATGTGCCAAGGCTCCACGTACCAGCTAAACCTCATGAACAAATAAGTCCCTGCTGCAACCATTGTTGCTGAATGGAGTAAAGCGCTAACAGTTGTTGGACCTGTCATCGCCGTCATTAACCATTCGCTAAATGGTAATTGGGCTGATTTTGTAAATGGACCCATTAAAAAGCAGAGGATTAAAATTAATGTGCCAGGTGTTCCGATATGGTGGAACAAAGCTCCCCAATCTATTTCAGATATGTTAAGAGTCCCAGTTAACGCATAAATTGCTGCAACGGCAAAGAACATTGGCATATCTCCAAATCTGATCGTTGAAATAGCTCTCCAACCTCCAAAGCTTGGACTCCAAAACATGTCGAGCTTCCAGACTTTTCTGTCCATCACACCTACATAAGACATTGGGTCATCATCTCTGAACCAGTGCCCTATTAATCCCCAAGAAGCTAGGCCCAAACCTTCCCAGCCGATTAGGAGCATTAGCAGATTATCGCTATAAACAACGAGGAGCATTGAAGCAGTAAAAACATTGAAGAACATCCAGTACCACCCAAGCCTGTAGTCATCTTTCATGTACTCCAATCCATAAACACCGATTAAGAATGCTATAAACGCCGTTAAAACGCCCATGTATTTGCTTAAATAATCAAAGATAAAGACGAAATTAATGTTGTACTCTGGCAACCATTCAATTACGTACTTTCCATCCTGGACGTTAAACAAGATATACAAAGACACAAGCAATGAGATAAATAAGCCAAATACAGAGAGTATTGGCAGTTTTCTTGCATAATCTGGCTTTTTCTCCATGACCCATGCAATAGTTATTGGAATGCTACAAAAAATCGGGGCTAGATATAGTAAGGCTATAAGCCCAATCATGGTAACACCCCCAAAATTAGTTTAAGAGCGCTCAACAACCCAGTTGCCAAAGGTGGGAAGATGAACGCTATTGACAACAATCCAATTACATACAACGGCACATCAAGCATTCTGTCAATCTTTGGCGTCTTGAAGCCCTTTGGTGTTCCATAGAATATTATCTTTAAAGTATAAAATCCGTAGAAACCTGACAATATGAAAACAAATACAACCGCAGCTATAACCCAAATGTTGTTGAATTCGTAGATGTCAACTATTCCCTTCAACATGAAAAACTCTCCAAACATTCCTATTGTTAAAATACCACCTAATGTCATGAAACCGAGCAATGCTGCATTGGATATTGTCGGAATATATTCATGCAATCCTCCCATCTTCTCAACATCTCTTAGACCATGATAGATTGCAATAATTGCTCCAGCAGTCATAAAGAGAATTGACTTTCCAAATGCGTGGGATATGTACTGGATTACTAAGGCTATTGCTCCATAGCTGCCCAAACAGATGGCAATCAAACAATACCCCATTTGGGAGACTGTTGAGTAAGCAAGCAGTTTTTTGTAATCTTTCTGCTTAAACACAGAAAAGCCAGCATAGATGCTTGAGATCAAAGCATAAATAAGAATTGGTGTCCTAAATAAATCGATAAACCATGGATCTGTCAAGTAAATCCTTAATAAAATGAAGCCAGCCAAACCAACAGTTAGTGGGCTTAGCAAAGCACTAACGGGCGTTGGAGCTTCTGCATGTGCCCAAGGAAGCCAGATATGTGGGCCTAAGCCAGGCAATTTTACAAGCATGCCCAAGAAAATCAAAAGCCATGCTGTGTAGCTGATTGCTACTATGTTCTTCAATGCTAGTGTTGAATTTTCGAATGCAATAATCAAAAAGCCGATTAATGCCAAAACACCGGCTATATGCGTCCAGACGAAATACAAGAGTGCAACCCATTGCCTATTACCATAACCGTACATGTAGATTAATGCAAATGATGCGAGCAGCGACAATTCGAGAAAGATGTAGAGCAGAATTAAATTACCACAATAAACGAGCCAGAGCATTGAAACGGCGTATAAATTGTAGAGGAATATATACTTTTTAAACTCACTCTCAACCTCATACTCCATCTCTTCAAATCTGTGCTTCATGTATGGTAGAGAATAAATGGAGACCATTGCTGAAACGATACAAACTGTCAAACCAAATGCATTGGCAATTGGGTCGGCAAGCAAATAAAACTCACCAATTGGTGCTGAAACTTTTGTTATTGAGATTTCAAAGGATGCTCCAGTCATCAAGTAATACAAAATCCCGAAAAATGGAATCATGAACGATGCAAAGGAAAGATAAGTGGCATTCCTTGAATTAAAAAATGGGGCAACAAATGTAACAATCAAGGGTATTAACAAGAGTATTGCAAGTTCAATCAACTCTATCACCTCCTGAAGAAATCGTCTCTACAGAAATTGTTCTAAACTCCTTGTCTATAAGCATAATGGCTATAATTAATATTAAAAGTTCACTGCTGCTTGTAAATATTGTAATTACTGCAACGCCGAATGCAGATGATGGCAAAGTTGTAAATAAGGGAATCAAAGCGAGAAAAACACTTCCAAACATCAGTTCAAGGCTTATTAGCAATCTTATAAGGTCTTTGCTGGAAATAGCTGTCAAATAGCCAATAAAAAGGACAACAGCAGAGACAACTAATAAAAACCAAATCATGAACCTTCACCCCTAACCAGTTTGATTGCAGACAACATAAGCAATGCCATGAGAGAGACTAAAAACACGACCATTAATAGATACTCTGTTGGAAAGCTTGCAAAACTGTGTTCCTTGATAAACACAATTCCAATCTGACCAGAGTAGAGGTAGTATGTATATGCAACTATGGCTGTAACTATGGCTATCGGAATTAGCCAGTAAACGCTAATCTTCCTTGCAGGAATGAATCTATAAGTTGCGGCTAATGCAATTGTTATAATCCCAATTGCTCCAACAAATATGAAGGTTATCAAAACAAAGACAGATTGAATGCTGTAAACAGTGTATATTGTTGCAATCAATATCAGTGTAACAGACATGTACAGAGATGCGTACAAGTTGTCTCTGGTAAGCAAAACGCCACAAGCAAAGAGAACGGTTGCAATACCGAGAGTTAAAACCAAGTAATCCATGCACCTCCCTCATTTTTTGCATTAATAAACTTTACTAAATTTATCCATTATCATTATCTATAATTTACAAAAATTCTACTGAATTTTGCTTAACCTTTTTTAAGATTGTCAAAAATTGAATATTATTTGTCATATCTGTTTTCCAGCACAAAATTTTTTAATTCTCTACAAACTGATAAATCATGATAATTTCAAAAAGTGCTGAAGAATTGCAAGGTAAGCTCTTAGGCAAGGTGATTAAAGAAGGAGTAATATGTAAATCCAAATATGGCGATATTTTGAGGTGTAATCCCATTTTTGCAATCGTTGAAAATCCCGATTATGTTCATGAATTGGAATATGATTTTAGCGGCTACACAATTTGTGGAGAGAAGTATACGGATAGAGTTGAAGAATCAATAAATATGGCTATGCAGAAGTTAAAATCTACTCCTTTCACAAGGAGGGTTTCAATACCAATATGGAAGGCTAAAGACCACCTTTGCAAGACTCCACCGGCAATTACTGAGATTAGCTTTATCGTTTACGACAATCGATTGAATGCAACAACACTCATTAGGTCATTGGATGTTTTAAACTACTTTTCCTTTAACTTCGATTTTATAAACTATGTTGTAGATTTAATATTGGATAAGACAGAATTTGAGAAAGGTAGTGTAGCGATGCTAATAAGCATTCCCCATGTTTACATGAGGGATTTAGATAGAGCAAAAGTTGAGAAAGATGAATATGAAGAAATTTATGGTGTGACTGAACATGGAACTCACATTGTTGAAGATTATCTATCTTCAGCTTGGCACTCTGTTTTGGAGGCAATATACTCTGAGGGAAAAGTAAAGAAGACGGAATGGGGTGAGATGTTTGAGGGGCAGGCTGAGAGTAAATTTTTGCACAGAATGTTTATTGAAGTTAAAAATCCTTACGAAAATCAAATTCACGATAAAGCCCCCTTTACGAGAAAGTATGGGGTTGAGTACGCCCACGACTACGTAATCTGTGCGAAATCCATTGATAAGCCAATAAATGAATCAATACTTAGAGAGGATGAGACGTACACTTATGCTGAAAGGGCAAGATATTGTGAAAAAGATGATGTGAAAGTTGATCAGTTATACACTGTTATTGAAAAATTGAAGGAAGATAAATTTAGAAGAGATTGTTATGTCGGCATTTCAAGACCATGGGATTTGTTGAGTGATGAACCACCATGTCTGAGAGGTTATCAGTTCTTTGCTTTAAACAATGAAACTTTAGCAGGACTTTTTTACATGCGTTCAAACGATGCTTATGGAGCTATGCACGCAAATGCCTACGCTTTTTCTTTGTTAACACAGTATGTTGCAGAGATGACGGGTTTCCATAACCATGTTTACTACCACTTTGCTGTTGACATGCACATATATGCAGAGTTTCTTAATGCCGTTAAAGAGATTTTACAACCTGAAACGCCAACAATACACGATATTGTTGATTTTAAGAAATGATTTATTTAATTTTATTCAGTTTATAGATTCCAATTAAGTTAAGTAGAGAAAAGTTTTTGAATTGGGAGTTGTAGATTGTTTGAGGGCCCGTGGTCTAGTGGTTATGACGTCGCCTTTACGAGGCGAAGGTCGCCGGTTCGAATCCGGCCGGGCCCACGTTCTGTTTGGTTTTGATTTATTTATTAGCTTTTCAATGAATTTGTATTCACACTTTAAACTCCTTCTCAACTATTCTCTTCAAATCTATTTCTAAAGACTTGTAAAATTCCTCCTCACCAATATCTGATAAAAAAGCATATTTTACCATTTTCTGCTTGTGATGTAATTCGATGTAAACAACAGAGGTATCTTTGTATTTCTTCTCATAGATTCTAACCACACAATCAGATGGAAGGATATTATTAAGAATTGCCCTTAGTGGTGGATACTTCCTCTCTAGCCACATTACAGTTCTTACTAAGATCATATAGATTACTTTACTTTAAATTTTAAGTCCTTTACTTTAGACTCTAATTTTTATTCACACGTTTTGTAAAACTCATCTGGCTAAGTTTAAGGCTAAGATTGGGAGGTTTGATGTGTCTCCAGTGTCTAAAGCTTCACAACAAAGAAATAAACACATAATCATGGTTTATTTAACATGATTTAAGTGAAATGAAGTTCCGAATTTATGGTTTCATTAGATACTGAAGATGATGTTCTTTAATTCTACATAGTCAATGAACTCAACTTTCCACTCACATACCCCTCTAAGTCAAGCAAAACCTGCTTAAAACCAATCTCTTTTAGCCTTTCTACAATTTCATTTACTATTTTCTCATCAAAAAACTTCTTTATTTCATCTTTTTCAACTTCTATTACAGCAACATTGTTAAGATTTCTAACCCTAATCTGATTCACTTGAACAATTTTTAGAATTGTATTTTCTGCTTCATCAACCATCCTCAACTTCCTTTCATCAATTTTAATTCCAAAAGGGATGCGGGAGGCAAGACACGCTAAAGGAGGTTTGTTGTAAAAAGAGAGACCCATTTTTTTAGCTATTCTCCTTATCTCTTCCTTTGTAAACCCAAATTCTGCCCAAGGACTAAAAACGTTTTCAAAACCTTTAACAGCTTTGTAACCAGGCCTATGCCCCTTCAGTTCATCCACATTTGTCCCTTCAAAAATTACTGAATAACCTCTCTCTTTACCAAAATTTAATAAAGATTTTATCAAATTTGTTTTACAGTAGTAACATCTATCAGGTGTATTTTTAACAAAATCTGGGTCTTCAAGCTCATTTACATTTATAAAAGTATGGTGTATTCCTATTTCTTTAGCTATTCTTTCTGCTTCTTTTATTTCTCTTTTTGGAGAGACTGGCGAAATAGCTGTTACTGCAATAACTTTATCTAACTCCTTGGAACACAAAGCTGCTAAAGTAGAACTGTCAACCCCTCCACTAAAAGCTACAATGACGCCTTTACCACTAAAATTCCTTATAAATTCCGACAACCTTTCAAGTTTTTTGACAATATTTGCGTGGTCTATGTTATCCATACCACCACTATACACCGTAGATTAAAAGCT
>Ga0180300_10000829_pt1 | contig 14041 bp, 14 predicted proteins | sample GuaBasSediGuay15_FD_121798 | JGI IMG/M metagenome (GOLD analysis project Ga0180300, IMG submission 121798) | Subseafloor sediment microbial communities from Guaymas Basin, Gulf of California, Mexico - Guay15, Core 4569-2, 21-24 cm | ecosystem: Environmental > Aquatic > Marine > Hydrothermal... | reverse complement strand
CCGTCCCTTTCTCCACGAGCTTGATGAGATCTAAAACCCTAACCCTCTTATCTTTGGCATGAAGCTCCTTGATAAATTTCAGGACGAGTTTTTCCCCAGTAGTTGGTTCCTCCTCTAGCATTTCGCGCACCAGTTGGAATGAACTATTGAGAAGGTCTAATTATGGATATTTTTTAATGGATGCTGTTCTCCTCTGTGGATAGGTTGTCTCTTGATTACATCATGTTGCGGTTATCCCGAGCTATGCTAGGGCTCTTTGGAGATCTGGTGCTCTGGGTCAGCATCCTGACCATCTTCGTGTTGATAGGTTACGAGTTCATATCCACGGTGCCTAGGATACCTGTTGATAAAAGGAGGTTCGGTCTCTTGGCCACCTTGTTTGGAGTGTTTGCAATATCTCTCCTCATCTTCTATGGTCTGTTAAGAGTGTTTGGGTGATTGATATGGATAAACCTGAGAAAAAAGGAGAGCTTAGGTTGAAAAGGAGTTCTCCACTCCTAGCAATGATCTTCCTAGCCATTGCCGGCTCTTTCTTCCTGTTTCTGTCATTTCGCTTCAATTCGCTACTTCTTGGGCTTATTGGACTGGGTTTCTTTTTCTTTGCTTCCCTTTTATATCTCATAGCTCCAAGATGGTTCTTTAGGGGTGAGATCCTCACCTCAATGGTTAATTCTAATCTATCCCTGCTTAGAAGATTGCTTGGTCCGGGTGGATTCCCTGGAAAGGGTTTTTACATTCCATCGGAGGATGGAGAAATCTTTGTTTTCGTCTCAAAGGAAGAAGCCCTCTTGCAACCCCCGGAAAGCGGTTCTATAGGGAAGAAGCTTTTCTCTAGGAGTCCTGAGGGAATTGTATTGAGTCCGCCGGGATCTGAACTCCTGAAAACTATTGAGGACCTCACGGGAGCAAACTTTGACGAAGCTGAGCTTCATTATGCCCTTTCGATCCTATCTGGGGCCTTTATGGAGCTTGAAATCTCAAGGGGGTTCGAGTTCATCGTGGAGAGAGACCAAGTCATAGTTAGGATGGAAGATGTGGTAGGAAAGGGTTTCTGCAAGGAAATTGAGCTTAGATTTCCTGGTCTCTGCGAGCAGATTGGATGCCCTTTCTGCAGTGCGATTGCTTGCATTGTCTCAAAGTCCCTTGGGAAGCCTGTCATAATAGATTACGTGGATGTCTCTCCTGACGGAAGAGTTACGGAAGCTGTCTTCAGGGTTATAAGGTAGACCTTCGGCTAGGGCCTTTGGAAGCCAGCCTAGATAACATGCATCGCAATCTTATTAGTAATGGTTTTTATTTACGGTGAGTTAGTTTCCTTGTCTAGGCGGGGAAAATGAACCTCAGGATCTCAAAAAAAGGGCTTGGAAGGGCTTTCTTTGCCGTTTTCTCAGTGATAGCCTTTATTTCATTGCCACTTCAGGAGGTATACGCTGGACCGCCTCAACACGTCAGGTATGAGACAGCTCACGAGCTGAATTTGCCTCCATGGAGGAAGTTAATCGTATCTTGGGTGACTGGGAACATCTCGAACAACTGGGGCTATATCAGGCTACTTCCTTCTCCCTCAATCTTGAAAGATCTCCCTCTTTTCATGATCTCAGGTCTTGACAGACAGATTTTGTGGAGGTTGGAGAGCTTCGACGTCTTCGACGGAGAGGGTTGGGGGCAGTCTGATCTCAGCTTTGTAAGCGTGACTTTAAACCTGAGTCTGGCGGAAGGCTACAACCATACCTTCCTCGTTCACATCAACAGAACTGCTTCGGGTTATTTCGTCGGAGTGATTCCTCTCCCTACCTCAAACGAGACCATTTCAGGGATTAAGTTGGAGGTGGAGGGAGATGTTGTAGGTTATCTCACTAGTTTTGGCTCCTTAGTTGTTTCAGGCAACATCTCTACAGCTGGTCTGACCTATCAAGTGGCTTATTCCCCGCCCAGCTATAACTTGACCAAGTTAGCTGAAGCTAGAAGGGAGGACATCCCAGAGGAGATACTTAGTAGGTACACTGTCTTGCCAGCAGACATTTCTTGGGAGCTCGATAACCTGATAGACAGCTTGAGGGACGATAACCTTACAATAATGGGGCAATTGGATCTAATTCTCGATTATTTCTCCCAATTCAAGTTCAATCCTAACTTATCAGCTCAGAACGTAACTGGGGATCCTATCGCCTGGTTCTTGGAGAACAAAGAAGGGGATAGTTCCCTTTTTGCCACGGCCTTTATCTTAGTTTCCAGAGGTGTGGGGATACCTAGCAGGTTTGTGGTCGGTTTTAAGCCGAAAGACGTCTCAATTGGAGGCTACTGGGTAAGGACGAGCGATATCTACTCGTGGGCAGAGGTCTATTTCCCCGGTGTGGGATGGGTCCCAGTTGATCCAATTCCTGACCAGGTCAGAACGGAGGATGCATTGACTTCAGAGGTGCTGAGCAACTTAACCATACCATTTGTGGGAAGGGAGAAAGAGCAGCCTGAGTCAAACCAGACTGCTGCCATTACCACTAATGAGACAGCGGGTGAACATGGCACCGTGACTGAAGGGAATGAGACCCTTCCCCAGTTTACAAATGAGAGCCAAACTAGCACGATAAAGGCTTTATTTACGAATGAGCTGTTTCTGCTCATGCTAATAGGCGTAGCTGCATCTATAGCAATACCCGTCGCCTACTTAAGCGGGAAGAAGGGCAAAACGTTGGAGAAAGAGGTTGTAGAGAGGTCCTCAGAGCAGGAGGAATCCCTTAGAATTCTAGAAGAGCTAGAGGAAATCTATCTCAGGGTGCTAGACTTCTATGACTCCGCTCAGTACAGGGAGGGGATCATCTTCTTAGGGGATAAGTTCCAAGAGCTTACCGCCAGCTTGTTGGATTTTCCAAAGCAAGAGTGGGAGACCTACAGGGAGTTCATTTTAAGGTTCATCGGAAACAACAACTTAGAGGAAGGTGAAAGAACTAGGCTAGTGAGCTTTTCAAATCTTTTAGAGAGGGCAAAGTATAGTCAGCTGAACCTGTCGCGAGAGGACTTCCTCAAGGGTATAGAGTTGTTCTCAGCTCTGCTTGAATTGGTCTGCTCATCCTTGGAGGCTAGGGAGATTTCTGAGGAGGCCATATGATGGCAAAAAGGGGACTCATATTTCTGATGCTAATCTACGGCCTTATGATTGTCCTCTTTTACTCTCCAAATCCCTCCTTCTCGATCTTCAACAAAAGGTGGGATGGTTGCTCAAACCTGACCCTAATGATCTCGGAAATGGGAGGGCATGTTGAACTCGTTAGGTCTTTAGATTGTTTTAACAATACTGGAGATTTGGAAGGAGCAGTTCTGGTGATTTTGAGTCCAATCAGCGAATTTGCGGAGTCTGAGCGCGAGGAGGTCATTGAGTTCGTCAGGAGAGGTGGCGGCCTAATCATAGCAGACGATTTTCGCATGGGAGATTCCATTAGCGAATGCTTCGGCGTTAAATTCTCAAAGAAGTTGCTCCTTGAGCCCTCATCTTATTCAAAGCAGCCCAGTTTTCCAAGAGTAAATCTGACAGTTGATGGTCGGACTTACTCGATGCTCCTCAATTATCCTAGCACATTAGTTCTGACTGGAAGGTTTGTTGAAGGCAAATACCTCGTAAAGCATGGAGAGGAGGAGTTGGATTGCGAGCTTTTGGTTTTGGTTAAGAGCAGCGGAGTCAGTTGGCTTGATGTTGATTACGATTTAAGTTGGGATGAGAATGAGCCCAGGTCTTCCTTTCCTCTAATAGCCCTCATCAAGTTGGAGAGAGGTAGGGTGGCCGTCGTAAGCGACCCAGATCTATTCATAAATGACATGATCACGAGGTTTGACAACCGGGAAGTGGTGAAATACTTACTCGAGTACGTCTCTGGCAACAGCTCCTCTCCAACCTTTTACATCATGGAGGAGAGGGTTTGGAGGGTTAAGCCCCTTTTTTATTATGCCCTTGCGTTTGCAGATAGATGGGGTGAAATTCCCATCTTCTCCAAGCTCTTCCTGTCGTTCGCAGCTGTTGGACTCATTTTCCTAGGGCTACTTTACGGGATATCCTCTGCTTCTGGCTATCCATTCCTTAGATCTATTCTGGGCCTGTTGGGTGGAGCAGAAGAGGAATTAGAGGAGGAAAAGGTTCCAGAGGTTGTGAGACGGGAGGCAGAGGTGGGCTACGGTGAATACCTACTACCCCTTTACGAGAGGATTTTCGATAAGTTAAAGGAAGATCTGGGTTTAGAGAGCATTTCTCCTGAGGATCCAGGGTTAATTGACCTTATTTTGGCAAGGCATCCTTCCTTGGATGCAGGCTCCTTGAGAACGTTAATGATTAGGTACATAGACCTCATGAAAGGTGGCAGGATATCTGACTTCAGGACGTTCACGAGGATATTTGACACTTTAATGGTGCTCGGCCGTGAACTCAATGTGGAGTGGTGAGAACTTAAGGAGCCAAGTATTGATCTTGAGAGAGATGAGAATTTCGCATAAGGTTTAATTGCTTCTAAGCTCAATTCTTGGCGGAGAGTGATTGCTTGGAGCCTCAAAAGACTGATAGCGATGGCGTCCGCATGAGCAGAGCTTTGGTCCAGAGAATGCTCGATGAGCTTGAGAAGGCCATAGCTGGAAAGAGGTCTTTATTGGAGAACATCATTGTGGCATTCCTAGCAAGGGGTCACGTACTGCTTGAGGGTCCTCCTGGCTTGGGAAAGACGTTAATCGCAAGGTCTTTAGCCAAGGTTTCTGGGTGCACCTTCAAGAGGATACAGTGCACTCCAGACATGCTTCCGTCTGACATCATAGGGTCCTACGTTTACGTAAGTCAGACAGGAAGTTTCAAGTTCAGGAAAGGACCTATCTTCGCAAACGTAGTGCTTGCCGACGAGATAAATAGAGCACCTCCAAAGAGCCAAGCTGCATTTTTGGAGGCGATGCAGGAAAGGCAGGTAACAGTGGATGGCACCCTCCATCTCCTTCCGGATCCATTCTTCGTCATAGCAACCATGAATCCGTTAGAGATGACCGGGGTCTATCCTTTGCCAGAAGCCCAGATTGATCGATTTCTATTCAAGCTGGTGGTTGATTATCCATCGGAGGAAGAGGAGCTTGAGATCATTTACGGGAAGGGCTTTGAAAGGTTGGATGAGATTGAGGCTGTAGCCTCTCCAGATGAGATTAGGGCTGTTCAGCAGCTAGTTGACAAAGTCTACCTGGACGATAAGGTTGCAGGCTATATATTGGATCTAACCAGAGGGACCAGGAACTCTGACATAATAGTGCTCGGAGCCAGTTCTAGGGCTGCTGTCTCACTTGCTAAGGCGGCAAAGGCCAGGGCCCTTATTTATGGGCGAAACTATGTAATACCAGATGATGTAAAGGCGTTGGTGATCCCTACGCTGAGGCACAGGCTACGACTGCGTCCTGAAGCTGAGTTGGAGGGTCTTTCAATTGAGGATGTGATAAGGTCGGTGTTAAGGACCGTAAAGGTGAGATAGTTGTTTTCTCCCCGCCTTCTGGCTGTAATCGCTTCAAGCTTCATCTTCCTGTTTCTAGGAGCCTTCCTGAATTCTCCTATCTTGACTCTTCTAGCATTTGCCGTTTTGTGCGTTCCACTAGTCTCTTTTTTCGATTTTTACCTTTCAACTGGGAGCCTTCGCTCCTTGATCTTAGAAAGGAAGCTTTTGAAGACGCGAGTAGTTAGAGGAGGTTATGTTGGGGTTAAGGTTGAGGTAAGCAACTCCGGAAGAAGTTCGTTAAAGATAACGGTAAGAGACTCTTTTTCCCCCAACCGCCTGAGATTGGTGTATGGAAATAACCTCATGAGCTTTAGGATTAATCCTAGGGAAAAGGTGGCGTTCTCCTATTTCTTGAGGACGATGGAAGAAGGGGTTGCGCACATTGGTCCTGCCATCGTTTCAATTCAGGATTTTCTCGGTCTGTTCAGGTCGATCAAGGTTTTCAAGGAGCTGGATAGGATACTTGTGCTTCCTCCTGTTAGGGAAGTAGAGGAATCGGTGATAGAGTACAGCTCGCCCAGGGACTTCAAGTCCATCGGCGAGCACACATCAAAATCGGTTGGCATCAGCACCGAATACGCCTCAAGCAGGGAATACGTTCCAGGTGATGATCTGCGGTATGTGGATTGGAAGGCAACTGCTAGGACTGGTAAGCTCATCGTTAAGGAGTTTGAATCTCAAACAAGCTCTTCCTACCTCTTGCTCGTGGACTGTGGTAAGAGCATGTCCGAAGGATGGAAGACTAGGAAGATCGATTATCTTAAGCAGGCTGTGGTCATACTGGCAAGGGAGGCGATAAAGAGGGGGGATGAGGTTGGTCTGCTCATACCATCAGCATCTGGAGTTGCTTCCTTAATTGGTACGAAAAGATATTTGCCTCCTTCTCCTGGGACCGACCAGTTCTACTCTATTTTGGAGCTAACCTCATTGATACAGGCACGTGGCACACCAGACTTCCTTAAGTCGGTCAAATTCATTGAGAAGAGGATAAGACCCCCGTTGAGCCTTTTCCTGATAACAGATCTAGAGGACTTTAAGGAAAAGAGGATTTATGACGCAGTTGAAAGAGCCATCTCTGCTGGCTATGATGTCACCGTAATCTCCCCATACACACCCCTGTTCCTCGAGCCCCAAAAGATCTTGGGAGAGGGAGATGTTTTCCAGCTTGTGGTTGGAATGGATATCATGGAAGAGGATAGAAAAATAAGGTCTGAAATCATTGGAAAGCTTCAAGAGCTAGGAGTTAGAGTGATCGAGGTAGGTCCCGCCGATTTCTTCCCGATCGTCCTTACGGAGTACCATCTAACGAAGGCCAAACCCAAGGGGTGATTTTTGTGCAAGAGGAAAGTAATGAAGAGGTAGAATTCTTAAAGAGGGAAATTCCGGAAGCGGAAGGTCTGTTGCAGCTTGAAAGGGTTTCTCTCAAGGAGGGGATTATGAAAGGGAAAACCCAGCCTAGGGTCCTTAAACTCCTTTCCATTCTTATTGCGGCGTTTTTCTCCTTATCGATTATATTCGCGTTAAGTAGGTGGTTAGAACACCCCTTAATTGCCGAATCTGGATTTTTGAGACACTTACCTAGAGGAAGGTTTTTGCTATATTTCTTGCCTTTGTTTTTCATTATAACGTCTATCCTATCTTTAACTTTCTCGAACATATTGTTAAGAGCTGATTGGAGGAAAATCATGAGAGAAGAAGAGAATTTATACAAAAACTTAGTCTTCTCTCTGGTCTCGGAAAATTCAGCGTTATCTGAAAAATGGCGAATTAAGGAAGTTTATTGGTCTTTAAGGATGAGGAAAGTGGGATCCTTGATACCATGGAGGTTTTTCTTGCCTTTGATTGTGCTCGCATTTTTGCTTCTTTTTCTTGGCATTATCTGGCCAACAGCTCTTCCAGAGCACCTGACTAGCGGTTTAGTCTATGGAAAACCTGAGAAGACGCGAATAGATCAGACACTTAGCCTCCTTGAGTCCAAAGTGGATCTCATGCTTAAATCATTTGTAGAAGGTTTGATAAGGAGGATTGACCTTTTGCTGAGGTGGTGATCATGTCAAGGGAGAAAGGAAGCAGCATGAAATGGGTCTTGGCGCTTGGTTTAGTGTTAATAGCGCTGGGCATTTACTTCTTCTTCAGAACCGTCTTCCTCTTGGAGGAGGGCTACATAATAAGCTCTCTACTTACTACCCTAATTGGAGGGATTATCTTCCTTTCTGGGATCTCCCTCGTCAGGGTCTACATAGCAAGAGAGTTCTTCTAAAATCCGTTAAATAGTTTGAATCCTGTTGGGTGTAGCTTTCTTATCCATTCATTTTATCTTCACTCTCTTCCTTTTCTAGGAGTATCACGTACTTTTCCAATACATCACCGAACTCCTCTATGAATTCCTTCATTTCCAGCTCTTTTCTCTTTGCTTCATGCCTTCTCCAGATTACGATGCTGAGAATAGATACAATAGCCGAGACTATTATCCCTACAGCGAGGAACCTAGTCTTCTTAGCTTCTGTTAGGCTTAAAGCCTCGATTGCCATCTGTCGAGCTGATTTAGCTAGTTCTATTGCTCCTGTATAGTTCCCCTCGGAGTATAGCTTGAGGGCTTCAGAGAACAGGATCTCAGCCTCTGTTAGGTTCAAGCCAGTAGATGCTGTTTCATTCAGGAATGCCCTTACATCTTCTAGAACTCTGAAAGCCTCTAATTTCAGCTCCAAGAGGCTTAAATTTGCGAGATTTTCGGCATTTAGAGCTAATTCCTTGCATGCATCATAATCTCCCTTGTTGTAAGCATTTATAGCTTCTCCTAGTTTCAATTCAGCCGCTGAAACATTAGCTCCCTTCTCCTTAATTGATGATATGAGGGATTTGACCTCGTTTATTGTATCAAATGCCTCAGATGAGTCCTTCAATGTTCTATTGGCTTTTTGAAGGCAATTCATGGCTTTAAGGTATTTCTCTGAGTTTAGGCTCTCTTGAGCTAACATCAGGTATTTTCTTGGTATTGATGTATTGATCCCTTGCGCCTCGGCTGTTTGGATTTGAGATTCCATCTCTGAAATCAATGAGCCTAATTCTTCTGGCATCTTCCTTTGTAAATAGGTGTGCAGTCCAAAGAATGCCCAAAATGAGTCCCAGACATACTCTCTTTTGTCTATACTTCCATCGGGGTTTTTTCTGAAGTAGAAGCCTCCGTCAGGGGCTTGCATGGAAATAAGCCATTCCACAGCTTCCCTTGCCTCTGCATCCCTTCCCAGAACGGTTGCCAGAATGAGGAACTCCGCTACGAAGTGGGGGTACGCATTCGTCTGATCCCTGTACACATCGTTTGAAAGTACCATCTCACCTCTAGGTGATGCTGGAACATATGCCCCTGGCTCAAAGGAGCTTAAGTTCTCAAGAGCCCAATAGAAGGAGAGGTTTGCTAATTCTCTCAGCGTGACGTAGTTAGAGACAAGAAGCGGAAGGGTGGGGAGAACAACGTCCCACATACCTTGGGGACCCTTCCCATCTATTCGTGTGTTCCAAGATCCAGCCTTATGGTCAAAGGCTTCTTCTACAAGGAAGCGCACCCATTTGTTCGCTATCTTCTTGTAACGAGATATGTTGGTTGCTTTCCAAACGAGAAGGAGGGCATAGCTCCTCTCTCCCATCTCAAATACGTAATAGTAACGAACAGATTTCTCCTCTGCCAGCTTTATCAGGCTTTCGGCCGCCCTTATCATGTTGTCCATGAAGAAATCGCTGCCAGTGTAGATCTGAAACTTGGCGAAGGCCATGATGGGGTAATAAACCCCTCCAGCAGCATATCGAGAGTGCGAGGACCAATCACCGTCTATCTCCTGCCAGTTTGCAAGCAGAGTCAGCGTCAGGTTCGCTGCTTTCAAGTATTTGTAGTCCTCTGTGATCTGATAAGTTTCGAGCAGGACTATTGCAGCACAACCTAATATCATGGCATCTTGGTACTCGCTGTGCATGTGGCTCATTTCCAAGTTGAAGGTCCCATCAAGGTTTTGGTTGGCAACTAACCAGTCTGCAACCTTTAGGATGCTGTTTAGTGCGTCTTCTGACGTATTGCCTAGGATCACTACGGCGGAATTTTGAAAGACTAGCAGGATCAGCACAGGAATAGCGAGAATCCTGTTCTGTTTGAGCATGCCCGCAATCAAGAAAGAACTGTAAAATAATATTCTTTTTCAGCGGATGTATGGGCTGGGAGGCATACCTTCAACGAGATGTTATACCGTCCTCATAAGAGCTACTTTATACTTCCTATAAGTGGCTACAAGACCGATTATGAGCGTAGTTAGGGAAAGCGTAATGGTTACGGGGGTGAGCCTGATCCCCCAAGGGGTGTAGTTAAGCACTAAGCCCAGCAGTGGAACTATAGCTAAACTAAGTCCCAAGCTCAAAGCCAGCCTTTCTATGCCGCTGAGTTCCTTTCTTTCCGGGAATAGAGCCTCTACTATTACAAAACCTGGCAGATAGAGGACGAATACAAATCCTAGGATCCACCTGATCAAGACCCAAGGCAGGAAATCTGGCAACATGTAAATCGAGAGCAGGGTTCCGAGAACCATCCCTGTGAGCAGATAAAACCAACCGTTCTCAGAACCCAATCGGAGGTACTGAAAGTAGGATGAGACGTTTATCGGGGGAGGGCATAGATCTATTTTCCCCTCGGCCTCCAAGGACTTGATGACCTCGACTATGTCTTCGACCTCGGCTTTATACCTAGATCTCACCCTTTCCATGAGTTCGATGACCCTGATCGATCCCTCTCTTGCTATAATCGATTCAACCAGCCTCTTCAGTGCCTTAATTCTCTTCTTACTGTCTTTCTTGGAGGCCACAACTTCTTCTACCTAGCAAGTAGTTTAAATGTTTTTCAAAATGAATGAATTCCGAGTGACCGCTGGGAAGAGGATTTCGAAGGAATTGGGGTAGGTTTGATGGATAGACGTTTGAGCACTTGCGCACTCGTCCTTGGCTTACTTCTGCTTCTGAGCATCCAAGGAGTTAGTCTTTACCTCGCTTATCCTCAAGGAAGTGAGGTCAAACAGGCAGAGGAAAAGCTCATAGAAGCTTTCATAGCAGTTAAACAGGCGGAAAAGGCTGGTGCAAGAAAAGAGGATTTAGCTGAACTCGTTTTCAAGTTGAATGAGGCTCTTTTCCTCCTGGAAAAGGTAAAGAAAGGAGAAGGAGAGGTAGAAAGTATTTCGAGGGTGATTGAGCTTTCTGAGGACGTTATATTTAGGGCGAAAGAGCTTGAGACACGTGCTTCCTCTCGCCTACTTAAGGTTAAGGTCTTTCTAATCTTTGCTGTTCCAATAGCAGCCGTCATCACTGCTTTCGGCCTAAATTACGCCTACAAGTGGTGGCACAGGAGGGAGATTGAGAGGATCCTGTCGATGGTTGCTAAGAAGAGGGAGGAGAGGGGTTCATGACTGAGGAGGGATGGAGACTTGTCTCCATTTTCATATCGGCTTTGATGATATTTTCAACTATAGCCTACCTTTGGATGACACCAAGGCCTAAGGAGCAGTTCTTTCAGTTCTACATCCTCGGCAAGGAGAAGATGATATCAGACTATTACCCGGGAGAAACGGGCGAAATCCCACTCTCGACACCAGTGAAATGGTACTTGGGGGTTACGAACTTTATGGGATCCGTCCAATACGTTCTAGTGAAGGTTAAGCTAGGCAACGCTCATACGATCCCTCCAAATGAGACCACAGGCACCCCTGCAGACGCTCCAGTAATCTACGAGTTCAGAAGCTTCCTCTCTGACAATGAAACCTGGGAGTTCCCGTTTTTCTGGGAGATCTCAGACTATAGGGTGGAGGACAACAACGTGTACATCTCCCTAGTAATCAATAACAAATCCGTCGGTTTTGCTGAGATAGGAGCTGAGGAAGGGAGAAACTTTCGGATGATCTTCGAGTTATGGATCTACAATCAGGAGAACGGGGACTTCTCATTTGGCTGGTATGCTGGTGGAGAAAAGAGGATTTGTTGGCTTCAGATGTGGTTTAATGCCACGATTCCAGGTTGAACATTCGCTGACGATCGAATGCGCGGCAAACTCTTTTTTAAGATACTTTCAAGTGCTCACTGGAGGTTAAAATAGGCATAACAAAGGCAGGAATGCATACTTAAGCAGGATTTTGAGAGTGTTCAAAGCTTCCGCCACTTTCGTTCCCTATTAAAAGCAAAATAAACATGCCTAGCACGATGAGCGTGAAGAATAGGTCTCCTGCCTGTGATCTCGGCAATACAATGGTTTCAAAGGGAAGAGGATACCTGTCCCAATTCTGCTTGACTACCGCCAGATCCCAGAAGCCGCCTGTTCCTAACAAGATGAATGTAATGGCCAAGCCTAGTAGGAAGTCCCTTATTCTCAATCCTTTCACGTTCTCTAACATACCATCACCCAAACCATACGAGCGACGTTGGATGCGATAGTGAGGAGATAGGGTGCTAAAGTTGCTCTTAAACCGTGATGAGAAGGGTCTAGAGGCAGCCATGAAAATTCTTTTCTTAGATCGTAGTTTCCAAGTCTTTTCGGGAAAGTCCTCAAAATCTTACAGATTGAAAAAAGAGCTAGCAGCTCTGCATAGCCAGAACGCACAAGGTGCTCCATTCTTAGGTCCCCTTACGTCTCCTACTTCCCTTAAACAGGAAGTCGAAACGCCTTATGAATAGCGAAGTTCCTACTTTTGACAGTAAAAAACTTTTACTGAGCTTCTGCGATACCAAGGATCCTATGTTCAGCAAAGATTTCTATGAGATGTTTCAGGAAAACGTGTTAAGTTGGACTTAGGCTCTTTTTTGAATCTGTTCGACCTAAAAGAGAAAATAGAGCGATTTACATTGCAAAAGCCTTTTTCTGGGGTTTTATTTTGATAAGCTTAATACAAGGACTTTTTTGAGAGTCTGTCATCAGAAATATCTTCAAAATCGACCTTACCTTCTTCGAGCTTTCCTTCTTCTCCTTTACCTTCTTTCTCCTTCCCCTAACCTTAACCAAGCCTACATCATTCATCTCACCACCTTCCCAAAAAAACCACCTAAACACAAATTCGCATACCATTACATTTCCTAACTCTCTCCACCACTCAAACAAGCTTCGAAAAACGTCAGATAAGCTAACAGGATCCCCAGGATCCTTTGAAGGACTTTGCCTATCCCACACTTAAAACTCATTCTTAAAATAGAATTGCTTCTATATTAAAAGAATACGTAAAAAGTCGAATTCGTAACATTCATTTCGAAATTATGTTGTGACTTCGTATCTGTCTCTTTTTAACTAAATCTAAGCTAAGACTAATGAATTTGATAAAAAGAAGAAATTCTATTTTTCTAAACATCGAAAGCCTTTATTTCTTGTTTGAGTAGTACTCGAGAAAGTAGAGGAGAGCCTGTTGAGAGGCTAAGTTCACTGAAGGTTCAGGTAATACCTCCTATCTCCTAGAAATATATGACATTTTTGAAAAGAAGGATGTTAGCCTTAGAAGTAGTTTGGGCAAAAACGGTTCTCAGAGATGAACTAGGATAGAGGTTTCGTTTCTGCTTTTTCGTAAAAACTTTAAGTGGAGAATCTGAGTTAAGCTTGTTGAGCCCTCCAAATCACACATACGCTGCGGTAGTTGTAATAATAGACGGATGCACTGTTAAGTGTCTGACAAAGGCGAAAACACCATTCATCGATGGTCTCATTGAAAGGGGATCTTACAGCCTCTCCTGCAAGTCAATATATCCTACGGTCACCTATGCAGCTCACAGCTCCATCCTCACTGGAGTTAAGCCTCATGCCCACGGAATTGTAGGAAACACCTTCTACGACAGGGAGCTGGACAAGATCATTGACTTGGATGAGTACGACGTCAACTCCCTTCTCCTATCGAGGACTCTGTTTGAGATGGTTGAAGGGGTCAAGGCAGCGGTTGGAGAACCTGTAACGAAAGGAGCAGACATAGTCGTTACGAAGGAGGAGGTACAGTCCTCTGGCGTCTGGAAGCAGGATGAGTACGCAATAGAGAAGGCAATTGACATAATAGTCAAACAAAGACCGACATTTTTAGCCATGAACCTTCCTGGAATGGATGCAATAAGCGAGAGATTCGGTCCAGAAAGCAGAGAGGCAATTAGGGCTATGGAGAAGGTCGACGAGCTTATTGGGGGGCTAGGCGACGCGCTTCGGAATAACTATGCGGATCACCTGTTGGTGATCCTGTCTGATCACGGACTAACTGAGGTGAGGGAGAACCTTGATCTGAAGGCTTTGCTGAAAGACTTGGGTCCAACAGAATTCCTGATATGTCCTTCTCATAGGTTCGCCCACATCTACATCAGCAGCAAAGAAAAAAGGGAGGAGGCTAAGAGGATCCTGAGATCCGACCCAAGGCTTGAACTGGTCTTAGATGCAAGGGAATCTGAGGAATTTGGCCTTTCAAGCCCGAGAACGGGAGATCTATTGGTTTTCGCCGCTAGAGGCTATGAGTTGGGGCCTCAAAAGCTTAAGGGAAGCCATGGGGGAATAACTT
>Ga0180300_10000828_pt1 | contig 14041 bp, 15 predicted proteins | sample GuaBasSediGuay15_FD_121798 | JGI IMG/M metagenome (GOLD analysis project Ga0180300, IMG submission 121798) | Subseafloor sediment microbial communities from Guaymas Basin, Gulf of California, Mexico - Guay15, Core 4569-2, 21-24 cm | ecosystem: Environmental > Aquatic > Marine > Hydrothermal... | reverse complement strand
GAAATGGAATTTACAAATTTGTATTGTTGGAGTTGGTTTGGGTGAAATTTGAGGAAATTGTGACGAAGTTGAGGGATAATAGTGGTCGTTTGTTTCAGTTCCTTAGGAGAGTAAATAATGAGGCAGATGTCTTGGTTGTGTTGGCTGATGTACTTGGTTGTCACCGCGAGATTTCGTATAAGACTGATTTTTCGGAAATGAGGGTGGATCTTGTATGTGGAGATGTTGCTGTAGAGGTCGAAGTAGATAAGCGGCCTTATGATGGTTTTCATCAGGTGTTAGCATACAAGGCTTTGTTGGATTTTGAGAAGGTGGTGATTATGCATGTTGTTCGGTATGCCTACGGGGAGTATGTTGAAGCATTTAAGAAAATGTTAAATGTGATTCGGGATGAAAATGTTAGGGGAGTTATAATTTCTGTTGAGGATGGTGAGGTGTTTGCATTCTAGGATTGTTTCATTTATTTCAGCGTCTGGGGGAGTTGGTAAAACGAAACTGTCATTGTTGTTGGCTTATTACTTGAGGAAACGGTTTAATGTAAGGATGCTTTTTGTTGATTTAGATCCTACTTCCGGTGCATCTTTGCCCGTTTTAAGGGATGATGTGTTTGATAGATATGTGAATGATGGTAGGACTTTTTCAGATATGATTAAGCGTTACGAAGATGGTGTGAATGTGGAGTTTTATCATTTTAAGATCGATGTGGAAGTTGGAGATACGTTTATCGATTTTTTGCTCCCCGGTGATGACTTAATTGATGTTGTCGATAGGTTTTGGAAGACTGGAGCTGCTGGACCAAGGTTTAGAAAAATGTTTAAATCCATGGTTCCGTTTTCAAGATATGATTATGTGATAATTGATACAGCTCCGTTTTTTGACCCTAGATATATTACCTTGAGCATTTACGTTTCGAGATTTTTTGTGGTTCCGTTGAGGCCAAGTATTGTTGATGTTAAGAGGACAATTAGAATGCTTAATAAAATTAGGGGTGAACTTGAAATATCTTTGGAAGGAAAAGGCATTAGCGCCGATAGTTTTTTGAGGAAAAATGTTTTGGCGTGTTTAATCTTGTGCCCTCTAATCCGAGACAGGCGGAGTGTCAATTTGTAGAAAGTTTTCTCCAAAGAAGATCCCCATCGTCCGGGGGAGCTACACGAATAAGGGTTGAGAGATTGCTTAGACAGGCACAAAGGTTAGCGGATATAATTAGATTTATTAGGAGCCATGTTAAAGCTTCAGCAACGTTGGAAAGGTTCCCAACAGAGTATAAACAGGCAATAGATGCAGCAAAGGAGTATTTGAGAGAAATATCAAACGAACTTTATAGAAGTACTACAATGTGACCAAGACTTATGTTTAGAACTATTTTTATGACGTTCTAAAGTAGAGGCACGAACTATGTGATTGTTGAGGCATTATTTAGGTTTTTGTGAAGTGTTGTTTGTTAAGTGTCAAAAAGGAGGATCTATGAATTTTGGAAAGGTTAGGAGAAAGTTAAGGGATCAAGGCTTCCTGGAGAAGAATCCTTTGCTACATCTGTATGATATTTCTAGGATTTTCATCACTTTTTGTATTCTTCCGGTTTAAGAGTGGTAATTTCTAAACTTATGATTAAAAGCCTTACATAATGAGTGCAGCAAGAAATGTAGAAATGCTGATGTAGGGTAAAATAAGCTTTAGTCTAATTTTGAAGAGTTATATAATTGCGACGATTAAGCTACATATTGAAGCGATGCTTAACATGAAAAGCACGGTGAATAGGGGTTCTGGTAGGTTTTTTGGAGGATCTATTGGTAGCATAAAATGTGTTTGCTCCATGTATTGTTTGTAAAGTTTATGGTGGTTCTTTAAGAGATGTTTCTCTTCACTATATGCTAGAAGAATGTATCCTATCAGTGATATTAGCCATACACCGAGTAGTTCGATTGTTCCCTTCCATTCTATGCTCATAAGAGTGAAACCTAAAGTTACAATTGTTAGCCCCAGATATTGTGGGTGTCTGATTTTGGAGTAAAGTCCGTAGGTTGAGATGGGTGTTGTTCTTTTTCGGAAATTTGATAAAGCGAGGAGAAAAATTGTTAAGCCTGCTAAAAACATAGTTCTACCGAAAATAAAATGCCATGAAAAGAATAGTAATGAAAGTTCCGAGGATATAAATTCTGGATGCACGAGTAAAACTGTTAAGAAATAGATTATGATGGGTATAGTCATTATTCCGTACCATGGTCCTACAACTGGGATATGTTGAACAATCATGAGAAATGTAGACACAATATTGGAAACCGCCTTTCTTACTTGTTCCATCATTTTATGTTTCAGCTCAGCATAGTTTGAATGTAAGATTTAGTTTAATGTGAAGTTTAAGGCATATAATTCTAACATTTAGAACACGATGTTCTAACTTTAAAACATCTTACACTCAAAATTACAACATTCATCCTAGGGCTTTGTGTATTGTAGTTTTTTCTGCGTAGAGAAGGTATGCTACGATTACTAGGCTTATAAGTTCGGTGATTGCATGAATTATATCGAATGTTGCAGGTTTTGTAATCATTGCTATGGTTGCAATGAAGAAAACAGTAAATACTAGCGTTGAAATCGTTATTCTTTTCTTTTATTATCTTCAGTTTTTGTTGTGTAGTATATCATGCTGAAGAAAATTGCATACCATAATTTGAAAAGAGCTTGTCTTACTCGGTTTATTAGTGGCGGTAGATCCTAGAAAAAGAGATGTTAAAGCAAGAATGTTAACAGTTTTACTTTACCGCTGTTATTTTTAGAGTTAAGAACCAGTTTACGTGAAGTATCCAAATCCAGAGTAGGCCCATTATGAGGCCTCCTGGTCTGGATCCACTTTCACCTGCGAAAAAGGCTTCAAATATTGCGCCCAATATGTAGGTTGTTATGATAGTCTGTTTGCTTGGGCCGAATTTTCTAAATGTGAACCAAGCGGCTAGAAACATTGCTATGAATATTGGGAGATCGTTGAATATGTGGTATTGCATATGTTGTTGTAGGAATCCTGGTTCCAAGAGTCTATGCACGTTAAAGCAAGCTTCGAAGACTATGATGTAGATTAATGTTAACGGTATGAATAGAAGTGTTTTTAGATTTTTGCTTGTGTGTGACTGTTTTAGTGAGATGTTTCTTGCTATGATGGTTGTACCAACGGTATATGTTATGGGAACTAGGGCGTAAAGTTTAGCTGGAAAAGGAAAATTCCAAAAAATTGCTATTGATAGGATACTAAGTGCTACTGGAACTGCAAACCATGCAAGTGTTCCCTTCATGTCTAAACTTTTACGGTCTTGGCATTTAAGTTTTCAGTTGATTATCAATGTGATGGTTTTACTGATGTTGAGATTTGTTAAAATAGATAAAATGTTGTTTATGTTTTTTCAGCTTTCTTTTGTTTTTCGTTGATTTCTTTAAGGTTTTTGCCCCAGTAGACTTCTACGGTGTCCGGATCGTCTTCAAGTGCTCTTAAATGTACGGCTATTTCTTTTCCGCAGTGTGGACAGTTAAAATAGATTACTTCCCCTACTGTGCTTTGTATGTGATGTATTTGAATTAGTTTGAAAAGTTCAGTGTTCAAGGTACATTCCCCTCGCCTAGTTAAGGCTTAGATATAATTTAATCATTTATTATTGATATTGTATGTTATTTATGCTAATTATTGGTTTGATTTATAGTTAATTTTATATTGGTTACTTTTCTACTTTTCTACTGGTGGTGAGGGTTGAAAAGCATCAAGGTCGATGAAGAGACCTACAGACTTTTGCTGAAATTGAAATATGAACACGCCATGCGAGGAATTAAGCTCACATTCAGCGACCTAGTGAAAGGAATACTTTTAGGGACATGCCATTCCAGTAAAGAAGGAAAAAAACCATGTAATATAAATCAGCACGATATGAAAAAAGCAGAATTGAGAAAAACAACCGCTTCACCCACATAGGAAGAGTAAAACAGAGGTGAAAGGGGTGATAGTAAAGAAAGAACATGGTAAGATCATTGGGTTTCTTAGATTACACAACGGTTTTAGGGTAGACATATCTTTTGATAAGAGTTCTAAGATCGTTTTGATCGGTTTTAATGATTATATTTCAAAAATGAATTTCAAAGAGTTTAAAGATTTTGTAAAAGCCTTGAAAACATATGTTAAATACATTGAAAATGATAGAGAGAAATTAACCATTTAATACTGTGGGGGGTGAAAGGTTCCGTCAAGTACGTGAGTAGGTCTCCCCCCTCCTCCCTTGTCTACGCGCATCATGTGCTGTACTCTTGTTTTTGACGGAACCCGCCAAACCCCACATTTCGTTCAGCTATATAACACGAGCTTTGATGTAGAATTTGTAAAGAACCAAAAATATTTTATCTTTTCGCCTTGAAAACGAGAGATAAGCTTAAAAAGATAATAAGAAACTAGGGCAGCGTGTTTTACTGCCTTATTGTTTTGCTTATATGATTTTCCCCAGTTAGTGAAGAGTTGAGGCTTTGAAATAAACGGTAGGCGGTGTCGATTTTATCGAAGAGGTTTAAATATCTTTTATATTATTGATTCTTGAAATTTAACAGATTGGGATGATGTGCCATGCACATATCCCACGGCCAACATCCTTGCACTGATAGATTGATAGATGTTACTGGAGATTCTCCTCTTTTTGAAAGGACTTTTCCAGAGTTGGCATGCTGGGAAAGAGAAGTCTTCAAAGATTTTAATGCGAGAAAGCCTGATGGAACAATGTGTGTTAGAGGTTTTGTTCAATACACAGAGTTGTCTAATGTTATTGCTGTGCTGGTTAGCCCATTTCTCTCAGCAGGTAGACTTGCTTTGATACCCGAGGGGATGGAACCCCCTCCAGAAGGTTCTTTCATATATTGTGAAGGGAAGCTTACTTCTTTAACTGGCAGAATAAGTAGGGAGTTAAGTGTTGCTTTTGATAGTGTTTTGCGTTTAGAATCTTGGAGATTTGAAAAATCTCCGTTGAGTAATGTTAAACCTGAGATAGACAGAAAAGAACTTGGCAATTTGGTGTTTCAGGAGTGGAGTTTGCGTGAAGATTTTCGAGAGTTATTGTTAAGCTTGGTTGTGTCAAGTCCTCCACATAGAAGTTTTGTGGGCGGGTTTACAGCTGGTATAGAAACTGAAGTTGGTAAAATGTTACCAAAGTACATGGTTCGTTATTTGCGTGAAATTTTGCCAGAAGAATTTACGATGCGAGACTTTCCGCCTATTAAACTGGAAGGAGTAGATGTTTATGTGAAGAGACCTTGGAGACTGGAGTGCGGATCCTTACGAAGAGATAAAGTGTTGTTAGAGATTTGTGCTAAGAGAAAAGATCCTTTTGACCACAGAGAGGTTTCAGTTTCATCTCTTGCAGACCCGTCGGTAATGGGTTATCCCGATGCTCCGATAGCTTTGGTAGATGCAGAGTTTAGCGGGAAATTTCCTCGAGAATATCGTTCTCTCATTGCGAAAAATGTTTTAACATATCTTTATATTTGCCCTGAGTTTTCAGCACATGATGAGGAAGAGTCAATAAGGTATATTGAGAAGAGGTTGAATGACATTCGGGAAAGCTTTGAACTTGATTGGAGACATTGTGCTAGGCATCGTGTTCTTGACGCTAATTTTGATGGGAAACCACTCAGCGCTATTAGAATTGCGCTGTCGATATGTAGAGGTTTAGGAAAACGGAAAATTACTTATGAGGATGTTAAGAAGTCTTGGGACTATGTGCTTGAACCTGCGCTTAAAGAATATATTGAGATGTTTTTACATCGATACATTTGGAAAAAAGAAGGATTTGATACAACTCGTCTCCCAAGTCGATATAACGTGAAAGTGTTAAGAGCAGTGGTTAAACTTTACAAGAATTGCTCGTGCTCAGATGGTTGCCCTACAATTGACGAAATTGCAGAAGCATCTGGAATACGAGACCTTACCAAGTTAAAGCTTTATTTAGAAGAACTAAGGAATGGAGGCTTCATTTTAGAGCCAAAAACCGGACATTTCAAACCGTTACTCGAAATATAGATATATTTTGTCATTTTTGGCGATATGCCTGTGCTGTTTGCATCTTTGTGTTTTGATGATTTTTATAAAATGTTTTAAGATGTTGGAAGAAGCATGGTGTTTGGATAACTTTATAATAGCACTTTATTTCAGTTACGTTTATTGTTTGGGGTTATGGGACCATTTCTGGTGGTATTGCCCATAATATTTTCCATTTGCTTTGTTCATCTCTTTCGAGGCATATTACTCCAGCATTTCTGAACTTTATTATTTCTTTGTTTTCATCCCCAGTTACTAGTGCTGATGCAAGTTTGCTGAGGTGTGGTAAATGTCCTGTAAGCATTATGTCTTTGTCTATGTTTTTTAGTTTTTTAATCCATGTTTCAGGTGGATCTAAAGGATTTAGTCCATCTGTTTCCGAAACTCCGTCTTCAGGTTTTAGATATTTAGCGTATATTTCTGCTGTCTGTTTTGCTCTTAATTTTCCGCTGTGAAAAATCTTTTTAACTTTTACACCAAGCTTTGAAATGTATTCCGCAACTTTTTCAGCGTCTTTGATACCCTTTTCGGTTAACGGTCTTGAAGGATCTTCTTCCTTACTTTTTGCCTCTCCATGTTGAACTAGGTAAAGCTTCATAAGTAACACCCCTAAGTTCTCTTAACTCTATAATTTGAAGAAATTTCACATAAGCTTTAAGTTTTAGATTATAATTCACGTAATTGTAAATTTACTTACATTTAACTGTTTTGGGATTACTGGAAACATGTGAAAACTAGAATACATCTTAATTTACCGTTAATTAGTAGTTTTGCATTCGTCTTACGAAGTGTTTGGAGAAGATTTATTTAGAATTGGGTATACATTCAAGTTGTTAATTAACTGCCAAGCAATGTAATAAGTTGATGTTAGAAGGTGCATTGAGGTTGATACATGTTACTCGTGCCCACTACTTAGTGTCTCTTTTACTGGGAGCCGTATTTGGAATTGCGGCTGCACTTTTCAGCTCAAGTCAAATGCTTATGTTACTACCGTTTGTGGGTTTCACTAATCTTCAACCAGGAGTTTTCCTAATATTTGTTGTTGTAATATTGTCTCCTTTTGCAGAAGAGCTTGCCAAGATTCTTCCTCCCCTTTTCCTTAAGACGCAGGAAAATCTTGAAATAAATGTTGTTGAGTGGATGCAGTTAAGTGTTACATCGGCGTTTGGTTTTTCGCTGCTTGAAAATTTATCGTATTTCTGGCTATTTGTTAATGCTTTTGGTACGCATAGCGCAGTTTGGCTTCTTTTACTGCGGTTTTTGTTAAGTACACCTATGCATTTAATGGCGACTACCATTGCTTCATATGGTGTTGGAAACTGGGATAACTATGACGAGGGAGAATATTTCGTGTTTCTTGCGATAGCGATGATTGTTCACGGCCTATTTAATCTTGGAACAATTATGTTAGGGTTTTAGGAGGTTAGAAAACTCATGTCATCCAAGAGAATGTTAACGTTACTAAGCGTGTTCTTAACATGGTGCGCGATCGGATGGATATCTTCGACCTTTATTTTAGAGCGTAGTGGTCTAGTTATTCTTATACCGAAATTCTACAAGTTTAGGTTCGTAACAATTTTGATAGGTGTGGTTCTACTGGTTCTCTCCACAACTTTTTTCGTTATTTCACGTTTCTTGAAAGAAGAAGAAAAACAAGTAAGTAAATATATTCGCTGTAAAGTTTGTGGAAGAAAAATACCATTCGATATGGTAATTTGCCCTTATTGCTTTAGCGATATAAGAGAAAGAAAAAATGAGTTAAGTGATGAAGACTAGCGGAGCGTTTGCACAAAGGCGTCTTCAAAAACTGAGTGTGCGTCGAAATGTTGATGTGGGTCTTTTATGAGGGTCCACATCCAGTAGATTGCAAATAGACCGCTAAGAACGATCGTTAATATTAGGTATAGGCCTGCAGATCTTTTCGGTAGTTCTTTCCAGTATGGGAACTGTACTGGAATGCCTAGTTTGCCAGCAGCTGCGGATAGTGCCTGGAAGAATGCTCTTTCCTTTGTATCGTGTCTTACGAAGTCTTTTGTTAGGAAGTACATGACGTATAGCGAGACGAACGGAACGATAATTGATAATATTGCATATAGGCCTGCTGATTTGTCGCTTTCCTCACTGCTTAGTTCTGAGTGTACCATCCTCATTGTGGAAAGTTCGGAAAGTATGTCATGCGATTTTCCTAGTTCTTCAGCTTTGCTTTCAACATATCTGATCAATCCTTCTCTCAACACTCTGCTTCTCATAAAATGCTTGTTTCTCCTATTTATTAGCCTGTAGTAGAGAATTGCGGCTAGAATTGTTGCAATAAGGATTATTCCAAAGCCCATTAGGGATAGTACTGGGGAATACATTCCCATGAATAGCATTATAATGCCGATAGCTAAAAGCACAGGTGAAAAGATTACAACAAGTATCCAAGCACCTGACATTCTCGTGTCTGTTTCTGATCTTCTTCTAACTGCATCTTGAATCGTTGCAACAGCCGTTGCAACGGTTGGTGCTGGCTTGGATGGAGCAGGTGGTGGAGTTGGTGGCGTAACTGGTTTCTCTGGCGGAGCTGCTGCTTTTTCTGTGACGTTAGCACCACAATTTGGACAGAAAACTGCGCCTGCAGGTAGTCTTGCTCCACAATATGGGCAATATCTGTCACTCATAATTATTCTACCTCAAGAGTTCAATATGATATTATAGGTACTATAACAAAGTTGGTGTAAAATGATATATTAACATTGTCTTGCATCTGAGACATAACGTTACTTATTTTGACTTAGTTACGTGTTTTTGCTTTAATACTTTGAATTGAACGATTATTACGTAAGTTGACGGCAGTTTGAAGCCTTTATCTTTTCTCGTGGTATTTTCAGCTATCTTTACAGCAAAAAGCATTATTGGTGAATATAAATAAAATCGATGGATCCTGCAATTCTACATCTTTAATTTCTGTGTTTTCAACTTTTTTGATAATATAGGCTTTTGGTTTGTAAAATAACTTATTTTAAAGCAATTTTATCCCATTTTGATAGAAAGATTAGAAAATAGAACATTTTTAAGTTTTTGATAGAAAAGTTGTAAAAACAATTGTGATTAAAGAGGGGCTGTTTTAAAGAGAGTAAGTAATGTTGTAAAATATTTCTAAATATCGATTACACTGTGCCTTGTCTTAATAATACTCTTATTTTCAGTTTTTGAAGTTATAGTATTGTTTTTTGTTTTGTATAGGGATTATAAAGTATAATTTTTGTTTCTGGAGTTACTTCTTTTAGTTTTTTAGCTACTTCTTCCATGTCATCCCATATTTCTAGAATTTTGTAGTTTCTTTTTAATAGGAGTTTTATTATGCTTGCTTTGTATATGTAGTCTTTTCTGCGATCGTTTCTCCTCCTAAAAAAGATTTTGACATAGGGTATTTTCCACTTGTTTAACTGCGATAGAGTTGCGGTTTTCTGCGTATCTTCCCTTCTACCAGTTAGCAATATGATTTTTACACCGTTTTCTTTCAATTTCTGCACATATCTTATGTTTTCAATGATCGGCTCGTCTAAATCCATATATTTATCGCTTAGGAAACATTTCCAAAAAGCTTCTTTTCTACGTCTATCTAAATCAGTGAAAGACTTTACTCCCTGCTCCTCTAAGCATTTTTCTAAACGTTTGCTTGGATCAATTAACACTCCATCAATATCAAAAACCGCTGCAATCAACAAAATCACCTTCCAAGAGATATTATTGGAAAGTATTTTCCCCTAATATACCCTAGTGTGGAGTAAAATCCCAGTCTTAGAGAACCTATCAGAATGTAAAGCGTTCTATTTAGGTTTCTTAGGTCGCAAATGCTGCATGAGACATATTGGTTCTTGTTTCAACTTAATGACTTATGCAATCTTACAATCGATCTTTCTTTAACGCTTTAATCTATTATGATTGTTAAATTAATTAAAATTTGGAATTTGAATCTTATGTTATTGGTATAAAGCTTACCTCAACTTGTTTCTCTTTCTCTTGAAATGTCACTCCAAAAATTTCTGTGTACGGCTTTTCACCATATACGAAGAGTTTTCCATGTTCTTCAAAAATTTTAAGAATCGCTGTCGCTGTTTTTTCTAGATTTTCATTCTCTATTTTGTTGAAATAGGATGTTGCAATTATACATATGTCGCTTCTAATCATGCTTGAAATGACCTTTTTTATAATGTTTTTTGTTGATTCTCCTCCGAAGATTTCTTTCAGCAAGTCGTAGTTTACGAGAAGGAAGATCGGCCTCTTCTTATTATTTCGTAGCTTATTTATATTTCTTTGAAGTAATTCGATAAAGTTATTTATTTTTCTCTCATCTTCTTTTTTAATTTCAGGGTATAGAGAGAGAAAGCGGTTTGATGCTTGTTTAACTATGTCTGCGTGGGGGGCTAGGAATCTGATTAGTTCATCATCTTTCATAGGTGTTATAACGCCCGAATATCCGCCCTTAAGAAACATCGTTATTAATGGTGCAATGAAAATGTGACTTACCTCTTCTATCTGGCGGGTGTTAATTTCTACCAAGAGAATAAACGCTTTAGGACTAATTTTCCATGTATCAATTATTTTATTCATAATTACCTTATTCCCAGGTTGAAAGCGTAACGGTTTTTTAATGCAGATCTTAAAATGTCCCCGAGATTTATGGAAGAGAAACTAATAAATCTTCCATCGTTTAAAGTGAAATGGTAAATAGGGGATTTTATTGCAACACCTCTTAGCTTTTTCAATATCATCTTTCTAAATATTCTTCCTTTTAGAAATGTGCATCGCATTTCAACAACGCCGTCGGCTATGTAGTCTAAGACTCTTTCCTCAGTATGTTCCGAGATTAATATTGTTTTAATGTTTAGGCTTTGAGCAAAGTTGATGAACTCTGTGGCAACCCGCTCAAAAGGCATGTTTAAGAAATTACAAACTGCATCAAAACTATCAACTACTAAAAATGGCTGACCTCTTTTGTTTATCTCTTCTATTCTCGAATATACGTACTTTAGAAAGTCAGGAAGCGTTGAATACCGCAAAAATTCTCTTGGCATCTCTGTATCAGCTTGTCGGGTAAGAATGAATGGTGATCCTGTTGTGTCAACAATGTTTTCAGGAGCCAAGAAGTCTTTGATCCAAGGATGTTGACTGTATACAGCGTTGGGATGAGTTCTCGTAGAGAAGTATATGCTGCAGTTTGGGTTCGTAAGGTTTTTTAGACATTCAAGTGCAAATATTGTTTTTCCGGTTCCGGCACTTCCTTTTATAAGTAATGTGAAGTTTCCTTCCAGGGAAAAGAACTGTACGATCTCATTTGGTATCTTAGATGGACTAAGCGGTATGACCAATTTGTTGTACCACCTATTACTATTAAAAGTAACAATTTAAGGTGCCAATTATTAAGTTTTATTGTAGATTTAAGACGGGATTTAAATAGTAAATTGAAAAAAGTTCATATTATTATCGTTAATTGAAGAAAAAGTCAGAATGAAGCGCAAGCGCCCGAAAAGTTATTTCAACAGAATATAAAATCTGATTATTGATTTTAATTACCACTCACTTTATATATTCATAACTTTATTTATGTTGAACTAATTGCTGGTAATTTGGGAGATGTAGCTATGAGGAAGACTAAAATTTTGGTTACCTTAGGTCCTTCAACATTTAGTAAAAATATGATTTGGAGACTTATAAGGGTTGGAGTTGACGGTTTTAGGCTGAATTTTTCACATGGGACGCATGAGGAGAAAGAGAAAATTATAAGAATTATTAGGGAGATAGAGGAACGCAAAAAGCTTTTCATTCCTATTGTGGGGGATTTACAGGGACCTGTTGTTCGAGTCGGCAAAATTGAAGAATTACCCGTAAAGAGAGGAGACACCGTATATTTAATTAACGATGAGAAAGGCGATGCTGAGAAAAAGGAGATTCCAATACCTAATGAAAGACTTTATAGTATGATTGAAGAAGGAGATGTTGTTCTAATCGAAAGTGGAAGAGTTGTTTTAAATGTTAGAAACGTTTTAGACTTTAAGATTAAAGCTGAGGTTCTTGTTGACGGTGTTATTAAAAGTGAGAAAACTTTAGCAATTAAAGGTAAGGATATTCCTCTTCCAACATTAAGTGAAAAAGATGTTCAAGATGTTAAGTTCGCTGTTGAAAAAGACCTTGACTATATTGGCTTGTCGTTTGTCAGAACAGCCAGGGACGTAAAAGGGCTAAGAGAGATACTTAACAGTTTAGGTGGAGAAAACATTAAGATTTTATCGAAAATCGAAACCAAGAGGAGTGTCGAAAACCTTAGGTGGATAGTTAAGGAGAGTGACGCTATTCTTGTGGCTAGAGGAGACTTGGCAATTTACTACGATTTGGAAAAGATACCCGAAGTTCAAAGAAGTATTGTTAAAACAACTAGAGAGCTTGGAAAACCCGTTTTAATTGGAACACAGCTACTTGATTCTATGTGTGAAAACCCTGTGCCCTCTAGATCGGAAGTTGTGGACGTAGTTACAGCAATTAGAGAAGGAGTTGACGCCTTACTTTTAACCGGAGAGACGGCAATTGGTAAATATCCTGTTGAAAGTGTTATATGGCTTAACAGAATAATAATGGAGGGCGAAAAGGGTAGTATTATGGAGGTTGAACCTAGGGAGGAAGAATTGTACGATAGGTTTGCTCACGGTATTGTTCAGCTCTCTGAGTCTTTAGAAGCAAAGATCGCAGCCTATACAAGAAAAGGAACCACTGCTTACAGGCTTGCCAGATATAGGCCTACAAACAGTGTCTACGCGTTTACTCCAATGTTGAAAGCTGCAAGACAGTTAGGGTTACTTAGAGGGGTAAAAGCATATACTATAGATGAAACAGATCCTCAGAAAGCTTTTCCGAAGATAATTGAGTTTCTTAAGAAGAAGCAGGAAATTACCCTAGGTGATATAGTGATTTTAACTGCTGGTATGACTGCTGGAGCAACAGACACCATAAGAGTGGAAAAAATAGGAGTAAGCTAGCAAATATAAAACTTTGAACTGTTAGAGTAGAAGAAAAGAAGTCATTTACTTAATATTTTTTGTATATTCTTTTTGTTTTCCGTTATCGATAATATTTTTGGCTTTTTAATTTTGTCCTTTAATCGTGTGAAATGAAAGTCATCTACAAACATTATTTTTGTTTTATAGTGTAGTGCTGTTGAAAGATGTAGTGCATCAGATGCGTAAAGATTCAATGGAAAAATCAGATGATAAGCTTTTTTAATGAGGTTCCAAGTGACTTTTGTAAGTTTTAATTTGTTTTCTCGCGTCAATTTTTCAATATCAGCCAATATGAAGATATTTAGTGCGTCAGCTTCCCTTTTCGTTATTTCTCCTTGATTGTATCTTTTCGAAACAGCTCTGCTTAGCTCTAGAATGCTCCATTCACTAGTGTAACATTCATAGTTATTTAAAAGCCAGATAACGTTGTCTCCTCCTGGTTCTCCATAATACATTGCCCATAATGCTGAAGCCTCCAAATAGATCACTATAGTTCCTCCTCTCTATGAATATCCTCTAATCCACGAACTTTCTTATTCTTCTTTTTGAAATAGTTGTAAACTTCTTCTCTACTGCTCCATAGGGATTTATTCTTAAGAATGTATTCTTTTATGGCTTCTTTTATTACTTCATTTAGTGACTTATATCCTTTTAACTTTCTTAGGTTGTTTAATTCTTTTATTACTTCTTCATCAATACGTATGCTGATTACACTCAATGTAATACACCTATAGTCATAATTTTCCAATCGATAATAAACTTTTTGTTAACATTTCATTTCTAACTAGATTGCCTCATTTAATCGCTATTCCAATTAAGTTTAGTAAAACTAAGATTCCAAAATACGAAAGAAACCAACAATAATGAAGTTTAAGAATCTGCAACCTAAACTATTATTTCATTTATGAATTAGATGTTATTTTTCCTTGGTTTATTGTTATGG
>Ga0180300_10000827_pt1 | contig 14044 bp, 16 predicted proteins | sample GuaBasSediGuay15_FD_121798 | JGI IMG/M metagenome (GOLD analysis project Ga0180300, IMG submission 121798) | Subseafloor sediment microbial communities from Guaymas Basin, Gulf of California, Mexico - Guay15, Core 4569-2, 21-24 cm | ecosystem: Environmental > Aquatic > Marine > Hydrothermal... | reverse complement strand
TAATCGGTAATCGAGTAGAAGGATATAGGATAAACTTCTTCCTCTATACAGACAACGAGTTTAACAAAGCTTTAAGTGGAGGGAGTATAGCTCTGATGGATGCTCCCAAGTACTGGGTAGATATCCTTAAATGATTAGATACCGAATGATACATTCATCACCTTCAAGCTATTCCTTGTACACTCTTTATCCTCTCTTGAGATTCTGGCATATACAGCTTTCCATCCAGGTGTGTTGTTAAAGTATATCTGATAAGCAATCATAAATAGCACATGGTGGTCTCATGCCTTTATTAAGAGATGACTTTACTGAGAAGTCAAGCTATTGGACGTGGAGGACAGACAATTATGCCTCCTTTGAGGTAAGGGACAGTATCTCGAGAATGTACATGGGCCGTTCACCTAGACCGTGTCTTCATCTATTGCTATTTCTGACACGGTTAGGTTCATCACGGTCTCTGCTGAGCCACCTACGGGAGCTATGCTCCCATCGGGAACCCAGCAGTCACCGATGAACTTGTAGAGTCTAGGAGCTTATAAGTTTATCTGGGGATTCTACCTCATAGCATTGAGAGGCATAAAAAGATACACTATGATATAAAATGCTACAATCTAATATTCCTGCCCCAGACCATTACTTCACCTTTTCATTCATCAAGACCATTGTTCATTGTTAATATCACGAGTTTACGGAATAGAATGAACTTTAAACTTCATAGGTTAACTCAAGCCCTCGGTCAAGTATCATGTTGTATTCAGAGTTTTAGCTTTAAGATTGCTTAAATGTTTATAACTGAAGATCATCTTCGAAGAAATACAGTGTTCATCATAGTGGCTCCATGAGTACTATCTAGGGATGTACATTTTTGAATCGAGTAAGGAAAGGATTGGATATGAGTTTATACTCTTCAATCTCTACGACTCTTCTCGAACCTTGATAGCTCATCGCGTAGTTCCTTCAGCTTTTTGATGAGCTCAGCGAAGTCCTTTTGCATGTTCTCTATCCTTACTTCACTTATTTCACTCTTCTTAATTTCCTCTAGTGATATCTTCTTCACCGGATACTTCTTTTTTGAGCGTGATATCTTAAATCTTTCAACTTTGATTCCTTCATGCTTCATCCTCTTGAGCTCTTCTACAGCTTGTCTAGTGCCTTCCAGAATTTCGGTCTTCTTGAATGGCTCAGCTTCAGGTTCTTCCTTAGCAGTCTTTCTAGTAACTCTCCTCCCGATTAAGGCACGAAGTACTAAGAGGAGTACTGATGTCACGATAACGATCACTATGAAGAATGCATAGGCTGTGAACAGATGTATGATAGTACCGAAGAGTGCCATGATATGATTAATGATGACTTGAAGGAGTTCTGGCATTTCATCAATTCTGTATATAGGAATACTCAAATTTCTAGCTATTGAGGAGATACTATATACTGATGAAAGAGAATTGTAGATTGAACGTATGAGCCATGTCCATAGCATATTCTCACCCCGGGATGGGTATTATGAGTGCTTTCTTGAGAATGTCTGGTAAGTAGAGCTCAAGCAGTATATAGGGCACTAGGCCAGCTATCAGAAGAATTGATAGGTAGTACAGGAATATCATCACATTCCTGTCCTCGAGGAGGTACATTATGAGGCTACATACTGTACACATCATGAAGTACATCATGTAGAACATTAATCGAAACAGCGATACTGGAATTGGCTGTAGAAGAGGAACCTCTAGCAGTACAGGAACTTCAATCATTGAGACCAGCTCCTTTGATAGCGTCATGAACGAGAAGAGCGTAGCCACGACCACACCGAAAGATATGTGTATTGGTATGAGAGACCCTCTGAGATATGCTACGATCTCATCCTTCTTCCTCCTTAGGGACTCGTGAGTGGTGAAGGAGTAGACTATCAGGTCTCCTACCTTCCTTGGAGGTGCTCCAACTCTTATACAGTGAAGCAATACATCCGTATGGATTTTGATGAGTTCACTATTAGTTTTGAAGAGAGGCTCAAAGGAAGTTTCGAAATTCAGTCCAAGAGATAATCTCTTATTTACTTCATTAATGACCTCTGTAAGCTTACCGAAGTTTAGAACTGATATCCTTCTCATGGCCTCTCTTATTGATGGTATGGATGATAGAGCGTATGTGAATGATTTAATGAATGAGGGATACTCAAACTCAAGAGCTCTTACTCGCCTAATAACTTTCCTAGTCATGAGGCTAATGATTAGGGATATAATGCTGAGCGCTAACACTATAAGGTCAAGACCAGATGTGATATAGTAGGCAGTATTGATACAGGTTAGAAGCATTGATATAATCAGTGCAACGGCTAGAGCTTTAGATACTTGTTTGAGAGTCTTAATGTATCCTTTACATGACCTTGCTATGATGTGCTCAACTGGTGCAGAGATATAATATGAGAAAGCCATCGAGAGAAGAAGAGTAGTAGACAAAGGCACTATCAAGTACATGTAATTGATCAGCTCACTCCAGATCATGTATGAAGCTATGAAGGTCACCATCAGGAAGACTATTAGTGACAGTAGGCCTAGGAATAGGTCAGAGAGTCTCCTCAACCTTATAAGCCTCTTGTCGTAGTCACTAACATAGTATGACATGAAGGTTTCATATTCCTTATGCATGAACTCAGAGAGATCCGTACCTGTTTCAGCAGCCCTAGAAAATCTATTGAAGAAATCCTCAAGGTACTTAACTCCTCTCATAGTAATACTGGCCGCATCAGCAAACCCATATCCTAGAGACACTAGCAATAGCGTCTTCTTCACGTACCTCGATATGACCTCATATCGGTCTAAGGTAAGACGAAGCAGGTCCTTAGACGACACATGTGCTGTCGAGCACGTAGCTAAGTGTAGGAGGAAGAATGGTAGCTGAAACCATATCTTCAGTGGCTTAAACACTTTGCTTCACCTCAGAGCATATTACATCTATTTTACGCAGTGCTTCCTCAGATGGCATATAATATATTGTTGAGATCACCTTCCACACATCGTAGTAGTCCAGTATATTGTTCTTGACCATCTTCTTCAAGATCAAAGCCCTCCTCTCAAGCTCATTGTACACTTCCCTGACCTCATCCTCTGATAGGCCCATGAAACGGGAAATTCTCTCTTCAAGAAGATAGCTGTTACCAACCCCTCTAAAGACATGTTTATCAAGCGTTGGCTCCCAGTGGAACACTTCGATGAAGTTACAGGACTTCTCCACAGGGTCATAGCCCAAGATCTCATTGATTGAGGTAACTCTTCTCTTTGGAGTAGCCATGCCAGGTACGAATACCATGTTCTGGAACACGACGACATTTATGATATCGAGGTAGGTCTCAGGGATGTTTATGGGGTTGCCTGTAATCCTGAGAATGAACTTCTTTATATCTCCTGCGTGGAAGGTAGTCATGACAGCATGTCCAGTCTGCATTGCCTGAAACACTGCATGACCTTCTTTTCCTCTAATCTCACCGACTATTATATAGTCAGGTCTCTGCCTTAAGGCACTCTTCACGAGGTCGTATAGCTCAATATTAATTGAGCCATCTTCACTACGCTTCGTTACCTCACTAACCCAGTTCTGATGAGGTAATTGTACTTCAGCTACCTCCTCGATGGATACTACCTTCGCGTCTGGCCTTATGAAGACTGAGATGGCGTTTAGTGTCGTAGTCTTTCCTGATGCTGTCTCGCCACAGATGAATATATTCGACTTGTACTGAATCATGATCCATAGGTATGCAGCTATCAAGGGGTCTAGCGTACCGAACTTTATCAGCTGAGTAATGCTCAGAGGTACCTTTGCATATTTTCTGATCGTGAAGTTCGTACCTTTTCTGCTTAGGTCTCTGCCGAACACTACGTTCAGCCTACTCCCATCTGGAAGCGTAGCATCTATGATTGGATTCCTTACAGAGGGAGGTTTTCCAATACGCTCACAGAGCCTCATAATATACTTGTTCAGTTCATCATCATTATCAAACCTAACAGTGGACATGAGCGCGCCAAATATCTTGTGATAGACGAATATGTTTCCAACACCATCACATGATATGTCCTCGAGATAGGGGTCTCTGATGAAGGGCTCTAGGACACCAAGTCCTATCTTCTCTTTAAAGAACGTATACTTTAGAGCTCTATACAGTTTATCGCTTACGTATAGTCTCTTCCTGGATACCTTAGGCTTATCGTTTGTGCCAATCTTGACTATCTCATTGAAAAGGCCCTCCAGGAACTTAGCCCTCTCCTTCTCATCCTCGAAGACTTCACTAGGAATCTTCTTACGCTCTATATGTATCGATATCAGCTCATCCACTTTAGAAATTAGGTCTCTGTACTCCTTGGGCAGTTCAGGCTCTATTGGATGATAGATGCCATATGGATTCCTATAGGACTTATAGACATGTATGAATATTGGGTCGCCAACAGGATATATCACATTAAATCTCTTAAGTGAGCATAGCTCCCAGCTTAGAGACCTGAAGAACTTTGGAAGAGACCTATATCTCCTATACCAGTCATGAACATAGTACATTAGATGCGGATTCCTCTCAGCATACTTAACGAACTCCTCACCCATTTTAATACATAGTGGACATTGCAAAGCAGAAACCTTCTCCTCTCTCTCCATACTACTTCACCTTCACATACGATACAGGGAGTACCTTCAGACCGAAGGACGTGTCGGCTTTGAAGAAGATAGCATTATCCACGGTCTTTATAGCTCCTCTAACCTTGTTTACTTGAAGCATCCTCACAATATCTTTCGTTGGTAGAGTTACCAGCTTCAGAACTATATGACTATCACATATGGATCTAATCCTAGTCATTAGACTTTTGTCAATCGAATATGTGTGTAGAGTTACAACTAAAAACTTGTTCATAGAGTCAACCCAATTCCTCATGGTAGTAAAGAACTCCAGCACATCAGATTCCTTCGCGTGAACTATTATATGGGTTAAGGAGTCTATGACCGCGACCTCTTCATTTATCTTTCTAAGGAAATGCATAATGGCCTTGAGATAGTGTCTTGATAGTTTCTCATCCCACTTAATGCCTCTAGCAGATATCTCCGTTATCCTCAACTTCCCACGGATGAAGTAGTCTGAGAAGCCATACATACTCTCCGTCTCTCTGATCAATCCCTTTATCGTGTTCTCTGACGTTATGAACCTGACGCTAAGCCCATCTACTAGTGATCCCCACGTCAGCTGGTATGCCACTAGGCTCTTGCCTGAACCTCCCTCACCCTCGATCAGTACCATTGAGGGGAATGGTATACCTCCCGTAATCCTATCAAGCTCCTTATTATGGAACATAATGATCTTCCTACTCATCTAACCACCTCTTGTCAGAATGCTTGAAGCTCCATATGGCGTACAGACTACCAGAGCATAGCTTAGAGTTGCATTCAGTGGTTTTTCAAGCTTTATCTCAACCTTCATGGATTCATTAGGGTTCCATACACCGTTTGGAGGATTTATAGGACTGACTAAATCATTATAGCTCTCAACCACATACCAGACATTCGATCCAAGACCACTCTCATCATATCTCAGGTATGTGACAACGAACTCTCCAGTGGTGGAGGTATAGACGAGTATCAGGTCCATTTTATCAAAGTCTCTAGCCCTAATATCAACATTGCCCGTATTGTTCAGGTAGGCATATATCCTCGTCTGGTTTACTACAACTATGTCATATATCCTGACATCGGACTTGTAATAGTCTGAGAGATACTTGGTCATACAATAGTTTATCTCGTGGTGGATGAAGATCTCATAGGTTAGGGAGTGAGCGAAGTAGAAGAAGAGTGATGTGAGGATCACTAGGCAAAGGGATGTAGCTACGACTGTACTATAGCCTGCTCCATCACTCTTCCTGCTTTTACCAGCCCTTTGTGAGAGAGACCTTATCCTCATGGATATCATCCCCCTCCTACTGAGAACCAATAGTGATCTGAAATGCCATTATATGTAACGACCTTGACATAGTAGTCGCCGGCTTCCAGTGTCTTATCCCAGACTATCGTTATCTCAATTGTTTCGCCGAAGTCCCAATTGCCGTCACCATCTACATCGTTCACTATCTGATATGTCCATGTAGGTGGACCAGCGGCATTGTAGGGTATTCTCCTGAAGTTCCCTCTTGGTCCAAATATCACGTCCAGCTTCTCAATGAGAGCTTTTCTGATCTCATTACCTCCAATGTTCTTAACCCAGACCTTGACGTTAGTGCTTGAGATGTTCACAGCGAAGAACACCTCTATCATCGTAGCTGACCTTTCACTCAGAGCTCTATTCTGTAGTATCTGATAGTGCTGAAAGGAGGAGACGCTGCTAAGCAGTGCATAGGATAGCACACAGACTGCTATCACACACGCTATTGTCAGCATAGCTTCACTGACCACTATGTGAGCCATCTACATCACCTATTGCTTAGAGCCTCTAAGCTGACCGCATAATAGGGTTAGAAGTATTAATATGAGGTCCTCTAGTGTACTATCCTTGCTATTTTTCAACTTATTAAATAGGTATAGAGTGCAGATGTAGTCTAATGCTGATGGATTTCCCATATCGGGGACATCTGATGTACCAAGCAGAGAGCACATGAGCTCCACGACCTGCCTCAAGTCTCTGGGCAACACTCCATGGGCCTCGTAGTAGTCAAGAACCCTTGAATATCCCTTCTTGCCATAGGTGTTCACTATGAAGAGCGCAGCCGTTAGAGAGCCTAGGACCGTATATAGTGCTTCAACCATCTCCTTGCCGGCAACAACAGGCTTAGTAGGTCCTATGTACTCCATAAACGGCACTAGCTCTGGTCCTGGAGGAGCCCACTCAGTAGTGCTAACAGATCTATCACTCTTCGACTCCTCTCTACGCTCCCTCTGGAGTGCTTCAATACGCTCTCTATACTCCTTCTCTATACCATCGAGAAGCTTCCTTATCTCATCTCCAAACTCCTTTGAGCTCAACCTTTCCTGAACAGCTCTCTTGACCATTTCGTTTATTCTATCAGTTAGTTTATCCATCACTGTATCGACCATAAAGTCTGTAATTCCTAGCTCCTTGATGATGTTTAGTGGGTTCTCTAGTGCTGACTCTCTGGCCCTTATATCAAGGAGTACCTCATCTACTTTCTTCATCTCCTCCTTCAGCAGCTTATCTAGTTTGTTGATCTCCTCCTCTACCTTCTTGACTCTTGAGGCCAACTCCTCCACACTATACTCCTCATATTCCTCTCCAAGCTCTTCCATGGAACCGCCCTCCAGAGGAACGAGCTGAGAAAAATTGTAAAGGTTAGAGAGATTTAGCCTAGGTCATTTACGGGATCTATCCCTGGTGGTGTCGTACGCTCAATGACTAGTATGGCACCTACAGGTGGCTTTATCTCTATCTTGAACCACTCATTAGCTGATAAGGGTGCGTTCGTAGCATCTATAGCTCCTAGGTCAATAACTATCATAGCAACTTCACCAGCTTCAAGTAGATCATCCGGTGCTGGATAATCTATGAACGTGACCCATTTTATCGTAGCGTTCGTGCCATCATAGATGTTTGCTACATGCAACCTAGTGTTAGTGTACGATATGGTCAGTTTGCCTAGGCCGACATCTATAGGCTCATTGCCTGGAGCCAGTTTCACACAAATCTCAATGAGGTCTATCGTCCTATTACCCGGCTCTTCATTATCATAATCTTTATCGTATCCTATTACTGAGCCATGTAACTGAAGAGCTGATGCAGCCTGTCTTAGGCCTCTTGTACCAACCTCCTGTGCTCTCTGCGTAGCTGATAGACCCATGTTCAGGACAGCGAATGCTAATACTGAAGCTACAACGATAAATGCTATCATTATTATCGCTGTCTGTATTCCGGTGACGCCCTTCTTCTTGAAGCTCATATTCTAGCCTCAAGTTAATTCGTAGTTGGACGTCAATATATTCCTTTACGAGATGAAAGAAGTTTGATGAAGAGGTAAAAAGCTTTAACGATATATTATGCTATGCTTATAATTTTATAACGCCTATAACTACTCCTCTTTAATACCACTTAATACAGCCTTATTAGGCAGTACATTGGTTACTATGTGCATCAAGTCGCTAAGAGATCTTGTCTTGGGTCTTCCATGCTCTGATGTCCATGGAATCTTGAGGACACAGTTCTATCCGAAAGTTAGATAAGGCTAAGGGAGATATTCTTCTGTGGGAGCATTTGATGAGTGTTGAGGAGAGGCTTTCAAGGCTTGAGGCCGAGGTTAAGGATCTAGGCGGTAGAATTAGTAGGCTAGAGGGTCGTTTAGAAGAAATATCTAAGAGGATTGATGACCTACGTAACAATATGAACCATAGATTCAGTGAACTGGGCAGTAGAATTGATGACCTAAGAAGTGAAATTAATGACTTAAGAGGTGACGTTAGGGAGTTGAGGGGTAGGATTTGGTGGATTATTGGAATTCTCATAAGCATGTGGATTACAATAATCCTAACAATATTATTCAAATTATGAAATTATCACTAGGTGATGTTATGAGCATTGAGGAATACTCATCAAGGCTTGAAGAGGAGGTTAAGGATTTAGGTGATAGAGTTAGCAGGCTTGAGGGTCGTGTTGAAGAACTAAGCAAGAGGATAGGTGATTTACGTAATGACATGAACCATAGATTTGCAGAATTAAGCAAAAGGATTGATGACTTAAAATCTGATATGAACTTCAGGTTTAACATCCTTACAGCTTTAATGATATGCGTATTAGGAGCCATTCTTGGAGTTCTCTTTAAACTGATACTATCACCCTGACATAAAACTAATAAAGTCATTCCTGTACGAGCATGTAGTAGAGTTGTCAACATTTTGAAAACCCTCTTCAAGAGCCATTCTCTAATCCAAACAAGTTCTTAGACGTGTAGTCCAAAATCACTATCATACTGAAGCATACATCAAATAATTTACTGTACTTCTTGTTTGAATGTGTCATTGATGGACCCCCAGCTCTGGCTGGGAAGGAGATGACTGGGCTATAGGGCGATGAGGACATGTATAGGGAGGTTATATAGGGGCGAGGTTTGGGTATCAAGGGCTAGGGAATGTATACTTCGGCGAAGCTGAGGTATGAACCTGAAAAGGTGACATGATGTAGGTGGCTGATGAAGCCCACAGAGCTATGGCCTGTGGAGCTGAGGTCTTAAATGGCGGGTAGTGTTGCATGTAGAGAGACATATTGCTGATTAAGAAAGAGCACGTAATGAGTTGAAAAAGGAAATGGATCTGAGAATAGGAGAAAGCGTTCCCCACTTACCGTGACTTTTCATTATATTTTAATCACGATAGGTGGTTCATTACGCTTCCGCTTGGGGCCCTTCACCGTAGTAGCTCACCCTTAGTCGCCTAGGGGCTCATAGCCCTACAGCTCTTGGAACCCCAAGGTCACCAATTAAGCTCACAAGCTCCTGAAGCTATAAATCTTTTCCTGCTTACCTAATAGCTCTAACAAAGTATTTGGAAATAATTAAAATCACTTAAAGTATCAACACTCTGGGAACATCCTTAGGTAATCTTCATGATGATCTTTAAGGATACGCTAAACTTACATAATCATGAGATCTCCAGTGGCTTGGGTGGGATTCCCTTTCTCTTAAGCCTTATCTCAAGGAGCATTATGAAGATTCTCAGCCTACTTGCATAGTCGAGGAGGTCATCTCTTCCTGACTCCTTTCCTTCAAGCTCTATGAGCTTGGCTATGTGCTGTAGCTCCTTTATGTCATCCCATGTATATTCATCGAGATCCTTCTTGAGTAGCTGACCTAGCCTATCATAGACTTCCTTTGTGTAGTACTTGGTAGCTACTCTTGGCCTTAAGGTGTTGAGAAAGCCTTTAAGAGCTACCACCTCAGCATCCGTCAATATATTCTTAACGTGAAGTACTTCGAGAAGCGTTCTATTGAAACTGGCTATCTCATGTCTTAATAAGCTTATCTCAGACCTGATGAACCCTTTAATCCTTTCCTCAAAGTCCTTAAATCTTTTATCGATGTATAGCATAATGACCACTAACAGTATAAGTGCTAAAGGCCACTCGGTGATTACCGAGTGTATTATCTCCTCGACTAGGCCAGGCATGTCGCTTACCAATATCAGCCTTATTCCAGGACATATTTTTAGCTTTTGCCTAAACCTTGATTTAATGAATAGTATGAAATGTATGAAATAATCGTTTCAGTGATCACCTGTCTCTGACAAGGTAGCTTAAAGTCAGAGGTAAAAAGGAATTTGATAATTCACGATGAGGAGAGAAGATGATGATTAGGAATTCTCTGAGCAGAGATAACACAACCATCGACAGCATGCTCTTGCTATCGCATTCTCTATCTCACAGGTCAACTTATCAGCAAGCACTGGCACTCTATCCAGCTGCTTACGCTGTTCTTATGTTTTCCTCATGACTAAAGGCCATTACATATGTGTTTGTGTTCCGGCGACTATACTCATTACCGATCTCAGTATATTGGTACTGGAGGTCAAGGAGTTGGTTAAGGTAAAGACTAGCATCTACATCGAAAGGACTTTATGGGAATTGTTTAAAAGACATGCTGCAAGAAGAGGCATTGAGATCAGTAAACTACTTGAGGAATTGATTAGAGATGAGATCGTCGAGCACTCCTTAGACGATATCCTCTTAGAGCTAGCTGGTTCTAAAGATTACGAGCTTGATTTTGAGCCTATTGAACCTAAGGAGGGTACCGTAAGTGAGTTAGTGAGGGCTATGAGAGATGAAAGAGCAGATAGTGTATCTGGGTAGCAGCGCTATAATCAAGAGGTGTATCAAGGAGCCTGGTAGTGATTACGTGAGGAAAACGTACTTAAAATGTTACTCTGGGGACATCACTTTATCGTGTAATATATGAAATATCGGCGAGGTATTAGATGCATTTGATAAGGCCAAGGATGATTGGTAGGATAGATGATGAGGCATATACTATCGTCAAGAAAAGGTTCCTTCTGGAGGTTAGAAGAATAACGAGGTTAGGATCTTTGTTGATAGTTCCATTGAGAATAAGGATACTTAAGGATAGCTGGAAATTAATAGAAAGACATCATATCTACGAGGCTGATGCTATACAGATAGTTTCTGCAAAATACGTGAATAGCGTGGAGTTTCTAACTGGTGATAAGAGATTGCATGAGGTGGCCTTGAAGGAGGGGCTGAAGAGTAGGTATCTAGGATAATCTAGCCTCACATGAGGAGTATTTCACGGGTCCTAGCTCCTCTCTTACAGGATCTGCTTCCAGCCCTAGTTCTTGCTGGCTAGACTAGTATTGCTTTAATGCCTAGCTTTTGCGCTACCTCATGTTGTCTCTTATCGCTCGTCAAGAGCTGGGCTCTATCAGCTTTTGCCTTTACAACATATAATGCATCGTATATGGTTATCTTCATGTCAAGCGCTGTCTCAAAGGCCTCTTTCAAGTATTTCATCTCATCATCCAGGGCTATGACTTCACCTTCAACAAGCTTCATCAACGCTATATACTTCTCCTCAGCTTCCTCTAATGATATATTATGTAGCAAGATGGCTTGCTTCCATATAACATTAACAACCTCCTTCAATGCTAAGTCCAGGGTGTGCACTTCCTCCTCTAACAAATACCTCTCAACATCAAGCCATCCCTTCTCCTTGATTATATACTTAGCCAATGAGGATGCATCAATGACTATCACGATCCTCCCTCACGAGCCTTGCTGCAGTACCTGGTGGTGTAGAAGGGTGCCTCTCAAGGATTTCATGGACCTCCTTTATAGTCCTCAACTTGTTGTAGTACCTCACCCTCTGATAGAGAAAGCTCACGACTTCCTCCCTCCAGTTAACCATATCCTTCAACTCCTCAATCTGTCTCTTCAACTCTCTTGGAACGCGTATACTGAAGACTTCAGTCATGGTATTCACTCCTTTCATTATGTATACACTGTCTACGAATAGTATAAGTATTTCGTCTACAGACAATGTATTCTCTTCAACTGTCGAAGTGAGGACGTACTACCTTTCCCTTAGGATTCTTGAACACTAAGATTGTTATACATGGGCTTAAGAGCAGACCTTGCCCTTCTTCTTTCTTGAGATTCGAGAAGCACTTTAATACGAGCCTTATTAAAGCTTGACTTCTCTGTTTCTTTTTATTTTTATCTTTTACATGTCCTACATACTCATGAGAAGGACCTTCATAAGGATAGGGCTGAGGAGGAAGCATGTGTAGGTCGATAATCCTTAAAATCTAAATTAGATATTGTTATCTAAACGAGGTTGTCTCTTGACTTTGCCAAGGAATTTCAGAAAGAATATTGAAAGCGTCTAGACATCCTAGCAGAAAGCTTATCAGGTATGATAGAGGGCTTGCTGAGAGGTATTTGAAGTATGCTTTCGCGATCATCAAATGAGTTGGCTACTATAAGCATCTGGGATGGCATATATGAATCTCTACGATAAGCAAAAATATTTCGAACAGCTAGTTTTCCTACGAAAATTATGAAAGTAGAAAATATAGTGAGAACAATTCACGAATATGAGATAGCGCCTTTAGGGATAAGATTCGTCGACAGGGACTCAGAGGTATGTAAAATGCTTCAACTCCTTGAGAGTACTGAAGTGAAGGCATGGATCTACATGATAACAGGACCATGGGGTTGTGGAAAGAGTGAACTACTAAGAGCCCTTACCTATGCCATGAATAGAGTGAGTGAAGACTGTCAGATAGTGTATTTTGACCTTACAGAGAAGGAGATTAGTAGATTCTACGCTACAACAGATGTTAACATAATGTTAGAGGTTGAGAAAGTTCTGGAAGGCCTAATGGGAGAAAGAGCAAAGATACCATGGCATGTATATAGGATCATCAAGACCTTGTATGAAAGGAGGAAAATGAAAGGTGAGAAGATAATCCTCATATTCGATGAAGTGACATATTCTCTGAAGAACCTAAGGGAAATAGAAGCCCTTATAACAAGTCTCTCAAATCACCTAGCCTCCTTAGTCAAGGATCTAAACTGTATAGCAAAAGCATTAGTAGTGACAAGTGAGCAAAGTGCAAGTGAGGTATTCACGAAGATAAGCGGGAAGTATCTAACAAGCTGTCTAATGTGGAATCTTAACAAGGAGAGCTTCTTTGAGCTCATGAATAGGTTAGAGTGCCCACTCGATCAAGAGTTATTATGGAGCATAATTGGAGGAAATCCAAGATTGTTAGTGGAGCTCAAAGAGAGAAACTGGGATCTGAAGGAGATATTGAAGGGACTCATCGCTAAGGTGAGAAAAACCATCAGAAGAACAGCAACTGGAAGAGGAGAAGCTCTATCAGCCATACTCATGGATTTGAAAAAAGGCATTGATAAAGTAGAGGACCTTGACCTAACCCTTGCCTGGAACGTTCTACTTGAAGATAATATAGTGATGCATACAGGAGCCATGTTCCTTAACTTATCCGAAATGCCAAAGGAGAGATGGACTAGCAACTGGTGCTCTTTTCAGATACCAGCATATTACTGGATATTGAGGACTATGATTGAGCTCAAGACAGACAAGGTAGAAGTAGAGGATGTAATGAAAAGGATAAGATGCTAGATATAAAGCCTCTATCCCCCTTCTCTCAACATCAGCATTCACGATATGGCTACTTGCTAGCCCTGGCTAATGCTATGTGTTTCTTAGGAGCACGTATCACTGGACGTGCCCAGCCTCCATATTTCAGCCATATCAAGGCTATTATGCCTGTTGCAATGTTCCCAATGCCCATAGCGATCCATATTCCCATAGAGCCATATTTCATGAATAAGGCTAACAAGTAGCCTAGCCCAACCCAAAATCCCCATAGTCTGACTATTCCTATCAGGCTTGGTAGAAGAGTATGTCCCGAGCCTCTCCCTATGAACATAGCCGTTAGCATTATGCCGAAGAATGGTAAGCTCCATAGGAACACCTCAAGAAACCTCCTTGCCTCAGTATGTATCATGGGGTCTTGGATGAAGATTGCTATGAAGGGATCTCTAACG
>Ga0180300_10000826_pt1 | contig 14045 bp, 19 predicted proteins | sample GuaBasSediGuay15_FD_121798 | JGI IMG/M metagenome (GOLD analysis project Ga0180300, IMG submission 121798) | Subseafloor sediment microbial communities from Guaymas Basin, Gulf of California, Mexico - Guay15, Core 4569-2, 21-24 cm | ecosystem: Environmental > Aquatic > Marine > Hydrothermal... | reverse complement strand
GTCTTCTACGGCGAGCCCACGCCGCGCCAGCAGGAGCTCTACGAGGTGGTCTACGAGGCGAACAGGGCCGCCTTTGAGGCCGTGAGGCCGGGAGCGACCTGTGAATCGGTCGACGCCGCCGGCCGACGGGTGATCGCCGACGCCGGCCTCGGGGACTACTTCATCCACCGGCTCGGTCACGGCGTGGGGCTGCAGATCCACGAGCGCCCCTACATCGTCAAGGGCAACAGGCTAGGGCTGGAGTCGGGGATGACTTTCACCATAGAGCCCGGCGTCTACATCGTCGGGGAGATCGGCATCCGCGTCGAGGACACCGTCGTCTGCACCGACGGCGGCTGTGAACGCCTGACGAAGCACCGGCGGACATCAACCTTTTATCCCGCCCAGGGATAGGCGTAGGACGGGGTCGACTTGCTCTCCTTCTACGCTCTGGCGTCGCTGGTCGTCGGCGGCCCCCTCACCCTCCTAGGCGCCTACCTGTGCCTGAGGTGGTGGATCTTCTGGAGGCGGAACTACGCGGGGAAGCTGCTCACCCACGGCCCCTACTCCCGGGTCCGCCATCCCTTCTACTCCGCCTTCCTCCTCCTCGCCGTCGGCCTAGCCATCCTCTTCACCATCATGGAGACGGTGATGCTCGCCACCCTCTCTATAGTCGTCATCCTCTTCTACGTCAAGAGGGAGGAGGCCGCCCTACTAGCCCAATACGGAAAGGCCTACAGGGAATACATGCAGAAGGTCCCCTGGAGGCTGATACCGGGAATATATTGAATTGGTGAAAAAGGGGAGTCTACTCGCGGACGTATTTGAGTTCGTGGACCTCTATGGCGCCCAGGTACATCTCCGTCAGCTGCGGGTGGTTCAGCAGCTCCTGCGCGGACCCCTTGAAAGTGAACCTGCCGCCGCGCATCATGTAGGCGATGTCGCCCACCTCCAGCGCCCGGCGGGCCCGCTGCTCGACCAGGATGATGGGCAGTCCCGTCGTCTCAGCCATCTCCTCCAGCTTCTTCAGCACGTCGGTGACCAGCTTCGGCATCAGCCCCGCGGTGGGCTCGTCGACGAGCATCACCTTCGGGTCCCTCATGAGGACCATGCTCTCCGCCAGCATCTGCCGCTCCCCGCCGCTGAGGGTCCCCGCGGCGCGGTGCATGAACCCCTTCAGCACGGGGAACAGGGTGAAGATCATCTCCATCTTCTCCTCGATGAGGCTCGGGTCGTCGACGGTGTAGGCCGCCATCTTCAGGTTCTCGGCGACGCTGAGGCGGCTGAAAATGTTGCCAACCTGGGGCATGTACCCGATGCCCATCTTGGTTCGCTCATAGGGAGGCAACTCTGTCACGTCCTGGCCCTTGAAGAGGACCTGGCCCGAGTAGACGGTGACGAGACCCATGATGGCCTTCAGCAACGTCGTCTTCCCCACGCCGTTAGGGCCGACGATGACAGTGACCGCCCCCTCGGGAGCCTCGAAGTCGAGGTCGTAGATGACGTGGATCGGCCCGTAGCCCACGTTGAGGCTCTTCGTCTCGATTATGTTCGCCATATCACTCACCCAGGTATGATGCGATGACCCTCGGGTCCTCGAAGACCTCCTCCGCCGTCCCCTCGCAGACGAGCTTCCCCCTGTCCATGGCGAAGACGTGGTCCGCGTACTGGGCGGCGACCTCGAGCCTGTGCTCGATGACGAGGAACGTGAGGCCGAGCTCGTCCCTGAGGCGGAGGACATGGCTGAAGATCTGGTGGCAGAGCTTCGGGTCGATGCTCCCCACTGGCTCGTCCAGCAGGATGGTCTCGGCGCCGCTCATCAGCGCCCTCCCGATCTCCAGGAGCTTCAGCTCACCGCCGCTCAGGGTGTTCGCCGGCATGTTCCAGACGTGCCTGAGGCCGAGGACCCTCAGCAGCTCCGCCGCCCGCCTCACGGCGCTGATCTCGCTGTCGATCCACGTCGGCTTGAAGAGCGAGAGGAAGATGTTCTCGCCGGCGTTGTCGGGCAGGGCCACGAGCATGTTCTCCAGGGTGGTGAGCGCCAGGAAGGGTGATGCGATCTGGAAGGTTCTGACGAGGCCCCGGCGGGCTATCTTGTACATGGCCTCGCCGGTGATGTCCACATCGCGATAGTAGACATGCCCCTCCTCCGGCTTGAAGAAGCCGGAGATGCAGTTGACCAGCGTTGACTTGCCGCATCCGTTGGGGCCGACGAGGAGGTAGATGCCGCCCTCCTTGAGGCTGAAGCTGATCCCGTCGACCGCGGCGAACTTGCCGAAGTATTTCCTCACCTTCTCGATCCTTAGTACTTCCGACATCAGCATCAACTACCGTAACTACCCTTCGACTATGTTTAAATATTTTCCGAGAAGCCGCCAACAACAGGCATACTCCGCCCTAGAACCTGCATAGAATAAAAAAAGGTAAGGGGGTTTTAGCCTTGACCCGGTGGGGTTACGCCCGCTGTTTCCTCTCCTCCGGTGGTTACGCCGGTCGAGTACCAGGTGACCTTGCCGGTCGTGCCGTCGTAGAGCCCGTACTTGACGAAGGTGACCTCGCCGTCTGGTCCTTCGCCGTAGCCCCAGATGTCATAGTTGCTCGCGTACCTGTCGCCGGCCTCATTCAGCCGCGTCCAGCCGCTGGCACCCCACTGGTTGAAGGTTATATCGTGGATCAGCGGGATAATGTCCGACGGGTCTGTGCTCTGGGTCTCCAATACTCCTGTGAGAAGGGTTGTGGCGATGTCGTAGGTGCACGCGGTGTAGTAGCCGAAGGGCTGAGACACGAGCGCGTAGTAGCGGTCGTACAGTGCCGTGTACTTGGGAGACGCCGCCGGGGCCGCCAGGGTGCTGAAGATCTTCAGGTGGCTGGATTCCTCGGGAGCGTCGTCGACGAACTGCTGGGTCATGCTGGTGCCGTCAGACCCGAACCACATGAGGCTATAAATCGTTGGGTAGTCCTTCGCCTGGGTGACCATCGTCACAGCCTCGCTGAAGCTGATGATCTCGATGGCCACGTGCTCGGCGCCGTACTCTGCGACCAGCGCCTGAGCCTTCTCCTCAGCCGTCTGCAGGTAGCTGCTGAACTCCGTCACCTCGGCCGCGTACCGGATCCGCTCAGCGATAACACCGCCTCGAGCCGGGTACTCCTTCTCTAGGATGTTGTAGATGCCGTCGGCCCATGCGTCGCCACGCTGGATGACGATGATGGCCTTGATGCCCCAGCTCCAGAGCATCTCAGCGATGGCCGGAGCCTGCACCGTGTCGTCGGGGCACATCCTGTAGAGGTTGTCATCAGCGATGGCCAGAATGGGCGAAGTCGAGGACGGACTGAACAGCAGCATGTTGTTCTCGTTCACGTACGACAGTGCAGCCTGAGCCTGAGACGACCAGCGACCGCCGATGACTAGGCCGATGTCCATCGCCTTGAAGGACTGGACCTTCTCTAGGTGGATGGCCGCCTGACTAGCAGCGCTGTCGACAAGGAATTCGAAAGTCACGTCATAGCCCAACTTCGCAGCAATCGCGTTGATGTCAGGCCCTAGTATGCTCTCTACAAAGGGCGTCTCAGTCTCCAGACCGACATCCGTTGATTGTATGTCACCTATTCTGACGGTCTTTCCGTCGAGGGGCTGAACCTCCACTGTCACAGTGACGGTCTCACCCGGTTTTTCGACGACTTTCGCTGGTGCCGCGTAGTAGCCGATGCCTCCACCGATTCCAAGACCTACAATGAGCATCACAACAATTATAACCGTTGTGTTGCGTTCCAATTAACTCACCTTATAGTTTTCGCAGTTTTTACTATCCCCTACAACACTATTTAAGATTTGTTTCAGGTGAAATATACGCACTTTTTCATATTAAATAAACTGTTAAAAATATCCATCAGCAGATTTTAACAAATTAAACCCCGTTAGGCTATAAATTTATACTTGCTCTTCGAAAATATTATTAATGGTGTGATGAACACAAAGAGGGGATAGCAGATGATAATTCCAGCGATCTGGATGGCCGCGATCGTCTATGCCAGCGAGATCACCATTCTGAGCATCGGTTTCACGCTGACGTACCTCACCGCGAAGATACCGAACTTCGCCCATGGCACGTACGCGGGCGTCGGCATCTATATGAGCTACACCATGTCAAAAATCCTTGGCATCACGCCCTATGTCGCCTTCCCGATCTCCTTCATATTAGGCGGGATCATGAGCGTGATCATCTACTACCTCGTGATCGGAGTTCTGACACGAATGGGAGGCGGGGCGATCGTCCTGACCATCTCAACCCTCGCTATACAGATCTTCCTGACGGCGCTGCTGAACATCTACGCCTACTACCTACGGGCCCGATTCAAGACCTATGCCATGTCCTTTCTCCTAAAGCAGGCAGACTTTAAGATTGCCGGGTTCCAGGGGATCTTCCCAGTCGCCTTGAGCATCTGCATAGCGACCGTCATAATACTTCACTACCTGCTGACCAAGACGAAAACAGGGATCGCTATGAGAGCCACGGCCGAGGACCCGGAACTCGCCTCCGTTCTAGGGATCAACATCCACCGGATCCAGCTTTTCTCATGGTTCTTGACGGGTGGTCTCGCCTGCCTCGCCGGCGCCATGATCCCATTATGGTTCATGAGCACCCCTCAATCGGGAGCCGCGATAATCACCAGCATCATGGCGGGCAGCCTGTTGGGTGGATTCACCAACGTCTATGGCGCGATTGTAGGGGGCTTCGGCGTCGGGTTATCCGAGATCCTGCTAACAACCTGGTTACAGAGAGTCGTCGGGGTATGGGTAGGAGAATATAGGCCCCTCATACCCATGTTCTTCCTCGTAGCTGTCTTACTGTTAGAGCCGAGAGGACTCGAAGGCGTCTATATAAGGTTTAAGGCAACCAAAACGGGCGAGAAACTCTTTGCAATCCTCGGGAGGGAGGTTGTATGATGTTAGATCTGATAGGGAGCCTCGCCGCTGTATCTGGGTCAGCGCGGCTCGTCGTGGACATAGCCATGTACTTCGGTCTCTTCGTCATCGTCGCGATGGCGCTGAACTTCCAATATGGGAACGCGGGTATCCCCAACATGGGGTGCGCGGTACAGGTGATCGTCGGCGGCTTTACGGTGAGCGCCCTCACGACCCGCTTAACCTTCTGGCTCGTTCAGCAGGGCGGGGTCAAGCTGCTGCCATATACCAGTGACTTCGACTGGGTCTATAACAACCAGATCAACGTAAGCGTCCTGACGAATCCATATCTAAAATCTCACCCCTTCTTAGCGGTGTCACTACTACTGTTCTCCATCGCAGTGTCCCTGATACTAGGCGCCGCCATTGGGTGGCTCATCTCCGTGCCCGCCATCAGGCTCAGGGCGACGTACCTGATGATCACTCTGATCACAATGGCAGATGCTTCCCAGATCATAGGGAGGAATGTAGTCTCCATCAGCGGTGGCACTCTCGGCATGTTCGTCCCGAACGTCTTCGCATGGTATCCCGGAGATCGAACTGTCGTGATGGCGGTGATCACGCTAGCCATAGGTCTAGTTAGCTTCTTCATCTTCCGGACGATGCTCAACTCACCATATGGGCGTCTGATGCGGGCCATCCGTGAGAATGAGATCACCGTCGGAAGCGTTGGGAAGAACGTCACAGGGATCAGGCGTAACATCCTCATGTTCGCCTCCGGCATCACAGCCATCTCCGGCTGCCTCCTCGCGTTCTACTTCTCCTTCGTCGTGGAGGCCAACTACCAGAGGGCCTTCTGGACCTACTGGCCCTGGCTGATGCTGATGATCGGAGGCCCGGGGAACAACGCCGGCACCTTCCTCGGCTGCGCGCTCATCGTCGCCATGAGACGGGTCATCATCGTCAACAAGTACCTCTTCAGCAAGATCTTCTTCTTCCCCATCGCCTACTTCGAGAGCGTCCTACTGGGACTCCTCCTCATACTGGTCATGATCTTCAGGCCGAACGGCCTAATCCCGCAGAAACTCCTCTACATCCCAGGCGTAAACTACCGGCAGCTGGTGAGGGAGGAGGTCAGAGTTGACTGGAGGACGGCGCCGAAGGCGAGCAAGAGCGGCGGGCGCTTCAAGCTCTGGGGCGGGAAGAGGGAGGACTAGCCAATGGACTGGGACTCGATCCTTTTCTGGGTTATGATCGCCCTCTGGGTCATCATGCCCGCCTTCATCGTCTACGAGGAAGTCAAGGAACGCCGAGCCCTCGCCAGAGACCGGCAGGCCGAGGAGTAGAAACCCCTCTTTCTTATCATACTCTCCCCACCGACTAGCGAAAGCTATTGACTCTGATGGCAGAGATAAATGGGGGAGACGAGGTAAGGGTCTACTTCGTCGTTATGGTGTAGTAGCAGCCTAGGCTTTTCAGCGCGTCGTCGATCTTCTCGATCAGGGTCTCCAACTGCTCCAGGGAGGGCTCCTCGCTCCATTCGAAGAAGAAGTCATGCTCGCCGAGCATCTGCGTGGCCTCGCTGATGATCTTCACGGGCTCGTAGCAGTCGACGTAGGTCCTCTTCATGTTCTGGAGGTACTGCTCGAAGTCCCGGGTGTCCGACTGCAGGTGCCTCGGGAAGGGGATGCACTTATGGCTGAACTTCAGATCGACTGCCTTGGACATCTCGACCGCGACACCCTCCAAGGCCTTGATCGCCTTCAGCACAGGAGGTCCGTAGACCTTCACATAGCTCCTTACCATTCTTACTGCCCCTAAACAGAAAAGGCTCCTTAAAAAATAAGTCTTGTGCAAGAGCCCCGGCTAAGCCTCGGCGGCCTGTCAAGCACGCGACATTCGGCGCGTTTCCTCAGCTTATGTAGGTGGTTCGGCCCACGCGCCGTCCCAGCTCTGAGCGCTTCATCTCGGGGCCGTTCACCTGCTCCATGAGCCTCTCAATCCTTCTGATCTCAGCCTCCAAGCCGACCACGTCGATATCGATGCCGAGGAGCTTTGAGAGCTGCTTTAAGACGCTCCTCGCCGCCCTGGGGTCGGGTATGTAGCCCTTCGTCTCGCCTAGGAAGCAGACGGCCGTGAGGCCTCGGAGCCTCGAGAGGGCGACGATGATCCCGGCGGCCCCCACGATGGGATTGCCCGGGGGGCTCGCCTCAACGCCTGTGCCTTTCAGCTGGTCGAGGAGACGGGTGCTGGTGGAGGCGGCCACCACCTTCGGCTCGTCGCTGTCGGGCTGGCCGCTGTAGCCGCCCAGGGTGATGAACAGCTTCGACCCCATCTCCTCCGCGGCGTCCAGCAGGGTTGAGGCGACCTCGTACTGTCCCTCCGGGGTCTGGGCCTGGCAGTCGCCGGAGACGAGGACAATGTCGCTGCCGTCTGGGGCGGGGTTCCTCCAGTAGTGGAGCTCGTTCCTCAGGAGCCTGATCTGGCCGTCGTCGTCGGTGACGGCGTGGAAGGGGAAGTGGGGGGAGTAGAGGTCGCCGAACTTCTCCGCGCCGAGCGTGTGGATCGCGTAGTTGACGGCGATGGCGCCCACCGAGCCGAGCCCGGGCAGCCCCTCCACGAAGACGGGGGCGCGGAACTCCACATCCCTCTTGATGATCACGGTCTCCTTCACGGCCGATGCCTCCTCGAACACGCTGAGAAATGTAGGAGAGGGCTAATAACAGATTTGGTCGGGAGCCCTCCATTGGATGCGGTGGTGCGGATCCGGCTCCTTGGGGCGTCGTGGGCCGCCGGGGTTAAGCCTCCGCCCTCGCCATCCGCCGCATCTTGAGCTTGTACCGCCGGTATCGGTCGTCCATGGAGAACTTCGCCGGGTGCGGGATCTTCACGGCGCCGCCGCAGACGGGGCACCGGTCCTGGCGGAGGGTATATCTGCCGCACTTGGTGCACTGCCTGAGGAGCCAGACCAAAGCGCCGCCCCTCCGATCTACTCCCGGGTGAAGGAGAACTTGCCGTCGTGCCCCGAGAGGGAGGACTGGGCTGTTGTGATGATCTTCTCAAGCGCCGCCTCGGCCTTCTTGTAATCCTCGGCGTTCACCTCAATCCGGTACTTCGGGGCGCCGAGGGTGTACAGGGTGGCCTCCGTCCCGTTCTCCTTCGCCACCTTCTTCAACTCCAGGAGGGTTCCCTTGATCACCTCCACGCCTCGGGGGGCCATGGATGTGAGTTCGAGGACGCCGTGGATGGTGACGCCCCTGACCACGATCTTCTCCCTGGCGATCTCCGCCAGGGTCTTCGCGATCCTCTTCGGCACGCCCGCCTCCGTCAGGGCCTCGAGCCCCCTCTTAGCCGCGGCCTCGAGCCCCGCGTAGAGGCTTCCGTAGCGGTCCAAGAGCTTGACGGCCGCCTTCTCGAAGATCTCCTCCTCGCTGATCTTGAGGATGCCCGCGGCGCTCTTCAGCAGCGTCTCTGCCTTCCGGGACTTCTTCCAGTCCTCCATCTTCTTCCGGCGCTCGTCCTTGGAGACCCGCCTGAGGGAGAGGTCTATCTGGCCCCGGGAGGGGTCGACGCGGAGCACCTGGAGGACGACCTTCTGGTTCTCCCGCACGTGGTTCCGGATGTTCCTCACCCACCGGGAGGAGATCTCGGAGATGTGGAGGAGCCCCTCCTTGCCGTACTCGTCGAGGCGGACGTAGGCGCCGTAGCCCACGATCTGCTGTATCGTCGCCACGACGAGCTCTCCCACCTCGGGCCACTCGGGTCGTCCCAGGCTCATGCGGGTCACCCCAGAACCGCGATGATGATCCCGTTGATCTTGGCCTTGCCCCCTCGGGGCTCGGCGAGGACCTCGCCGCAGGCCCTGCATTTGATCAGGTGGGTGGTGTGGCTGTAGACGATCTGCTCGTTCTCACAGCTCCTGCACCGGAGCTTGAGGAACCTGGAGGAGGGGCGGGGGATGAGGTGCTCCCACTCGGACACGGCTAGGCCACCTCCAGCTTCTTGAGCCTGACCCCCCTCCTCTGGAGGGTGTAGCCGCACTCCTTGCACTGGAGCTTGAGGGACTGCTTCTTCGTCGTCTTCGCCTGGTTGTGCTGCAGCGGGAACTTCTGCCCCCCGTAGCCCTTCTTCCGCTCTGCCTGTCGCCTCTCCCCCCTCTTGGCGCCCCTCCTCTTCCCCGCCTTGTAGAGGGAGACGGTGAACTCGGTGTGGGTCTTGCACCGGGGGCAGTAGGTCCTCATGGACCTCGGGACCTTCATCTTGATGTCTCCACTTCCTTTGCGATACCCCGCCTTATTAGGTTTTCAGCGTTCTCCGCCGGTATCGCCGCGACGTCCTCCGGCTTGAAGGGGCCGTAGGTCTTCATGTCGATGCCGATGATGGCGGGGAGCGCCTCCACGAAGCGGACCACCTTGAGGCCGCTCCGGGGCGGAGGTCTCGCCTCTACCTTGGGCGCACGCCCCGTTAATATGCTTTTCAGTCTCTCGGAGTGGTCGGCGAGGAGGCGCCTGAGGTCGGCGTGGAGCCTCTTCTCCTCCGGCGTCAGGACCGCCCCGGATATGGCGGCGCCGTTGAGCTCGGAGACGATGATCTTCCTCAGCCTGAGCTGGAAGAGCTCCCGGAGCATCCGCTCGGCGTTCTCCCGCTCCCTCTCGGCGATCCGTCCCCGCATCGACCCCCGCTCCAGCATCCGGGTCTGCTCCCTCAGCCGGGAGGCGTACTCGCTCATCTCGGCGAAGAAGCCCTCCGGCAGGGGCTGGAGGTCCGCGCTGTGCCGCTCCTTCCTCCACGCGTCGAGCAGCCGGCTGTACCTCTCGGTCATCTCTCCACCCTCGCAGCCTTCTTGCAGAGCAGGAAGAGGGCGGCGGCAAGGGGCAGTTCGACCCGCTCCTCCTCGAAGGGGCCGTAGGTCTCGTCGCCGATCCTGAACCGCGGGGCCCGCCTGACGTAGACCCTCTCCGTCCCGTCGGTGAAGGCGATGGCGCTGGCGAGGGGATCGTAGTCCTCCAGGTCGTCGATGGCGACGGTCTGCGCCAGCCACCCCGTCTTTCCGTGGAGGGTGTTGGGCAGCCGTATCAGGCGGTGGACGTCGGTCGTCACCACGGTGTCGATGGCGGACGCCTGCTCCTTGACCGCGGCCTCCATGAGCCTTTCGAGGGCCTTGGGGTCGACGTACCTGACGATGCTGCTGGGGTGGCGCTCCATCAGCAGCCGGAGTATCTTGTCCCGGTGCTCCAGGAGGTTTGCGGTCGTCGCCCTACCCAGCTTGAGGGCCTTTATGGCGTCGGGCGTCGCGTCGTTGATGTAGTCGTAGAGGGCCTTGACGGACCGCCCCCGCCACCCGTCCTCCAATAGGGAGGGCGGCCCGCCGCGCATGCGGCTGCTGAGCCCCTGGTACTCCGGCTTGATGCCTATGCCCATGATGTAATCGACGATCTCCCTGCGGGCCAGCTGACCCAGCCCTCTGACGTGGGGGCTCCTGACGTGGACATGGTAGCCCCGGTTCCCCGAGAAGTTGACCTCAAGCTCCCCGGGGGAGAAGCCGAAGTCCTGGATGAGGATGTCAAGGAGCTTCTGCGCCTCGTATTTCGCCGCCTCCAGGCACCTGTCGCAGAGCCATGTCTCCTCCTCGAAGGCCGCCTTCCCACAGCTTGGGCACCGTTCGGGCGCCCTTCCGGTCCCCTCCTCTCCGCAGGCCCGGCATCTCCACCTGTCGTGGTCCGCCTTGCAGGGGGTGTCGATGTGGTCGGCGTCTATGTCGAAGACGAGGTCGGCGCCGAGCCACCCCTTATACTCCATCTCCGCCTCCGGCGCGGAGTAGTAGGCCGCGGAGTAGTAGGCGTGGGCGGGGGTGTTCTCGGCGAGGTGGCTCCGGAGCTGGTTGACGTCGTCGAAGGCGATGTGGCGGAACATGCTCCTTCCCCCGAAGGAGAGGAAGCCGAACTCCCTCTGCTTGATCTCAGGCGGCGCCTTCACCCGCTCCGCCCTCGACGCGTAGAAGCGTCGGAACTGCTCCGCGACGTAGGGGACGCTGCCCCAGCCCTGCTCCGCCATGGAATATTCAATAGATACGTCGGGTGAACCCTTAAAAACGCGTTTCTGACCCGTCTGGGTCGGAGGGGGAGGGCCTGAGGCCGTTGAAGGGGCATTTCCCGCAGAACTCGGGGTTGTACCTCACCACGTTCCTGTACCTCCTGCAGAAGTGGAGGCCGACGCTAGCGAGCCTCTCACGCCGTTCGTTGTCGTGTTCCCCGTTCACGTCTGCGGGCACCTCGACTCCGCTATACTGCCCCTCTTCGCTATAAGGGTTTTACTCGGCGGGTCTGCCCTCGCCCTTCTTCTTGAAGTCGCGTATCTTGATCCGGTAGTAGGTGAGGGGGTGCTTGATCCTCTTGCAGAGCCTGTCGGGGTTGTAGCAGACGCCGTGGGTGCGCATCGTCGCGCAGGTGGGCGGCGTGTATCTGGTCCGGCTCCCCCGCAGCCCGGCGATGTGCTCGATCTGGTACCGGGTCAGCTGCTCGTCGAAGTCGGTGACGGAGACGAAGAGCTGCACGATCCGGTCGAGGTCCATGCCGGCGTTGACGAGGAACGAGGTCAGGGCGAACCGCTCCATGTGGGAGGCCCGCCGCCCCGACATCAGCCCCTCGAAGGCGTGCCTGATGCACGGGGGGAAGGCGTCGCTCACCACCTCCGACGGCAGCTCCTCCCCGCCGATGCGCGCCCTGTGCTCCTCGAACAGCTTGGCGACCCTGTCGACCCGCTCCTGGACGGCGTCGGGCAGGGCGATCCTGCCGTGCTTCGAGACCCGCTTGCGTATCAGGTCCTCGACCTCGACCTGGATCAGGCGCGCCGCCTCCACCCGGGTCAGGAGGACGTAGCCGTCCCGCATCACCCTGTTCACGAGCTTCCACTTGTCCTCGTGGAAGGAGGCCGCGTTGCGGAGGTAGTCCGTGAAGTGGAGCTCGAACCGGTAGATCTGGCCGTCCAGCTCCCGCCGGATCAGGCGCAGGTTCCAGCCGAACTCCTCTCGGGCCATCCTAGCGATGCGGGTCTCGCTCTCCCCCTTCAGGAGTTCGTAGACCCGGACCGCCTCCGCTAGCGCGTACCTGCGGTCGAGGAAGCGGTCGCCCACCACGGTGACGAACATGACGGCGACGGGGAAGGAGAGCATCTCTGTCAGCGCGTCGCCGAGGCTCGCGCTGACGATGCCCTCAAGGATGGCCTCGGAGACCCTCTGCTCCCCCCGGTCGAGGACCCGGCTGTAGCTGGGGTCGGCGAGGTCGTCGACCTTCAGGCTCAGCGTCTCCACAAGGCTGACCGCCCCCTTTAGGAACGGGTACTTGGCGGCCTCCCTCTCCGAGATCATCCCGAGGTCTCCTGATCCTAGGGAGCGCGGCGCCGTATTATCCTTTACTAGGGGAGAAACCCGGGGCGCCTAGATGCTGTTCGATGAAGGAGGGCAGAAAATGGTTGGAGTGCTTGTTTGGCTCAGACGCCGATGCAGGGGGCGAGGTAGTAGATGAGCCTCCCCTGCGGGAGCTCGAAGTTCATCTTGATGGGCATGTCCGTGGAGAGCTCCAGCGTCGCGACCTCGCTGGAGACGACGGCGGCGTTGATGATGTCCTGCAGGTAGCTGAGGGTGAAGGTGGCGCTGGAGTCCTCCTCCGACCTCAGCTCTAGGAGGTCGTCTGCCTCTCGCTCCCAGACGCTGAAGGCGCTCCCCATGTCTCCGACGGCGCTGACCTTGAGCTCGTCCCCGGCGATCTCCAGCTTCACATGTTCGCTGACGAGGGCGGCGTCCCGGATGGCCCGCCGCAGGCTCTGGGTCAGGATGCGGGCGGAGGCCTTGAAGAATATCTTGGGGGAGGGGACCTCCTCCTCCAGGGGCTCCAGGATGGGCATCATGAACCTCCGGGTGTGCCCCCCGCGCTTGCACTGGATGACCAGGCGGGCCTGCTCCTCGTCCAGCTTGATCTTCACCTGCTCGTCTCTGTCGACGCGGTCGAGGAACTTGAGGAACTCGCCGATGTTGATAGAGAGCTTCGCCTCCCCCTCACAGAGGTACCTGTCGAAGAACTCGTTGGGGAGCTCGAAGTCGACCATGGCGACGTGGCTTGGGTCCATGGCGAGGAGCTTCATCTGCCCCTCGTCCATGTTGAAGCTCCCCTCCTCGACGATGACCGACAGGGCCTTGATCAGGTTGCGGAACGGCTCGATGTGTGAGATCTCAACCTCGAACAACACTACTCCTCCAAAGGATCTGCAAGATGCTGCTACTAAATTGATCGGCGAGCTAAAAAGATGTTCGCTCAGCTGTAGTCGCGCCACGTGTAGCCGCACTTGGTGCAGCGGTAGAACTGGGTGGTGCTCTCGTCTATGCCCCGGGTCTGCACCATCCACCAGTACGCCTTGTTGTTGCCGCACTTGGGGCAGACGGCCTTGACCTGGGGCGTGGTCCTCAGATTCCGCTCCTTCCTCCCGATGACGATGATCTTGTCCTTCTCCGGAGCCGTCTTCGAGTAGATGACATCCTTCTCCAGCGGCTCCTCCGCCCCACACTTGGGGCATACCAGGCACTGCTTCTCCCTGTCTATACTGAGGACTGTCCCACATTTAGGGCAGAACTTCATCAACTAGACCCCATGCGCGTTTTGAGTTAGGCAGTGAAAGGTCTTTTAAACGTTTTGCCTGAGACCGCTCGCCACCGCCTCGGCGACGAGACCCGCCACCCTCAGCGCCTCGGGCACGGCGCCCTCCCGAGTCGAAACCTCAAGCACCCTCGCGGCGACGCGGCCCCCCAAGCCGATAGAGAGGACGGCAACCGAATCCCCCGCCCTCCTCAGCCGGAAGCGCTCTGCAGCCGCGCCCTCAGGCGCCTCGGGCCACGTCTCTTCTGCCGAGAGGAGGAGCACGGGCCTGGAGGTTCCCGTCGAGAGCCTGTAGGGGTCGATGGAGGCTCCGCCCTCCATGAGGGAGTCGTGGAGCAGGATCACCCTGGTCTGGGGGTGGTGGGGGGACCGGGTGATCATCTCCACGAGGCTCTCGGTGAGGTCGGGGCCGCGGGCCGTGGTCCTCATGGCCCCGTCGAGCCAGAGTTTTCCCCTGAAGACGACGCCGACCGCGTGGAGGACATCCCTGCCCCGGGATGGCTTGACCGCGATGC
>Ga0180300_10000825_pt1 | contig 14055 bp, 10 predicted proteins | sample GuaBasSediGuay15_FD_121798 | JGI IMG/M metagenome (GOLD analysis project Ga0180300, IMG submission 121798) | Subseafloor sediment microbial communities from Guaymas Basin, Gulf of California, Mexico - Guay15, Core 4569-2, 21-24 cm | ecosystem: Environmental > Aquatic > Marine > Hydrothermal... | reverse complement strand
CTATAACCACATCCGCCCTCATCAAGCATTGCAATGGAGAACGCCTGCGGAGTATCTTAGAGACTGCCATCCGGAGATCGCCCCGGACCTCCAACTGTCTCATATGTAGTGGACGAGTACAAGTGGTAGAAGGACACCTATTGATGTAGTATAATCCTTGCGGTTTGCTGGTGTCTGGTCTACAATGCCTAGGCGGAACATGACTTATTCCCTTGGATTAGACATTGGGTCTGTCAATGCCAAGCTAGCCCTACTAGATAGCGATTGCTCCATTGCCAGGCTGGACAGCGAGAAGATAACCACCAGTCCCAAGATCGCAGTCATCTCCTTGCTGGACAGGCTCAGCAATCAGATCAACCTAGAGGACATCTCGACAGCCGGCGTATCCGGTTCGGGCAAGGGTATCATACCAAAGGACCTGAACTGGGCCGAGTACAGTAGCTCCCTTTCCATCGCCGCCGGGCTTCTTCATTTGCATCCCGAAGCGAAGACCATCATCCAGATCGGCGGTCAAAGCTCCTTTGTCATACTGCTGGAAGATGGCCTGAGGAAACCCTGGAAGGTGGCCTCAAACCCTCTTTGTGCCGCTGGCACCGGCAGGTTCCTCGAGCAGCAGGCATACAGGCTGGGCATCACCTTGTCCGACCTTTCTCGTCTCGCCCTGGAGTTTGAGGGTACCCCTCCCAGAATAGCTGCCAGGTGCTCCGTATTCGCCAAGACGGACTTGATCCACCTGCAACAAAAGGGCGCTCCACTCGGGGCAATGCTGTACGCGTTGTGTGGCAGCATATCCCGGATGGTGGTGTCCCTACAGAAGGGCGCCTTCCGCGAGCCGATCTACTTCGTCGGCGGAGTCGCCGCCAACCACGCCTTGCTCAAATCCCTTCGCGAGACGCTGTCAGCCAGGAACGGACGTCAGGTGGACGTCACCGTTCCGGCCAACTTCTCACATATTGAAGCCTTCGGCTCAGCCCTGCTGGCAAGAGACTCGGGATGGCAGGCCACCGTTACTCCTTTCCTCGAAGGGGAGACCAGGCAGTTCTACTTCCGGAACCCGAGGCTAGAAAAGACCACCACGCAAGACGGACAGTGGATAGCCCCCAAGGTTGACGGACCTTTCGTAGGCTATCTCGGCGTGGACGTTGGCTCCACCAGTACCAAAGCAGTCATCCTTGATGAGGTGGGCCAGAGCGTCGTCTCCAAGAGTTACCTCATGACCGCAGGGAGACCCATCGAGGCCGTAAAGCAGGTCTTCCGAAACATATACCAGCATGTCGGCGACAATGCCACCATAGCTGGCGTGGGTGTCACTGGCTCGGGAAGATACCTGGTCGGCAGCTTCATCGGCGCCGACTTGATAAAGAACGAGATAACCGCCCAGACGAGGGCCGCTGCGGAGCTTGACCCTGAGGCCGATATCATCGAGATAGGCGGACAGGACTCAAAGCTGGTGATCAAGCGAAATGGGGTCGTGGTCGACTATCAAATGAACAAGGCCTGCGCGGCAGGGACTGGCAGCTTCATTGACGAGCTGGCGGAGCAACTCGGTATTCACGTCCAGAATGGAGAGTTCGCCAGCCTGGCCTTTAAGGCACCGCATACCATCGACCTGGGAACCCGTTGTGCCGCTTTCATGGGACAGGCCGTGGCTTCAGCCCAGCAAGAGGGCGTGCCACTGGAGGTCATAACAGCCAGCCTGGCAAACTCAATCGCAGGAAACTACCTCTCCAAAGTGGTGGAAACAAGGAAACTGGGCGACAAGGTAATCCTCACAGGAGCCGTCTTCTACAATGACGCGGTCGTTTCCGCCTTTCAACAGGCACTCGGGGGTCGGACCATTATCGTACCGGAGCACAAGGAGGTCAGTGGAGCCATAGGAGCAGCACTGCTGGCAAAAGAGGAGATGGGGGGCAAGCCCTCCAGGTTCAAGGGATTCCAGAACGTCATCAATACCAACCATAAGCTGACCACCTTCACCTGCAAGGGGTGTGACAACAACTGCACCATAAGCAGGTTGGAGATACCAAACGAGAAGCCCACTTTCTACGGCAGCCGTTGCGATCGCTATGATAGCGCCGTGAGCCACGAGAGAGTGGTAACAGCCTTCGACGAACGCGAGAAGCTCCTGTTTGGGGAATACAGAGAGACCGACGGCCAGCCCTGCGTTGGCATTCCCAGGGGGCTGCTTGTATACGACTACGCCCCGTTGCTTATCGGTTTTCTCAACGCCCTCGGCGCAAGGGTCGTCCTTTCGAGCAGAACAAACAAGCAGATCATCGAACGGGCCACCGAGCTGAGCTACGCAGATAGCTGTTTCCCTGTCAAGCTGTTGCACGGCCATGTGGCCGATTTGGACAGCGTTGACTACATCCTCTATCCCTGCGCTATTCGCTTGGGCCGCAAGGAGGGGGACGAGAACCAGAAGTACTCCTGCCCTCTGGTGCAGGCATCCCCCTTCATAGTGCGGCAGGTGCTCGATCTGGGAAACCGGCTGGTTGCGCCAGTGATTGATTTCAGCACAGGCAACGGCGACGTGCTGCGAAACCTGGCGCAAGCGGCGGTCCAGATGGGCTTTTCCAGTAAGCAGGGACGACTGGCTGCGGAGGCTGGCATCCAGGCGCAGCAGCGGTTTGAAGCAGCGCTGCAGGAGCGAGGGAGACGGTTGCTGGATGAGATACACCAGAGCGGCCAACTGGGTGTGGTCATCCTATCGCGGTCTTACATGTCACAGGACTCCGGCGCTAACCTGGGTATAGCCGAGGAGTTGGCTCACCTTGGAGTAGTGCCCATTCCACTGGACTTCCTACCTCTGGATTCAGTCGATGTCACAAAGTACACAGACCGGCCTTACTGGCTGGCCGAAGCCAGACACGTAGCCGGGGCAGCCATAGTAGCGCAGGACCCACAGCTATTCGGGCTTGTGCTTACCAACTTCGGCTGCGGGCCTAACTCCTTCATCATTAACCTGGTGTCCGACGTTATGGGCACCAAGCCCCTGGGGCAGCTAGAGATAGACGAACACGCCGCGGAGGCGGGACTCATCACCCGTTTGGAGGCATTCGTCGATACCATTCGAGGATTCGCCCGTTCCGCGAAACCGCATCATGTGGCGGTCGACATAGCGAAGATCCGGCGGGAGGCGCCGGTTTCCTTCAGATCAAACAACAAGGTCATCCTGATACCGCCAATGGCCTCGCACGCCCAGATACTCAGTGCGGCTATGGAAGCCTTCGGAGTGAAGGCGGCTGTGTTGCCGGAGCCTGACCAAAGGAACTTGTTCTACAGCAACCGGCTCACCTCGGGGAGGGAGTGTTTGCCCTACCGGGTAACGCTCGGCGGATTCGTCAGGTTCTTCCACGAGGGCGGCCTCGACGGCATTGGTCCGGGGGATGTGGAGGGATTCATGGCCAGTGCCTACGGGCCGTGCCGTTTCGGGAAATACGCTGTGGAACAGACCCGATTGCTCAAGGAGATCGGCTTCGACCTCAAGATAAGGACTACCGTGTCAAACACTGCCTACAGTGACCTGGGCCTCGGTCCCCAGTTCGAGAGGCTGGCCTGGAAGGCCATCGTGGGCATGGACTTCCTGGAGAGGCTGGTGTGGCGTACCCGCCCGTACGAGAAGACGCCAGGAGCCGCAGACCAGCTCTTCGACGAGTGCGTGACCCGGCTCGCCGACCGTGTCCGCCGCAGGGAAACCTTCGATGACATTCTGGGACAAGCTACAGCCAGGTTCAAGGCTCTTATCGACCCCAGCCTGCCTAGGAGGCCACTGGTAGGTATCAACGGCGAGATCTTCCTGCGGTCTAACAAGTTCAGCAACTGTAACCTGGTCAAAGAGTGCGAGAACGCAGGCCTCGAAGTAGTCGTGTCGCCTATTGGGGAATGGTTCAAGTACCTCACCCACCGCAAGATCGAGGACGGAATCAGGGACAGGGATTGTAAGAAGATAGTCTCCGGCTACTTGAGACAACTCTGGCAAAGACGAGCTGAGCGCTGGGTGGCTTCCAACTTCGCCGACCTGCTGGACACACGAGAGCCTTCAACCAAGGAGATACTGGCTGTATCCAGTCGCTACCTTTCGCCCAAGTGTGGAAGCGAGGCTGTTCTCAGCATAGGGGTGGGCGTTGAGTGGATGGAAGACCCCAGGTACGCCGGCGTGATCTCAGTCATGCCCCATGGCTGCATGCCCGGCGGCATTGTGGCCGCCATGTCCGATAAGTTCACGGCAAAGTACGGCAAGCCGTGGATAAACCTCACCTATGACGGTTTCCTGGAGGCGACTAACTCGGCGAGGATCAACAACTTCGCCGAGATCATAAGGTTCTGCCGCAAGAATAGCGGCAACGCAGTCTAGCTGACGTTCCCATGTAGACAACCCGCTGGTCAACCCGGAGAATCACTGCTTGGCCGATACAGGGAAGCACTGAGCAAGGCAGCGATGCTCTTGGCATCGCGGATATCGCCCGAGGCAATAAGAGCGGGGACGTTAGAGTAAGGGACCCGTGCCAGTTCGATGCCCTCGCTATCCTCTGCCCACAAGGGCCTGAAGACCAGGTCGGTAGCCAGGTACAGGTACAGGTACTCGGTACAGTAGCCTGGGGCCGAGTAGAAGCCCCCCAGTCTCTTCACCTTGTTAGGGAAGTAACCTGTCTCTTCCTGGAGCTCACGGCACACGGCCTGGTCAGGAGTCTCATTGGGCTCAATCCCACCAGCAGGGACTTCCAGCAACTCGGCGCCCACGGCATGACGAAACTGGCGCACCAAGAGCACATTGTCTTCTGCATCAAAGGCCAGGATGGCTACACAGTCATCGTGTTCCACCACATCGCGGGTCGTCCGGCGCCCTCCAGTCTTCTCCACGGTGTCGACCCTCAAGCGCACCGCCCGGCCTTTGTAGACTTGCTCACTACTGAGTAGCCTCTCTCTCTCGTCGCTCAAGAGGCCTCCGAAATAATAATGTAGAAAAGGCTCCGGAAACTGAACCCGGTCAAGTGCCCCGAATCAGGGCGACCTCGTCGCAGTTGGGAAACTTGGGACACCGATAGCATTCCGCCCAGACCTTGCGCGGCAGCTCCAATGTGTCTACCCGACGGAAGCCGAGTTTCTCGAAGAAGGACGGCTTGCTGGTAAGACAGAAGACCTGGGAGATGTCCAGATCCCTGGCCTCTTCAATACAGGCTGCGACCAGGCCACTGCCCATCTGCCGGCCCTGGTAGTCCTCACTCACGGCCACACTCCTGATCTCAGCCAGGTCAGTCCAGTATATGTGAAGACATCCGCACGCCACCACACGCCCTTCGTTCCTGACCACGAAGAAATCCCTGATGCCCTCGTACACCTCGCTCAGCGCCCTGGGCAGCATCTCTCCCTTGTCAGCAAAGCTGTTGATCAGCTTGTGTATTTCGGGAGCATCGCGCATTCTCGCTTTCTCTATCTGCATCGCCTTTTTCTCAACTATCCTCGGAGCCTTTGGCCCTCAACCGGCTCTCCAGTCGGCTGTAGAAGGACTCAGGCGGGTGGATCCTGAGGAAGCGCGCCACCCGGGAGCTGCGCCTCACCGTTACCCGGTCACCATCACGCAGACTCGACTCAACCTGACCATCGATGCTGAGCATTGCCTCATGATCGGTATGGACCTCCAGCTCAACCGTGGCAGTAGCAGGCAATACCAGGGCGTAAGGCATGGTCAAGTGAGCCGAGATCGGCTTCAGAATGATCTCCTGAGCCTGAGGGTAAAGAATAGGCCCTCCGGCGGCCAGTGCATAGCCAGTGCTGCCCGTAGCCGTTGCCACTATCACGCCATCAGCCTTGTAGGTCGTCAGGCCTGCACCGTTGATGGTTGCTCTTATGTAAATAACCCTCCACCTCGGCCCGTGCCCCAGCACCACGTCATTAAGCGCGAACGAAGGCCCGGAAAGCTCCGCGGCACGATGCTTCTCACTAGTAGACACCGCCACTTCGAGCATGGCCCGCTCGTCAACCCAGCCATCCCCGCCAAGCACGGTGGGAAGTCTCTCCATGATGTCTTTCGCAGTCAGTTCTGTCATGAAACCCAGATGCCCCAGGTTCACGCCAAGTATGGGTATCTGCCACGGGCTGATTGCACGCACAGCACGCAGAATCGTGCCATCCCCTCCCACACTCACGGCCAGGTCCGTGCTCGGGGCCTCCGCTTCGATCGCCTCATCATCCCAGGCGGAGCATGCCCAGTGGTCGATGCCTTGAGAGTCCAAGAACCGGCAAAGCTCCTCACCTGCCTTCCCGGCCGCCTCAATCTTGGGATGATAGATGACGCCGACTCTCTTTATCATCGCCCAATCACTGCTTTCCTCTCCGGAAGAAATCATCCAAGTCTCTTATGATGCGCTTCAGGTCTTCATCGCTGATGGGTTCCCCCTCATCATCCGTATAGCCAGGCGGCAATTCGGCAATTGGGTGAGCGATGTCGCTCTTCGTCCCCTCATACAGATCTTCGTACATCTTCGCCATCTCGCTCTCGGTCTGGCGGGCAAACATCTCCAGATCCCCAATGTCAACCCTGATCTTCTCCATAGCCACCAGCTTCTGTAACATCGCCAGAGAGCACTTCGGGTAGTTGCTCCACGGGAAGGGAAGCCTGGCAATATAGTAAGGCACCGGCGACCAGAGGCTCAGCGCCTCAATGTCCCTCTTCTTGGCCAGCCACAAGAAGGCTGATTGTATGTTCCCGACGCCCTTGTACTCTGGGTAAGGCTTGATGCCGTACTTCTCCATGGTTGCCTTTAGCCCGACCCGATTGCCCACCCCCAGGACAACTGGCTCCTCCCTGTGAGTGATCCCGGCTGCCCCAAAGGAGCTTGCCGTGTATAGTCGCTTCACCCCGAACTCGGAGGCTACGTCAAGCACGAGGCACACGTAATCATAGATGTTCACCGCTGGGTACTCACTTCTGAACAGGATCAGGTCGCTGCTACCTTTGGCATCTTTCCAGTAGTAGAACTCATTCTTCATGAACTCCAGCCTGTCCATCAGCCCATCCTTGACCGAGACCCATGGTGCCACAGAGAAATCGTAGGGCCGGATCTTGGCAAATCCTCTGGCCCTCAGCTTCTTCCTCAGATAGTCCACCACCCGCAACCCTACATGCCCCGGGTCTGGCCATGCCAGGAGCATCCTCGGATGCCTCAATTCCGGGCGATCGTACAGTGTGATGGAATCATGCATGCTTGAGTCCTGCAGTCGCCACCAGTCCACGCCCGCCTACCACCGGCAACTGTGAGGGGGCAGCGGACCCTCCTGACACCGACTCATCCATTTTATTTCCTTTTGCCACGAGAAGCAAACTGATCGACCAGTCAGCCGCAATCGCCCGGCCGTGGGAAGCCACTGGACCAGAAGACCCAGCAGAGCCGTGCCACCATCCACCTGTACCCTGTCAGAGCACCTACCGAGTTTGTAGTCTCAATTGACGCCCAGTAGCAGCGCCACCTATACTGACGGCAGCGGAGGCCAAAGCCGGCTCATCCAAGTTGTGCCACTCAGACCATGATCAGCCCGCTACAGAAGTTCTACTGCGACATCTCATCGGCCTATGAATTGGTCAATCACGCGATGACCCTGGGTCTGGACGTCGTATGGCGTCGCAACGCGGCACGGATGGCCAGTGCCACCGGCGGAGCAAGGTGGCTCGATGTCTGCACCGGAACGGGCGAAATGGCGGTCTATCTGAAGAGGGCGGCCGGGCAGGAGACCACGGTACTGGCCGCCGATTTCTCCGCTGCCATGCTCAAAATGGCCACCAGCAAGCGTGAGGCCAGCGGCATAGCTTTCGTCCTGGCCGACGCGCAGCACCTGCCTTTCGCTGACGGAACCTTTGACCTGGTGACGACTTCGTATTCAACGCGCAACATGGACTCCAGCCGCGGCGGCCTGGTCAAGTCCTTTGCTGAGTTTCACCGGATTCTTCGACCGGGCGGCCACTATGTGAGCCTGGAGACAAGCCAGCCACCATCGAGACCGATACGGTGCCTGTTCCACCTCTACGTACGGCTCACCGTCAGACCGCTGGGCTACATCATCGCGCGGTCGAGCGCCGCTTACACCTACCTCTCCCAGACCATCCGCAGCTTCTACACTGCCGAGGAGCTGGCCGCTATCCTTCGCCGAGCCGGGTTTGCCAGAGTCAGCTTTCGCCGCATGATGCTCGGTGCCGCCGCTATCCACACAGCCGTCAAGTGACCTGCTGACGGAGGCCCGGCCGCCTGGCTAAGCGTACGGTGCATCTATTCCAGGTCCAGCACCTTGCCTGGGTTCAGGATGTTGTTCGGGTCGAACGCCCTCTTGATGGCCCTCATCAGCTCCATGACCTCCCCATCGGCGGTCATGGCCAGGTAACCCTTTTTATCAAATCCCAGGCCATGCTCACCGGACACCAGCCCGCCCAAAGACCAGCCCAGTCTGTAGACCGAGTCCAGCACCTTCGGTAGCCTCTCCTGCCACTCCTTCCTGTCCATGTCCTTCTGCATAAAATGTAGATGGACATTCCCGTCGCCAGCATGTCCGTAGGCCAGGACAGGAAGACCGAGCTGCGAGCAGAGCCGCCTCGCTCCCTTGACGAAGTCCGGTATGCTGCTCCGAGGTACAACCACATCGGCCAGCTCCAGTGGTCCAAGACGCTTCACTGCCGGGTAGAACCTCTCCCTGGCCTCCAGGAGCCTCCGCTTGGCCCCCTCGCTGGCCGGGACGTAGCTACCCACGGCCCCGTTCCTGACACAGGCCTCCTCTATCCGAGCCGCAGCAGCACAGGTCTCCTCTTCGGTTTCGCCCTCCAGGATGATCATCAGGAAAGCCTCGTAACCGTGCAGCGGCATCTCCCAGTCCAGGTACTGCTCGACAATACTGATGATGTCCTGCTCCATGAACTCGATCCCGGTAGGCGTGACCCCCTGCCTCATGATATCGGGAACAGCTTCGATGGCATTGTCCAGGCTGCTGAAAGGCACCAGCAGCACCTCTCTCCTCCCGGGAGGCGTGCTGAGTCTCAGCATGACCCTGGTTATGACAGCCAGTGTCCCCTCCGAGCCTACAAGGAGCTGGGTCAGGTCATAGCCGCTGGAGCTCTTGACGAACTTTCCCCCGACAGATATCGTCCTGCCCGAGGCCAGCACCGCGTCCAGCCCGAGAACGCGGTGCCTGGTCACGCCGTGCTTCACCGCATTCATTCCACCGGCATTGGTGGCCACATTGCCTCCGATGCTGGCCGTGCTCTCGCCGGGGTAGAGAGGGTAGTAAAGCCCGTGCTTCCCAACCTCGTCATACAGTTGGCCCAGTGTCACGCCGGGTTCGACAGTGGCCACCAGGTTCGCCTCGTCCACCTCCAGAACCGCGTTCATCCGTTCGAGCGAGAGCAGGATGCCTCCATAGACGGGTACGCACCCGCCACACACGCCGGTACCGCTTCCCCTGGGCGTGACCGGAATCCTCCTGTCGTTGGCGAAGCCGAGCACCCGGGCCACCGAAGAAGCATCCCTGGGCTTGACCACCACCTCTGCCGGGTGGGGCTTGGGCATGGGCATCTCGTCGCAGGCGTACTTCTCTACCTCATCTCGCTGCGTGGAGACACCATCACGCCCGACTATCTGCCCCAGCGCTTCCACCACTTCGGCGGTCACTTCAGCGTAGCGCGATTTCATGAACCCCTCTCCTCCGGTTGCTGGAAAACACGTCGCTGGCGGCCAATTGTAGCTTCAATTCTACCGCAGGCGCCGCTGTCAAAGAAGCACAGCTTCGAATTGCGTGGCGAAGCTTGGCAATCGCTCTGGACCGAGGAACGAATACACCCGGGAAAAAGGTAACAGACGGCAATGCCGCAGAACAGGACCGCACGGAGTCAGCCGGAGACTCTTTCCAGTTCGAAGTGGTAGGTCTCGATCACAGGGTTGGCCAGCACTTTGCGGCACATTTCATCGACCTGGGCTTCGGCCCTGGCCTGGTCTTCTTCGTTGACCATTATCTCCAGGTACTTGCCCGCCCGCACGCTGTTCACCCTGTCGAAACCGAGCCCATGAAGAGCGCCCCTGATCGTCAGGCCCTGCGGGTCGTTCACGGTAGGCTTCAGGCTAACGTAGACTTTGGCTTTGAACATCGGTCCCGAGACTATTCATGGAGGGTACTGCCCGTCAACCGTCGGTACACCTCCCGGTACCTCTCGGCAGTCCGCTGGATGAGGTCATGGGGAAGCATCGGGGCGGGTGGCTCCTTGTTCCACCCGGACGCTGAGAGCCAGTCCCGTACCATCTGCTTGTCGAACGGCTCCTGGGGCTGCCCGACCTTGTAATCGTCGGCATCCCAGAAGCGGCTCGAATCAGGCGTGAGGACTTCGTCGATCAAGATGACCTGACCATCAACTATCCCGAACTCGAACTTGGTGTCAGCTACAATTATACCCCTTGTCCAGGCATATTCGTGGGCAAAGCTATAAACGGCAAGGCTCTTCTCTTCCAGCTCATCAGCTAGGTCCTGCCCTACCAGATCCACCAGCTCGCGCCGGGTGAGCGGCTCGTCATGACCGTTTTCCGCCTTCGTGCTGGGAGTGAACAGCGGCGGTGACAGGCGCTGCGACTCCCTCAAGCCCGAGGGTACCACCTCGCCATTAACCGTGCCCTTCCGGCTATACTCCGCCCATGCCGATCCCGAGATGTACCCACGGACCACGCATTCCACGGGAATGCGCTCCGCCTTCCTGACAATGGTCGACCGCTCGGCGAGACAGGAGAGGTCAGTCCCGGCATTGACACCGAACCGCTTGAGCTGGGCCACGTCCGCTATTCCCTCTATCACATGGTTAGGCACCATATGGGCGGTTTTCTCAAACCAGAATAGGGATAGCTGGTTAAGCACTACCCCTTTCCCCGGGATGCCGCACGGCAGGACCACGTCGAAAGCAGAGATGCGATCGGTGGCCACCATGAGCAGGAAATCGCCCAGATCGTAGTTGTCCCGCACCTTGCCCCGGTGGAGCAATGGACAGGGCAGATTGCTTTCCAGAAGAACGGACATGGGCCAGGTGTCTCTCGGGTTGATACGGCAGACCTATGCTGAAGTCTAGCACAAAAGAGCGCTTGATGGCAATTTGACCCGTGCGCTGGTGCTGCCGTTACCGGCGTGTGGTAGACTCTGGCAGCCGATTGAGGCACATATTCCCCTATGTGGAGAGGCGACAGCAGGTGGAGGTGCTGGTGGTGGGTGGTAGCAAGGCGCTTGTTTGTTGGAGCCCGACCGTGGGTCGTGATGGAGCGTGAAGCCGGGGTCTGGCGGGGCCTCAGGCCCCGCCAGACCCCGGCCAGCATCCTGCCGAAATCCATCCTGCTCGTTAGCTGTGCCATCTGCCCCGTCTCCGTTGCGCTTTAGCGCCACCCCACCAAAAGTGAGCCGAAAGGGGACACGACTCTAGCCTCGGAGCCACCGTCCCCTTTGACTTTCTCGCATGAATCGTGGTTAACTTAACAAAGTAGTGTGAAACGGCGAGGGAAAAAGCGCGAGGTTAGCGGTATGAGAGATGAACACAAGACGAGAGAGATGCTCATCACGGAGCTGCGACGGTGCCGCAGGCGGAGCGTGGAGCTGGAGGCGCAGGTCGCGGAAAAGGACCGTGTGGAGCGTGACCTGCGCATGTCGCAGGAGTGGCTCCGGTACGTGCTGGAGTCGGTGGCGGAAAGCATCTCGGTCACCGACCTTGAAGGCACTCTGATCGATCTGAACGAAGCCGCAGTCAGGCTGTACGGGCTGGGGTCGAAGAACGAAGCCCTGGGAGCAAACTGTTTCAGCTTTGTTGCTGAGAGGGACCGGCGAAAAGCGATGGAAGACATGGGCACCACTCTCGAATGCAGGTCCACACGGTGTCTTCAGTACACGCTTGTCAAGGCCGACGGCTCGGAGTTCATTGCTGAAATCAGCGCCAGCGTGCTCAGGGATGGCGGGGGTGACCCGATTGGGATTATTGCCATCACCAGAGATATCACTGAGCGCAACAAGGAAGAGGAGGCAGTGAGGGCGAGAGAGAAATACTTCCGAACGCTCATAGAAAACTCGTCAGACGCCATCGCACTCGTGGATGGCGACGGGACAATACTCTACGAGAGCCCTTCAGCGGAACGGTTGCTCGGTTACCGGCCAGAAGAGTTGGTCGGCGTGAACCTGTATGAGCTCGTGCACCCTGATGACATGGGCAGCGTCACCGAGGTTTTCACCCATCTGGCGGCAAGCCCGGGTGAGGTGGTAACGACACAACTGCGATACCGACGCAAGGATGGTTCCTGGTGCGTGCTCGAGGGGGTGGGGAAAAACCTACTGCACGAGCCACACGTGAAAGGTATCGTAGTCAACTACCGCGATGTCACCGAGCGCCAGCGCATGGAGGATGCGTTGCGGCAGAGCGAACAGCAATACCGTCTCTTGGCTGAGAATGCATCGGACGTGATATGGACAACCGACCGGGACCTGAACTACACGTACGTTAGCCCATCGGTCCTGCGCCTCCGTGGTTACACAGCCGATGAAGTCATGAGGCAGAACGCCATCGACACCATCACACCAAGGTCTCGGGAGACCGCACTTCAGTATATGCGTCAGGATGAGGCCGCCGTAGCTAAGAACGGGAGCGACCCCTACACATCCCGCGCGTTGGATGTGGAGTTCACGTGCAGGGACGGGTCAACTGTGTGGACCGAGACCAGGGTCTCGTTCCTGCGTGATGCCGCGGGGCAGATCACGGGGTACCTTGGGGTTACCCGTGACATCAGCGATCGGAAGAGGGCCGAGAATGCCCTGCGCGAGTCGGAGGCGAAGTACTCGGCGCTGGTTGAGAACGCCAAGGACGGTGTTGTCATAGTGCAGGACGGCAAGCTGAAATATGCCAATGCTTACGCAGCAGAGTTGCTGGGTTACAGTATCGACGAGTTGCTGGACACAGACTCATTGAACCTGATTGCGCCTGAGTCCAGACATCTGGTGGAGCAGAGACGCCTTTTGCGGGCCTCTGGGGAGGAGTTGCCTCCGGTAGTTGAACTCAAAGTACAGACGAAGGCAGGGGCGATAAAGGAGGTGGAGATATCGACCAGCGCCATCTGGTACCAGGGTAGGCCGGCGGTGATGGCCATGGTCCGTGACATAGGCGAGCGCAAACGCACTGAGGCGGAACGTCTGGAGCATGCGGCCGCTGTAGCAAGGGCCGAGCAGTTGCAATTGTCGCGGGAACGGATTGTACATCTGGAGGAGTCGCTGCGAAGGGATATTGCCCAGGAACTCCACGGTTCCGTGCAAACGAGGTTGATTGTGGTGCAACATCGGCTGGCGGAACTGGAGCGGGCAGCCTCGTCAGAGGAGTTGTCTGCTGAGCTCTCGACGTTGCGGCAGGAGCTGGAGCGCCTGGTGGAAGAGCGGATACGCCCTATCAGTCGTCGGCTTTACCCTTCCATCCTGCGGCAGGGTTTGATACCAGCTCTACAGTCGCTGTGCGATCGCTTTGAGAGTGCCCTGCCCGTTGGGTTGAAACTGGATGACAGGCTGGTGAGGCGTGAAAAGGCAGACCGGAGGTTCATTCCGGAGGAGGTGAGATTAGCTGCTTGTCGCATCGCTGAAGAGGCGTTAGTGAACGCCTCCAAGCATGCCAAGGCCACCAGAGCAGAAGTGCGCCTGGAGCTGTTGGGCGAAGGCTGGCTGGAGCTTACGGTGAGCGACGACGGTCAGGGGTTTGACGTGGAACGGGTAGCTGATGGCGTCGGACTGCTGATGATGCAGGACTATGCCGAAGTGGCTGGCGGTCACTGCACTGTGGTGGGTACGCCAGGAAAGGGCACCGTGGTGGCAGCTAGCCTTCCGCTGTCAACGGATGATGCAAGGCGTCGAGACAGTGCCTTGGCTTTAGAAGAGACGTCAGGGCGCCTGGTTGCGGTACCAGCCTCCGGCAGAGGTGCTCTCTCTTGCCGCTGACTGTGCCAATCGCTTGTTGGCAAGCCCAGCGGCTGGCTAGAACGGGGAGCCGTGGAGGTGAGTGCTGTAATGTTGGTTTGATGT
>Ga0180300_10000824_pt1 | contig 14064 bp, 15 predicted proteins | sample GuaBasSediGuay15_FD_121798 | JGI IMG/M metagenome (GOLD analysis project Ga0180300, IMG submission 121798) | Subseafloor sediment microbial communities from Guaymas Basin, Gulf of California, Mexico - Guay15, Core 4569-2, 21-24 cm | ecosystem: Environmental > Aquatic > Marine > Hydrothermal... | reverse complement strand
TACTTTTTTCGTTTAAATATCCGTTAATAAAATCCTCAAAGATGGTTTGTTCAATAAATTTTATTTTTTTATAGTCCTTCATCTTGTCATAATATTTCTCTAACCATTCTTCACCATCTTCTTTTTCATTGAATTCATCCGATTTAATTTGACAATTAATTTGGTTTAAATTTCCTATTTTTCTAACCATATTTGAACTATTTACAACTGGAGTTAAAAGGAGAATAGTAAAGCATATTGCTAAAAATCTTTTCATTTTTACTTACCTATTCAATACATATACCATAATTTTGTATAGCATATAAATATTATGTGGAAGGAAATTAGATGATTAATGTTGGATTTTTTGAATGTAAAATACTTTAAGATCCCAAAGAATGAAAATAGTTTTATAATTGTGCATAAATTTTATTAAATAATATCATAAATAATTATGAATTAGCGAGAAGGATGATGAGGTAGCTATATAAAAAACACAGAAAATAGGGTCTTTTAAACATTTTTTCTCCTGTTGGAATGTACGGACCTGGCGGGATTCGAACCCGCGATCTACAGCTTAGGAGGCTGTCGCCCTATCCAGGCTAGGCTACAGGCCCATTAACCCTCATTCTTCTTTATTTTTTAAATCTATATGCTCCGGTATCTCTTGTTCAACTGTGAAAGATATAGAAGTTGTATCATTTGATTTAACTTCTATTGGTTTCATCTCTCTTAGTGTTGATAATCTAATAGTTTCCACTTCCATATTATTCCTTCTAAGTATACTTGATATACCTGGTATATGTCCTTCTCCAACTATAGCTATAATATCTTGGTATTCCTTTGAAAGCTCAATTAGTTTTTTGGCCATAAACTCATTTCTCTCATCAATTAGAACTCTTTTTATCGTTGGATATTTTTTGTTAACCTCTTGTAGAAAGTCATTGAAATTTTCTTCGATGTAATCTAATTCTTTCTCAACTTGTTTCTTTCCAACTATTAAACCTAGTAACCCGGATAAGATTAATCTGATTTTCTCCAGAATAGACATTGATTTAAGCATCCTTCTGAATAAACGCTGTGCATCCATATCGATCATAGAAAAGGGGATACCTTTATCTTCAGCATATTTAATTGCAGTAAGCATTTCTTCTCCTGCAGTAACACCATATTCCCTAGCTAGTTTCTCTTGAAACCATGCCAAAAACTTATATATCGGTGGAGTAGAGCTATTTCTTATATGTTTATCTTTATTTATTAAAGCATTATATCTTTTAGCATCTAATTCTATACATATTATATCAGGCTGTTTCTCTTCAAAAACTTTGATTAAGGATTGAGAGAGATTGAGTATATGAGCAGTGCCTATTAAAGTTATCATCATTCTGGATAAATATTTGGAAATAATTAAATATTGTTTTTATAATCCCTAAATTGATGAGGATGATGGGATGATAAACAATTTTAGTTTAAATTCTTCCATAAATGCAGTAGTTGATAGCATAGAACGAACTTCTACAGGAGTAGAAGGTTTAGATGATCTACTCAACGGTGGTTATCCAAAGGGATGCATAGTTCTTGTATCAGGTACACCTGGTACTGGTAAAACCATTATATGTTTCCAATTCCTCTACGCTGGACTAAAATCTGGGGGGAAAGCTCTCTATTTAAGTTCTGATGAACCTATTCAAAATTTATTACAAGAGGCAGAGAAATTCAACATACCTCTAAAACAGTATAGGGATAACGATCAACTGAAGCTATTATATCTCGATCCAAGTAATGGAGATATCTACGAGGATATCAAAAGGGAGATATCGAATACAGAATATAGCAGGATAGTTATTGATTCTCTATCACCATTAGCAGAAACACCTATATGGATGGTAAATAATGGCCAAGAAATAGTACCATCAGCGGATTCTGTAAATACAGTATCCTATCCAATAGAATCTATCCAAGCGAAACGTATGCATCTCCGACGTTTAATAGGTGACCTAAAAAATATACCTGCTACTGTTCTTTTAACCTCTGAGATACCAGAAGGATCAAGGAGTTTATCAAGAGATTCTGTCTCAGAGTTTCTAGCAGATGGTATCATACTATTAGATTTAGATACAACTATGGATCGGAGGAAACTTACTATAAGAAAGATGAGGAAAACAAAACATACATTGAAACCACAGAATATAGAGATTACAGAAAATGGAATAAAAATAATATAAGAAATTTAGTATCGATAGAAATCTGGTTTATAGGGTCCATCGATGTCTACACCTATATACTCTGCTTGTTTAGGTGTAAGTTTAGTTAATTTAACACCAAGTTTCTCTAGATGTAACCTAGCTACTTCCTCATCTAACTTCTTAGGTAATCTATATACTCCTATCTCATAGTGTTTACTCCAAAGTTCCATCTGCGATAAACATTGATTTGTAAAACTATTACTCATTACAAAACTAGGATGACCTGTTGCACAACCTAGATTCACTAGTCTACCCTCCGCTAATAGATATATCTCATGTCCATCAGGGAAGATATATTTATCCACCTGCGGTTTGATATTAACCTTTCTAATACAGGTAGTTTATTTAAAGCACTCACCGGTATCTCATTATCAAAATATCATATATTACAAACAATTGCTTGATCCTTCATCTTCTTCATATGCTTGACAGTAATCACATCTCTATTTCCAGTTGCAGTAACATATATATCTGCTTCACCAAGAGTATCCTCTACAGTTGTAACTTCATAACCTTCCATAACAGCTTGAAGAGCACATATTGGATCTATCTCTGTAACAATAACCCTTGCTCCATAAGCCCTTAGAGATTGAGCTCTTCCCTTACCTACTTCACCATAGCCACATACCACAGCTACTTTACCAGCTATCATAACATCTGCCACTCTTTTTATACCATCTGTCAAACTCTCTCTGCAACCATATAGGTTATCAAATTTTGATTTAGTCACAGAATCATTTACGTTAAAATCAGGGTGATAGAGTACCTTCTCTTTCTCTCTGATACAACCTATGTACACCCGTAGTGGTTTCTTCTGAAACACCTCTAATCTCTTTAACTGTTCTAGTCCAACGCTCTGGGTCTTTATTATATATCTTTTAGACAGCGCATTAATTCTTGTAAATCCTCTCCCTCCTCACTATGGTCTTAATCTAATAAACTAGGGTTCCCCTCCACTTCTACACCTTTATGAACCATTAATGTTGCATTTCCACCGTCATCAACAATGAGATTAGGTCCTTTTCCATCACCGAAATCAAGAGCTTCTGAGTAGATCACCAATAATCTTTAAGACTCTCTCCTCTCCAAGCAAATAGTGGTATACCTGCTTAACTATAGCTGCAGCAGCATGATCCTGAGTGGAAAATATATTACAACTAGCCCATCTAACATCTGCACCAAGTTCCACCAGTGTTTCTATTAGTACAGCTGTTTGTATAGTCATATGGAGACTACCTGATATCCTAGCTCCTTTCAAAGACTTCTTTGTACCATACTTCTCTCTAACTGCCGTTAACCAGGCATCTAGCTATCTCAATCTCCTTTCTACCCCAATCTGCCAATCCTATATCTTTTATCTTATACTCCATTTTATCCACCTTTTAAAATAATTTTCGCATCTACTATACATATACTATCTTTATAGACGAAAACAGGATTGAGATCCATCTCCTCAATATACTCCATTAATTCAAAACCCATATTGGATACCTTTAACAGTAGATCTATCACCTTCTCTTTATTAGCAGGTATATTTCTAAAACCTTCTAATAATTTCTTCCCTTTAAGTTCCTCTATCATTTCCACTGCATCATCTCTCTCAATTGGAACTATTCTAAAAGATACATCCTTATATAACTCTGTAAAAATTCCACCTATTCCAACCATAATTGTTAAACCAAATGTAGCATCCTGTACTAAACCTACTATTATCTCAACACCCTTCTCCATCATCTCCTCCACTAGGAAAACCTCTTCTGGAAAACGTTTTTTAAAATCTTGAAAAACAGTTTCAAGTTCCTTTCTATCTTTTATATCTAAATATACCCCTCCTACATCTGTTTTATGTAAAATCTTTGGAGAAGAAACCTTTAAGACAACTGGAAAAGGAACATCTATCTTATCCAAATCCTCTTCTCTTTCTACTATCTGATATCTAGGTGTAGGTATATCATAGTGTTTCAATAATTCCCTTACATCTCTATCAGCTAATACACCTGTTTTACCCTCTATAAGTTTAGATACACTTGTTTTCAACTTTCACACCTTCTTTCTATTATCTAACACCCTCTTTGCTTTTACACCTGTCTCTGGTATACCCCCAGGAGATAGAATTCTAATATATGGTTTAAATACTATAACCGCAGTGATCTCTTTCTTCAATTTCTCTGCTAGCATCTCTCTTTCCTTTGAATCCAAAGTTTTCTTACTCTCTACTTCAACAGTCAACTGATCGATATTGTTTTCATCAGTGGTAATTATCATACGCCAGTTTCCACCTACTTCTTCATGTTTCATAAGCACTGATTCAATCTGACCTGGATAGATATTAGTGCCTCTTATAATAATCATATCATCTGTTCTACCTTTTATAGGAGTATGTTTGATATGAGTTCTACCGCATTCACAGGTTTTTTGATCAAATAATCTAGCTAGATCTCTAGTTCGATATCTAATCAATGGCATACCTTCCTTTGTTAGAGTTGTAATGACAAGTTCCCCCTCCTCCTCTAATTCAACTGGCTCTAATGTTTTTGGATCTAAACATTCAACTAGAAAATGATCCTCCCAGAGATGTAAACCATTATGTTGATCACAATCTGCTGATACACCTGGACCACACATCTCAGTTAAACCATAAATATCATGTACATCCATATTCCATGCATCACTGAGACGTTTCTTCAAACCACTGGTAAACATCTCTGCTCCAAAAAGACCATTTCTAACCTTAAGTTTATGTAAATCTATCCCCAGCTCCCCTGCAACTTGTGCCAAACGCATAGCATAGGATGCTACACCTGAGATAAACGTAGTTCCATAATATTCCATTAGTTTAATCTGTCGTTCCGATTGACCTTTACCAGAAGGTATAACCAAGGCACCGATCTTTTGTGCACCATAATGGAAGCCAAATGCACCAGTAAAAGTTCCATATGGTATAGGATTCTGAAATATATCTCGTTTAGTTAAACCAGCCATAGATAGACATCTAGCCATAACCTCACTCCAAACCTCTAGATCATTTCTAGTATAACAAGCTGTAACTGGTATACCAGTTGTACCAGAACTTGCATGTAACTCAACGCAGTCATCTAAAGATACAGCAAGCATTCCAAAAGGCATATTCTTTCTTAAATCCTCTTTAGTAGTAAAAGGTAGTTTATGGATATCATCAAGTGTTTTAATATCCTCTGGTTTAATACCAAGTTCACTAAATCTAGTTCTATAGAATGGTACATTATCATATACCCTTCTAACGGTTTCTTTTAAACGTTTAAGCTGAATTTCTCTGATTTTATCCCTTGGCATAGTCTCTATCTTTCTATTAAACATATAATCCATGGGTGAAACCCCCGCTATCTAGGAAACATTTTTAATATTTTTAAAAATGTCTACTGAGATAGACAAAAATATTTTATATAACCTTCCTTCTTCCTATGCTTCCTAACATCTAGAAATCGATGTGATATCTATGGTAAAAGGAGTTTATCAATACATACGGGAGCAATGGAAACAACCAGATGTTTCCTATCAATCTCCACAATATCAGAGACTTATAGAATGGAGAAGAGAAGAAAACTTTAAACGAGTAGAACAACCTCTCCGAATAGATAGAGCTAGAGCCCTTGGATATAAGGCGAAACAAGGCTATATAATTGTTAGAGCAAGAGTTAGAAGAGGAGGTTTAAGGAAACCTGATATCAGAGGCGGTAGAAAACCAAAGAAGAGAGGGATCAAGAAGATAACTGCTGCAAAAAGCGTCCAGAGAATAGCAGAAGAACGAACAGCTAAAAGATATCCAAATATGGAAGTTTTAAATTCCTATTGGATTGGAGAAGATGGAAAATACCATTACTATGAAGTTATACTTGTTGATCCACATCATACAGCGATAAAAAATGACCCGAAGATCAACTGGATATGCAACCCTGCAAATAAGAGGAGAGTGTTTAGAGGAAAAACAAGTGCTGGACAGAAAGGTAGAGGACTTAGACATAAAGGTAGAGGGGCAGAAAAGGTTAGACCAAGCATTAGAGCACATCAAGGTAGAGGAAAATAGAAGCTATTCTTATATACTGGCGATAAATCTTTGATTCCTATAGATATGGAATCCATTCATTTTTCTCTTATTCTATAGATAGAAACTATCTAAAGGACATCAACATTATATAAGGAGAGAAATCTAAAAAGGAATACAATATCTGCCTGAATAAATAATTTTGAAGATTTTTAGATTAAATTATTCTCCTTCTCCATACTGGTCCATCTGCTGTATCCTGTATTTCAAATCCTATCTTAGTTAACTCATCTCTAATAGAATCTGCTTTATTCCAATCCCTCTGTCTTCTAGCTTCCTCTCTGATCTCTAAGATTTGCTTCATCATCGCTGAGATATCATCTTTTTCAATGAGAAGCTCTGGTTGATATCTATTAATAATATCTCTGAGAGAATTAATAACCTCTTCTTCACGCTCTTCTTTCTTATCTTCTTGGAATAAAGTAATTATTCGTCCTAATTCTAACAGTGTTTCATATGCATATCTACATAGTTTTTTATTTGGATTCTCCTCTAATTCTAGATATTTATTGCTCTGATTTATAAACTCAAAGAGTACAGCAACTGCTTCTGGAGTATTAAAATCATCATCCATTGCTTCTTCAAACTTGGTTTTAAAGTTTTCAATAGCTGAATAATACTGTTTATCATTCTCACTAAGAGTTGATTCATCTATAGAATAATCTTCTACATCCTTTGATATATCATGAAGACGATCTTTTAATCTATATATCCTTGTTAATCCTTTTTCAGCATTCTTTAAAGCAGTTTCATTGAAATCAGGCGGTCTACGATAATGAGTTTGAGCAAAGAAGAATCTTATAACCTCTGGATCCCAGGTTTTTAATATATCTCGGATATTGATGATATTTCCAAGGGATTTAGACATTTTTTCTCCATCTACTGTTAATAATCCACAGTGCAACCAGTATTTTACAAAAGGTTTACCAGTAGCAGCTTCTGCCTGAGCTATCTCATTTTCATGATGCGGAAACCTTAGATCCATTCCGCCTCCATGGATATCAAATGGTAGACCAAGGTATTTACTGCTCATAGCTGAACATTCTATATGCCAACCTGGTCTACCAGGGCCCCAAGGGCTGTCCCAAAAAGGTTCACCTGGTTTCATATGTTTCCAAAGTGCAAAATCTAATGGATTTCTCTTCTTCTCCCCAGGTTCTATCCTTGCACCAGCCGTTAGTTCCTCTATATTCTGCCCTGATAATTTACCATAATCCTTAAATTTCTCTACAGAGAAATATACATCGCCATTAGCTTCATATCCATATCCATTTTCAATGATTTTCTGTATCATCTCAATCATCGCAGGTATCTCCTCGGAAGCTTTTGGATAGATATCAGCTCTTCTTATACCTAGAGCATCTAGATCTCCTAGGCATCTCTCTAGATATATTTTTGAATATTCTAGTGGATCCATACCTTGTTTATTTGCTGCTGCAATAATTTTATCATCAACATCTGTGACATTCTGCACATAGGTAACCTTATAGCCCTTATATTCTAAGTATCTACGTATCACATCAAAAGCATAGTATGTACGAGCATGACCTATATGTGCATCACTATAAACCGTCATACCGCATACATACATCCTAACTTTTCCATCTTCAATTGGTATAAAATCTTCCTTCTGCTTGGTAAGTGTATTATAAACCTTTAGGCTCATATTTATCTACAATGTATGAAAAGTATTTTGTATATTTAACCTTAATAGTTGAGAATATAGGTTATCAACCTAGATTCAGATAAAACTTTATATTATAGATAATCTATTTTTTTAAGGAGGCAACAGTTTATGAAAAGAAAGATAATAGTAATCATCCTCATGGGGCTACTGTTTCTTAGTGGCGCTCAAGCTTATACATTGAATTCAGAGAAAATTTCTGATACAATTCTTCTTCCAACACCTAACATCATTGACCAAGGTTCCTTTATAACTGTGAGATTTCCAATACCTACAGCTCTTATTGCAGAACCAGGGAAACCTGTTCTACCAAGGATAGTAAAAACCTATAGGATTCCTTTCGGTTCAACGATTCAAGATATCGATGTTTATTTCTCGAATGATCAGAATATCTATATTTCAAAACCAATTCAAATTGGAGAAGAGACGATACCATCTATAGATATAGTAGATTCACAGGGATCGATATATCCTAATAAACCATATGAATACTTTGTATCCGCTGGCAGAGAAGATAACCATCTTACCAACTATATAACACTAATCTGTTATCCCATCCAATATATACCTGCAAAACAAATGTTAAGTTATAGTACAAGGATAGATATTTCTATTGAATATATTCCACCGGTTAAATCTCTGACATTTCCAGATGAATATGATCTTCTAATTATAGCACCACAGGTATTCTCACAAGCACTACAACCATTGGTGGAACATAAGAATAATGTTGGTATTAGAACTATCCTAAAGACAACAGAGGAGATATATCAAGAATATCAAGGTGTAGATAAACCAGAGCAGATTAAATATTGTATTAAAGATATGATTGAAACCTATGGTATCAAATATGTATTGCTAGTAGGTGGCTTAAAATCAGTTTTTAAAGCAGATGACCGTGATGACAAAAATCAGGGTAGTAAAGACTGGTATCTACCTGTTAGATACTCAAATGTTATAACAACCTATGACCCAGGGATGATCAGTGATCTCTATTATGCTGATATCTATGATAGCAATGGTAACTTCTCAAGTTGGGATTCCAATGGCGATGGTATTTTTGGAAGTTTTAAAACCTTTGCATCCCATAAAGATATAATCGATCTATTTCCAGATGTAGCAGTTGGTAGACTTGCTTGTAGAAGTATAGATGAAGTAGAAACAATGGTTGATAAGATAATTACATATGAATCTGAAACCTATGGTAGCGACTGGTTCAAAAGATTTGTACTAGTTGGTGGAGATACTTTTGATGATATAGATAAATATGTAGAAGGGGAGATTGAAACACAGAAATCTTATGATTATCTCGCTGACGATGGTTTTGAAGCGATAAAAATTTGGGCTTCAAATAGAGATTCCGGTGATCTTATACCAGTAGCTAAGGATATTGTTTCAACTATATCTAATGGTTGTGGTTTCGTTCATTTCGCAGGACATGGAAGCCCAGAGCTTTGGAATACCCATTGGGTCGGAGGACCATTTGAGAAGAATAAACGCGCACAGGGTATCTGGTGGTATCATATGACAGGTATGAGTAATGGTTATAAAGATCCAATTGTAGTAATCGGTGGATGTCATAATAGCGAGTTTAATGTAACATTAACCACTTTTCTAAACTATTGGATTAACAAAATATATCTTAAAACTGGTATAGAAGCGTTTAAACGTTTTGAAGGAAGCGTTTATACACCTCTCCCAGAGTGTTTCAGTTGGTTCTTTGTACGTCAAAAACAAGGTGGTGCAATCGCTACTATTGGCAATACAGGTACAGGATATGGTAAAACAGGTAACAGTGGCGATTTAGATGGAGATGGTATTGATGATCCTGATTGCATCGAAGGATACGGCGGTTATCTTGAAACATTATTCTTCAAATCTATTGGAATAAATCACGTTGAATACCTAGGGGATGCTTGGAAAGATGCGATTTCTATGTATCTAATGGTTTATCCTGGTATGAAAGATCAAACAGATTGCAAAACCGTTGAACAATGGGTACTACTTGGAGATCCAAGTTTAAAAATAGGTGGGTATGAATAAACCCTCTCTCCTCTTTTTATTTAAATATAACATTTAATTTATAGTTTTTGATATAGAGATATAGTTTTGGTGAAGAGATAGAATTAAATACAGGATAAAAATAGGATATCCTCCTCATCTATATACTATAGAATACCTAATTTATTCTACCTGGTGGCAAATCTTTTAAACATCTTTTTCATACCAGAGATGAGGAGGTTCCAATATGAAGACTACTTTCAGTATTATTAAAGCAGATGTTGGAGGATGCCCTGGTCATGCAAAGGTTCATCCTGAGTTGGAAAAGGTAGCTACAAAACAACTTACAGAGGCTAGGCGTTCAAAACTTATAATAGATTTCCATGTAACTCATTGTGGGGATGACTTAGAGCTTATAATGACTCATACTAACGGAGTGGATAGTAGAGAAATTCATCAGCTTGCATGGGATACATTCTGTGCGGCAACAGAGGTAGCTAGGGATCTAGGTTTATATGGTGCTGGTCAAGATCTATTAGTTGATGCGTTCTCTGGTAATGTCAGAGGTATGGGTCCTGGTGTAGCAGAAATGGAGTTTACAGAACGAAAGGCAGAACCAGTTATAGCTTTTATGATGGATAAAACAGAGCCAGGCGCTTTTAACTATCCTATTTTTAAGATATTTGCAGATCCTTTTAATACCGCGGGTTTAGTGATAGATCCTTCTTTACATGAAGGTTTTGTATTTGAAGTATGGGATATAATGGAACATAAACATGTTTTTATGAAGACACCTGAGGAGATGTATGATTTATTAGCCTTAATAGGTGCTAAATCAAGGTTTGTAATAAAAAGAGTATTCCCTAAAGAAGGTGGTAAACTACCAGATGATGAACCTGTAGCTGCTATATCAACAGAGAAGTTATATCAGATTGCAGGGGAGTATGTTGGTAAGGATGATCCAGTTGGAGTAGTAAGAGCTCAATCTGGTTTACCAGCTGTTGGAGAGGTATTAGAAGGATTCTCTAAAGCACATCTAGTATCTGGTTGGATGCGTGGTTCTCATAATGGTCCTCTTATGCCAGTATCTGTAGAACAGGCGCAGTGTACTCGATTCGATGGACCACCAAGGGTTATAGCTTTAGGATTCCAACTTAGAAATGGAAAACTCACTGCACCTCTTGATCTATTTAAAGATCCTGCCTTTGATAGAATTAGAGAAGAAGCTTTACATATAACAGATTATATGAGACAGCATGGCCCCTTTGAACCACATAGATTGCCAATGCAGGATATGGAATATACTACGCTACCGAAGGTTATGAAGAAACTCGGGGCAAGATTTAAGAAGATTAAATAAACTTCATCCCTTATATTTAAATACTGGTAGCGTATTCGAAGTCTACTCTATATAGTAGAGGAGTTGAGCAATGGCACGAATACATGCTAGACGAAGAGGTAAATCCGGTTCCACTAGGAGATATGATAGAGAAAAACATCCTGAGTGGAGTGCATTAAGACCCAGAGAGATAGAGGCTAAGATAATAGAACTTGCAAAAGCTGGTAGATCTAGTAGTGAGATAGGTATAATACTTAGAGATCAATATGCTGTTCCAGATGTTAAAGTAGCTACAGGAAAAAAAATAACGAAGATACTCAGTGAAAATAATCTTCTACCTGAGATACCGGAGGATCTCACAAATCTAATCAAGAGGGCTTTGAAGATCAGGAATCATCTTGAGATACATAAGAAAGACTTCTCGAATAAGAGAAACCTTCAGCTCACTGAGTCAAAGATACGTAGGTTAATAAAGTATTATAAATCCACGGGTCGCCTACCAGAGGATTGGAAGTATAGTCCACAGCAGGCAAGGTTAATGTTCGAGTAGATCTTTTAAGGTATAAACCTATGAATTCAAAATTGCAGAAACTATTTGAAGAAGCAGTTAGCTGGATACATAGATCTAATACTGATAAAATTCGAGTGGTATCCCATTATGATGCTGATGGTATATCAGCAGCTTCTATACTATTTATAGCTTTATACCGAGAGGGTTTTGATGTACATGTATCTCTTATGAGAAATCCTTTTACAGATGGACTAGAAAGAGTTAGAAGAGAGAGGAATGAATTTATTATATTCTCCGATATGGGAAGCGGACAGATACCTATTATCAAAGATTTTGATAGTAGAATAATTATTTTAGATCATCATCAACCTCTAGATCATACTCCTATAGATAATATACTGGAGATTAATGCTAATCTATGTGATATAAAAGGTGATTCAGAGGCCTGCGGCGCTAGTCTAAGTTATGTTTTTTCTAGTATTCTAAATAGTAAAAATAGAGATCTTATACCATTAGCGCTTACAGGTATAACAGGTGATAAACAATATATTGGTGGTATAAAAGGTTTCAATAAGGAGATAGTGGAAGAAGCAGTTGATTCTAAACAAGTTACAATGTATAAAGGTATAAAATCTATTGGAGAAACCATTGAGGATGCATTATACTATACCGTAGATCCATATTATCCAGGCATCTCTGGGAATAGAGATGGAATAAAACATTTGCTGATGAGATTACATATAGATCCAGATCAAAATCTTGAAACTCTATCGGAGATTCAAAAGAAAAAATTGTATTCTTATCTATTATTGATATTGATGAAAACAGGTTGCACACCTATAATATTGGATACAGTGATTAGAGAGAGATATAGCTCTCAACTAACACATGGGGAGATAGAGGGTTTCTCTGATATAATAGATGCTTGTGGAAAAGGAAACCAGAGAGACCTAGGATTCGCTGTTTGCATAGGAGATGAAGAAGCATATAGAGAGTCTTTATCTTTCCATAGAGATTATAATCAGCTTTTATTAGATGAACTACAGAAATTAGAATTACAAGGTGCAGAGGAAAGAAAATATTATCGCTATTTCTACAGTGAAGATAGTTCTCGTAGTGGAGTTATAGCTGGTATCGCTGTAAACTATCTATTTGATGATAAAAAACCTTTAATTTCGTTGGTTAGACATAAAGATGAATTACATATCTCTAGTAGGGGAAACCAGAGATTAACAGAAAAAGGATTAAACCTTGGACTTGCTATGCGCGAGATAGCTATGAAAGTAGATGGACATGGAGGTGGACATAAGATAGCTGCAGGAGCAACCATACCACTAGATAAGGAAGAGTTTTTCTTAGAAGAATTAGATGATATACTTAGAAAACAGATTGGATAATTTGAAGAGGCATGATAGATGGAGGTAGAATGCAAACTCATATTGGATTTCAAAGATAATATACAAGCAGAGAATATCTACAAGGCTGTTACCATTGATAACAATGGTTTCATTGAATCACATGTAGAAGATAATAAGATTATAGCAAATATTAAAAGTAAATCTATAACCTCTATAATTCATACTTTAGATGATTACCTAGCATGTGTATCTGTAGCAGAAAAAATATCAGGTAAAATTAATGAGTAGATATAGGTTGTATAAACATCATGCATGGGCTGGGACTACACTACTATCTATACTACTAGCCCTCAGGATCCTTCTACCTATACCTTATCTAATAGTTTTACCTTTAGGATTGATCCTCATCATCTACATTTTGATCTCATTATCATTTACATATAAATATAAAAATGAGTTTGATAGGATAAAAGGAGGTGCTAGTGGAGAGGATTTTAAATTAGAGAAGGAAAGATTAAAACTTGAGAAGAAGAGGATTAAAGCAGAGTTAAAGAAAGAAAAAAAGAAGGAATTTTAGATTATAATCTTCCTCTAGAATATCTGTAGTATCCGATTTAATATTGAGAATTGTTCTATGAAATCTTTTTCTGCTTTATTTCATTTGTTTTTAGTGTGTAGTCCCAAAAATATTTCCCATCTTATCAACTCCTCCTGGTTCTACATCTAAAAATATGAAGCTTACTAGGAGGAGGATAAGGTGGCTTATAAAACGAAAGAAGGGAGGGTATGAGTAGCAAGGAGTATAGCTGGGGCATTAAAGATCTCTAAACGTAGGGTGAATCAGGTTTGGAGGATGTATATGCAG
>Ga0180300_10000823_pt1 | contig 14072 bp, 11 predicted proteins | sample GuaBasSediGuay15_FD_121798 | JGI IMG/M metagenome (GOLD analysis project Ga0180300, IMG submission 121798) | Subseafloor sediment microbial communities from Guaymas Basin, Gulf of California, Mexico - Guay15, Core 4569-2, 21-24 cm | ecosystem: Environmental > Aquatic > Marine > Hydrothermal... | reverse complement strand
TCGGTATTACGGACGAGAGGAAGGTTCCGAATTAGAGAAGAGTTAATCGTAACCGGTAAAATTAGTCTTCTAAAGATGAGGGGTTTTGACCCCTCGTTTGTTTATCTATGAAGGTAAGGAAAGCTCAGGTTGAGATTATTCTTGTGGGGATGGTTCTCAGTCTCTTACTAATAGGAGTAGTTTTTCTCAAACTTCCTTTTTTTATTCTTTTTCTTTCCATTTTAGTTTTGAGTTTAATTATAATTACTATTATCAACACTGATCTAGCACTGATTATTTTAATATTTTCTATGCTTCTCTCTCCAGAAATTAAGTTGATAGAAATTCCTGCAAGAGCTGTGGTGGTAAGAATAGATGATATTTTACTTATTGCAGTGTTTTTTAGTTGGCTAGCTAAAACAGCTATCAATAAAGGGCTAGGATTATTTAGAAAGTCACCACTTAATCCTTTAATAGGACTGTATATTGGAGTTTGTATCATTTCTACAGGAATAGGAATATGGAGGGCAGAGGTTTCTCCTTTAAAAAGTTTTTTCTACCTTCTTAAATATATAGAGTACTTTATGCTCTATTTTATGGTATTTAACAATATCCATAGTAAAAAACAGATAAAGATATTTATCTTCTGTTTCTTTATTACCTGTATGATTACTAATTCCTATGCATTATTAACAGTAAGTAAAATGGAAAGAGCAACGGCACCTTTTGAGGGAGTTAAAGGAGAGCCTAATACATTAGGGGGATACTTAATTGTTCTATTTGCTCTATCAATGAGTCTATTTCTCTATAGTTCTTCTAAAAGTTGGAAAATTTTTAGCGGTCTCCTCCTCCCTTTTATATTTGTGACGATGTTACTTACCTATTCACGAAGTACTTATTTAGCTTTTGTTTTTATGTATCTAACCTTAATCTTATTTGCTAGAAAAGGGAAGATTCTTATTGTAGGATCTTTAATTTTACTTATAATCATTCTCCCTCTTATTTTGCCAAAGATAATAACAGGAGTGACTAGAAGAATTGAATATACTTTCAGTAGAGGAATAGAGTACAAAGCATTTGGGAAACGCATCGCTATCGAAGCGTCTGCAGCTTCTCGTATAGAGAGTTGGAAGAAAATTTTTAACAAGTTAAAAGTCCGCCCATTTTTAGGGTATGGAGTTACTGGAGTTGGACTTGTTGATACTCAATATCCCCGTATATTAGGAGAAACAGGAATTGTTGGCTTCTTGATATTTATTTGGTTATTAATGAGAATCTTTAGACAGGGTATATATGCATTTAACTATGTAAAAGATTCCTGGGAGAAAGGCTTGGTGTTAGGTTTTTTAGCAGGATTTGTAGGGCTAATAATCCACTCCTTAGGGGCTAATACTTTTATCATTGTACGGATTATGGAACCTTTCTGGTTTCTAAATGCGGTCGTCACGTCTCTTCCTGATCTTAATAAAGTAAGTTAGCTTTATAGAAGGAAATTCGTAAAAATTATTTGGAAAGGATAGAAAGATGCGGTTAACCAGAGAAAGAAGTTTATCACAAAAAATAACTAAAAATACAATTTTTAATATCATCGGTCGTATTTGGGGAGTCTTAGCTATTTTGTTTTTGATTCCCTATATAATAAGATATGTTGGCACGAAAGGATATGGAATATGGGCAATTGCTGGAGCACTTGTTAGTTACTTTGGATTGTTAGACTTTGGATTAAGCGAAGCTTTTGTAAAATACATCTCTGAATTTTATGCTAAGAAAGATTATATGAAGATAAATAAGATTATTACTTCGGGATTTATTTTTTATTTTATTACCGGTGTAACGGTAATGAGTTTATTCCCCTTTTTTATTCCCTTCTTAATTAAGTGTTTTCATATCCCTACAGATTTATATCAAGAGGCATGGTTAGTTTTTTTAATTAGTTTTTTTACCTTTGTTATCTCTTATATATTGAGTTGTTTTAGAGTAATTCAGATAGGTCTCCAACGGATGGATATTACTAATAAAATACTTATTATAACTTTTATACTATTGATATCATTAACTGTTTATTTCCTTAAAAGTGGTTTCGGTTTGGTTGGAGTTGCAATAAGTAGTGCTATAGCCCTAGTTATAGGAAATACGATAAATGTTGTTGTTGCTTTTAAGCTACTTCCTCAACTTCGGCTTACTCCATTATTATTTGATAAGTCAACATTCAAAGAAATATTTATGTTTGGTTATAAATTACAAATAGCAAGGATCGCTACTTTAATTCATTTTCATTTAGATAAGATTCTATTGGCTTACTTTCTAAATTTAAATTTCGTTACCTATTATACAGTAGCGGCACAGTTGGCATTCAAAATAAGAGAGGTACCCTCTCTATTGGTTTCAGCGATATTTCCTGCTACTGCTGAATTGAAAGCAAAAGAAGATAGAGGAAGAATAATGGAATTATATTTGCGCTCCATAAAGTATGTACTCTTAGCAGGCCTCAGCATAGGGGGACTAGGGATATTGTTAGCTAGAAATTTTATTTTTCTATGGTTAGGCGAAGGGTATCAGAAATCACCTTTAACTTTGCAGATTCTTACGATAGGATATTTCTTTAGTGTAACGGCTTCACCTGCCTTTTTTATTCTCTCTGGGATAGGTAAACCAAGGTATGGAATGAGGGCATCTATTCTTTCTGCCTTATCGAACTTACTTTTTAGTATTGGATTATTTTTTTTGATAGGATATTATGGGATTCCTTTAGGAACAGCAATTTCAATGTGTATAGGATCCATTTATCTTGTAGGTATGTTAAATAAACTTTTAAGGATTTCTTTCAAAGAATTATATTTAAGATTATATGTTAAACCTTTTCTTGCTTTTATTGGAGCATTTTCAGGAGGATATATACTCATGAAATTTATAATATTATTAACACCTACCTGGTTTAAACTTATAACAATAGCTCTAATTTATATGGTAATATTTCTAATTATTATTTTTAAAATTAATTACTTAGATGCCTTTGATAAGAATTTAATATTCAGATACAGTCCTATTGGTTCGTTGAGATTTATCATAAGAAGGTGAGTTTTATTAAAAAAAGAAGCAGTCTATTAAAGAGCCCATTTTTTATATTTAAAAAGTTACAGAGGAAAGTATTTTCTCAACTTTCTTATTATCTACATGGAGATGTGCTTGACGTTGGTTGTGGAAGCATGCCGTTTAAAGACACGGTTAATTATAGAAGTTATAGATGTTTGGATATATCCTTTTCTTCTAATTTAGATGTGGTAGGAGATGTTCTCTATCTTCCTTTCAAAGATAATTCATTTGATTCAGTGATTATTACTGAAGTATTGGAACATATCTTTTCCCCTGCTACTGTTATCTTAGAAGTGAAGAGAGTGTTGCGCCCTAAAGGCTATCTATATATTTCTGTACCTATGACATGGGGACTTCACTATGAACCAAATGATTTCTGGAGATTTACAAAGTACTCCTTGTTTAAACTGGTGAGCGAGGGGGGTATGAATGTAATATCAATTATCCGTATAGGGGGAGTCTTTTCTCAAATTGGCGCTCGATTAGTGGATGTGATTTTTGAGTTTATCAAAAAGAAATTGTTTTTTTTCTCTCCAAGATGGAAAGAGCGTATTGCCTCTGGGATTATTTCTCCGTTCTCTCTAATGTTTTATTTTCTAGGGCTACTTCTTGATAAGATAGACCATCGAGATGCTCTAGGATGGGCTATTTTAGCACAAAAGAGGACAGATTCTCTATAGAGAAAATCGAGGAAAAATGTTAAAAGGGAAGATAAAGGTAGTTCATTTAGTGGATGTGTTGAAAGTAGGGGGTTTAGAGAAAACCTTAGCTATTATTGTAAGGAATCTAGATCCAAAAAGATATCAAGTGAATGTATGGTGTTTGATTGAGAAGGGGGAGATTGGTAATGAATTGGTAGATAAGGGGATAGAGGTGGAGGTATTGCACTGTTCTTCCCAGGCAAAGCTGAAAGGTATTAGGAAACTTATAAGGAAATTGAAGAGAGATAATGTAGATATTATCCACTGTTGGGGTGTTTCGGGGGGAGTTTGGGGTAGAGTTTCTTCTGTTTTTGCGGGTACTCCTATAAGAATTTTACATGTTGAGAATATTTACTATGATTTTAATATGAAACAACGAACTACCGAATATATCCTTAGTTTTTTCACTGATAGAATAATTGCTTGTGCAGAAGTAGTAAAGAAGTGTCTTGTTGAGTTTATAGGAATTAACGAGAGAAGAGTTGAAGTTATCTATAACAGCGCTGAAGATGTAGATGATACTCAGAAAAAGAAAGACGATAGTTTGTTAAGTGAGTTTAGATTGACAAAAGAGGATACTATAGTAAGCACAGTAGCACGTCTTGTACCCGTTAAAGGACATAAATATCTACTAGAGGTAGCTAGTAAAATTGTTAAAAAGTATCCTCGAGTTAAATTTTTAATAATTGGGGAAGGTCCTTTAAAAGAAGAGTTAATAGAAATGACGGAGAGATTAAATATCGAAAACAATGTAATATTTACTGGTCTGAGAAAAGACGTTGCTCGGTTGCTTGGTATTACAGATATTCTCGTTCAACCCTCTATAGAGAAAGAGGGACTTCCTCTAGCTATTATAGAAGCTCAGCGTCAATTTATTCCAATAATCGCTACTGATATTGGAGGAAATAGAGAAGCAGTGATCAATAAAGTTACAGGTCTCCTAGTTCCTCCTAAGGACACCACAGCTTTGCTGGACAGTTTGATTTTTCTTCTAGAAAATCCTCAGATAGCAAGGCAACTCGGGGAGAAGGGGAGGGAAATTTACAATAAAAGATTCTCTAGTACTATAATGATTAATAAAATAGAGGCCTTATATCAGAGTTTAGTAAGAGAAAAATGTGCGAAAAAATTAGAGTACTTTTTATAAGTAGTTTTAGCTCTTTAAAAGGAGGGGGACAGAGAAGTTTATATCTCCTTATAAAGTATCTAGATAAAAATAGATTTGTCCCTTTCTTGATTGTTCCTCAGCCAGGAGAATTATCAGAGGAGGTTTCTAAATTAGGAGTTAAAGTATTTTTTGTTAACTTTTGGCGTATTAGGACTCTAAATGTATTTTTCATTGTTCTAAGTTTTGTTAAACTTATCAAGATTATAAGACAAGAAAAGATCGATCTAATTCATACCGATAGTCCCCGTCAGACGTTATATGGAGGAATAGTAGGAAAATTATTTTCTATTCCTGTTATCATTCATCTAAGAGTTGCAGATAATCTTTTATGGTTAGATAAGATTCTTTATGTACTCACAGATTCTATGATTGCTGTATCAGAGGCAGTGAAGAGAAGGTTTAAGTCAATAGATAGAAGGAATAAAATATATGTTGTATATAATGGGGTGGAGTTGGATGTGTTTGTACCTTTAGAGAGAGAAAGAGATGATATTTTAAAAATTGGATATTTTGGTCGGATAGAGGAAAGGAAAGGTGTAGAGATCATTATCGATGCAGTAAAAGAAGTGAACAATGAGAGGATAGAACTAGTGATTCAAGGAGACGGGGATCGTAAGTATATGCAGAGACTTAGAGATAAGGCATCAGGTATAAACGTTGTATTTAAAAGTTATAAGAAAGATATAGTAGATGATATTCAAGGAGTAGATGTAGTGGTTTTACCTTCTCTCTATGGAGAAGGGATGCCACGTATAATTATTGAAACAATGGCCTTAGGGAAAGTAGTTATTGCTTCAGATATTCCTTCTAACAGAGAAGCATTGGGCAAGGACTTAGAGGAATTCTTGTTTAAACCCAAGGACAAGATTGGTTTAATATCTCTGTTGAGAAAAATATTATATAATAGAGAAATTCTTGAAGAAAAGAAGCACTTACTAAGAAGAAGGGCAGAGGAGTTATTTGATATAAGAATAAATACTAAGAAGATAGAGGATATCTATACAAAAATTATTAAAAATAGAGATACAAAGAAGAGATACATGTTACCTCAAGAGTGGGATCCGCAAAAAGAAACCTATTCCCAAGAAGAAATGAATGAAAGGATAAGAAAAACTATTTTTTCTCGACATTTTTATCACGTTATTAAGTTGATTCAGCGCTTACATATTCCTTATGAGAAGTTGAAAATTGCAGAGGTCGGCTGTGGTACAGGTACTTTTTCTCTAATTCTAGGATTATTGGGAGCAGAGGTCACTTTAATTGACTTTAATGAGAGAATATTAGAAATCGCAGCTCAGATATTTCATTCTTATCACTGTAAAGTCAGATGTATAAAAGCCGATTGTTTGGACTCTCCTCCTCCAGAATTGAACAATTACTTTGATATCGCTGTTTCAGGTGGGTTGGTTGAACATTTTTCTGGTAATTATCGAATGAAATGTATCGATTTTCATAGGCAGATTGTTCGTTCAGGAGGATTTTGTTCTATAAGTGTACCTAATAAGTGGAGTGTATTTTATTGGATAATAAGACTTTTTCGTGAGTTAACAAGAACATGGAGAATTTCTTTAGAAGTTCCATTCTCAGGAAATGAACTAAGAAGAATTGCTGATAGTCTCGGTTTTAAGGAGTATTGGATTCGAGGAAATTTCTCTCTGCTCGAAGATTTTAGGATATATGTGAGAGGATTGGTTTCTGCTGTTGTTGATATCTTTCCTCTATCTCTGCAAGAGAAACTGAGAAGATGGAAAAAAGAAAAACTTCTTAACTCATCAATAGAGAGCAATAAAGATATTGTAAATTTCTGCCATAAATCAGTAAGGAAAATAGAAACTTCCGTGGTCCAAGATAATTTCTTAATAGATAATTTTAGTGCAGTGATAATATTATTTGCATTTAAATAAAAATGGATAGACTTTCTGTAGTAATTATTACAAAAAACGGAGAGAAAAGGATAGAGCAATGTCTAGAAAGTATTAAGTGGGTAGATGAGATTATAATAGTTGACGATTACTCCCAGGATAATACTGTAGGGATATGTAGAAAATATACCGAGAAAGTATATTTTCGCAAGTTAGATAGTTTTAGTGTTCAGAAACAGTTTGGTGTTAATTTAGCTACCGGCGAATGGGTTTTAATTTTAGATTCCGATGAGATATTGTCTCCAGGATTGGAAGAGGAAATCAAAGATATTTTAAAAAAAGGGTCATCCTATGATGGATTTTTTATATGGAGGAAGACATTCTATTTAGGAAAGTGGATAAAACATAGTGGGTGGTATGTGCCTATAGTAAGATTATTTAGAAGAACTAAGGGAAAATTAGATTCTAGGTTCGTTCATGAAAAAATTTTGGTTGATGGAAAAATAGGATATCTAACAGAACCAATTCTCCATTATTCATATCAAAGTATAGACCAACATATTAAGAAACTTAGTATATTTACTACCTACGATGCAAAAGAAGTTTTAAGGAGAAAGATAAACATAACATTTGGGAATGCATTTTGGTATTTACTGATTAAGCCTTTTCTAGTATTTGTTAAGAAGTTTATTATTTTGAGAGGATTCATGGATGGCATTGAAGGATTTATAATAAGTGTTTTTACGGGATTAAGTGTATTTTTGACCTATACAAAAGTGTGGGAATATCAGGAAAAAAAGAGGAGTGTAAAGGATGGAATATCGAGATAGAACGATATCACAAAGTGTGGAACCTAAAGCTTATGCTGCACCCTTCGTACATGAGAAGGTTTTATCCCTTTTAGAAAAAGAACCTAAAGGAAGAGTTTTGGATGCACCTGCAGGAGAAGGATTTGTTTCTGTTAGATTAGACCGATTAGGATTTGAAGTATATGCTCTTGATATCGAAGAGAAACAGTTTAAACCAAAGAATATAAAATTTGAAAAGGCTGATCTTAATGATACTTTACCTTACTCTGATAGCTTTTTTGATTATGTGGTATGTATTGAAGGTATCGAACATATAGAGAATCCCAATCATCTTATACGCGAGTTTAAGAGGATTTTGAAGAAGGGAGGGAAATTGATAATTACAACTCCGAATGTATTGAGTGTATATGGGAGATTACGCTATCTCTTAAGTGGATATTCGGATTGGTTTCATAGTAGAATAAATCTCTATGAAGGAGATGTGGACTTCGTTAGTGGACATATTAATATGGTAGGATTTCCTGAGTTATATTTCATTCTCAATAAAAACGAGTTTGAAATTGAGGTTGTTCTATCAAACAGGAGTGTGTTAATTTATCCTTGGGGTAAATTTTTTTTAAAACCTTTTGTAGCCTTAGTATTCCTTTTAGTAGCTGGAATTATAAAACTGTTTTATAAAGTTAGGAAAGATGCAATAACTCTATCTGAATATCTTCTGAAAAAAGATTTACTTTGGGGAGAGATATTAATTCTCAAGGCTAAAAAGAGGTAACTTTATGCCCCTTTTATCCGTCATCGTTATCACACGAAATGAGGAGAAGAATATAAAAGAGTTTCTTGATATGCTTTCTTGGGTAGAAGAAATAGTTCTTGTGGATGATGAAAGTACAGATAGAACAGTGCAGATCGCATCCACATACCCCAATGTAAAAATATTTAAAAGAAGGATGAAAAATGGTTTTGGGCCTCAGAAGCAATATGCACTAGAGCAAGCAACCGGTGAATGGGTACTTGTTTTAGACTGCGATGAGAGAATAACAGAAAAGTGTAAAGAGGAGATTTTAAAAAAAATTAGTTTCCATCAGTACGATGGATTCTATTTTTTAAGAAAGAATATGATATTTGGTAAATTTATTTCTGATTATAAACCAAGGGCATTACGACTTTTTAGAAGAAGAAAAGGAAAATTTACAGATGCCGGAGTTCATGAAAATGTGATTGTAAAAGGTAAAATAGGAGTAATAAATGAACCTATTATTCATTATTCCAGGAGTACAGAAAATATTGAGAATTATATTGACACTCTAAACTTATATACATTATTTTCTGCTCAAGAAATGTTTGCCAAAGGGAGGAAGGTTTCAAGCTTTGGATTTTTTCTATATTTTATCCTGTACCCCATATATATATTTTTGCGAGTCTTTTTATTTAAAAAGTTTTATGCCAAGGGGATTGTTGGTATTGTATTAGCTACTTTAAGGATGTTTGAAGGGGTGATAGGTTATTTTAAGCTTTGGGAATTATCTCGTAAAGATATTTAAACTTTCTGTAAAGATTAAACGCCTTTTTTTAGGAAGTTTTCTAAGATTTTTTTTATCTCCTTTTTATCTTTTATTTCTATTTCGTAAACGAAGAGAGATAGTTAATGTTCGGACAATTGTAGTGGTTAAGTTAGAACGAATAGGAGATTTAGTTTTATCTATCCCTGCTATTCATAGTATAAAAAAGAAATTCCCTGAGAGTAAGTTAACTATTATAGTTAATTCTTATACCCAAGAAGTTATCAAAAACGATCCTAATATAGACTCTGTGATAGTGTATAATAGGAATATAAGTGTGAGAGATAAAATAAAGTTTATCAAAGCACTTCGCAATGAAAGATTTGATTTAGCCATTGATTTAACCACCCGGGATTTTTTCTTCTTACCAGCTCTAATTATCTATTTAACTAACGCTAAGATAAAGATAGGCTTAGATAATTTAGGGAGAGGGTTTTTATTTGATGTAAGAGTAAATCCCCCTCCTAATCCTATGCATTTATCTCAAGAGGTATTAAATATTGTCTCCTCTCTAGGTATAGAGGCAGAGGAGATAAGACCTAAGCTTTTTGTTTCTAATAATGATAGAGAGTATATTAAAAGGTTTTTAAAGGAATTAGATGTTAGGGAAGATCGACTTTTAGTAGTAATTCATCCAGGGGGACATTTTAAAACGCAACGTTGGAAAGAAGATGGATATGCTGGAGTATCCGATTATTTAATCAAGAGATATGGAGCATGCGTATTTTTTATAGGAGATGAGCGAGATAAGGAAGTTATGCGAAGGATACTGAGCTTGACGGAGGAAAAACCTTTCGATTTAGTAGGTAAACTTTCTTTAGGTAAGGTTATGGCCTTGATTTCTGTTTCTCATTTATTTATAGGTAATAATTCCGGTCCTCTACATATTGCTACAGCTCTAAGTATTCCTACTATTTCTTTTTTAGGACCTACTCCAGAGGAAAGATGGCATCCTTTAGGTGATAGGAATATTGTTTTTAAAAAGGATCTTCCTTGCATTCCCTGCGAGTTAGGCTATTGTTTAAGAAATGATTTCGGTTGCATGCAGGAAATTGGAGTTCAAGAGGTAATCGAGGCAATAGACAGCATATTTTCCAAAGAATAAGATGTGTGGAATTTGTGGAATGGTAGGTTTTTCCGATGAGCATCTTCTTAAACGAATGTGTGAAAGGATGGTTCATCGTGGTCCTGATGAGGAAGGATATTTTTTGGATAGCGAAGTTGGCTTAGGTGTAAGACGGTTGAGCATAATAGACCTACAAGGAGGACATCAACCTATTCATAACGAAGATAGTACACTTTGGGTAGTTTTGAATGGAGAAATTTATAACTATAGAGAGCTAAGAGCCGAGTTAGAAGAAAAAGGGCATAGATTCTATACCAAATCTGACACCGAAGTCTTAGTTCATCTTTATGAGGATTGGAAAGAGGACTGTGTATCTAAGTTAAGAGGTATGTATGCATTTGCTATTTGGGATAAAAAAGATAGAAAGTTATTTTTAGCGAGAGATCGAACCGGCATAAAACCTCTTTACTATATTTATCAGAATAATAAGTTTATCTTTGCTTCAGAGATAAAAGCACTTTTGGAGTATCCAGAGTTATCCAAAGATATAGACTTAACCTCTTTAGATTACTATCTTACTTTTCTCTATATTCCTGCCCCTTTCACTATCTTTAAAGAGGTAAGAAAACTCTTGCCTTCTTCTACTTTGACGGTTAAAGATGGAAATATTATTGTCAAAAGTTATTGGGAACTAACCCCTGGTAAAGAAAAGAGTTATAATTTAACTCTTTATAAGAATACAATCATTAGGACCTTAGAGGATACAATTAAGTATCATCTGGTGAGTGACGTTCCTATAGGGGTTTTTTTAAGTGGAGGGATAGATTCTAGTACAATTGTGGCCTTCATGCGGAAATTAGGAGTTAATGATATTAGGACTTTTTCTATAGGTTTTGGAGAAAAATATGCTTCTTATAATGAGTTAAAATTTTCTCAGCTAGTTGCTAAAAGATTTAATACCATTCATAAGGAGTTTGTGATTAATCCTGATATAGTGAATATTCTTCCTAAGGTAATAAAAAGTTTAGATGAACCTTTTGCTGATTCTTCTTCTTTACTTACTTACTTTATCTCTGAAGAAGCTGCCCAATACGTGAAGGTGGCTCTCTCTGGTATCGGAGGAGATGAGGTATTTGGAGGGTACCCTCGTTATATTGGGGCAGTAATTTCTTCTAGGTATGCAAGACTTCCTCTTTTAGTTCGTAAACTATTTAAAAGTATTTCTTCTTATATAAAATTTTCCCCGAAAGGAAGAGATTATCCAGGGAGGGTAAAGAGATTTCTAAAAGCAGGTTTACTCCCTTCTTACCAGAGGTATCTGTCTTGGATAACTTATCTCGATAGGGAGATCAAAGAAAAACTTTACTCGTCAAATTTAAAAGAAGAGATTGGAGAGGAAGACTACCTTCATCTAAAGTATCTTAAAGAGGCAGGTAATAGAAGTTATTTAGATAGTGTAGTTTACACAGATATAAATACCTATTTGGTTGATGATCTTTTAGTTATGGGCGACAGAATGTCTATGGCTAACTCTCTTGAATTAAGAGTTCCTTTCTGTGATTATAAGTTGATGGAGGAGGCTTTTACTATACCATACCATCTAAAACTTAAGGGATTAAAAATAAAAGGTCTATTTAAGGAAATACTCAAAGATGTTTTACCTAGGGAAGTTTTAAGGAAGCCTAAACAAGGATTTATGGTTCCTTTGGCTTATTGGTTAAGAGAAGATCTTAAAGATTTCACTCTGGATATTCTATCTTCAGAGAGTATTAAAAGGAGGGGATATTTTAACCCCAGTTATGTGAAAGAGATTTTGAGTGATCATTTTTCTGGGAGAAATATCTTTACTCATCAGATATGGGCACTTTTAGTGCTGGAGTTATGGTTTAGAGAGTTCATAGATGGTTAATAAGTATAAAAGAATTTTATTGATAGAGTTAGCAGGGATAGGGGATGCGGTCCTATCTATACCGGCGATTAGAAATTTGAGAAGAAATTACCCTCACAGTACTCTCTATTATTTAACTTTTAGTGGACCTGCCCAAGTTATTAATAGGTGTCCTTATCTTGATGGTATATATGTTCTTTCTAAGAAGAAAAGACATATTTTTACCAATCTATCTATTGCAAAGAAACTGAGAGATTGGTATCCTCAAGTGGCTGTCAATCTTTATCAACACTATGCTCTCAAAGGAACACTAAATTGTTTTTTCCTTCTAAAGTATATAAATCCCTCTATAACTGTGGGACGAAATACTGATGGGAGAGGATTTTTCTATGATATTAAGATAGAGGATACACTGGATACCCAGAGGCACGATGTAGAGTATAAGTTGGATCTTTTGAGGGCATTAGGCTGTAAAATAGAGGATAAACATCTGGAGTTATGGCCTGGCCAAGATGATATTGATAGAGTTAGTGAGTTTTTGAATAATCACTCAATTTCTGAGTCAGATTTTCTCATTGGTATAAATCCCGGTGCCCATCGGCTTACGCGTCGTTGGAGTTGGAAAAATTTTGCTCAGGTGGCTGATATTTTGATAGATAGATTTAAGGCAAAAATCATTATTACTGGGAGTAAGGAGGAAAGTTTATTAGGGAAGTTGATAGTAAAGAAAGTAAAGAGGAGTGTTATAAATACAGTGGGAGTTTTTACGCTGACTCAATTATTAGCTCTTATAAAAAGATGCAATTTATTTATTACTAACGATACTGGGCCTATGCATATAGCTAATGCCTTAAGAATTCCTATGGTAGCAATTATGGGTCCAGGGGGATTAAAGACTGCCCCTTATCAAAGGGAGAATTGTATTATTGTGAGGAAAGAAGTTTCTTGTTCTCCTTGTTATAAGTTTAAATGTAAGGATCTAAGATGTCTTAAAGGTGTTACTGTAGAAGAGGTAATAGAAGCAGTAGAAAAAGTTATAAGAGGTGCGAAAGATTAAAATTCTACATCTTCATACTCTACCTGTGATAAGTGGTTCGGGAATTAATGTATTTCTAACTATGGTAGGGTTAGATAAGGAAAAGTATGAGGTGGCGTTCGGGTGTGCTCCTGGAGGAGACTTAGTCAACCAAGTGGTGAAGTATGGAATAAGGTTTAGACCGATTAAACACTTTGTTCAGGAGATTAATCTCTATCATGATCTGATGGCTTTGGGCGAATTGATGCTGTTAATGAAGTCTGAAAGGTATGATATTGTTCATACCCATAATTCTAAGGCAGGTTTTTTAGGACGATTAGCAGCAAGACTCGTTGGTGTTCCTATAGTTGTTCATACTATTCATGGCTTTGCTTTCCATGAGTTTGAGAAGCCTCCTCGTAGAATTCTGTTTATTCTGTTGGAAAAATTTGCGGCAAATCTTGCGGATAAATTGATAACTATATCAGAACCTCTCAAGGAGTGGGGATTGAGATTAAAAATAGGTAAGAAGGAGCAATACACTACTATTTACAGTGGTATTGAAATTGAGAAATTTAAGATAGAGATTGACGTTGAAAAAAAGAAGCGAGAGTTTGGGATAAACTTTGACGATTTGGTGGTAGGGGTAGTAGCTAAATTATGGGAAGGGAAGGGGCATAGGGATATCTTGATAGCAGCTAAAGAGGTAGTTAAAGAGATTCCTAATGTTAAGTTTATGTTTGTTGGCGAAGGATACTTAAGAAGAGAATTAGAGAAACTTACGCAGGAATTAGAGTTGGATAACCATGTAATTTTTACTGGTTTCAGAAGAGATATTCCTGAAATAACTGCTATCTTTGACATTGCAGTTTTAGCCTCTTACTATGAAGGTATGGGAAGAGTTCTTTTAGAAGCAATGGTGTTAGCTAAAC
>Ga0180300_10000822_pt1 | contig 14086 bp, 10 predicted proteins | sample GuaBasSediGuay15_FD_121798 | JGI IMG/M metagenome (GOLD analysis project Ga0180300, IMG submission 121798) | Subseafloor sediment microbial communities from Guaymas Basin, Gulf of California, Mexico - Guay15, Core 4569-2, 21-24 cm | ecosystem: Environmental > Aquatic > Marine > Hydrothermal... | reverse complement strand
TGCCATTTCACTTCTATTGGAACGAGGGTCTCACCACGTTTTAATACAAAATCCACTTCTGCTCCGTCTTTGCTCCTCCAAAAATGAATCGTGAAATCCAACTCTCTTGAAAGTTCAAGAAGTTGAATATATACGAAGTTTCGAAAAGGAAAGCTCATATCGCTCAACCTGCCAAATTCTCCTGCAGCATAATTTCTCATTCCAATATCCCTGAAGTAGCAGATGGGCATTTTGGTAAGTTCCTTTACTTTATTTGTGTGGAAAGGTGTTACTGTATCGAGTATATACGTTTTTTCAAGATACCACAAGTATTCTCTAATGGTCTTTTCAGAAACACCGACATCTTTCGATAGCTTTGAAAGATTCAAAAGCCTTCCTTCAAGAATTGCCAGCATCTTGACAAGGAACGAAAATTGATGAACTTTCGCTACTCTTAAGAGGTATGTAATATCCTTCTCCACATAGCTCCTGTATATCTCACGAATATTCTCCAGCTTCTCTAGTTGGCTCTTTTCCGTCGCCACCCTGGGATATCCCCCAAATTGCAGATATTCCTCGATAAACAATAGGGTGGCGGCTGGTTCCACCTTGAAAAATTCATGTAGTTTTCCTTCGTATTTGTAATCAGTTTTGAAATCGACAAATTCTTCAAAACTCACGGTATCCAGTTCGAACACTCTTTTTCTTCCAGCCAGTGACTCCTGAATATTTTCTCTCAGTTCGAAACTTCCGGATCCTGAAACTATGAACTTATGGGGAAGTTCCAGATCGTAAACACCTTTCAAGAATACTCCTGCGTTTTCCTTTCTTTGAATTTCGTCTATGAAAACGTATCCTTTCCTGTTCCCGAACTCAAGATCCAGTTTCCTCAGAAGAGTTCTCTGGCTTTTAAGATATCCCACATCATCCTCAACATCGAGGTTTATGTACAGCGTCATCTCCCCTTTTTCTTTGAGTTCTCGTTCAAGTATCTTCATCAGGGTTGTTTTCCCTGTTTGTCTTGCTCCTATTATCACCGTTATTTCATTTTTCGAAAGGTGTATCCTCAGATTATCGAGTAACTTCCTTTTTATGAAAGTCATCTTCCTCATCTCCCTGAATTGTATTTTACCATAAACTCGAGAATTTTTGTAATAAAGTTCCTGGTTAACCCGAATTTCTTGGAAGTCCATTTATTATCTTCTCGCGTTCGTGGAAGTCGCACTTCCTGTTAACCATTCTTCATTTATGTCTGTCAGTATCGTCCCTGCAAGTCTTATCAAAGTCCTAAAGCTCCATATCTCGTTTTGAGTGTTCTCTTTCTGTATCCGTTTCCGTATGCCTTCCTTGAAGTGGCTCTTTCGTAATGCGTCGCACCGGCTTGAAGTTGCGCTTCATATTCCATGATGGCGTTTAAAAACTGTGTCAAAATCAGCCTTCACTCCCTCTTCATTATCCTGGAGTGTGAGTTTTCCAAAATGTGCATGCCAAATTCAAGGCGAGCTGTTAAACAATAGTAGGTCTCGGTAAGTCTCTGGCCCTCTTCATTTTTACGGCAATTGTTATACACTACCTGAGGTAAATTGCGTTGTTTTTTGGGGTGTGGTGATCTACATGTTATACACACGATTATCTTGACAAACAGCATTGCAGTGCTATAATATTTTTAACATCCGTGAAGTTGTGCGATGATCTTGCTAATGCTCGCATATCGATGCTAAAGAGGTGGCATAAGAATCGGGTTTTATGTACATTAGAGGGGTGTTTAGTGATATTTATAGGATCTGGCTGCTTTCTGCTGCAAGTCACGCGCTCCTCCTTCCCCCTTCAAGATCGTTGAAGACTCCAGGGTGGAGAATCAGCGCTTTCCTTTTCTTAGTGGTTCATCCACCAGGATGATTTTTTAAAGGAGGTAGATTTGATGAAGAGTTTGTTGGGCAAGCTTTTAGCAGGTTTACTTCCGGTGATGGTATTGACGGTGGTTCTGGTTGTGGTCATCTTCTGGAAAGTGGGCGACTTAGATTCCAGCGTGGCCAACGCTTTCCAACTGAACAAGCTCTTCGCCAAAATCCAGTCGCTGAACCTGCAAACCTATCGGGCTCTCTCTGAGGGCGATCATGACGCCTTTCAAAATCTTAGAGGAGAGTACGAGGTTTCACTTGAAGCTTTCAAGGGGTATATTAAAAACCTATCCCAGAGCGAGCAACAACTCTTGCAGGAGTACATCGGTGCACTGGAAAATGCTCTCTCCACGCTTTCAGGGAACGGAGGTATGAATGTTGGGATTTTCGTGGATTTGAACGCCAGAGCACAGAAAGTACTGGATGAGATCAATTCAGCCCAGTTGGGACACTTCAAGAGTGCAAAATCGATGATCTCGATATTGGCGGTAGCTTCGATCGCGGTGCTCGTCGCGGTACTCATCTGGTTACCGCGCAGTATAACGATACCCGTAAAGAAGGTGGGAACCGTGATCCAGAATATATCCGATGGAAAGCTCGACGTCGAGATAGAGGAGATAAAGAGCAAGGATGAAGTTGGTCAGATGGCGCAGGCTATTGAGAAATTACGACAGCGGCTGCAGGAGATCATAACCGGCATTCAACGCTCTTCCGAGATCACCAGCTCAGCGGCTCAGCAACTTTCAGCTACCGTTCAGCAACTTTCAGCTTCTCTGAACACCGTTGCCGGTAACATGGGCAAACTACAGCAGTCCACACAGGAAAATGCGGCCACCATGGAGGAAATAACCGCCAGCACAGAGGAATTCTCTGCTACCGCGGACAGTAACGCCCAGAATGCTCAAAAGATGCTGGAAGAAAGCAACGCGATAACCAAGGAACTGGAACAAACCACCGAAATCATAAAGCAGAATAAAGAAGAAGCGCAACAGGCTGAGGAAGTAAGCAGGAAAACGCAGGAAAGCTTGAAAAAACTCGAGGAACTTGCGGCGAACATAACCAGCATAACCGAAACGATAAGCGCCATCGCCGAGCAGACAAATCTGCTGGCTTTGAACGCCGCCATAGAAGCTGCAAGAGCAGGAGAGAGTGGGAAAGGATTCGCCGTGGTGGCAGATGAGATAAGGAAACTGGCGGAAGAGAGCAAGACCGCTGCGGAAAAGATCGGCGAAATCCTGGGATCCATAAGAAGCGAGATAGACAGTACGGCACAGCATATGGAAGAATCCGTCGAAGCGATCAGAGCGGCCACTCTCGCCGTCGAACGGAGTCTGCAATCCTTCGAAGTGGTGGATAAGGTGGTCAGGGCGCTTCAAGAAATAGTGGAAAACGTGGCGGCGAGTGCAGAAGAGCAGGGGGCCACGGCACAGGAAATGGCCTCGGCCGTGAACAAGTTGAACGAGTTGATCCAGAATGCTTCCCAGGCTACCGAGGAAATCAACAGTGCGATTCAAGAAGCCAACGCTGCGTTGGAAGAGATTTCCGCGTCTTCAGAAGAGCTCAGCAGTACAGCACAGGAGCTCAACGGCGCGCTGAGTTACTTCGAAGTTTGATGAAAAGGTGTGTGAAAAGAGGCAAGGAACAGAATGGCCCGGGTAATGGTTGTGGAGAGTAATAGAACGGACAGAAAGGCAATAGTGAAATATCTAAAATCCGAAGGTCATGAGGTGATAGAAGCCTCCAGCGGTGCCGAGGTACTCAGAAAGCTCCCTGTCGATATCGTCGATATAATCCTGATGGATGTGGATTCGTTCACTACTGGAAGGATAGAAGAAGCGGTGAACATCATGCGGGAAAGTGAGACTCCTGCCGCTATCATCGCGATGATCGCCTTCGACGACGAAGAAGCCATCCTCAAAACGGTGAGAACGGGTATCGATGACTTTATCTCAAAACCCGTGAATTTATTTCAACTTGAAGCACGCATAGAATTGGCAACGAAAGCGCTGGAATGCCGAAGAATCAGAGATCTACGGGACGCACAAATGATGGAAAAACATAGAAAAACTCAAGAAGCGCTACAAGAACTCGAAAAGGAGAACGCCAAACTGGCCTTTGAACTTCTGAAGAAGATATACATAGTTTCGGAATTCAAGGATTTTGAAACACACGAACATGCGGTGCGCGTGGGAACGGTGAGCGCACTGCTGGCAGAAAGGTTGAAAAGGACACAAAGGGAAATCATCAACATACAACTCGCTGCTCCCCTTCACGATATGGGTAAGATCGGTATTCCCGAGCGCATCCTACTGAAAACTGGAAAATTGAGCAACGAAGAATTCGAAATCATAAAACAGCACTGCGAAATCGGTTACAGAATCTTATCGGGTTCGTCGTCCTCGGTATTGAACATGGCAGCTCGTATCGCACTCACCCACCATGAGAGATGGAATGGAACGGGCTACCCCCAGGGGCTCAAAGGAGCGGAGATACCCTGGGAAAGTAGGATAGTGGCCGTTGCCGACAGTCTCGATGCTATAGCGAGCGATCGACCGTACAGAAAAGCCTGGACATTCGATGAAGCTGTGAACGAAATAATCGATCACGCTGGGACTCTCTACGATCCAGAGGTGGTCGGAGCACTCGAAAATTCTAAAACGGAGGTACGTAGACTGTACGAAGGTGCCACCGAAATGATATCGAACTTGGAGATATATCACTTTAACTCGATGACATCCTGGATATCATGGTGGGAAACATGCATGCGGCCACGAAGTCAAGGCGATGCGGGATGACGAATATCTATCTCGAGGAAGATGAAGGGATGATCAAAAGTCCGTGGGCTTGGCGACGCCTACATCTTTGGACGGTAATGTGCGATCTCTGGCGCAATCAGCCGACTTCCGCATCTGAGATAGCACGCAGACTGGGAGCCAGCCTCCCCACCATTTCGCAACTTTTGAAACACTTGATAGAAGGTGGGGTAGTTATCGGGGCGGGACAGAAGAAGGTTCGTGGTGGACGCCCCCGAAATCTGCTCCGCATAGATCCAGAGGTGGCTCACGTTCTCGTCGTCGATGTGAACGCACGTTCGGTCTCCACCGCATTGGTCAACGCATCCCTGGAGATAGTTACAAAGAGGGAACGGAAAGGTTTGACCCGGATTTCCGATATCGTCGAGTCGCTTCTGAAAGATTTCGAGGAATTGGAGTTAAACAGGAGAAAGGGAAAGTTGGTGGGTATATCGGTTGTACTCCCATGTGCTTCAGAAAACTCTGGAGAAACGGACCCGGATGTTCTTTTGAACTTCCATAGTGCGAAGCTGGGCGAACTGCTGGAAAGGCGGTTGAAGACCAGAGTCATCGTCGTGAACGGTGTTAAAGTGTACACCATGGGTGAATGGTTGAGGGCGCGCCACATCCCTTGGGACTATTTTCACCTGCATCTTGGAAGGATCCTCAGTGGTGCTCTGATGCTCAACGGTCACATCCACGAGATGGATGAAAATGATGTCGCAAAGATAAACAGGATGGTTTATGCTATGGAAGCTGGAAACGACCACGGTCTCATCCGTTTTGAAGAGGAATATGAAAAGGCCCTATGTGCAGTTGAAGCGGGAGAAAAAGAAGGTAAGGCACATCTTGTAAACCTTCTGGCGGTGGCAGTAACGAACATAACCGCTCTCATTGGGATCAAACATGTCACTCTGGGTGGTCCATACAGTAAATTCCTGGAATTGAACGATATGATTGAGATAGAGAAAAGAGTATGGGAAACCTGTCAAGAACACATCGCGACGATAGAAAAGAGTTCATCAGAAGAGGAAGCACCTTTCATCGGTGGAGCTGTGAAAATCTTCAAGGAAACCCTTTTATCGATCGCAAGATAAGCCCGTCGTTTACAAAAGGCAGGTACACGACACGCGGATATTTACCACATAGGAGCAAACGAGATAGTGGTTCGAACTTACTCAACCACATGACAGCGGAATTTACTTTTTTACTCAGCTCCTCAAGTGTTATTACAGAGAAGTTCACCACATTTTCCTGTCCATTTTCTTTTGTGTTATAATGGCAACCGCCAAAAACTTCTTACGGGGAGGGAAATTTTTATGAGAAAACTTCTGGTTTTTGTTTTCTTGATCGCTGCAATTATTTCCTTTGCTTATGTTGTGAAGAGTGACGATGTTCAAGAATGGGCAAGGGCCAACTCCAAGGATACTTTCACGTTCATCGTTTTTGGTGATAGTAGGCCCATCTCTCCAACGAACCCTATTCCAAAGGATATACTTTCGAGATTCGCTTTTGAGATAGGGCTTATACATCCGGACTTTGTCATCTTCACGGGAGATTTCGTTATAGGATACGGTGATAATGAAGAAGAGTATAGGGCACAGGTTGAAGAATTCCTCTCGATAATGAATAAATATGCTCCAACGGTCCCGTTCATATTCGTTCCGGGAAATCACGAAGTATCTCCGGGCAAGGATAAGATGGAAATATTCAAAGAGTACTTTGGGAAGAAGCTATATTTCGACTTTTACTTCGGAAAGGCTCACTTCGTATCCATCAACACGAACTGGCCCGAAGGTATGGCGGAAGGAAAGTACGGATTTTTCAACATCAACGATGGTGAGCATGAAAAAGGCATGGTCGATTGGTTTGAAGATATCGTGGCGCAACCAGCAGGTGTTAAGATCGTTTTTGGTCACGTTCCAGCCTTTTCAGCTCTTGCACCGAATTTCGAGTACGAACACACCAAATCCTTCGATAGTAAGGAAAATAGGGACGAGTTCGTAAAGCTTCTCGTCAAAAACGGGGTAGATGCGTACATAGCCGGGCACGAACATTTTACCTACATAACAAAGAACGAAAACACGCTGTTTTTCATCCTTGGCGGGGGAGGAGCTCCTCTGTACACACCAGTTACGGGAGGTTATCAGATCAACACTCATGTGAAGCCTTACGACAAGGTCACGAGTGACGAAAGGGTGGATTTTGGCGGTGAAGCATCCGGATATCATTATTCGCTCCACGTGCCTGCTGGGGCTCTCGGCATATTCAGTTACATGATAGTCACGGTTGACAAAGATGGAGCTTCGTACAGGTTCGCAGTTCCATTCAGTTTCAATTGTGAGGTGCTGAAGAACGACGGTAGAACTTATGAAGTGTTGGTCACGAACAGAACCCCATATGATATAAAGGTATCTGGTATTGAAGTATACATGCCAAAATACGATGGATACGAAATAGAAACTTATTACACCGATTGGGGAAGGAAGAAAAAGCCCGTCGAGTATGAAGTACTCGAAAAGGAAGACATTGGTGATATGGTTTATATGAGAATAGCGGTGAATGTTCCGGCGACCTATGCCGTGGACGTCGTGATCAGAGGGAAATGATCCCTTAATTCCTTCCAAAGGCCCCGTCCAAACGGCGGGGCCTTATTTTTGTTGGAAGTTTCGGGAGTCTTCAAAAAATTGGGGTGAGGAACTGGAGACTGGGGTTTTACACAATTTTGTGGAATATCTTCTGGTATTCAGTGCTAAAGGTTTATTGTGAATATTTATCACGCTTGATTTGGTCAGCATGGAGTATTATAATTGTCGTGAAAACGTTTTCGAAAACGTTTTCACATTTTGGGAGTGTTTGCATGAAGGACAAGAAGATCACAATAAAGGAAATAGCCAAAGAAGCTGGGGTTTCAATTTCCACCGTTTCGAGAGTTATCAATTCAACTACTCCTGTCAGTGAGCCGCTTAAAACGCGGGTTATCGAGGCGATAAAGAAGCTAGGCTATACACCAGATCATATAGCCAGGGGTTTGAGAAAAGGACAAACCGGTGTCGTGGGGTTTGTGTTGCCAGATATTTCCAATCCTTTTTTTGCTACGGCGGCTCGAGGAGCTGAAGATTTTCTCCGATGTAAGGGATACGTTCTGATGTTCTGCGACTCCGACCAAAACGAATTGCAGGAAACGGAAGCCCTCAAAATGCTGCTTTCGAGAAGAGTGGATGGCCTTCTTTTTACTGGAACAGGGAGTTATAACAAGCTCATTGATCAGTACAGAGAACGCCAAATCCCCGTGGTTTTCCTGGATAGGATCTATAACAGCGGTCATAACATCTCTTATGTGGTGGCTGACAACATCGGGGGTATGCGTAAGTTAGTGGATTATCTCGTGAAAACAGGGCACAAGAGATTCACTCTTTTAAATGGTAATAAACAAGTTCACACAGCGCAAGACAGGTACGTTGGCTTCACTGAATCGTTGGAGAGCCATGGGATAAAGAACTACACCGTGGTGTTTGGAGAGTTCACATACGAGAGCGGAAAGTCAATGGTTCGATCGCTGACATCCATTCCCGATGCCATCGTTTGTGGAAACGACCTGATCGCTTACGGAGCCATTGAAGAATTAGAACTCATGGGATACAGGGTACCAGAAGATGTTAGTGTAACGGGGTTTGACGATATTCCTTTCAGCAAACACTACAAACCGCCGTTGACTACTGTGAAACAGCCCGCATACGAGATGGGAAAAAAAGCGGCTGAGATGCTCTTGAAGATGATGAAGACACGCAAGAATAGGCGTGGCGTTGTTTTGGAGACTCAACTTGTCGTTAGGTCTTCTACGAACGTGAGAAGGGATGAGGGGAAATGAAAAAAAGCGGTATTTTCAACGCGGATATAGCTGCGGTAGTTGCAAGTATGGGGCATGGAGACATGATTTCCGTGGTTGATCTCGGGTTTCCCATTCCTCTTGGAATGAAAAGAATAGATCTCGTGGTCAGCCATGGAGATCCCGGTTTTCTGGAGGTTGTCGACATGTTGATGACAGAGCTCAAAGTGGAAAAAGTCATTCTTGCCCAAGAAACCCGCGAGAACAGTGCTCACATCTTTATCAAACTGAAGGAGCTACTTTCACAGTCAGACCAGGTGGAATTCGTATGGGTTACTCATAAGATGTTGAAGGAGTTGGCCTATCAAAGCAGAGCGATTATTAGAACGGGAGAGGTTACGCCTTACGCCAACGCGATTTTCGTTTCTGGGGTGATCTTTTGACGTGTTGTTGAAAATGGAGAAGATCACGAAACGGTTCCCCGGTGTGGTAGCTCTCGATGGGGTAGATTTTGATCTTAAGGAGGCGGAGATTCACGCCCTTGTTGGCGAAAACGGTGCGGGAAAGAGTACGTTGATCAAAATCCTCGGAGGTGTTCACAAACCGGACGCTGGCACCATAACTCTGAACAATCGGAGAGTATATTTTCATTCACCTTTGGATGCGCAACTTGCGGGGATATCGGTTATCCATCAAGAACTGAATTTAGTGGAAGAACTAACGGTCGCTGAAAACATGTTTCTCGGGCGAGAAAAACGGTGGTGGTTCGTTGACAGAAAAAAGATGCGACAAGAGGCGGCGTCCATCATGGAGAAGCTTAAGTTCCATGTTAATCCATCAGAAGTGGTGAAAAATCTCAATGTTTCGGAAAAGCAGTTGGTGTCTATTGCCAAAGCGCTCACCTATAAGGCGCAGATTATCGTGATGGACGAACCCACGGCTGCAATCACTAAGACCGAGGTAGATAGGCTCTTCAAAATTATGAAAGACCTAAAAACCCACGGTGTTTCTGTGATATTCATATCGCATCGTATTGAGGAAATATACGAAGTGGCCGATCGTGTAACGATCCTGCGGGATGGGAAGAAAATAGGAACTTATGACGTGGGCAGCGTGAGTAAGGAAGACCTCATACGGATGATGGTTGGGAGAAAGATAGATGATATGTACCCAAAATACAACACGCCTTCTTCGGAAGTGATCTTCAAGGTGGTTAATCTTCGAATCCCTGGGAAAGTCCATGACGTGTCGTTTGAGGTGAAGCGTGGCGAGATCTTCGGAATAGCAGGTCTGGTTGGATCGGGAAAGAGTGAGATTGCTATGGGCATTTTCGGAGCTATTAGAGCTCACTTTGATGAGATGTACCTTTACGACAAGCGAGTATCGAAGATTTCTACCCCAGTTGATGCAATTCGGCACGGTATCGTCATGATACCAGAAGACAGGAAAAGTCAGGGCTTGGTGTTGATCCTTGATGTGCTGAAGAATCTAAGCGTAGCGAACCCTGAAAAGGTGACAAGAGCTTCTTTCATCCTTGATTGGAAAAGAGCCAAAGAGTTTTCTCTAAAGGCAGTGGAAGATTTCAGAATAAAGGTTAGTTCTATACAGCAATTAGTGAAGAATCTCTCTGGTGGGAATCAGCAGAAAGTCGTGTTGTCCAAGTTTCTCTACAAGTCCCCAAAGTTAGTGTTACTTGTTGAACCAACTCGGGGTATCGATGTTGGAGCCAAAGTTGAGGTGTACCATTTGATCAACCGATTAGCGAATAGCGGTGTAGGGGTCGTGTTCATATCTTCAGAACTTCCTGAGGTGGTTAGCTTGTGTGATACGGTACTCGTAATGCATAGGGGGAGAGCCATGGCACTACTCACAGGTTCCGAAGTTACTCAAGAAAATATTTTAAAAGCTGCTGCAGGGGTTGAAGTGGCATGAAAAAGGTAATAGGTTTCATGCGCAAATATCCTGCGTTTACTGGACTCGTAGGATTGCTAATTGTGCTGAGTATTCTTTCAGATAGATTCATGACGGTTTCTAACATGCTCAATGTATTGAGACAAGCGTCTATCCAAGCTATCCTTGCGTTCGGAATGACTGTTGTGATCGTTTCTGGAGGAATAGATCTTTCGGTTGGTTCCGTTTTTGCGTTTAGCGCCGTTGTCTTGGCTTCCATATTGAAGTCTGGGTCGATCTTCTTTGCCATCGTTGTTGCTCTTGTGATCGGCGGAGCGTTTGGGGCCTTCAACGGAATAATCGTTGCTAAGACTAAGATCCAACCTTTCATAGTGACCTTAGCCACTATGGCCATTGCTAGGAGTTTCACTCTCGTGTACACTAACGGCATGCCAATAACGGGCTTTTCCCAGAGTTTCCGCTTCATTGGAAGAGGAGAGTTCTTGAAAGTACCTATGCCAGTGTGGATCATGTTCAGTGTCTTCGTATTCACGTGGTACTTTCTTGCGAAAACAAAACCGGGTTTGTATGTGTATTCAATAGGAGGAAACGAAGAAGCCACCCGTTTAAGCGGTGTAAAAGTGGACAGATACAAGATACTCGTGTACGTTATCAGTGGAGTGTTTTCAGCAGTGGGAGCTATTGTGTTGACAGCAAGGTTGAACAGCGCTCAACCGATTTTTGGTCAGGGATACGAGCTCGATGCCATTGCCGCCTCGGTCCTGGGGGGTGCTAGCTTATCGGGTGGTAAAGGAGGAGTGGTAGGCACTCTCTTTGGCGCTCTGATCATGGGCGTGATAAACAATGGCCTTAACCTGCTGAATGTTTCACCTTTCTATCAGCAAGCTGTCAAAGGATTTGTAATACTCGCAGCCGTTTTGATGGAGCGAGAACAGTAATTATGGGGGATCCCCAAATCTTGGTAAGGAGGTAGATGAACATGAAAAGGGTTCTTACGGTGGCACTGTTACTTGTGGCAACTCTGTCGTTGAGCGCAAGTTTCACCATAGGGCTGTCACTTTCAACCTTGAACAACCCGTTCTTTGTGACCTTAAGGGATGGGGCATTGGACACGGCAAAATCGTTGGGTGTCGAACTCGTAGTTGTAGATGCTCAAGACAATCCGGCCAAGCAGTTGAATGACATCGAGGATTTGATCCAGAGGAGGGTGGATCTGATAATAGTCAATCCAACAGACAGTGACGCGATCGTTTCCGCCGTTGAGAGTGCTAACGAAGCAGGCATTCCAGTTATCACTGTGGACCGCGCTGCAAACGGTGGAAAAGTCGTTTGCCACATAGCGTCGGATAACGTTGCCGGAGGCAGAATGGCAGCGCAGTACGTAGCGAAGCTATTGGATGGAAAGGGTAAAGTCGTGGAACTGGTTGGCATTCCAGGTACATCGGCGGCCCGCGATCGAGGAAAAGGCTTTGAAGAAGAGCTGGCGAAGCATCCCGGTCTGGTACTCGTGGCAAAGCAAACCGCGAACTTCAACAGGGCTGAAGGTTTAACAGTGATGGAAAACATTCTCGAAGCTCATCCAGATATCGACGCGGTTTTTGCTCAGAACGACGAAATGGCTTTGGGAGCAATTGAGGCCATAAAAGCGGCTGGAAAACTCGATGAAATCGTCGTAGTGGGATTCGACGCAATCCCCGACGCGGTTGAAGCGGTGAAAAAGGGAGAGATGGCAGCAACGATAGCGCAACAACCGTACAGGATGGGGCACTTGGCTGTTCTCAAGGCGGTTGAATATCTGACTACAGGGTCGATCTACATTCCTGTGGAATTACAGCTGGTTACGAAATGATCCGGTAATCTCATCTCAACGGATCGGGATTTGGCGCAAAAAGGCGCGGATGGATTATTTCCTCCGCGCCTTTTGTTCGCTATAGTAAAAATTTGGATTCATTGATCTTACGAGCAGCTTCAGCAATATGTGCAACAGGAAGAAAACAGGAGGGACTAAAAGCTTTTATCAGATAATTCCCCAAAAATACCCCTCTGTGGAAGCAATGCAGTAAAATCACCAATAGTAGTACTTGACAAACAGATGGCAAGGGGTATAATAAGTAAGGTAGCATACCTAACTTACAATCCACCATTCTTCACCACACGGGGAGAGATTGGATTGCATCTTACCTTGAGAGAGTCGGAAAAACAGATCCTTAGAGTTGTCCGTACAAAAAAGCTAATTTCGAGAGCTGCAATTGCTCGAGAGACAAAGCTCAGCAAGCCCGTTGTATCTGAAGGAGTTGCTCGGTTGATAAACATGGGTGTCCTGGTGGAGGTGAAAAAAGGCAAAAGCTCCAATAAAGGTGGAAAGAGACCTGTACTTCTTTCGCTTCGGCCGGACTTTCGCTACATTGTCGGGTTGGATATAGGAGGTACGAACGTACGTGCGGTCTTAACCGATTTAGAAGGCAACGTGATCGAGAAGACTGTCTCGTGCATGGGGAAATTGAGTTCAACTGATGAATTTTTCAAAAGGTGTGTTGAGATGCTTGACTCTGTTGCTGTTGTTCCTCGAAACAAAATTCTTGGTATTGGTGTTGGAATTCCAGGAACTGTGGATCCAGAGACGGGTTACATTTACAACATGCCCGCACTCGAGTTGAAAGACGTGCGACTTCGGGAATTTTTGGAGGTCCATTACGATTTGAGCACTTTCCTTGCAAACGACGTTACCCTCAACGCGCTTGGGGAGATGTGGCGAGGAGCAGCGAAAGGAAAGAGGAACGTCCTGTTGGTTTCAATTGGGACAGGTCTGGGAGCGGGACTGATTGTGAATCGAGAGCTCTATGAGGGAGCACACGGAATGGCTGGGGAGATGGGGTTTACTGTTACTGACTGGAGTAGAGAAAAAACTTTGAATTTCGAGTTCTTCGGAGCCCTTGAAAGTTGGATATCAGGGTATGGACTGGAAAAGAGACTCAGGGAAGAAGGGTTCAAGATTTCAGTGGAAGAATTTTTTAGTATGCTTGGCAAAAACAATCAATTCGATCGGATATTTGAAGAGGCTTGTGAACATCTCGCATTGGCATTGGGAAATGCGATTGTTCTACTGGATCCTGATGTGGTTGTCATCGCCGGTGGTATCGGATACAACCAGTATGAGCGAATAATAACGTCCGTTTTGTCTGTTGTTAAGAAAGTGATACCGCCAGAACTGTTGAGTAAGGTGACGTTTGCAAGGGCTGAACTCGGTGAATTGGGTGTCGCTATTGGAGCCGCATGCTGGGTTCAAAGGCAGGTTTTTGTAGAAGTTCTTTGATAAAGGGGAAATCCCGCAAATTGTGAACAGAGGAGGTTGTGAGGATGAGAAGGGTAGCTTTGTTGAGTTTGTTTGTAGGTCTTGTGATACTTGGGTGGGCTCTCGTGGAACTGAACACAATCTTCGGACCTGAGGATCTGAGTTACTACATCGATCGTAACCAGCGGTTCTATGAGAAGTATGGCGTACGCGTCAACATCACTGTTGTACCTTATGGCAGGGATCAAAATGCCAAATTGATAGCTTCTATGTTAGCTGGTGGTTCCCAGTACGATATTTTCATAATCGACTGTGTAGAAGTCCCGAAATACGTGGAGGCAGGTTGGGTGTTGCCTATTGATGAGTGGCTGACAGAAGAGCT
>Ga0180300_10000821_pt1 | contig 14089 bp, 12 predicted proteins | sample GuaBasSediGuay15_FD_121798 | JGI IMG/M metagenome (GOLD analysis project Ga0180300, IMG submission 121798) | Subseafloor sediment microbial communities from Guaymas Basin, Gulf of California, Mexico - Guay15, Core 4569-2, 21-24 cm | ecosystem: Environmental > Aquatic > Marine > Hydrothermal... | reverse complement strand
GGGAGCTGACTATATGGGTATGGAGTTTGGTTGGTTTGGTCATAGTGAGGAGGATTTCGCTAGAATGGCTAGCTGGGGATTCAACGTAGTACGCCTCCCAATAGGCTGGGCATACATAGAACCAGAGCCCAATAAGTACAATGAAGAATACCTAAAGCTTATAGATAGGATAATCATGTGGTGTAAAGCTCATGGCCTTTACGTAGTGCTCGATATGCATCAATGGTTCTGGAGTAAGCGCTTTAACGGCTGTGGACTTCCAGATTGGCTGGTTCCAGAGGCTAAGACATGGGAGGAAGCATCTAGGAAATTCTTCAGCGATCCAAAGTTATGGCAGAAGCTAGCGTTGGTATGGCGCATTTTAGCGCTTAGGTATAAAGATGAGCCTGCAGTTGCGGCATATGATCTATTCAATGAACCACCATTGCCATCAGGAGTATCATTGCCTGAGTTCACTAAGCAAGTAACAGCCTTCTATTCATATTTAATAAGCGAGGTGAGGAAGGTTGATAAGAGGCATATAATAATGTACGAGCCCGTATGGGGTGGAATATACGAAGGGACTCCTATGATAAGTGGTTCAAACATTGTGCTTTCAGCTCACTTATACATTGGTGGCACTGCTGATGGTGTTACGGGATATGAGAAGACCACGTTTAAGAAGATGGAGTATGAAGTAAGGAGATGGGTTAGGCTAGCTAAGAGATTAGGCGTCCCATTATGGGTTGGTGAATTTGGTGTTGGCTCTGGAGCGTATAAGGCGAGGGAGTGGGCTAGAGATATGACGTTCCTCTTCGATAAGTACGTATTAGGCTACGCATGGTGGACTTATTGGCGAGATGAGAAAAGCTTCGGCCTACTCTACCCAAATGGTACTGAGAAGAGGGAGATAGTTAGCATACTTGATAGGCCATATCCAATGAGGAGTAGTGCGCCAATATATACCATGAGGTTCTATATCGATAAGAAGATCTTCATATGTATATTCAATGAGACCTCAGGTGATCTAATATCTTATATTAGGATCTCACCAAGGCACTATCCTGACTTCCCTAATGGATACGATATACTCTGTAATCAAACCGACTTCAAGTACGAGTGGAATGACACTACCAATGTCTTAAAGATAATTGTAAAGAATCCTAAGGGCTTTACCGAAATAGTGATAAAGCCACATGGCGTTGAACTTCCTAAGGAAGAAGAGGTGACTAAACCTACCATAGGTGAGAGCAAAGGTAAACCCACGGGTGGTGAAGGTGTTGTAGAAGAGAAGGGAAGATCAACCGAATTACTTATATACGCAGCGATGGTAATTGCATTAATAGCATTCATAATAGCTTGGGCTGCTTCATCATATAAGAAGGCTAAGGTGAAGGGGTGAGACTAAATGAAGTATGAAATAGTTCAAGGTCCTGCTTACTCACTCCTTAAGGTCGAGCTAAGATCAGGTGAATCCATAACGGCTGAGGCAGGAGCAATGGTTCTCTTTAAAGGAGATCTTGAGATAAAGACTCATACTGGAGGCATAACGAAGGCTATTCTCAGGAAGATATTTGGTGGTGAGACATTTTTCCTCAATACCTATATCGCTAAGGGCTATGCTGAGGTATGGTTTGCTCCAGGAGTTCCAGGCGACATAGCGTACATTCCCTTAAATGGTAAGAGCATAGTAGTGCAGGATAGTTCCTATCTAGCACACCATGGAGATGTCGATATAAGCGTGACCTGGCGTGGACTCAGAGGATTATTAGCCGAAGGGGAGTTAATATGGCTAAAACTAGAGGGGTACGGTGGCGTTTGGGTTAATTCATATGGTGGATTAATAGAACTCAAGCTATCTCCTGGTGAGAAGGTAACTATTGACAACTTCCACTTCGTGGCAATGGATGGTGATATGAAGTGGCGCATAAGGAAGTTCGGTGGCTGGAAGAGCTTCTTCTTTGGTGGCGAGGGCTTTGTAGTCGAAATCGAAGGTCCTGGTACTGTACTACTACAAACAAGGATACTTATGGCTCTTGCAAGAGCCCTTAAAAGGTATTTGCCTAGCGGTGAATCATCAGGTCATCTTCCCGGAAGGGGCTTTAGGATATCATTTGACATTTAGCAATTTTTCTAACTTGCCTTCTCATGTGATACATTAAAGTATTTTTCATCCATAAAGTCTTATTAGGTGCTCATATGAGCAGATGGCCTACATTAAGGGGGATAATACCTGCTACAGTATGTCCTATGAATGAGCGCTATGAAATAGATGAGGACTCCCTTGAGAATTATATAAAGTGGATTACTAAGTTCAGGATAGGGGGACTTGCTGTTAACGTGGATACTGGCGAAGGTCCCCATCTATTTCCTGAGGAGAGGGTTAAAGTACTTAAGATAGTCTCTGAGGTTGTTAAGGGTAAAGTCCCAATAATTGCAGGTCTTCCGGCAAGATTTACTGCTGAAGCCATTAAGTTAGCTAAGGAGGCAAAAGAGGCAGGTGCGGATGCTCTACTTGTATTCCCCATTCCTGCGTTCATAGGGGGAGATGCTTCTGAAGTCATATATAACTACCATAAGGCCATTGCAGAGGGAGCGGACATACCGCTAGTAGCATTTCAGCTACAGCCAGCTTTAGGCGGGGTTGAATACGATGAGCAGACATTAAGGTCATTACTATCCATAGAGCACGTAATCGCCCTTAAGGAGGCATCCTTTGATGCTAGGAAATTCTCAGATACCTTAAGGATATTAAGGAGCATACCCCGAAAAATATCCCTATTGACAGGAAATGATAATTTCATATTTGAATCCCTAGTCCTAGGGGCAGATGGTGCACTAATAGGGTTTGGCACTATAGGAACTGATCTCTTAGTGGAAATGTATGAACTAATACAGAAGAAGAGGTATGAAGAGGCTAAGGAAATAGCTGAACGCCTACAACCACTTGCCGATGTAATATTCTCACCTCCCGTTAGACGGTATAGGGCAAGGCTGAAAGAGGCGTTGGTCATGCTTGGCGTAATAGAACATGCATATGTTAGGCCTCCTCTACTTCCAGTGACTAGTGAGGAGAGAGAAAGAATTCGAAAGGCACTAAAGGATGCAGGTATACTTTAGGGGGATGTAAGGGGTGGTGGATCTAAGCGTTGAAATAGCAGGCGTGGAGTTTAAGAATCCAGTGATAATAGCCGCTGGTACCCCTACGCTAAACGCTAGAAATATGATCAAGTGTATGAAATATGGAGCAGGCGGTGTAGTCGCCAAGACTGTAACGTACGCTAAAATCCATCAGGTACAGCCAAGGCCTAGATTTAAGGTGCTTCACCCTGAGGCAATAGATTCAGGCTTCTTCTCCCTCTACTCAGTTGAGCTAATGGCGCATCTCCCTCCTGAGAAATGGGTGAACGAGATAGCTAAGGCAAAGAAGGCAGCAAAACAATACGGCTCGATACTCATAGCTAGCATTGCTGGGAGGAACTTAGAGGAGTGGAGTAAGCTGGCATCATTAATGGAAGAAGCCGGTGCTGATATGATTGAAATAAACGTATCATGCCCTCATGTGGAGAAGGAAGAGGGAACTCTAATGGGTAAGGTCGCGGGATCGGATCCTAAGGTCTTAAAGGAGATAATAAAGGTGGTAAAGGAGAGCACTAGCCTTCCTGTAATCGGAAAGTTAACGCCTCAAGGAGCGAATCCGGTTGAGATGGGGAAGATTGCTGAGGATGCAGGTATAGATGCATTAGTTGCTACCGCTAGATTTCAGGGCATAGTATTAGACGTAGAGACTATGAGGCCAATAATGTGGGGTGGAGCTGGAGGTTATGGTGGGCCATGGATGGTTCCAATAAGCTGCAATTGGGTCTATAGACTTGTTGAAGCTGGGATAAAGGTTCCTATAATAGGATCCGGTGGCATCATGAATTATGAGGATGCGTTAAGGTTTATCCTATTAGGTGCTAAAGCCATACAGATATGCACGGCAGTCATAGTAAAGGGATACGAGGTTATTAAGGAGATCGTAGAGGGCATTGAGAATTGGTTAAGATCTAAGGGTTACTCCTCGATAAATGAGGTAGTAGGTAGGGCTGTTCCAAACGTCCTTCCATTGGAGAAATTGGATAGGGAGTCAATATATAAATCGTACGTAGATCAGAGTAGGTGTACTGCATGTGGTCGTTGTGTCTCAATATGCCCCTATAACGCGATAACGCTTGAGGATAAGCGAGCTAAGGTAATAGAGGATCTATGTGAGGGATGTGGTCTCTGTGTATCGCTCTGTCCAGTAAACGCAATAAGGCTATTAAAGATATCCTAAGTGGGGTATAGCCTATGGTTAGGTTTTCCATATGTAATGAAATGTTTCAAGGGTGGCCCTTAGAGAAGGTGTTCTCATACGTATCCGAGCTTGGATACCATGGAGTAGAGATAGCTCCCTTCACGCTTGCCGATTCCGTTACTGAGATAAGTAAGAGGCAGAGGGAGGAAATACTTGAGCAAGCTAAAAGTTATGGAATAGATATCGTAGGTATTCACTGGATCCTGGTAAAGCCAGAAGGGCTTCACATAACACACCCAGATCCGGATATAAGGAGGAGGACTGAGGAGTATATTAAGAGGTTGGTGGAGTTCTGTGGTGACCTTGAGGCTAGGATAATAGTCTTCGGTTCGCCTAAACAGAGGAACGTCCTACCAGGTATTAGTTACGAGCGAGCATGGAATTATGCCAAGGAGATATTCCGTAGGTGTAGCGAGTACGCTGAGGACTATGGTGTCATTATATGTATAGAGCCCCTCTCAAGGGATCAGACAAACTTCATAAATAACGCTGAGGAGGCGATCAAATTAATAGAGGACGTGAATCACCCGAACTTTAGATTAATACTTGACGTGCGTAGTATGAGTAAGGAGGAAAGGTCAATCCCCGATACCATAAGGAGATCGCGAAAATACCTAGCTCATTTCCATGCTAATGACGATAATGGATTAGGGCCAGGGTTTGGTAGCGTCGACTGGTATGCTGTCGCAAGAGCGTTAAAGGAGATAAATTATAATGGCTATGCCTCAGTGGAGGTATTCGACTTCTCTCTCGGCGCAGAGTATATTGCCTCAAAGAGTTTAGAGAATTTACGGAAATTCTTCAGTTTAAAGGAAGGAGAATAAAACATCTATTCTGATATTTCTTCTAATGTCTTTCCCTTAGTCTCTATTCCTAAAGTGGCTATTGCTATCGCTGAAATTAGGTGTACTATCATGAAGGTGAGGAATATAGGATAGACGTTCCCTTTAGTTATATCAAGCAGTGCTCCCACTAAGTAAGGTCCTATTATCCCCCCTATTCGACCAATGCTATTAGCAGTTCCCGCTCCAGTTCCTCGAATCCTAGTTGGATATAATTCTGGCGTATATGCATACGTAGCTCCCCATGCGCCTAGATTGAAGAATGATATCATCCCTCCCCATATTAGTACCTCTACATCGCTTTTAGCCATCGCGAATAGAATGCTTCCCACTCCAGCTAGTGCCATGTATAATGTAAGTATTGGCTTCCTCCCAATCTTGTCTATTAGTATTGCTCCACTCCAGTATCCGGGTATCTGCGCTAAGGTTATCAATATCGTGTAATTTAATGTCTTTACTAGGGACAATCCCCTTTCGTAAAGGATATTTGGTAGCCATAGGAAAATTCCCCAATACGCTAAGACAATACAGAACCAATGTATCCATAGCATTGCAGTCCTCTTCCTATACCTTCTTGAGAATAGCTCCTCTATACCAATTTTCCTGACCTCCTCTCTTCTACCGGCTATCTCTACATCTGCTATTGTCAAGCCAAATCTAGTTATCACCTTATTTATCTCATCTTCCCTTCCCTTCTCCCATAAGTATCTTAAGGATTCTGGAACAAAGTATGCCATTGGTGGCAATGCAATTAATGCGAGGGCTGCCGTCGTGAATACCTGTCGCCAGCCATATGTTGGGGCTATGACCCTACCTAGATATACTGCTAATAACCATCCGAAAGCCCATGTGCTCTCAAGGAATGCTACAAACCTCCCCCTATACCTAGCTGGTATATATTCTGAAAGCAAAGTGCTTGCAACTACCATGTATCCCGATGAACCAATTCCAGCTATGAGCCTTAGTAAGCCAAGCTGACTTGGCGTCTCGGATAAGGACGCTAATGCAGTTGGTATGGAATATAGTAGCAATGCTATGATTGCTGCTCCCTTACGCCCTATTTTATCTGCTAAATACCCAATTGTAATTCCGCCAAGTAGCATTCCTATTAGCCAGCAACTCAATAGCACGCCCATTTGTGCGGCGCTGAGGTTCCACTCACTTCTTATTAGTGGTGTGGTTGTTGAAATTAGTCCAGCACATGTAGCATCGAAGGCCCATCCAAGTCCTAGTACTATCAGCAATATGTAATGAAATCTCCTCAAAGTTGCCTTCTCTAAGTGCTTACTCATGATATAAACCCATTAATATGGATCACGCCTTAAAATTGAAAAGAGATGCGATAGAGGCATTTATGAAAAATAGCGATTGTTACTTAGGCAATAATTGCCGAGGGTGATTACTGATGCGTTTCCTACTCTATACTGACATTCCATCAAAGAACGTCATAGATAGGCTTAAGAAGGTAATGGAATCTTACGATATCTCGTATGATCTAGTGATATCTGGCAAGTCCTCCTTACAAACTAAGGAGATGGAGTACGATATCATAATGGTTATAGGCAGTGATAAGACAATGCTTAAGGCGATACATGAGCTAAACTCATTTGAAGTTCCCTTCTTAGGCGTAAGCAAGGAGAACAGCGTGAGTTTCCTAATGGAAGTCCCCTTAGAGAAACTTAATGCGGCTTTAGGTCAAATCGAAAGGGAGGAATTTCATATAGATGAATGTAACCTATTACAAGCAAATCTAGATGAAGGAAGACTCATCGCACTAAACGAGATAGGAATTTTTCCTAGTAGGAGCGCTACTTTAATGAAGTATGATCTCTGGATAGATGGAGAATACGTATGGAGAGATATCGCTGATGGCATTATAATTTCGACACCAATAGGATCGACTGCTTACTCGATGTCTGCAGGAGGACCTATGGTAATGACGAATGCTCCAGTATTTGTAGTAACCCCTGTGAACTCTTTGGATCTTACGAGAAGACCTTTAGTAATTTCAAATAACTCCACAGTTGAGATATGCGAGCTCTCCAGCAGATGTGAGGTGGAGGTCATAGCTGATGGAATAGAGAGACTTCCCATCAAGAAGGATATCATCTTAATGAAAGCTGATGCTAACATAAAGTTCATAAGATTAGAGAAAGGCTTCCAAGCATATACCAGGCTTTTGAAAAAGATAAAGCTAGCAAAGGAATTAATGAAGATGCCACCAAGCGCGAAGTTAGTAATGAAAGTCCTTGAATATGAAGGTCCCCTTACCCAGAAGGATATCATTAAGAAGACGCTATTACCTCCCAGAACTGTACGGTATGCCTTATCTCTACTAATGAAAAAGGGCCTTGTCAAAAAGGTTCCTAACTTAAGGGACGCAAGGCAGAGCCTTTACTACATTAAGGTGTAATCCTCTTTATTCCATTGTCTACTATAGATAATGGAATTGTTTTTAGAAGATGCGAATTCCTTTCTGCAGGTTCTCCCATATAGGATAAGCTCCAGCTAGTAATTAACCTCTCCCTTTAACTTATAGACAATACCATAGGCTAATAATCAGCATTTTGGTTCAAACCACGTGGGGCCTCTAGTTCCTTGCAACCTACTTAAGGAGGAAATCTTTATATATCTTTAATGTCACGGATAAGGAAAGAGATCCTAAAAAGGAGGAGGATAGTCTAAGTGAGTAGTAATGGGTTAGTCGTGGTAACATACTATACCGATGAATATGATGAATCTCGGAAAATACGTCCCTTAATAGAAGGGCTTTTACTAAAAGATGAAGAGATTCTCGCTATAGTTAGGAGTGACGTGACGCATTACGGAACATACGGCAATGAATACCTCATACTCACAAGTAAACGCATATTAGTAGTCGCTTCGGATGGTTCACTTTTAAGAAAAATCCCACTTAGTGAAGTGAAATCAGCAAGCATACGTCCTTACCTAGGTGTATGTGCGCTAGTCCTTGAGACAAAGGAGGGTCCTAAAACCGTAATAGTGTATAGTAAAAGGAGGAAGAGTGCCTTTGAGAAAGTAGTTACTTTAATAAACGACATAGTCCTCCTGAAGATACCTGTATCGGAACTGAAGTCCAATTTAAGGCAGTACTTACGCATAATAGAGCGTCCTGCTAAGCGCTCGGTGTTCATTAAAATCCTACGCATGGCCAAACCTGTAGCCCCACTAATAGCGCTTACGCTCTTCCTATCGGTATTAACCTCTCTAATAAGCCTATTACCACCTTATCTCATGAAAATACTGATAGATGAAGTGCTAATACCTCGTACCAATATAGACCTGTTAGGCAAGATAGTAATAGCCCTTCTAGCCATATATGGTTCGACGAGCCTCCTTAACATACTCCGTGGATATACTCAATTGAAGCTCAATCAAAAGCTCACCTTTAGGCTTAGATCGTTGGTCTACTCAAAGCTTCAATTACTCTCCTTAGACTTCTATGATAAGTACTCCTATGGCGACCTCTACTCAAGAGTAATGGATGATATCAACAGGATTCAAAACTTAATTAGCGTTAACCTAGGAGCAATTATAATTGACGCTGCAATGATAGCATTCGTGGGCATACTACTTATCTCAATGAGCCCAATGTTGACTCTGATAAGCATGTTACCAATACCAATTTCAATAATAGGAACCGCTATCTATAGGAAGACCGCGCCGAAGTACTACCAGAAGTCGTGGAATAAGTGGAGTGAAGTCATTTCTATACTCTCGGAATCACTCTCATCACCAATACTGATAAAGTCATTCAATAAGGAGCGAAGAATGATAGAGAAATTCAATATAAAAATGAGCGAGCATCTCCTCACTGGAATCGAGATATTCAAATATGAACAGAAAATATGGCCTGCAATAGGCTTCTCCTTTACCATAAGCAACCTCCTCATATGGTGGTATGGAGGTCTTAAAGTTCTCAGTGGCGCCTTAACCTTAGGCTCATTAACGGCATTCACTAGCTATATGTGGAGGTTTTACGGTCCAATCAACGATATCCTCCATCACGTACGCGCTATTCAGCAAGCCTTGGTCTCTGGAGAACGAATACTTGAAATAATTGAAGCGGATCCAAGCGTTAAGGATAGTCCGAACGCAAAGGATGTTGACATTAAAGGTGATATAAGGATCAAGAACCTATGGTTCACGTATGATGGAATATATTACGCTCTCCATAACGTAAACTTACACATAAGACCTGGCGAACACGTCGGCATAGTAGGGCCTAGTGGTGCAGGGAAAACCACGTTAATCAAGATGCTCTTGAGATTATATGAACCGCAAAGGGGCGAAATATACATAGATGGAGTTAACATAAAGGACATAAAGCTATCCTCTTTGAGAAAGCAAATAGCAATAGTGCTTCAGAACCCGATATTACTAAATGCCTCCATTGCCGAGAACATAGCGCTTGGTAAGGAGAATACCACCTTAGAGGAAATAATAGCTGCAGCAAAGGCAGCTAGAGCACATGAGTTCATAATGCGCCTACCCGAGGCATATGATACGCTAGTTGGACCTCGCGGTACTAGGCTATCTGGAGGAGAGCGTCAAAGAGTAGCCATAGCAATGGCCCTCTTAAAGAATCCCAAGATCCTGATATTAGATGAGCCTACATCAGCCTTAGATGCTATAAAGGAGAAGGAGGTCTCTGAAGCAATTGATGAGCTCACAAGAGGTAGGACGACCATAATAATAGCTCATAGGCTATCGACCCTAAGGAAAGTTGATAGGATAATAGTAATGGATAAAGGTACTATCGTCGAGGAGGGCTCGCATGAGGAGTTGCTAAAGAGAAACGGTCTCTATAAGAAGCTATTCGAAGCGCAAATGGAAGGCCTTACGAAGATGGTACCTACGCGCATACCTAATAGGAGATAGGTAGAGGAGGTGAACATGGTTGTCATTAGATAAATGGCTTAAATCCATGAGGATATTAGATCCTAAGAAAATCAGAGTACTCAATGCCGACCTCGATACCCTGGATATGGAGATAGATGGCGTTGTGTTTAAAGGCGTAAAGCCCAGAAGACCTTTTCCCTACACGCATCCCGAGTACTTAATATTATATGATAAGGATGAGAAGGAAATAGGCATAATTCGTGACTATCGGAAACTAGACAAGAGGTCTAGGCATCTCCTCGAAAAAGTACTTAACGTCATATATTTCATGCCAACCATCGAACGGATACTATCCATAACTCGATCTAAGGGATGGAAGTATAAGTGGAAGGTGGAGACTGATAAGGGATATTGCGAGTTCGAGACGTGGGGAAGATGCGCTAGATTGCTTCCTAATGGGCGCATAATAATAACTGATACAAGCGGAAACGTGTACCAAATAAAGAATATAGCTAGCCTTGACTCAAAGAGCATAAGCTGGCTTATGTTCATTCTCTAATAATTGAACTACGTATAATTCTCCCTTCTATTTTTTACATACGACTCCTTTATTATCTGTACTATCTTTTCATCAGATTACTATATAGTCATGGTCTCACTAAATTACGTTACTTTAGTAATATTACTGATAGTCATTTTTGCTTTAAGATTTTCTTATCACCTTTACGTATGGAAAAGTATTTAAGTTTCTAATGACACTATAATAGCATGGAGGTGAGATGGCATGGCATTAAGGTTTAGGATTAGGATTAAGAGGACTCGAGATCATAGGCATAATGAGTTCACATATTACGATTATAAAATGAATTCACCATATCGCAGGTTCTCCGAGGTAGACTATTCACTATTCGTAAGGTTATTAGCAGGACGAATGGTATAGCGTAGAAGTCATAACATAAAAAAGATGAATTTTTAGGTTCCCCTCCTATGCGGTCTCCCTTAGTTTCTTTAGGAGCAGTATTATCACTATGAGTAATATTCCTATGACTACGCCCTCGCTTATGGGTATCATCTTATGTATTGGCTTCGGCGGTAGTACTATCGTCTCAGTAGTGTCAGCTCTTACGTCTATTACCTTACCTATGCTCTCGGCTAGTACTGTATACGTACCTCTTGGCACTTGCTTAAACGTTACCGTTCCATCAGTTCCAGTAGTTCCCTCAAGTACTGCTCCATCGGGAAGCGGCAATCTCACTTTCACGTTTGGAACTGGTGCATTATCTCTTACCACTTTTATCGTCACGTAGTATACATCACATACCGCTCTGAGCTCTATGTTCTTCGTTAGCGTTATACTCTCACTGTATACTACTATGCCATGCCATACTACCTCTACTCTATAATTACCCATTGGTAGATCTCCTACGCTAACTGAACCTGAGCTATCAGTCGTTCTCTCAACTGTGACTGGTCCCATTATCCTAACAGTTGCTCCAACTAATGGCGTGTTGTGGGAATCGACTGCTGTTACTCTTAATGAATACCTTGGAGCTCTTACTACTAGTACGTCTACTGCCATTGCCTCAGTGTATACCTCCGTTCCTGGCCATGTTGCCATTATTACGTAAGTACCTACTTCGTCTGGCTTCCACGTATAACTGAACTTGCCCTCTGAATCAGTCCTGACTTTGGCAAGAACCTTCCAGGCCTCTGCTCCTAACTTGTAGCTGATGGTTATCTCAATGCCCTCAAGAGCTGGCTCTATATATCCTGATATCGTAACCTCTTCGCCTAATGTTATCTGAGGTGGCGTTACATACAGGTATAACTTAGTCTTAACGAAGCTCACTACAGTTAATCTTACGACGTTGCTCTCTGCTCCAAAGTACTCATCTGTTCCTGGCCATGTGGCCCTGAATTCTATTATCCCTGCCATAGTCGCGACATAGGTATAGCTGAACTTACCTTGTGCATTCGTAGTTACCGTAGCTAGCGTTATCCAAGTACCTCCTGGCAATCTATATTGAATTGTTATTGGTGCTCCCTCTATGGGCGGCGTTAATTCTCCAGTAATTATCACCTCTGAACCTAATATCACGCTCGTCTCCGATAGCGCAATGGTTAATCTTGTCTCTGCCTTGACCCAGAAGTACGCCTCAGCGCTTACGGGAGTCCACTCAGCTGTTCCTGGCCATTCCGCCTTAACGTACCATCTACCTAGCTTATCTGGAGTGAAGCTATAGCTAAACGTTCCATCAGCCTCTGTTGTAACGGTCACAGTGTTTACAGTTCCATCAGGTGCCTCTATTGTAAGGGTTATATCCGTGACCATGGCTGGCGTAAGCCTACCGGTTATTGTGACGACCTCACCTAGCTTAGCAACCTCGGGAGTTACTGTAAGCGTTAAGCTACTTACCTTCTTACCTACGCTTAACATTACTACGTCGCTCTCGGCGCCGAAGTGAGTTTCATCGCCTGGCCATCTGGCCTTAAGGTAGTAAGTGCCTACTTCTGGAGGAGTCCATGTGTAGGAATACCTGCCTTGTGTATCAGTCCTTACTTCAACCAGTTTAGCCCATGCACCTCCTTCCTTCCTATACCATATCTCTACAGGTGCATCAGCTACGGCTGGGCTTATGGCTCCACTTATCACTACGCTCTCACCAAGCCCTATACTAATCGCTGATAGCGATATTGAGATTGAAGTTGGCTGTTTTACATAGAACGTAGTGGTCTTCTCCAAATTGTAAGCAGCTATCTTTACGTAAACAGTATGCTTTCCAAGTCTTGCCTGAGGACTTAATCTAAAGCCCGTACTGAACTGATTGTTCGATACGGGTACTTGATCAACGTGTTCTATAGCTCCTACTGGATCACGTACCTCAATTGTAACCTGAGTGCCATCAGGGATTCCAGAAGTTTTACCAGTTATCGTAACGTATTCACTAGGTGCATATTCAGGCTTATCCGTTTTCAGTTCAACTATTTGCTGAGCTGAGATGACGTAAGCTTGAATACTTGTGAGCAATAGCAACGATAGTATCATGATGAGGGAAAGCTTACTACTCCACGACATGAATAACCACCTCCACGGGTAATGCGAGGGGGTTCCCTCCTCCGTAGATGATCCATGTATCCCATACCATTACCTTTATCGTATAATCGCCAAGCCTCGCCTCCATTGGTATTCTCCATCCAAGGGCAAATGAATATGTTTCACCACTTGATAGAGTCCTTGGACTTGCTCCGATGGCAAAGACATACTGCTCTGGATCCATGATCCTTATTATGGTCAGTGTTGAGATTGTTGGTGGCGCTGGTGCATACCCGTAGTAATAGTAGTAGGCATAATAACCATAATAGTAGTAATAATAGTAGTAGTAATACGTTGGTACTGGTAATCCTGGATACTTTATCGTAACCTCCACATAGAATACCTGTCCTCTTCTGAATTCGTATTGCTCAGCTCCTAACTCATTGAGAACTCTAACCTTGACTATTTGAATTGGGTAGTAACCGCTTACCGGATTAGCAAATGCGCTTAAATAAGCGCTTATCACAATTACTAATAATATCGGGAATGCTGCTATTGAAATCGCCTCTATTATTGTGATTGCCTTTCTCTTCGGATCCTTCTGATGCGCTATTGAAATCCCCTCGAATTTACTTATTTCCGCTTATACATTACTTAAGTGTTTCGTAGTTTGTCATCCTAAAAAATGTACGGTATGATCATGCTTTTAGGACATTGTTTGCTCTTAAATATACTTTGATTTTTGGAAATGCAGTTAAATGGCCTTTAAATTGGAAATTACATTAAAACAACTGGTTTACACTAAGGTGATATGTATGCTAAGACCTATAGTTGAACGATCCGAACATATAGCCTTAATGGTCATATTACTTAACTTAATATCGGAAGCTACTGGCCTCATCTTCCTTCTCTCACTATATCAAGCAGGTATTAGCATAGGCGATATACTTGAGCTAAAGACAGCCATACCGGATATATGTTTATGGTTATCCTCTTTTCTCTCCCTATATCTTGTATTATTATTGCTCGAGG
>Ga0180300_10000819_pt1 | contig 14113 bp, 14 predicted proteins | sample GuaBasSediGuay15_FD_121798 | JGI IMG/M metagenome (GOLD analysis project Ga0180300, IMG submission 121798) | Subseafloor sediment microbial communities from Guaymas Basin, Gulf of California, Mexico - Guay15, Core 4569-2, 21-24 cm | ecosystem: Environmental > Aquatic > Marine > Hydrothermal... | reverse complement strand
ATGGACCTGGAGGATTACTCCATGTTCGAAGCCTCCATTCCAGATGATATGAAGGGAAATCTCACAGAGGGACAGGAGGTAATGTACTGGGAGGTTCTCGGGAAGAGGCTGCTGAGGTCAAGATAGCGTGCTGTACGTTTCCAGTTCTTTTGTCCCAACTTTCCCTGTGGAGGAGGCGGATATATGTTTCATTGGAATCCCTTTCGATTCCACCGCCTCTGCTGTGGGGAACCAAAGGTTTGGACCTCTCCATGTCAGACAGGCTCTTAGGAATATTCACTGGAACGTTCCCGGAAGGGGCAATCCCCTTAAAAGATTGAAGATATGTGACCTTGGAGATGTGGAGGTTGTCCCGGAGTCTTTAGAAGAAACCTCTGAAAGGGTTAAAGACACGATCGAGTCCGTGAAAAGAATCAATTCCGATATATTCTTTCTCTTCATAGGCGGTGACCATTCAATTACCCTTCCGATAATCCGGACACTGAAACCGAAGAGTGTTGTACACTTGGATGCGCATGCAGATATGTGGGGTTCAAACCTTTCTCATTCAAGCTGGGCGATGTATGCAAAAAAAGAAGGTTTTGACCTTCACCAGTTCGGCGTGAGAGCTTTCTCCGAAAAGGAGAAACCCTTAAAGGGCAACCTGAAAAAATTAAAGGAGCCGGTTTACGTGACAGTTGACATGGATGTGTTCGACCCGTCCTTCGCTCCGGATGCAGGTCTGCTCGAACCGAATGGTCTGGCACCGCAGGATGTTTTCGGCATCCTCGATAAGGTTTTCAGAAAAAGAGTGATTGGAATGGATATAGTTGAAATATCTTCACTCCAGCTCAACAACCCCACTGCCCAACTGGCCGCGAGGCTAATTCTCCACGTTTTATCAAATCTCAATGGCTGAGCGCATCTCTTCCGGGACTTCTGTTGGGTACTCGCCTGTCAGGCATGCGTAACAGTGATCGCCCCTGCAGTCCAGACACTTCTTCAAATCATCTATAGATATATATCTCACAGAATCAGCACCGATAATTCTGGCAACCTCCTCCTCAATATCCTTTTCAAACGGTGCTGCCACAAGTTTCTTCCTTACAGAATGGTCCAGACCATAGATGCAGCCATACCTGATTGGCGGCGAGCCTATCCTCCAGTGGACCTCCTCCGCGCCCAGCTTCCTGAGATTCTTCGTTATCACCCGGCTCGTGCTACCACGGACTATAGAATCATCTAAAAGTATCACTTTCTTTCCTTTTATCTTGGAGGGAATTGTTATGTGTTTCAGAGCTGCTTTCTCCTCTCGAGATAATTTATATTTATCTCCACTCCTCTCATAAGCATCCATGTAAACCCGGTAATCCCTGTTCCTGTGAAGCGCTTCAATGTACTCAAGGCCTGACGCTTCGGCGAACCCTTCAGCGTAATACTTGCCCGAGTCAAGAACAGGAACAACTATACCATCAATCTTCTCCTCCTCTCCAAGAACCCTTCCTATATCCATTCTCCTCTCCATGTTCTCCTTGCCTCTATGGGTGGAGCCCGGTAACTGAAAGTAGTTTACTTCAAAGAAGCATTCCGCCAGATCTTGTGAGCCGATTTCATAACTCTCTATACCGTTCTCTCCGACCTTCAGAAGCTCGGCTGGCTTGAACTCTTCACGACTCTTTCTTAGAAGAGCGTTTGCCGCCATGTCCTCTGACATAACAAGAAACGAGTCATTCTCAAGAGACCACCAGAGCGGATGAAAACCGCGCTCATCCCTGTATGAGTAAATATCGCCACACTCATCCATTATAACGAGATTGTACGACCCGATGGCCTCCTCGTAGAGCCTCTCAAGACCATCAAGAACATCCCCCTCTGAGGAGATTATCCTTCCGGCTATCTCCGTGTCACTTCTCGTTTTGCATTTCAGCTCCGGATGTTTTTTTCTCAACTCATCGGCATTTGCAATTGTCCCGTTATGGTTTATGACCAGACCGATACCCTCATTGATGAAGAAGGGCTGGCTGTGACGAATATCCGATCTACCGCGGGTGGAATATCTTGTCTGGCTGGTTCCTCTATCGCCGTTCACACCGATTTCAAGGACCCTTTTGAAAACTTCATCCGGCCTTCCCATCTCTTTAACAATCTTAATTCCATCAGAATAGAGACCAAAACCGGTTGATTCATTGCCACGGTTCTGCTGCGCAGAGGCGAGTACGTAAAGGCTCTTCAAAGAGCTACTTCCATCCCAGTTATATACCGCACCCAGTGAACACACGGATAAATTGATGTATGAAAAGTTATAAGTTTTATGTTCTTTAAATCACGAATCCCCTTAAAAGGCCATTAAATACTGAATTGCTCTTTGACAAAATATAAAAACCCCTGAGAACGATTTTTAAATGTATGAAAAAAACAATCCTCACATCTCTGATTCTCCTCACATTTCTGATATCCGTTGCCAACGCTGAGCAGATAAACCCTAGAGTTCAGGGTGAGGTCAATCTCATCGAGAAGGCGGGTGACTACTACGTCATCGGCGGTGGGGACATACTCTACGTGTTTGAGAAGAACGGAAAACTGAAAGGGTTTCTCTCTCTCGACGGTATTTCGGATTTTGAGGTGACTGGCGACACACTTATAGTTACAACCTACTCCAAGGAGTTTCCCAATGTGAGGGCTTACAGCTTTCCATCACTGGAGCTGCTCTGGAGCTTCCAGCCTGAGATGAGTGTTTTTGACCCGACTCTGGTATGGCACAAGGTTCAGCCAAGAACGTGGTGCGTGAAAATCTTTGATGATAAGATAGGTGTCTGTTCAGGGTACAATTTCTATCTGATGGACAAAGATGGCAATCTCCTGGGAAGGTTTGAAGCGGATAATGATATATGGGATGCTGTGAAAACCGACAGGTACTATCTCGCGTCCCAGGACGGCAATATTTACATTCTTGATGATGACTTGAATCTTGTGGAAAGGAAAAAGATATGTGATGAGTTTGTGCTCAGAGACCCGCTCACGAATAATACCAAGGGAATCTACTCTCGTTCTGTCTGGCAGCTCGAAGAGCTTGGGGATGTTTACGCCGCCTGTGAGGATGGGAACGTTTACGTACTCACTGAAGAGGGTATAGAAAGTATAGAGGTTGAAGGAATATCCGAATCATTGCTCACATCCTATTACATGCGGATAAAGAGGGAAACCAGCTTCGGAGACCAGAACTTCAGGAACCTCAAAATGATGAAAACAGGGAATGGTTTGCTGGTCTACACATCCAATAATGTTGGGTTCATAAAGGATGGGAAACAGGTCTGGAATGAGTATCTCAAACCCGAAGGGGAGGGTTGCATTCATGATGATATGCTGTATCTTCCCAAAAAGTATGGGGGCGGGAGGGATTTCGTCTATGTTTATTCTCGCGGTGATGGTGAGAAAGAGGATGAGATGGTTGTGGACTCAGTGCCCTGTGCATCGAAAAGAAAACTATTCTGCGATGATGATGGGATTCTCCTCGCATCAGCATGCGAAATAAAATTCATGAATTATGAGGGGAATGTTTCTTGGAGTTTTCCAAGAATCGGAACACTCGAGCCTGTAAAAGTGGGAAACAAACTGATACTGCTCGCTGATACAAGAGAAGCGATAATAGACACTCACAGAATCTATTACGTGATGGCAATTGGAAACAACACCCTGCTCTGGGAATACGTTCCTTCCGGATACATAAAGGATGTGAGCATCTCGGATAAAAGGGTGGCGCTTGCTGTCTCATCCGATGAGGGAGATAAAATTGTGGTTATTGATATAGAGAATGGAGACATCCTCTTTGACGGACCTCCAACACAGAGGGTTTATGCCGGAGTTCTCGACGAATACCTCCTGGACCAGAGCCTCATCAACACACTCAGAGATTTTGACTTCTCGGTTCTGGACGGCATACCAGAGGAGGTGCTGGAAGGGAGGATAGATGAGGCTGTGAGGAATTACGGAATGGATAGTGTGAGGGAGTGGCTGAACAGGCTCTCGGACCTTCCTGTAGAAGCGGAAACGCTCTGGAAGTTCAGGTCGATAGATTTGAATAATCTGAAGGATTTGAAACTCAGGAGGGTTATTAACAGAATCGACACCTGCGACCTGAACGGTGATGGGGAGGATGATATTCTCGTATCGGCAGAGGATTATCTGGTCCTCCTTGACGGGAAAACCCTTAAGGAAGAGTGGCTCGTTGACTCCAGGGACTGGAGGTATCGGAACGATTTCAACAGGGATTACTATCAGGAATTCGTCAGGGACTGGTACGATAATGATTACATGGCCCTTTGCGCAGGTGACGTGAACAGGGACGGCAAGGAGGACCTCTTCCTTTACAGACATGAGAGATACAAACTGCTCGAGAGTTCAGGGAATACCTATAAAGAGAGATGGAGCAGCAGCATCGAGAACCTCATATGGGAATCCGTGAGGCTGATTGATATGGATAATGATGATTCCAAGGAGATACTGATAGGAAGGTGGAGAAGGAACCAGCCCGACCTCTATGAGATCAGAAGTGTAAAATACAATACCAAGATAGCCGATTTCTCCGGTGACAGAAAGATATTCTTCAGATTCAACCTTCGTGACTTCAACGGTGATGGGAGGAATGAGAGCGTTGTCGTGTATGTGAACGATGGGATGAAGATAAAGGTCTTCTCCAAAGGGTACGAATGGACCTATGAGGATATCAGAGAGTTCTGGGATGTCTGGAACAGGTACAGGTATGTGATGCCCGTGGAATCCGATGACGATATTCTGATCGGAATAAAGAAGAGGGATGACCAGGGCATAAAACTCATCAGAATGGATGTGAAGGAGAACAAGGCTGTGGAAACGCTGGATATAGAACCTTCCAGAGGAGAGTTCTATCCCAGAGACTGGTCGCCTTTTGTTGATATGATGAGGGATGGTGATGTGGTATTCATGGCGATACCGGAGACGTCATGGCGAACCGAGAAGGGAAGGATGATAGCGTACGACATGGAGAAGGGAAAACTGAAGGCAACACTCTATGATGATGTTAGGAGAATTCTGAAGGTTGGGGGCTCAATAGTATTTCTAACGGTTGACGGGAAGATAATAACCCTTCCTCTTGAAAGGGAGTTAAATGTGAGGGCTGATGTGGACGGTGATGTCAAGCTCTCGTGGGATACCCCTGGCCACAGCAGGATATACATCAATGATGTGCTTGCCGCATCACTTGATGGAAACGGTGCCTCCTTGAGATTGAGTGACGGTGAGTATGAGATAAGGGTATCCCTCCTGAACGAGGATGGTTACGAGTACTACGGATATGTTAGGGTGAACGTCTTCAATCCCTCAAATCTCTTCATATTCAACATAATTTTGGGTATACTGATAGGAGCGGTTATAGGTGTTAAGATATGGCTGAGAAGATAGCAATAGAGGCAAGAGGTCTGACAAAGGTGTACGGTTTCAGAAAGAGGGTGGTGGCTGTGGAGAACTTGGATATGAGGATAGAGAAAGGCACGATATATGGGTTCATAGGTCCAAACGGTGCGGGAAAGACCACGACCATAAAGATGCTGGTGGGTGCGATAAGGCCCACAAGAGGGGAGGCCTATATCTTCGGTGAACCGGTGGGAAGCGTGAGGGCAAAATCCTACATAGGTTACTCTCCGGAGCACCCGAACTTTTACTCAATGCATGCCCTGGACTTCCTGATATATATCGGAACCCTGTACGGGCTCCCGAAGGATGAGGCAAAGGGGAGGGCGGAGGAGCTTCTGGAACTATTCGGGCTCGAGAATTCCGCTGATAAGAACGCCCTGACCTTCAGCGCAGGTATGAAACAGAAACTGAGCCTGGCACAGGCGCTCATCGCCGACCCGGAGATACTGATACTGGATGAGCCAACAGCAAACCTCGACCCCATAGGAAGGTATGAGGTGTTGAAGAACATAGAGGAGCTTGCCAGAAAGGAGAAAGGAACGGTCTTCATCTCAAGCCATATCCTTCTCGAACTCGAGAAGATTATAGACCACGTTACTATAATCGATAGGGGCAAGGTTATTCTCCAGAGCAGCATGGCAGACCTGAAGAGGAGGTTTTCGGAGAACCACTTTGTTATCGATGTGTCAGATAACCGTCTGCTGTTGGATATCCTGAAGAAGGATGAGAACGTCACCAAGGTCTGGGTCAACCATGAGGGTAAGATCGAGGTGATGGTCAGGGATGGAAAGAGGTTCAAGGAAAAAGCTCTGGAGATATTCAGAACCAGGAGAATGGAGCTGAACGAATTCTATCCATATAAAATCTCCCTTGAGAACATCTTCCTCAAACTCTTGAGCAATAAATCGGGTGATGGAGAATGAGTTTCAGCGCGGTATTCAGAAGGGAGCTGGAGAATCACCTGAACCTGAAGGTTCTCTTAATCTATGTACTGATACTCCTCATTCCGCTCATACTTTTCAGCAACCTTTCGGAAGAAGCGCAGATGTTCTCGAACCTCACTCTCGACCTCAAGGTGGAGTATCTGACAGGGTTCTTCCTCATTTTTGCGTTTGTCTGGATATGCGGGTTTGCTTTATCAGTGATCACAATATACAAATGTTCGGGCTTCATTGCAGAGGAAGTATCGTCGAGAACGCTCCTGTTGATGGTGAGCAAACCGATAAAGAGACATAACTTTATCCTTGCCAAATTCCTGGCATTCTTCATTTTCATCCTTCTCCTCCAGCTCCTCTCACTCTTCGTAACCCTTTATTTCTGGGCATCATTTTTCAAACTGGATGTCTTCTCGCTTGCAAAGGTTTTGAGAATAGTGCCACCCCTCATGGTTTATTCCACCTTCATCATTCTTGTCTTTGGCACTCTCTCCACAGCCTTCTCCTCCATCTTCTCCAGCAGAACAAAGGCGATTCTCCCCCTCATAGCCATAGTGATAATTGCATTCATCATATTCGTTCCTGTGAGAGGGGCTGCGAGAAGCTCGGGCATCTACGAGAGTTACTTTCTGGACACCCTGGATATCGGGTACGACTTCGGAAATATATATGTGAGCATACTCGAAAACTCCGGTGTCAAGCCCGTGCCCTTCATTCAGGGCGCGATAGGGAGTTTCACAGGCACATATATAATTCCGGAAGGTGGTGTGAAGGTCGACTATGACCATTCTGTTATACTGGAGAGTCTGGACAGGGCAGGGTATCATTCTCTGGAGCATTCCCTGCTCAAACTCACCCTCGCACCGATGCTGATACTGATTCTTTCGGTCCTCATCTTCCAGAGAAGGGATGTGCACTGAGAGTAAGGGGATTATCTGAATATCCACTTCCATAAAGGGATGTATCCAATCCTTTTTCCACCGATTCTCTCCTCTCCTTCATAATCCCATGTGATTATGGATAAATTCCTGCATCCCAGCTCTTTTCCACCTCTTATCAAACTCTTCTCTTCCCTCCTCTTTGTATTGGGGTCGGATATATCATAACATACCTGTATCAGTTCCCGAACCCTTCTCCCATCTTTTACGACAAAGTCCACCTCTCTTTGATAGGGGTCCCTCCAGTAGAAAATACCGGTATCTGCTGATGCCCTTCTCTTCAATTCCAGGAACACGAGGTTCTCCATCAACTTTCCAAAATTATCAGAGGTTCTGAATCCTGTTGATGTGAAGAGACCATTATCCACCAGGTATACCTTTCTCGGAGATTTCTCCTGCTCTTTGATAGAGAAAGAGAATCTTCTCAGAAAGAAGAAGAGGTTCGAGATTTCCAGACCCTTTGAGTAAATCTCTACGGTTTTTACTGGCAGGTTAAGGAATCTGGATATACTGTTGAAGGTGATTGGGGAGGAGAAGTTTGTGGTGTAGAAGTTTGCCAAGACTTCCAGTTTCATGAAGTTCTTTATTCTGAGTCTTAAAACCACATCTTTGAGTATCACATCCTCATATATCTTTCTTAAAATCTCCTTTCTCATCTTCTTGTTATCCTCAAGAGTGACCTCCGGGAAACCCCCAAATTCCAGATATTCCCTCATCATTCTTCTTATCTTTTCTTTTTTCGTGAGGATATCCAGTTTCTTCTTCGGTTCAAAACCCCTGAATCTGAGGAACTCTCTGAATGAAAGGGGCAGAAGTTTTACATCAACGGTCCTGCCGGTGAGAAGTGTTGCCAATTCCTCACTCATGAGCTTGGAAGAGGAGCCCGTGACGATTATTCTTGCTTTGTTCTTCTCGTGAAGACTTCTTACAAACCTTTCCCATCCCATCACCCTTTGAACCTCATCCAGAATTATCAAGGGTTTTTTTGTTGGTCCAACTATTTCATTATACGCCTCGAATATATCGAGCAGAAATTTTCCAGAGAGTTCCTCATCGAATGAGACCTCTTCGAAATTCACTATGAGGGTGTTTTTCTCACCAGATAGGTCGATATATCTTTTTGCTATCTGTTTCGAAAGGAAGCTCTTTCCGCACCTCCTCACACCTGTTATGGCCAGTATCTTATTCACCCTCGAATTCACGATTCCGAAGGAGTGGGATAGGACATCCCTCTCTATACCAGTCTCTATGCCATCTCCCCAGAAGTTCCATTCTGATAGGATTTCTATGATTTTTTCCTTCTCCATAGTTTGTAATTTGTTACATATATTTATATATTTTTATGTATTAAATTTTAGAAGAAAATCTTCATGCACAGTTATAAACCTTTCCAGAGAATCATTCTCTATGAGAGTGGGGGACCTTGACCTTCCGGATTCTGTGAAAGCTTATCTCAGAGGCCTTGGAATAAACGAATTGAACCCCCCGCAGAGAAAAGCCGTTGAGAAGGGGCTGCTGGACTTCAAGAGCATGGTGGTCTCCTCACCAACCGCTTCTGGAAAGACCCTCATAGCCGAGATGGCAATTCTGAAGAACATCCTTGAAAGGAGGAAGAAGGCGATTTATATAGTTCCGCTCAGAGCCCTGGCTTATGAAAAGTACGAGGATTTCTCCAATTATGAAAAGCTCGGTGTGAAGGTCGCGATGTCAGTAGGTGATTATGATTCTGCGGATGGATGGCTCGGGAAGTATGACCTGATAATCGTCACATCCGAGAAGATGGACTCACTTCTCCGTCACAACCCCACATGGATCAGAGATGTAGGTCTGGTAGTGGTTGATGAGATACATCTCATGAACGATGAGTCACGGGGACCCACACTTGAGGTGGTTCTCACGCGATTGAGGGAAGAGACGGATTCCCAGATACTCGGGCTCTCGGCAACCATATCCAATTCCAGAGAGATAGCCGAGTGGCTCGGTGCGGAGCTGGTGGAATCGGATTACAGACCGGTGAAGCTTTACGAGGGTGTCTGCGACGGCAGGGAGGTACACTTTCTGGAGAAGGAAAATCTGCTTCTGAACGGGAGCGAACGATCCGAATTGCTCCTGGCCGAGCTGACAATCAAAGAGGGCAAACAGGCGCTGGTTTTTGCCTCATCCCGGAGGAACGCCGAGAGCATAGCGGAAAGGATTGGAATCTTCACGTCCCATTTCATCAGCGAGGGGGATTTGAAGGGGCTCGAGGAGATTTCCAGAAAGGTTCTGGAATCCACGAGCCATCCAACCAAGCAATGCAGGAAACTGGCTGAGTGCATCAAAATGGGTTCGGCCTTTCATCACGCTGGTCTGACCAACACCCAGAGAAGTCTTGTAGAGAAGGCATTCAGAAAGAATATAATAAAGGTCATAGCGGCTACGCCCACACTCGCGGCAGGTGTGAACCTTCCTGCTTACAGGGTTCTGATAAGAGATGCAATGAGGTACTATCCAGGATACGGGATGCATTACATTCCTGTTCTTGAATACCAGCAAATGGCTGGAAGGGCAGGGCGCCCGAAATATGACAAAGAAGGTGAGGCGATACTGATAGCAAATAGCCCCCGCCAGGCAGAGGAGCTGGCGAGGCGATTTATCGAGCGTGACTCGGAGGAGATAACCTCAAAACTCTCGTTGGAACCGGTTCTGAGGATGCACACTCTTTCCCTGATAGCCACAGGAATATCTTCCGAAGATTCGCTTATGAGGTTCTTCTCCAAGACCTTCTTCGCCCATCAGTTCGGTGATGTGGATGTGATAGAGGAGAGAATATTCAGAATACTCAAGGACCTGGAAGCGCAAAAGTTCATAATATGGACAGGGAGAGAGATGATGCCCACCAGAATAGGAAAGAGGGTTGCGGAGCTTTACCTGGACCCGGACACCGCTTATCACATCATCCAGAGATTGAGAGGGTGGAACCCTGACCACTTTGGCCTGCTTCTCATGGTCTCAAACACCAGGGAGATGAGACCTCTACGGTTATCCCGTCTGGATTTCAAGAGGATCGAGGAGGAGGTGAGAAGAAGAGGCATAAGCGCACCTGAGCCATGGGAGCTGGATTACGATACCTTCATCTCTGCATTCAAGACAGCTCTGATGTTCGAGGAGTGGTGTGACGAGAGGGGTGAGGATTACCTCCTGGAGAAATACAACGTCTCACCAGGCGGTCTCTACACCAGAAAGGAGATAGCTGACTGGCTTCTTTACTCAGCGCAGGAGCTGGCCATACTTCTGGGCGAACATGAGAAGGTGAAGGCGATAAGGAGAACGAGAACGAGATTGAGCTATGGTGTGAGGGAGGAGCTGCTTCCGCTTGTAGCTCTTAAGGGTATAGGAAGAGTCAGAGCGAGAAAACTTTACGATGCAGGATTCAGAACAATTGCCTCGTTGAGGAATGCGCCTCTGAAGAGATTGAGCGAAATCCTTGGAGAGAATATCGCCAGGAACGTGAAGGAGCAGTTGGGCGAGAAGTGATTTTAGATATTTATTTTTGAACCGTTCACAACTAAATATGGGTTTGGCGATTTCAGACCCTGGTTATTGGATGGAGAGAACGAATATAGTTCACGAGATGAACAAGCTTTATCGTGGCTGCCTTCTCTATCTAAGGGATAGTGAGAAAGACATAAAGGGATATTTCAAGAATTCTGACAAACTTCTAAACCTTCTCATAAACCCCAAGGATTCTGAGTATATCTGGATGAACAGGAGCGATGATGTGGATAGGTTGATAAGAAAACTTGAAGAGGTCAGACCCATTCTTGAAATGATGCCATCGAAAGGTGTGGGTTTGGAAGATGCGGAAAGGGCCAAGATGGTTCTTGATGAAATAATATCATATCTCATGACAGAATTATACAGGGATTGGAGGAGAGAGGTAAAATTCTGGATTGATTTAACCCTTTGAGATGGTCAGTAATCATCCAACTGTCTCTGAATATTCTTCTGGTTCTTCTCCTTGTATTTTTCAAAAATCTCCTCAGGCGTTATCCCGAGCCGGAGGCAAAGTGAAACCCAGAAGTGAAGGATATCCACCATCTCCTCCTTTATCTCTTCGATATCCCATTCTTTCGGTTTTTTCCACCACTTCCAGTTGGCGTGCTCCTTTACCTCCATGACCTCGTCCAGCATTGCTGTTGTCAGCTTGTCTATGGATTCTTCTCTACTCCATTCCTTCAAGGACTTCTCCTTCGCTATGAACTCATCAAGTCTTCTCTGAAGCTCGAATATCTCTCTAAGGTCGGTCATAAACCTTTTATAACACCACTCACTTTAATTCTTTTTGATGAGATGGGTTCTGTTTGTGGTACTTCTTCTCCTGATCCAATCGGTGCATGCCTCCAGAGTGACGGTTTTCGTTTCACCGGACTCATCCTATCAGGTGCTTGAGGAGTTCGCACCAGAGGTCAGATTTGTGGCGGGTTACACCATCACATCCCCTGAAATCCTCGATCTACTGAAAGGAAGAAACGTGACGATTCTTCTGGAAGGGAGTCCGGTTGGTGGGATACCGGATATCGAGGAGATGATACTCTGTGAGTTGCAGAGAAATGGTGCGAGTGTCTATCTTTACAACGGTGATTTGAGATTCCATCACGCGAAATATATGATAGGCAACGGCTCGGTACTTGTGACAACCGAGAACTTCGGAAGAAATGGTTTCCCGCCGGATGGTGCGGGGAACAGGGGCTGGGGTGCTGTTATATATGACGAGAAAATCGCTGATGAGTTCCTTGAAGTATTTCAAAAGGACCTTGAAGAGTCAAAACCGTTCAGATGTGAACTCTCCGATTACAGAATCTACAGACCAGAAGAGAAACAGGTCCGAAAAGGAGTTTTTAAACCGGAAAGTTTTGAGGTACCATCAGAAAAGATATCGGTTCTTTTCCTACCGTCTTCCATCGATCCGCTGCTGGAAGTAATCAACAGCTCCAATCAAATACTCGTTGAGCAGTTCTACATACGAAGGAATTTTGGAGATGAACTTAATCCTCTACTGAAGTCCTTGGTCAATGCAGCTTCGAGAGGAGCAACTGTGAAAGTATTGCTGGACAGCTCCTGGTACAATGTCAGGGAGGACGACCCAAATTCGAATCTCAAGAGTGTTGAATACCTGAAAAGAAATGACGCTAAGGCAAAACTGTTGGACAGAGAAAACATAGAGAAACTCCATGCGAAGGGGTTCGTCGCCGATGATGTAACGATAATATCGACGATAAACTGGAGCGAAAATTCCATCACCAGAAACAGAGAGTATGCGCTTATTATAGAGAGCGATGAGGTTTCAGGTTACTTCAAAAAGGTTTTTGAACATGACTGGGAAGAAGAAACTGATAATTACCTATGGCTCCTTGTATTGGTCACTTCATTTCTTTTCTTCACAGAAATCATAAGAAAACGCATTAATTCTGTTCGATAACGAGCTTCTGGAGCATTCTCTTCCTTCTTTCAAGGTCTTTTATGATATTTCTTACAGTTGTTTTGTTTCTATACTTACTTCTCGTTTTATTCTTATTGATGTTCTCAAGTATCTTTTTATACCTATTAATTTCTACATTAAGCTTCCAGATATCTTCATTTACCTTTTCCATTATCCTTTCGTCAAACATACCCAACACCCCCTATAACGCTGTTATTAAATTATCTTCCTGACTATATAAAGATTTCTATTATCTTGACCCTTAACAGAAATCAGAATACTTCTCCTTTCGTGTAACCTTCAAGATGAACCTTACCTTTTTCTGCCTTCACTTTTAAAATACCGTTTTCATAGGGAATTGAAACCTCATCAATTCCATCCTTTTCCATCTCCAGAAGTATTCTCTCTGCCCCCGGTCCGAAGAAATCCATTTTTATCCCTATTTTGAAATCACTCTGAGGCAGAAGCGGAATTTCTTCCCCATCACTTTTCATGGTTTTCTTGTCCAGTATTGCGTCAAACAAAAGGTCCAGATATTTATTCACGTCATCACCTTTTACAACTTATGAATAGTTAAATATTTAAATCTTTAAAATATATCAATTTATATGAATTATGTCGAGGAATTCAAAAGAGCTCTGGAAGAGCTTGAAGAGTTCTGGGCAGAGGAATATGAAAAGGATTACGGATATCTGTTCTGAAATGACATAAACTTCAGTTAAAGTTTAAAAAGTTTGCTTCTCACTTAAGATTAGGTGTTTGAATGCTTGAGAGGACGTTTGTGGCTGTGAAACATGATGGGGTACAGCGCGGTCTGATTGGAGAGATAATAAAGCGCTTCGAACAGCGCGGTCTCAAACTCGTGGGTATCAAGATGGTCCACCCCACAGAAGAGCAGGCTCTTAATCACTATCGCCTGACGGACGAGTGGATGAAGAAACTTGCTGAGAAGACCAGAGAGGCCTTCAGGAAGAAGGGCATCGAACTCAAAGAGAGTGACAGGGAGATAGCGGAACGGGTCAGAAGGTGGCTTGTTGATTACCTCAGAGAAGGACCGATAGTTGCGATGGTCTGGGAAGGATACCACGCTATAGAGATAGGAAGAAAGATAGTTGGTGATACAAATCCTTTCAGCGCGCCACCAGGAACCATCAGAGGAGACTTTACAGTTGATTCTTATGAAATAGCCGATGCTAGAGGGAGGCCTGTGAGGAACATAGTTCACGCTTCCGGAAGCAAGGAGGAGGCGGAGAACGAGATAAACCTCTGGTTCAGCATCGACGAACTCTTCGACTGGGAGAGACACGACTGGAGAGTTATGCATTAGGTGATTCTGTGAGAATAGTCGTCCT
>Ga0180300_10000818_pt1 | contig 14119 bp, 22 predicted proteins | sample GuaBasSediGuay15_FD_121798 | JGI IMG/M metagenome (GOLD analysis project Ga0180300, IMG submission 121798) | Subseafloor sediment microbial communities from Guaymas Basin, Gulf of California, Mexico - Guay15, Core 4569-2, 21-24 cm | ecosystem: Environmental > Aquatic > Marine > Hydrothermal... | reverse complement strand
GGATTAAATACCACTGCGGTATAAAAGAAGGTAAAAAAGATAACCGCCATGGCATATAAAATATAATAAGGGATAGCTCCTGGAGAAAGCCATCCAGCAATAGTCTGTGCAAAGGGATAATTAAAAAATCTTGCAACTGTTGAAGGCAAAAGTAATATAGAGACAGCGAAAATAATAGCTATTACCCCCACACCTCCTATACGAATGGGAAGATAGGTAGTCTGACCTCCATAGGCACGTCTTCCCACAACTCTTCTTGCATATCGAATGGGAATTCTTCTTTCGGCCTGATAAATAACCACAACTGCCGCAGTGATAAAAATAGCAATTACTACAAATAGAAAAATAATAAAGGGGACAAGCTGTCCAGCCCTGGCTAACCTTATTATATTCCCCATAGCGGGCCTGATACCTGCTACAATTCCTGCAAATATTATCAAAGAAATACCATTCCCAATCCCCCGCTCTGTAATTTTCTCTCCTATCCACATAAGCAAAACCGTTCCGGTGATAAGGGTAATAACCGCAGGAAAAATAAAGTTAAATCCCCGGGTGTAGACAAAAGCACCGTTATTTATACTCTGAATCCAATAACAAAGGGCCACCCCCTGAACAGCTGCTATAGGAATGGTAGCAAATCTTGAGTACTGAGTTATCTTTTTTCTTCCCTCCTCTCCCTGTCGCGCCAGCTCTTCAAGCTGAGGAACCGCCACAGTCAAAAGCTGCATTATAATAGAAGCACTTATGTAAGGCATCACTCCTAAGGAAAAAATCGACATCCTGCCCAGAGCTCCACCGGCAAACACATTCATCAGACCAAATGCCCCGGTTTGGAAAATTGTAGATTTAGCAAGAGCAGAAATGTCCACTCCCGGGATAGGGATAAAAGAACCCAACCTGAAAACAACAAACATAAGTAAAGTAAAGATTATCCTGCGTCTTAACTCGGGAATCTTAAAGATACTTTGTAATCTATTTAACACTTGATTACCTCTATTTTTCCCCCGGCCTGTTTGATTTTCTCCTCTGCATTTCTGGAAAAAGAGTGAGCCTTCACATGTAAAGGCTTATTTAACAATCCCTTACCCAGTATCTTAACTTTATCAGCTTTTTTAACAAATCCTTTTTCTTTCAAAAATTGAGGATCAATGCTGGTATTAGCTTCCAGGGGATTTAAATCGCCCACATTTACAATCTCAAATTCTACCCTCCGGGGAGAGTTAAAACCTCTTTTTGGAACTCTCCTGGTTAAAGGCATCTGTCCTCCTTCAAACCAAGAATAGACCTTCCCCCGTCCACGAGCCTTCTGTCCTTTATGACCCCGGGTAGAGGTCTTGCCGTGACCTGAGGAGGGACCTCTCCCCACCCTTTTTCTTTTATGAGAGGCCCCGGGAGGAGTTTTAAGTATCTTTAGATTCAATTTCTCCACCTTCTCTTCGCAGTTTTAAAATTTCATTCGGGTGTTTTAAACTCTTCAATCCCTCCAGAGTAGCCCTTGCCAGGTTAAGAGAGTTGTTGCTACGCAGGGATTTGGTTAAAATATCTCTTATGCCAGCAAGCTCCACCACAGCCCTTACAGCTTCTCCAGCAATGATACCCGTACCCGGAGAGGCTGGTTTTAAAAGGACCTTTGAGGCCTTAAATTTTCCTATGACCTCGTGAGGGATGGTACCATTTACCAGAGGAACCTGAATGAGATTTTTTTCAGCCTCACGACGTCCCTTGTTAATAGCAAGTAGAAGTTCCCTCGCTTTACCCAATCCCAGGCCAACCCACCCATTTTTATTCCCCACAACTACCAGAGCGTTAAATCCTATTTTTCGGCCTCCTTTAACTACCGTAAAAACCCTTTTAACCCTTATAAGTCTTTCTTCCAGCTCCCCGATCTCCTCGGGCAGTTCAGAAAGTTCCTCTATTATTTCCTTCTGCATTTTAACCTCTTACTTTCTTATTAAAATTCAATTCCCTGCTTTCTAACTCCTTCTGCAAGAGCTTTAACTCTGCCATGATAAGGATAACCACTCCGATCAAAAACTAACTTCTTGATACCTTTTTCTGCAGCAATCTTTCCAAGTTCTTCTCCTAACTTCCTTGCAATATCTATACTCTTGCAATTTGTCGCTCCTTCCTTTTTGTATTTAATAGAACAAATATAGGCAATTGTTTCGCCTTTTTCATCATCAACCAATTGAGCATAAATATAGCGGTTACTCTTATATACACAAAGGCGTGGCTTATCTGCATCTCCCCATATCTTTTTCCTTACCCTTTTCTTTCTTCTCTGTCTTGCCAGAATTTTATCCTTTGGTGAAATCATCTTCTTCTCCCAATGCTAACCTTTACTGCCCAGAGCGGCCTTGCCCACCTTTAACTTTACAATCTCATCTTTGTATCTGATTCCTTTTCCTTTATAAGGCTCGGGCTTCTTAAGGCTTCGGATCTCAGCAGCCGCCTGTCCAACCTTTTGTTTATCGCATCCTGAGACTTTTATTGTAGTAGGATCCGGGGTCTGGATCTGAACTCCTTCAGGAGGTGTATACTCCACAGGATGAGAAAATCCCAGACTAAGTACAAGCTTACCTTTCTCTAATTTTGCTCTGTAACCCATACCTACAATTTTTAGCTCCTTTTCATATCCTTCGGATACACCCTTTACCATATTAAAAATCAAACTCCGGATGGTTCCGTGTAAGGACCTGCTCTGCTTATCATCTTTTAACCTTTCAACCACAATCTGGCCGTCTTCAATATTTACCTTACAACAGGAGGGAACTATCTGAGAAAGCTCTCCTTTTGGACCCTTAACTTTAATTTGCCCCTCTTTAAAAGAAACTTCTACCCCCTGCGGAACAGACACGGGTTTTCTTCCAATTCTGGACATTTAATGACTCCTTTATTACCACACATAACAGAGGACTTCTCCTCCCACTCCCAACCTTCTGGCTTCTTTCCCTGTAAGAATACCTTTAGAGGTAGAAAGAATGCATATACCCAAACCACTTCGCACCCGGGGAATTTCATCTTTGCTAACATAAACTCTTCTTCCTGGTCTACTAACTCTCTCCAGATGCGTAATTACCCTTTCCCCTCTTCCGGGAGAGTACTTCAGGTATACCTCTATAAATTTTTTCCCTTCCCGCACCTTTATCCTGTACCCTTTAATGTATCCTTCTTTAGTTAAAACCTCAGCTATGACCTCTTTAAGTTTGGAAGAAGGAGCTTCTACGCTTTCTTTGTAAACCATATTGGCATTTCTAATGCGGGTTAGAAAATCAGCAATTGGATCAGTCTGCATTTTTCCCTCTTTTTGTAATTTTTCAGGTACTTTCCTCACCAGCTTGCCTTTTTAATTCCGGGAAGATACCCCTTATGGGCTAACTCCCGCATACATAAGCGACAAAGACCAAAGTAACGAATGTATCCCCGAGGACGTCCACACCTCTCACACCTGTTATACTTTCTAACCTTGAATTTAGGATCTCGCCTGCACTTTTCAATTAAAGATTTTTTTGCCATATTTATCCATCCGTTTTTAAAAACTTATCAAGCCTGGCTCCCAAGCAACTAATAGAATAGCTAACTATTACTTCCTGAAGGGCATACCTAATTTCTGAAGAAGCCTTTTAGCCTCCTGGTCATTTTGGGCAGTGGTTACAATGCTTACCGAAAGACCCGGCAGTTTTGAGGCACTTTCATACTCTGCTTCAGGAAAAATCATCTGATCCTGCAACCCCAGGGTAAAGTTACCCCTTCCATCAAAACAATTATCGGAAACTCCATGAAAATCACGAATACGCGGCATAGCTAAATTAAAAAGTCGATCCAGAAATTCATACATTCTTTCTCCTCTCAAGGTAACCTTACAACCAATCACCATACCTTTCCTGAGATTGAATCCAGCAATAGACTTTTTGGCCTTGGTTACTACGGGAGCCTGACCTGTGATGAGAGATAGGGATTTTCTGGCCATATCTATCAATTTGGGCTCGGTTTTTGCTCTGCCCAGACCAATATTTACACAAACCTTCTCCACCCGGGGAACCCTCATGGGGTTATCCAGACCCAGCTCTTCCATCAGCTGGGGAACAATCTCCTTTTTATAAAGCTCTTTTAATCTTGCCATTGACAGATCCTCAGTCTATAACTTCCTTACACTTTTTACATATCCGCAGCTTCTCTTTTTCCCCTTGGCCCAGCAAAGACACCTTTATGCCAATCCTTGTCCTCTTTCCACAACGAGGACAGATTAACATCACCTTACAGGATGGAACAGGAGCTTCCCTCTCCACAATTCCACTTTCCTGTCCCCTTTTTCGAGCTCTAATATGGCGTCTGGTAATATTTACCCCCTCTACCACTAATTTACCTTCTCCGGGAATCCGCTCAATTACACGACCTACCTTTCCTTTGTCCTTTCCTGAAAGAACAACCACTTCATCTCCTACTTTGATTCTGGACATATTCTACCTCTTTAAACTAAACTTGCTACCAGGCTAAAGAACCTCCGGAGCAAGGGAGATTATCTTCATAAAATTTTTATCCCTCAGTTCCCTGCAAACTGGTCCAAAAATACGTGTACCTTTAGGATTACCTGCATTATCAATAATTACACCTGCATTATCATCAAACCTTATATATGTTCCGTCCTTCCTCCTTATCTCCTTCTTGGTTCTCACCACCACTGCCTTTACCACCTCACCCTTGCTGATTTCCGAGTTAGGGATAGTTTTTTTTACTGAACCAACAATCACATCCCCAATACTGGCATATCTCCGGGCAGAACCCCCTAATATCCCAATACACATTATTTTCTTTACCCCTGAATTATCCGCTACTGTTAGTTGTGTTCGAAGCTGTATCATTGCTCATCTCTTTCCTGGTAAGTATTTCTACTACCTTCCAGCGCTTTTCTTTGGATAAAGGCCTTACTTCCTCTATCTTTACCAGGTCACCCACTTTGCACTCATTTTCTGCATCATGGGCTTTTACCTTTTTTTCCTTTGTTATGGTCTTGCCGTATAAAGGATGAGGGACTCTACGCCGAATTTTAACTACCACGGTCTTTTCCATCCTGTTACTAACTACTTCTCCGATTCTAATTTTGGAAGTTTTCTTCAATTTAAGCTCCCCTATCTATTCCCAATTCTTTCTCTCTTAAAAGGGTCTTTATTCTCGCTATATCTTTTTTTATCTGCCTTATGCCGGAAGGATTGGTCATTCTTCCCTGACTTGCCTGAATCCTCAAATCTAAAAGCTTCTCCTGGAGTTGTTTCAACTTTTCTAACAGATCCTGTCTTTCCAGCTCTCTCAGCTCGTTCACCTTCATACAATAACCTCATGAGTGGAGACAAATTTTGTCTTTACAGGAAGTTTGTAAGAAGCCAGATCAAGAGCAGCTTTTGCCTTTTTTTCCTCAACACCCCCCAACTCGAAAAGCACCCTTCCTGGACGAACAACAGCTACCCAGAAAGCTGGTTCTCCCTTTCCTTTGCCCATCCTCGTCTCTAAAGGTTTTTTGGTAACTGGCTTATCCGGGAAAATTCTTATCCACACTCTTCCCTCGTGTTTCAAACTCCTCACAATAGTAACACGAGCTGCTTCAATCTGGCGGGCAGTTATCCATCCTCCTTCCCGGGCAATCAAACCGTATTCCCCAAAGCTCAGCTCTGAACCACTGCTGGCCACTCCTTTAATACTTCCCCTTTGCGTCTTCCTGTATTTAACCCTTTTCGGCTGTAGCGGCATCCTCAAACTCCTCTTCGGCAAAAATTTTCGTAGAAGGCATAACATCGCCTTTATAAATCCAGACCTTAACCCCAATACATCCATAGGTAGTATGAGCGGTGGAGGTTCCATAATCCACATCAGCTCTCAAGGTGTGCAGTGGAATTTTCCCCTCTTTCATCCATTCTTTTCTGGCTATCTCTGCTCCACCTATTCTACCTTTACACATTACCTTAATTCCTTCTGCACCTCTTTCCATAGCTCTTGAAATAGCTTCTCTCATGGCTCTTTTTGCACTGACTCTCCTTTCCAGTTGAAAAGCAATCCTGTCAGCTACCATTTGGGCGTCCAGCTCTGGTTGAGGAATTTCCTGAACATTTAAAAATATCTTTGCATCAGGAGCATACTGCGAGAGCTCCTCTTTTACCTTTTCAATAGTTTCTCCTTTCCTGCCAATTATTATACCGGGACGTGCAGCATATATAGTTATCCTTACTTTATTGGTGGCTCTTTCTATTAAAATATCAGAAATATTGGCCCGATTGAACCTATCCATAAGATGCCTGCGTATTTTGAGGTCCGTTTGTAAAAATTTTGCATATTCCTTATCATCTGCATACCAGCGAGACTGCCATTCCTTAATAAAGCCTAATCTCAACCCTTCTGGATGTACTTTCTGCCCCACTACTTCTTCTCCTTACTTTAATTAGTTTACAGTTCTTAGCTGCTGGTTGTTAGCACTCTTCAGACTCAGAGCTAACAACCAACAACCAATTAAGACTTTGTATCAAGAACAATAGTAATATGAGAGGTTCTTTTGCGTATCAGGTCAGCCCTCCCTCTTGCTCTTGGTTTTATTCTTTTTAAAGTTGGCCCTTTGTCCACCTGGGCAAACTTAACAAATAAGTTCTCTTCTGTTAGGCCATGCTGGTTTTTAGCATTAGCTATGGCTGATTGAAGAATATCTTTCATAATACCACAACTCTTTTTTGGAGTTAACGTCAGAATATTCATAGCCTCCTGTACCGGCTTGCCCCTTATTAGCGCGGCAACCTTTTGAGCTTTAAAGGGAGATACCCTTATGTACTTTCCAGCAGCTCGTACTTCCATCTTTTACCACCACCTTTTATTTGGGTGCAATAACTCTCTTAGTATGGGCACCATGATGGTCAAATTTCCGGGTTGGAGCAAACTCTCCCAGCTTATGCCCTACCATCTCTTCAGTAATGTAAACATTATGAAAATCCTTACCATTGTGAACGGCGAAGGTAAAACCTACAAATTCTGGAATTATAGTAGATCTTCGAGACCAGGTTTTAATCGGTTTTTTCTTTCCTTCCTTTTTGACCTTTTCTACCTTTTTAATTAAAGATGGGTCTACCCAAGGTCCTTTTTTAACAGAACGACCCATTTTACCCCCCTTATTTTTTCCTCCGCTGAACTATTAACTTATCAGAAGGTTTTCCTTTCTTTCTCGTTTTCTTCCCCTTAGTAGGTTTTCCCCAGGGAGTTACAGGATGTCTTCCCGGACCACTACGACCCTCACCCCCTCCGTGGGGATGATCAATTGGGTTCATAGCAGAACCGCGCACATAGGGCCTTCTCCCCATCAGACGAGCTCTACCTGCTTTACCTATCTGGATATTCTCATGTTCCACATTTCCTACCTGTCCTATAGTAGCGCGGCAATCCAGGCTTATAAGTCTAATCTCCCCTGAGGGAAGTTTAACCTGAGCATATCCTCCCTCCTTGGACAAAAGCTCTGCTGAGGTACCAGCAGAGCGAACAAGTTGACCTCCCTTGCCTCTCTTCAGCTCTATATTGTAAATAGATGTTCCTTCCGGTATACGGAAAAGAGGAAGAGTATTTCCTACTTTAAGTGGTACATCTTCACCCGAAATTACTTCATCTCCTACCTTGAGACCTAAAGGAGCAATAATGTATCTTTTTTCCCCATCCACATACTGCAAAAGAGCAATACGTGCAGATCTGTAGGGATCGTATTCAATAGATACAACTTTTGCCGGGATCCCATCTTTGTCCCGTTTGAAATCTATTATCCTGTATTTTTTCTTAACTCCACCTCCTCTGTGACGCGAAGTAATTCTACCCTGGTTATTTCTACCCGGTGCTTTTTTTAAATCCACAGTCAAAGATTTTTCTGGCTTGTTCCTGGTGATCTCGGAAAATGTGGAACCGGTCTGATGTCTTCTGCCCGGAGATGTAGGTTTATAAACTTTAACAGGCATAATTAAACTCCTAACCTTTCAATGGTATACCCTTCTTTTAACTTAACAATTGCTTTTTTCCAGCGAGAAGTTTTTCCCACCACTCTTGTTCTCCATTTTCTATATTTTGGTTTAACCGTCAAGGTTCTAACCTTATCTACTTTCACATTAAAAAGCTCCTCCACAGCATTTTTTATTTCAATTTTATTTGCACCTGGAGGGACTTTAAAAATATAAATGCCTTCTTTTTGTAGATCGGTTGCCTTTTCAGTTACTACCGGACCCATTATTATATTATAAGGACTTTTACTCATTTTTCAACCTCTTTACCAGCCTCATTATGGACTCCTGTGTAAAAAAAACATTATCATGAAACAGAATATGACAGGCGCTAAGATTATCAGCCATAACCAGTCTCAGGGTTTTTATATTGGAAGATGCCCTTTTTAGCTTTTCATCTTTTTCGCTAACTACGACCAGACTTTTTTCCTTATGATCATCCGTTTTAACAAAATTTGCTAAAAAGGAGGCCATTTCTTTAGTTTTTCCTTTCTCAATGGCTAATTTATCAAGTATAAATAGCTTTCTTTCTTTTATTTTTAATCTAAGTGCAGAGACCAGAGCAAGTTTTCTTTTCTTTTTGGGAAGGGGGTAGCTGAAGTTGCGCGGTTTAGGACCAAAAACTACTCCTCCACCAACCCAGAGAGGAGATCTTATACTACCGGCTCTTGCTCTGCCTGTACCTTTTTGCGGCCAGGGTTTTCTTCCTCCTCCACTAACCTCTCCCCTGGTCTTGGTAGACACTGTCCCCTGGCGCAAATTGGTTTGATAAGCTAAAACAGCCTCCCTTAAAAGAGGCTGGTTTACCTCTCCTGCAAAGATATCATCCTCTAAGCCACAACTACCTATTTTTTCTCCTTGCATATTATAAACATCCCACTCCATTTTATCCTTTCCCCTGTTTTACTATTACAAGATCACCATTTTTTCCTGGACAACTTCCTTTTATCAATAAAAGATTTTCTTTTTCATCCACCTCTATGACCTTTAAATTTTTTATGGTTATCCTCTCTCCTCCCATCCTGCCGGGCATTTTTTTACCTTTAAATACGCGGGAAGGGTCAGCTGATGCACCAATTGAACCCGGGCGACGATGCCATTGACCTGATCCATGAGAAGCTGGTCCTCCAGCGAATCCATGTCTTTTCATCACACCGGCAAATCCCTTTCCTTTTGATATACCGGTTACATCAACCACATCCCCTTTTTTAAATATACTAACTTTTACCTCCTCTCCCACCTTATAAGAGGCAAGTTTTTTCTCATCATCTATCCTTACCTCGTACAAATAGCGTCTTGGCTTAACTCCATATTTCTTAAAATGACCCAGCAATGGTTTGTTTAATTTCTTTTCCTCTACTTCCTCAAAACCCAATTGAAGTGAGGTGTATCCATCTTTTTCCTTTTCTTTTTTCTGGACTACCACACAGGGTCCTGCCCTCAATACTGTCACAGGTATTACCTGATCCTCTTCAATAACCTGTGTCATTCCCAATTTTTTTCCCAGTATAGCTTTCATTTTCCTCCCTTTATAGCTTAACCTCTACATGAACTCCCGTGGGCAGGTTCATACCCATGAGAGCATCAATGGTTTTAGGATTTGAATCCAAAATGTCTATAACCCTTTTATGAATCCTCATCTCAAACTGTTCCCTGGAATCTTTATGTGTATGAGGAGAGCGAAGCACAGTAAACCTTTTAATTTTCGTAGGTAGTGGAATAGGTCCACAAACCTTGGCACCGGTAGCTTCTATAGTCCTGACAATACGCTCTATTGAATGATCCAGAATCTTATGGTCATAAGCTTTTAACCTTATCCTGATTCTCTGCTTAGGCATCTTCCAAACTCCATCTTTTTTATTTTCCCAGGATTTTCTTTGCCTTCTCTTCGGGAACTTCCTGATAATGAGAAAACTCTATGTTTGGCACAGCTTTTCCTCGAGAAAGAGAGCGAAGAGAAGTAACATACCCGAAGAGCTCTGATAAAGGTACATGTGCAACAATATTTTTCATTTCACCAATAGTTTCTGTAGATAAGATCTGTCCGCGCCTGGAAGAAAGATCAGCAATAATATCACCCAGAAATTCTGCAGGAGTTCTAACCTCTACCTTCATTATAGGCTCCAGCAAATAAGGATCAGCCTGTTGGGTAGCCTTACGAAAGGCAATAAATGCTGCAGTTTTAAAAGCGTATTCTGAAGAGTCCACCGGATGATATGATCCATCAAGTAAAGTAACTTTAACATTCACCAGAGGATATCCACCCAATACCCCTGAAAAAAATGCCTGTTGTATACCTGCTTTAATAGCAGGAATGAACTCCTTAGGAACAACTCCTCCCTTAGTTTTATCCACAAAGACCTCTTCGCTATCCTTCCCGGGTTCAACCTGGAGAACTACATCCCCATATTGACCTCTTCCACCTGTCTGATGAATATACCTGCCCCTGGCCTGAGCTTTTTTTCTTATACTCTCCTTGTATGCAACCTGAGGCTCACCTGCATTGACTTTGAGACCAAATTCCCGTCTAAGTCTGTCTAAAATTATCTCCAGATGAAGCTCACCCATGCCAGAGATTATAGTCTGTCCGGTTTCCTCATCCTGCCTTACTTTAAAGGTTGGATCCTCTTTGGCTATCTTATAAAGAGCGTCAATCAGTTTATCCTGATCAGCTCGGGATTTTGGTTCAATAGCCATAGATATTACAGGTTCGGCAAATATTATTGACTCAAGAAGTATGGGATGATTTCCATCACAAAGAGTATCACCAGTTTCGATATCTTTAGGACCCACCAGAGCCCCAATTTCTCCAGCACACATTCTCCCTCTCTCAATCCGATAGTTAGCATGCATCTCCAGTATACGAGAGATACGTTCCTTCTTATTTTTGGTGGAATTATAAACGTAAGAGCCGGCAGTTAATATACCCGAATAAATTCTGAAATAGATGAGCCTGCCCACATAGGAATCAGTTGCCACTTTAAAAGCAAGAGCGGAAAAGGGTTCCTTATCGGAAGAGAGTCTTTTCTCTCTTTCTCCTGTTAAAGGATTCATACCTTCAATCGGAGGAACATCCAGAGGAGAAGGTAGATAATCCACGATACCGTCCAGGAGAGGTCTTATCCCCTTGTTTCTCAGAGAGCTCCCACAGAAAATAGGAACAGCACGGTGTTCCAGGGTTAACTTCCTTATACCTTTTTTTATCTCCTCTATGGAAAGAGAACCTTTTTCTAAGAACTTCTCCAGAAGTTCATCACTGGCCTCAGCCGCCTTTTCTACCAGGTCATGATGAAGCTTGAAGGATTTTTCCCGCAGGTAGCCAGGAATTTCCTCTTCCATAATTCTGGCATCCAGTTTATCGCTTTCCCATAAAAGTGCACGCATTCTAACCAGGTCAACCAATCCTCGAAAACTTTCCTCCTCACCTATCGGAAGCTGAAGAATAAGAGGGGTAAGCTTAAACTTATCCTTAATCTGGTCAATCACTCTAAAGAAATCAGATCCAATACGATCCAGTTTGTTGATATAGGTAATGCGAGGAATTCGATACTTATTAGCCTGACGCCAGACTGTTTCCGATTGAGGCTCAACTCCCTCTACCCCACAGAAGATAATTAACGCTCCATCAAGAATTCTTAAGGCCCGTTCCACCTCCACCGTAAAGTCTACATGCCCAGGGGTATCAATAATATTAATACGATGCCCCCTCCAGGTGCAGGTAGTAGCAGCAGAGGTTATAGTAATACCTCTTTCCTTCTCCTGTTGCATCCAGTCCATTACCGCGGTACCCTCATGAACCTCACCTACTCTATGGATTTTTCCGGTATAATAGAGGATCCGCTCGGTAGTTGTAGTTTTACCTGCATCAATATGAGCAACAATCCCGATATTTCTTATTTTTTCTAAAGGAAAACACCTACCCTTCATAGCTTACCATCTATAATGGGCAAAGGCACGATTAGCCTCTGCCATCCTGTGAGTATCTTCTCTTTTCTTTACCGCCGGACCTTCTCCTCGGGAAGCCAAAATAATCTCTTCGGCTAATTTTTCTTTCATTGGTTTGCCCTTTTTCTCCCTGGCAAACTCAACTATCCACCGAATAGCAAGAGCCTCTCTTCTCTCCGGCCTTACTTCCGTCGGTACCTGGTAAGTCGCCCCTCCCACTCTTCGGGGACGTACCTCAAGAGTGGGCTTAACATTTTCCAGAGCGGTCAAAAATACCTCAAGAGGATTCTTTTTTGTTCTCTTCCGAATTATCTCAAAACATTCATAACATATCTTTTCTGCCTTACTTTTTTTCCCGTCTCTCATCAATTTATTTATAAATTTAGCCAAAGTTTTGCTGTTATAAACCGGATCTGGAGCAACCTCCCTTTTTTCAGCAATCCTTCTTCTGGCCATCTATATCTCCTTTTTTAAATAAATTCCGAAATACGAGGTTAACTGTTTATCCTGATTTCTTGCGCCCATACTTGGAACGAGCTTTCTTTCTTCCTTCTACCCCTGCCGTATCCAGACATCCCCGTATGATATGGTATTTTACACCTGGAAGGTCCTTAACTCTACCCCCCCTTACCAGAACAATTGAGTGCTCCTGCAGATTATGACCTTCGCCAGGAATATAGGCTGTTACCGTTTTGCCACTCGAGAGTCTAACCCTGGCTACCTTTCTCAAAGCAGAGTTAGGCTTCTTGGGCGTAAGAGTCCTGACCGCTACGCAAACACCTTTTTTCTGAGGAGACCTCTCCAGAGCTAAACTTTTCCTCTTTTTCTTTGGCTTTTTTCTACCCTTTTTTACCAGTTGATTTATAGTAGGCATAAAATCTCCTTATTGCTTTTTTTTGTGTTCATCTCGAAAGCCGGTTCCGGCCGGGATTAATCTGCCCAGAATTACGTTTGATTTCAATCCTCTTAAATTATCTACCTGTCCTCTGATTGCTGCCTCAGCCAGCACCTGTTTGGTACGCTGAAAAGAGGCAGCAGACAAAAAGCTCTCCTTATCCTCCTGAGCCGCCTTAGGAATAGCAAGTAATACTGGCTTTACTGTAGCAGGTTTTCCACCTTCCTGTCTGATTTTGCGATTTACTTCCTCAACTTCAATTCTGTCTACCTGTTCTCCAGGCAGATAATCGGTATCTCCAGGGTCCTCTATCTCCACCTTTCTCATCATTTGCCTGATGATTACCTCAAAATGCTTAATATTAATTTTAACTCCTTGCGCCCGATAAACCATCTCAGTCTGGTTAACCAGAAACTCCTGAACAGCTCGTACTCCTTTGATTTTTAAAAGAGAGCGCGGATTTATAGTACCCTCAATAATTTTCTCACCTGCCTCCACTGTATCACCTTCAGAAACCAGAATTTCCCCATCTACTTCGTATAAAACTTCTTTGTTATCATCACCTCTTATCCTGATAAAGGAGCGACCTCTTCTTTCCTCAAAGGAGACCTTTCCTTCAATCTCACTGATAAGTGCTTCCTCGCCTTTTCTCTGTCTAACTCCTCCTCTTTCTGAGTAAGACTGTTTTCTGGGCTCAAACAACTCTGTAGCCCTGGGTAGACCCTGAGGGATATCACCACCCTTCCTGAAAATACCTCCTGTATGGAAAGTGCGAAGGGTAAGCTGGGTTCCTGGTTCTCCAATAGATTGAGCTGCAACAACTCCTATAGCCTCTCCCAGGCTAACCATTCTATGAGTAGAAAGGTCCCATCCATAACATCTCTGGCAGACACCCCACTTTGCCTGACAGGTGAGAGGGGAACGAACTTTAACCTTTTCTATCCCTGCCTCCTGAATTTTTCTTGCAGCCTCCTCATCTATTTCCTGATTTGCGTTTATTATTTGCTCCCCGGTTGCAGGGTCTATAACAGGGGTGGCAGTTACCCTTCCCAAAATTCTCTCGGCAAGAGACTCTACCTCCTGACCTTCTTCTATAAGGGCTCCAATCTCAAAGCCATCTATAGTTCCACAATCCTCTTCAGTAATTATAACATTTTGAGCAACTGCTACCAGCTTGCGAGTCAGGTATCCTGCATAGGCTGTCTTTAACGCCGTATCAACAAGACCTTTTCGTCCACCTGAAGTAGAGATAAAGTACTCTGGAGCT
>Ga0180300_10000817_pt1 | contig 14133 bp, 16 predicted proteins | sample GuaBasSediGuay15_FD_121798 | JGI IMG/M metagenome (GOLD analysis project Ga0180300, IMG submission 121798) | Subseafloor sediment microbial communities from Guaymas Basin, Gulf of California, Mexico - Guay15, Core 4569-2, 21-24 cm | ecosystem: Environmental > Aquatic > Marine > Hydrothermal... | reverse complement strand
CACTACCAGAAGGGAGTTCTATCTATTTGAAAATTCCTCGGAGGAATATCATTTATATCAGAATGTACCCAATCCATTCAACATCACCACTCGAATAGAATATTATGTGCCCAGATATGGAATGGTAAGGATAGTGATTTACAACCTTCTCGGGAAGAGAATAAAGACTCTGGTAGAGCGCTACCATTCTCCCGGAAGGTATAGCGTGGTGTGGGATGGTAGCGATGATTTCGGGGCATCTGTTCCAGGAGGCGTATATATTTGCAAAATGGAAGCAAAAAGTTACTCCGAGCAGATAAAATTGCTGTTACTACGCTAAAAATTTGAGGAAACGACGAAAGATTTACTTGACATTTACGTTTCTGTAAGTTAAGATTAAATCAAATGGGAGGGGTAGGAATTATATAGATAAATAAGGAGGTGAGAAGTTATGGCAGAAAAAGTTTTAAAATGTGGCATCAAGAAAGAAAAGGGTTATCTGTATTACGTTGACAAAAACGGTAATGTTGCCCGTTCAAAGATGGCTCGTGGAAAAGACAGAGGAGGGGGTGCTGAAGTAGTTTACCAGGCAAATATTAAGAGAGAAGATGGTTATCTGTATTTCATCGACAAGGATGGAGACATCGCCAGAGCTAAAATGGCAAGAGGCAGAAAAGCTTAGCAATTCTTTCCCTCCGATTTGTAAAAACTATGGGACTCCGCAATCAGAGCGGAGTCCTTTTTCTTTTAGCGAAGGGATAGAATCACAGGGAATAAATCCCTATCAAAAAGGCCTCCCAAGGGCAGGCAAGTTTATTCATCCTGGTTCCAGCTTTCAATACTATCTCTGGCATCTCGACTTCGGTTATGATTTCCCATTTGAGTATCGACATAGATTGAGAGCCGTTAATGTGGCGGGTTTCGGCATTTACGTGAATTTCTAAGGCGATATTCAGGATAGATGAAAAACAGGTAAATAAAATTATGATTTTATTTCTGAAAAGGCATGAAAGCTTGCAAACAGAGATACCTCTATGCTTGCTAATTTCAACAGAATTCTATTGCATTGCCCCCGAAACGATAAAAGTTGACTTTATTCCTGCAAATTCTTTAAATTTAACGGCTTTGAAAAAGTAGAAAGGAACAAAATGAAAAAAGGAATTCACCCTGAATATAAAATAAGTAAGGTTACTTGTGCTTGTGGTAACACTTTTGTGACAAGGTCAACAAGAGGCGATATGAAGGTCGAAATATGTTCCAAGTGCCATCCCTTCTTCACCGGCAAACAAAAGCTTGTTGACTCTGCCGGAAGAATTGAGAAGTATCTTCGCAAGTATAATCTTCACAACAAAAACAAAGAGACTACTCAAAAAGGGTAGCTAAACCTCAACATAAAGGTCAGTTCCATTACTAATTTATAATGGAGGGAATCTACAGATGAGTGAATCAATACTTGTAGGAGGGCAGGCTGTACTGGAAGGTGTATTGATGCGGGTGCCCTTTGCATATGCGACTGCTGTGAGAACCCCCGATGGAAAGATCAAAACTACCAAAAAAGAATATATAACCCTGACAAAACGAAAGAAATTCTTTTCCCTTCCCATTGTCCGGGGAGTAATTTCGCTCTTCGAGTCTCTTAAAATAGGGCTTGAAGGCCTTCACTGGTCTGCAGAAATACTTGATTCGAACAACAAAAAGGAGAAAAATCTTAAGGACAAGCTGGCTGGGTTTTTAAGCTTTGCCCTTGCTACAATACTGGGGTTCACTTTTTTCTTCTATTTACCTATTTTTCTTGTCACTTATATCTTTAATATTGAAGAGAATGCAGCCCTTTTTAACCTGTCAACCGGCATCCTGAGAATCGTTTTCTTCATCGGTTACCTCTTCCTTATATCTACCCTCCCGGATATAAAAAGAGTATTTCAGTACCACGGGGCAGAACATAAGGTGGTTTTTGCTTTCGAAAATGGGCTGGAATTAGTACCTGGGAATGTTGAAGCCTTTTCCACTCATCACCCGCGATGTGGCACGAGCTTTATATTCATTGTGCTTATTCTCTCTATTCTAGCATTTGCTCTAATAGACACCGGGATAATCCTTGTTAAAGGGGGTATAACTCTTACAGATCGAATTGTTTTCCATCTCGTATTTCTTCCTGTTGTACTCGGTCTGTCATACGAATTCCTGAGATTCTCATCAAAGCATCAGAACAGACCTTCTGTGAGATTCCTGATTTATCCGGGATTGCTCCTACAAAGGATAACCACAAAAGAGCCTGATGGATCTCAACTTGAGGTCGCAATAGTTGCACTAAAGGAAGCTTTTGGAAGTGAATATGAAAAATACAGAGGGAAAAAGTTTACAGCAAAAGCGATAGAGTAACATGATTGAAGAAAGAGTAAAACAACTCATCGAACGATATAATGAGGTTTCGAAAAAGCTTTCGGATCCGGAGGTGGTTTCTAACCCTGGTGAATACAAAAAAGTAGCTAAAGAGCACAAACATTTAGCACCTATCGCGGAGAAAGGGGCAGAATACCTTAAAACTTTAGAGCAGCTTCGGGAAGACAGAGAGATTCTAAAGGAAGGTGACCCAGAGCTAAGGGCAATTGTGAAAGAGGAAATAGAAGAACTGGAAGAAAAGGAAAAACAGCTGCAGCAAGAGCTCAAAGTCATGCTGCTTCCTAAGGACCCGAACGATGACAAAAATGCTGTTGTGGAAATTAGAGCTGGGACAGGCGGGGAAGAAGCCGCAATATTTGCTGCTGATCTTTTCCGTATGTATTCTAAATACGCTGAAAAAAAGGGGTGGAAACTGGAAGTTCTATCAAGCAATGAAACTGGAATAGGAGGCTACAAAGAAATAATATTCTCTCTGTCAGGGGACTCTGTCTATGAGGCGATGAAGTTTGAAAGCGGTGTCCACCGTGTTCAGAGGGTACCTATAACAGAAACAAGCGGCAGAATTCATACATCAGCTGCCTCAGTAGCGGTGCTACCGGAGGCAGAGGAAATAGATATAGAAATTGATCCCAATGATTTAAGAATAGACACTTACAGAGCAAGCGGACACGGAGGGCAGCATGTAAACAAAGTGGAGACTGCAATTAGAATCACTCACATACCAACAGGAATTGTCGTAACGTGCCAGGATGAAAAATCACAGTATAGAAATAAAATGAAAGCCATGAAGATATTGAGAACAAGGCTCTTATCTCTCAAGCAAGCAGAAAAGGAGGCGGAGCTTGCAGAAAAAAGGCGTTCAATGATCAGCACCGGCGATAGAAGTGTTAAAATCCGAACATATAATTTTCCCCAAGGACGTGTTACAGACCACAGGATCAATCTCACACTGTACAAACTAAATGAGATACTTGATGGAGATCTTGACGAATTAATCGATGCCCTCCGTGTCGCATATACCAACGAGCAAATCCAGCAAACAGAGACCACAGCCTGAAGCTAACTTTACAATGGTATAAATTTCACAATTTGATTAAATTGCCACCTGATGATGGCTGAAAGGAAAATTTACACTCTAATAGAAGTGCTAAAAAAATCAGAAAAGTACCTCAAGGAAAAGGGGATAGCCTCCCCAAGATTGGAAGCTGAGTGGATGATTCAGGAGGTGCTCGGAATTTCCAGAATAGGGCTCTACCTGAATTTCGACCGCCCTCTTACCAGTCCCGAGTTATCAAAACTGAGGGAGTATGTAATAAGAAGAAGCAGAGGGGAACCGATACAATACATCCTTGGACATACAGAGTTTATGGGGCTTAAATTCTTAGTCAACCGAGAAGTGCTAATTCCCCGCTCTGACACAGAGGTAATTGTTGAAAAAACGATCGAAATTATAAAAGGAAACCCCCAAAGGACATTTGAAATACTGGATGTAGGGACAGGCTCTGGCAACATTGCGGTGTCCATTGCTAACTACTGCGAAAACGTATCTATAGTCGCCATTGATATATCATCAAAAATCCTTGATGTGGCGAGAAAAAATGCCAGACTAAACAAAGTGCACAGGGAAATAAGATTCTACGTAAAGGACTTTTTGAAACATAATTTAAACAATCTGGGAGCTTATGATATTCTGGTTTCAAATCCACCCTACGTAGGTGCGGTGCACTATGAAAAGTTACCGATAGAGATAAAAGAGCATGAGCCAAAAATAGCATTATTTCCAGGAGATGATGAGCTTATCTTCTACCGTAAAATTGCCTCTGTTTATAAAATGCTATTGAAGCCAGATGGGTACATTATAACTGAAATTGGAGGAGATTATCAGTACAAATCGATAGAAAACATCTTTAAAGAAGCTGGCCTCGAAGTGATTGAACCCATATTTGACTATGCAAAAGAAAAAAGAGGGATAATTGCAAAGGTTAACGGCTAAAATATCAGGTTATTTCACTCTTATCAGACCATTAAACGTGCTACAGGGAGCCGTTTCTGCTATCATAACAGCGTTCATCATGGAAAAACTACCCCCTTTCCGTGACATACTACTTGCCATATTCATAATAGGAGCTTTTACTGCTGCTGGAAACTCTTTCAATGACTATTGCGACTATAAGATAGATGCCATAAACCGCCCTAAAAGGCCCATTCCATCGGGTAAAATCAGTCGCAAAGAGGCTTTGGTCTTAACGGTGGTCTTTTTTACGTCAGGATGGGCAGTTGCCATGCCGTTGATGAGCCAGACTATTCTAATAATACTGACCATAGCTACAATTTGTCTGATAACATATAGCCTTTTTCTCAAAAGTACAGCACTGGTAGGGAATATGATAGTGGCTCTTATCCTTGGACTCTCATTCATTTTCTCTGCTGCAGTGTATGGAGATATAAAAAGAGGGTTTGCACCCTTTACACTTGCTTTTTTATTCACTCTTATAAGGGAGATTATCAAGGACATGCAGGACATCAAGGGGGATGAAAAACACGGAGCGAAAACTTTCCCTATAGCTTTTGGGCAAATAAAAGCAGCCAGACTTGTTTCTTTCCTCTCAGTCCTTCTCATTGTAATTGCAGTTGCTCTATTTCTCACTGGTGTATATGGATTTCTCTATGGAATTGTAGTCGGAATAACTGTGGTTCCAGTTCTAATATTCACAATAATCTCCATCAATCGGGATCAATCAATAAAGAATTGTGGGAAACTATCATCTTTACTAAAATATGACATCTTTTTTGGTCTGCTGGCTATTTGCCTGGGGAGATTCTAAAAGTGCCCGAGTTTGTTCATCTTCATAATCATTCCGATTACAGCCTTCTGGATGGAGCCCAAAAAGTCAAATCCATCATTGAAAGAGTGAAAGAGCTCGGGATGAATGCCGTTGCCATTACCGAACACGGCAACATGTTCAGCACTGTAGAGTTCTACATAACAGCCAAAGAGAACGGTATAAAACCCATAATAGGATGTGAAATATATGTCACAAAAGATCCCGAACCAGGGCAGATGCCTTCTTCGAAGGGACCCAATTATAATCACCTCGTCCTTCTTGCAAAAAATCTCACAGGTTACAAAAATCTGATAAAGATCGTAACGTACGGCTACCTCGAAGGTTTTTACTACAAGCCCTGTGTTACCAAAGAGATTTTAAGGAAATATAGCGAAGGTTTAATAGCTCTCTCCGCCTGTGTAAAAGGAGAAATACAGGAGCTTACCATACGCGGCAACTACGACGCGGCCAGGAAATCGGCTATCGAATATATGGAAATTTTTCCGGATAGATTCTACCTCGAGGTTCAAAATCACTTCCTTCAGGATGAAAAAATATGGATAGACTTTTCGAAACAGCTGTCCAAGGAACTGGGAATTCCCAGAGTTGCCACTAATGATACCCACTATACCCTGAAAGAGCACTGGGAAGCTCACGATGCTCTCCTCTGTATAGGTATGGGCAAGGAAATCACCGATCCCAATCGCCGAAAATATGAACCTCATGAATACTACATCAAATCCCCGGAAGAAATGCTCCAATTATTTCCGAATGATCCGGAGGTCATAGAAAACACTTTAAGGATCGCTGACGAGTGCAACCTGGAAATAGAAATCGGTAAGGTTCACCTTCCTGAATATAAAATTCCTGAAGGAAGCAATAGTTTAAACGAATACGACTATTTGAAACAACTTGTCTACAAAGGCTTAAAAGAACGTTACCCTGAGATAACTCCGGAAATCAAAGAGCGAGCTGATTTTGAGCTAAAAACTATCAGAGATATGGGCTTCACCGGTTATTTTCTGATCGTCCAGGATTTTGTGAAATTTGCCAAAGACAACGGCATCCCTGTAGGTCCGGGCCGAGGATCGGCAGCAGGGAGCCTGGTGGCATACTCCTTGGGCATAACAAATATAGACCCCCTCAAATATAACCTCCTCTTTGAAAGGTTTTTGAACCCTGAAAGAATATCAATGCCCGATATTGACATAGATTTCTGCGAAGAACGGCGCAGCGAAGTCATTGACTATATCAAGAAAAAATATGGAGAAAAAAGCGTCACCCATATAATCACTTTTGGGACTCTTAAAGCAAGAGCCGTAATAAGAGATGTAGGGCGTGTGCTCGGAATCCCCCTAGCAGAAGTAGACAGGATAGCTAAGATGATCCCGGAAGGGCCTGGGGTAAAGCTGGCACAAGCAATCGAAGATGTCCCAGAGTTAAAAAAAGCATCAGAGATCGACGAAGCACACAGGAAACTTTTCGAAATATCTCTTATTCTTGAAGGGATGAACCGCCACACATCAACTCATGCGGCTGGCCTGGTAATTGCCCCCGGTGAGCTTACAGACTACCTGCCTCTTCATAAGTCTTCTACAGGCGACATTACAACTCAATACGAGATGAAATGCATAGATAAAATAGGGCTGCTCAAGGTTGATTTTCTTGGACTCAGAAACCTGACCGTAATAGAAAATACCCTTCAGCTTCTGAAGAAGAAAGGTGTACATGTAGATATAAACAATCTGCCCGAAAAGGACGAAAAGACCTTTCAACTGTTTGGTGAAGGAAGAACTATCGGTGTGTTTCAATTTGAATCTGCATCAATGCGAAAATATCTTATGAAACTCAAGCCTACCTGCATTCAAGACCTTATAGCTATGAACGCCCTTCATAGACCCGGTCCGATGCAAATGATCGAGGAATTCATTAAAAGAAAACATGGAAAATCTAAAATAGAATATCTCCACCCATCCCTTGAACCGATTCTGAAGGAGACCTACGGGATAATTGTATATCAAGAACAGGTGATGCAGATAGCACACAAAATTGCCGGTTTCTCTCTTGCTAAAGCTGATCTGATGAGACGGGCAATGGGAAAGAAAGATAAAAAAACCATGAAATCTCTCATGGATAACTTCATCCAGGGAGCAGTTGATAATGGTATCGAGCCGAAAACAGCCAGAGAGATATTCAATCTGATAGAAAGATTTGCTGAATACGGATTTAACAAGAGCCATAGCACAGCATATGCTGTTCTTGCTTACGAAATAGCGTATTTGAAAGCCCATTACCCTGCTGAGTTTATGACCTCCAATATATCCAGTGAAATGGACAAAACAAATAGGGTCACAGTCCTGTCCAACGAAGCAAGACATATGGGACTTGAAATTCTCCCACCGGATGTCAACTATAGTGAGGTTAACTTCTCCACCGATGGGAAAACCATCAGGTATGGACTCCACGCTATAAAAAATGTCGGAGAAAAAGCAGCAAAAAGCATTGTGGAAGCCCGAAAGAAAGTCGGAAAGTTCAAAAGCTTTTTCCACTTTGTTTCCTGCGTGGACCTCCGCACTGTGAACCGGAAGACGCTGGAAAGTCTTGTTGCTTCTGGAGCCACGGATTCGCTGGAAGGAACAAGAGCACAAAAATATGAAGCCATTGATCTGGCCATACAATACGCACAGAAAGTTCAGGCAGAGAAAAATAATATGCAGGCAAGTCTATTCGGATTTGATGAATTTGGTAACAGTAAAATACTTTCAGAACCTCAATTACCTGATACAGAACCATGGCCTGATAGAAAAAAGTGGGCACTGGAAAAAGAGCTCCTGGGGATGTACCTCTCTGGACATCCTCTCCTGAATTACAGAGAAGAAATAGAACATTTTTCCAACTATGATTTCACCGATCCTCTGGAGGATTTCAAAGAACCCTATATAAAATTGGGAGGGTTGATATCTAACCTGAAAATCCACTATGATAGAAACAAAAAGCCCTACGCAGTTTTTAGCCTTGAAAGCATAAATGGAGCTGTGGATGTAATGGCTTTCAACCGCGTCTATAACGATCATATAAACTATATCGAAAATGATAACCCGGTTTTTATACACGGAAAGGTAAGTGTTCAGAGTGAAGGCAATGCAAAAATTATAGCGGAAAGAGTACTGCCTCTAGACAAACTAATTGATGAAGAGACAAAGAGTGTTCATCTGAGATTAAACAAGCGGGAGATCGACCGCGGTCTGGTTGAAAACTTATATAGTTATCTGACAGGCTACAGAGGAAACTGTGAATTATATCTCCATCTCAATGAACCAGGAGATGGGGAGATCGTGATTCTCTCACATAATGTAAAAGTTAGCCCTGATAGAAACATGCTGAAGCATCTGAAAGAGCTTTACGGCAGTGAAAACGTATGGGTTGAAGGATGATAGCTGTATTACAACGTGCTAGAAATGCTTATGTGGAAGTTGATGGGAAAACAGTCGGGGAAATCGACCACGGTCTTGTAATTCTCCTTGGAGTCTTCCATGATGACAAAGAAGAAGACGCAGATTTTCTGGCGAATAAAATTGCTCACTTTAGAATTTTTAACGACGAAAATGGAAAGATGAACCTATCAATCAAAGATGTAAAAGGTGCTGCACTGGTTATCTCTCAATTTACTCTTTGTGCCGACTGGCGAAAGGGTAGAAGACCCAGTTTTGTAAATGCGGCGCCACCGGAAATGGGTAAAAGGCTATATGGATACTTTATGTACAAACTCAAAGATCTCAAAATCCCCGTAGAATCCGGCATTTTTGGAGCAATGATGGATGTACACCTAACAAATTGCGGTCCAGTAACATTTGTTCTGGACAGCAAATTCAAATAAACACCTAAAGTTGAGGTTGACGTGGAAGAAGAAAAAATTCTGGAGTACTTTGAGAAACACCCTGAGAGTGTTCTCTTTCCCCTCGTAGCTGAAATAAAGTTGAACAGCGGGAACGCCCTGGAAGCAATAGAGATATGCAAAACGGGAATACAGAGATATCCTGATAAGGCAATCGGACATTATATTCTTTCCCGTGCGCTCAGAGAATCTGGCAATCTCGAAGAAGCTATTGAAGAATTAAAAAAAACAGTAACCTGTGATCCCGATTTTCTCCAAGCGTACTATGATCTCCTAGAAATTGGGGGAAACCGTCTTACAGAAGAAGAGAAAATGACCTTTAAGAACAGAATCAGCTTTTTGAATCCCCTTGAGGAAGAGATACATATTGAGAAAAGGAAAATAAAACCTGAATCTGAGCCTATAGAAAAATCTCCGGAAGAGATTTTCACTGAAGCTATCGAGCCTCAGGAATCCAAACAGGGTGGAGAAGAAAAAGAAAAAATCGGAGAGATTTTTGAGGAACCCATTGAGACAGAAGAACCCCCTTTTACTATAGTAGGTAGTGAGGAAATTCCTGAGGAAGAAGCCCACCTTGGTCCACTAGAAAAGGAGGAGAAAACAGAAATGCCAGAAGCTACAGAAGAAACTCCTACTGCAGAAACAGAAGCTGGCAGTGCTACAAAACTAAAGGATATGTTTGAGAAACTGAAAACCAAACCACTGGAAGAACTCCAAAAAGAAAGCTGGGACCTCGAATCCACAGAAGCAGAAGAAAAAGAAGAGCTCCCAACAAAACCAGAATACCCGGGGAAAGAGCTGGAAGGAGAAGCTTCTAAAGGGTCTCCTTTAGAAGCAGGGGAACCCGTGGAGAAACCCTCTGAAGAGTCCCAGGAGTTAGAGGTCCCTATACCAACTTTTACCCTTGTGGAAATACTAAAGAAACAAAAATTGTACGATCAGGCTCTTGAAGTTCTAAAAGTTTTAGAAAAAAGGCGCAAAGATCTTGAAAAGGTCAGGAAATACAGAGAAGAAATATTAAAACTCAAGTCAGAGAATAAATGACTGCTCAATCAGGGTTTATCTCAATTTGGTATGTTATCTCACAGGTTTTTTTCAGCATCGCGCTAACGGAACAGTATTTATTCTGAGACAACTCGATGGCTTTCTTAATATTGTTCTCGTTGAGATTTTCTCCCCAGAATTTGTAAACAATTTTAATTCTGGTAAAAACTCTGGGGTGTTCCTGGGCGTTTTCGGCTTCCACTTCTACCCTGAAATCATCTGCAGGGGTTCTCATCTTTTTGAGCAAACTCTCTACATCCATGGCAGTACATCCACCAAGAGCAATCAGAACCAGCTCCATTGGTTTACTTCCAGCCTCGCTACCCCCAAATTGCTTAACAGTGTCCAGGACAACCCAGTGATTTGAATCGCCCTTGCCGATGAAAGTATTCCCTTTAACTCTCTGCAAGATTGCTTTCATATTTTCCCCCTTGATTCACGTAAATACTGTTTCAGTTTCATCATAATCCTACCGACGTCAAGCCCCTTTTCTTCTATTTTGTCTCGGAGGGTCCCCCATGTAGGTTCTCCGCACACAAGACAGACAATACCCTCTTCCGAAAGAAGGCCTACAAGCTCAGGGTATCTCTCCACAAGCTCTTCTATGGTGATTTCAGGACTCAAATCCATCTTATTTTTCCCTGCCTTTGTCCTTATCTTTTGAAAAGTAAATCTTTGCAAAAAGCTCTCTATTCACTCGATCAGGAACCTTTGTATCCATAGAAAGCTTTCGATACAGAGCCACTGTCTTTTTCAGTTTATCCACATAAATCTCACAGTTTTTACACTTCTCTAAGTGTTCCTTTATAGAACTACAGGGGGGGGAATCAAGATCACTACCGAGAAAGTCACAAATATCTTTCAATAGCTTGCTGTGATGTTTACCCTTCATAGTAAAATGCCTTCTTCCTTTAAAAAGCTTTCCAGTTCGTTTTTCAGGAAGTTTCTGGCTCTCATAAGTCTGATTTTTGTATTGGAAGGAGTTATCTCCAGTATTCTGGCAGTTTCTTCCGTGGAAAGCCCATGCATATCTCGAAGAATAAAAACAGTTCTGTAAATCTCTGGAAGCTTTTCAAGAGCCTTGCTAAGTTTTTTACGAAACCTCTCTCTATCAACCTGGGTCAGTTCTATGTCCGGCCAGCTTTTCTGAGGCTCCTGATGTAATCTATCAAAATCTGGATCTTCGAGACCGTTTTCAGAAAAGTTCTTTTTCCTCTGCTTTATCTTACTTATAGCCATATTAATAGCGATGTGATATACCCAAGTAAAGAAAGAAGATTCCCCTTTGAACTGGTCAAGCTTTCTTAAAGCCATAAGAAAAGTATCCTGATACACATCCTCTGCGTCCTTCTCGTTACCAGTCATTCTCAGAGCAAGTCCGTAAATCCTGTCACCGTACATCTTAACAAGTTCAGCAAAAGCATCTCTATCACCCTGTCTCGCTCTCTGTAATATCTTATCTTCTTCAAGCCTGTTTACCATACCAGAAAGTTAGAAATTCCAGAGCTAATAGTCACCTGAATTGTTCGATAGAATAGTCTGTTAAATAACAGAGATTCGCCTAGCTGGCGATACTTTCCTTGACTTTCGATATGAAAATATGTTCCGGCACCGCTCCTTCCAATGACCAGTTCTCATTAATCACCGATTTCGGAACACCTCTGACATTATATTTGTTTCCCAGATACGGAAATTCTGTAACCTCGATCATATCAGCTTTTATGTTCGAATTCGCAATTGCCAACCTGTGAGCAATCCTGACTGCACTGGGACAATAGGGACATACTGGGGTGACAAAAACTTTTATATGCACAGGCTTGTCAATGCTCTCAATTTCTTTCATTTCCTGTTCCCCGAAACCGTGACTACCGTTCGAGACATCTACAATGTCTTCCAGAAGAGACATGAATTCATAACCACTGGGGATACCATAAAACCTGATACCATAGTCCGTCCCATCCTCTTTCACTATCGCAGTGGCTGGTATCATTTCAATTCCGTACTGCTCAACTTTATCTTTATCCAGTTGGAAATTATACACCTCAAGGGTTAACTTGTTGGACAGCTCTGCTATTTCCTCAAGCAACTGCTTTGTTTCCCTGCAGTACTGACACTCAAGCTCCTGTGTAAAATATATGAGCTTGACTCCAGAACCCATATCTTGAAGTTTATTCGCAACAAACTTCTTATCATCTTCTTTTAGAAACATACTACCTACCTCCTTTTCCTTTCAAAATTTAAAAATCATCTACTTAGATAGTTTGACAATTACCCAGGTTACAAGGGTGGGAAGTTTTTTGCAGTTACATATCTATATGAAAAGCTTTTCTTATAAAAATACCGATGAAGAAATTTATGAGAGCTATTGAAACACTTAATCCTGCCATCTCTGCGAACCTTTTGAAAAATGGCATATTCCTGGCCACTGAAACGTAAAAAGTGAAGAAAGCTATTACTATTATTCCAGCAAGAAGTACACAAACAAGAGCGGTAATTGCATTGCTAAACAAAAGGAAAGGCAATACCAAAATAATAACCGTAAAAATATATGCCATACCGGTGTAAACTGAGGCTACCACAGGGTTTTTGCCCGACCTTTCATGCTTGGTGGAAAGATACTCAGATGCAGCCATAGACATCGCAGCTGCTATTCCCGTAATCAATCCCACGACTGCAATAAGCTTTGTATTCCTCAGAGCAAGAGTTAAACCAGCCAGAACTCCGGTTAACTCCACGAGAGCATCGTTTAGTCCAAGAATTATGGAGCTAATGTATTTAAGCTTTTCCTCATCGATAAGATCAAGTAGCTTCCTCTCATGCCAGTTTTCATCTTTCAAAATTCTATCAACCTCAGTAACCTCCATTCGAATCTTTTTATAAGTCGACTGTGCAATATCTTCCCCTCTCTCCATAAACTTCAAGGTGAAGGTGAGTCCAAACGCTCTCGCTATAAACGAATAAATAAGAATTCTAAATCTGTTGGGTTTTACATCCCTCGCAGTGAGTTTCCTGAGAAAATTATAATGCGCTTGCTCGTCATTTGCTATCATTAGTAGTACTTCACGAGTCCGCTCACTTTTAACTTTTATAGCGAGATGTTTGTAAACACAATGTTCTGTTATCTCTTTCCGCTGGGCTTTCAGAAGCGCCTTAATTATTTTTTTATTAAAATTCTTTTTCTTTGCCATAAAAAACCATTAAGTAACCAGTTGCAATCCTCTGAAAATACATGGTCCTCCGAACTACAAAACGTTCTCGTCAATTCAGAATCTCATCAGCATGAATTATATCTGAGAACTGCTCATTTCTTATAACTTCGCGGTTCATTTTTGCTTTTGCAAGGGCATTTATAATATACCTGTTCGCAATGTAGATCTTATGGGGAGTTTTTTCAGCTTCTTCAAGTAACAAATATCCAACATAGAGATAGCTGTAGAGTTCAACCAACTCTTTCGCAGCAATATCCTGGAAATCAGGGTCCTTCTTTTCTTTAACGAACTCAAGACTCTCCATAAATATTTCTCTGATATTTTTCAAAATCTCGTTGTATCTATCCAGATTCCCTTTATAGCTTTTACTTGCCTTTTCCTCGAAGTAATCGCCAAGGACGTCATTTATTACCCCACCAATTGCGGCTACTACCTGCATCTGAGTTGTACCCTCGTAGATATTTGTAATACGAACATCCCTGTACAATCTCTCGATAACAAATTCCTTCATATAACCAGTTCCACCGTGCACCTGAAGCGCGTCGTAACATATTCTATTCGCAGTCTCTGTTAAAACGTACTTGGTCATTGGGGTAAGAAGATTTGCAACTTTGGTTGCCTCTTTTAACCTTCTGTTATACTCAGAAAAGTCTTTACCCTCTTTCTTAAGCTGATCTATTTTCTTTTCCAAAGCATTCTTCAAATCGACCCAATAAGAGGTGGAATAAAGAAGTGACCTGCATGCCTCGAGAGAAATCCGCATATCAATCAACATGTT
>Ga0180300_10000815_pt1 | contig 14141 bp, 5 predicted proteins | sample GuaBasSediGuay15_FD_121798 | JGI IMG/M metagenome (GOLD analysis project Ga0180300, IMG submission 121798) | Subseafloor sediment microbial communities from Guaymas Basin, Gulf of California, Mexico - Guay15, Core 4569-2, 21-24 cm | ecosystem: Environmental > Aquatic > Marine > Hydrothermal... | reverse complement strand
CCCTGTCTGCACAGGCAGGCAAGACCGCAATCTTTGTGTGTAGAGCTGGTGGATTTTATCCCCATGTGAATATTCATAGTCTTCAAGAACAGCTGGTAAACAAAGTTAAGAAAACAACAGTGTTTTTTATTCCTGCGATTGAAACTGAAGGACAGGAATATATCTTTCTAGGCAAAGTCAGAACACAAAAATACAGAGGTTATTATATTTAGGAATGAAGAGGTGTAATTATGAAATTAAATGAGATTTTCAAAACAGATATCGCAAGAGATATCAACCCTGTAATTAAAGTAGCTGATCGAAGTGAAGAGCAGCTTCGAGAAGAAATTGATGGTTACGTTGTTACCGAGGTTATCGAACGCTACATTGAAGAGTTTTTAAACCATTATGTTGAGACAAGATTTAATGAGACCGATCACATTGGTGTCTGGTTGTATGGTTTCGTCGGCGCAGGGAAATCCCATTTTGCTAAGATAATCGGCTTGTTGCTGTCCAATCCTACAATCTCAGGTCAAACAACTATAGACAGATTTCTTCCACGCTTACAAACTTGTAAGCGGCCAAGAGAAATTGAGCGGTTGCTTTTCGAGATTCGTAATAATATTGAAACAATAGTTATCCCGTTCCACATTGGATCGGAAGTTAACCAAGCACAAGATGATAATGTCTGCAGGATATTCCATAGAGTGTTTTTAAGACATCTTGGCTTAAGTGAAGATCTTAGAATTGCTTCAGTTGAGCAAACCCTTATACGCGCAGGAAAATATGAAGAATTTAAGAAGGCAATTCTTGACTGCACTGGTGAAGAATGGGAAGAAGTTAGAAAATCAGACACGTGGGACCTTTACCGGAAAGAAATTTTCAAGACTTTAGCCGATATTCTACCCTCATCTTACACCTCTTCTGAGGATGCACGTCAGGCCTTTGAGAGTAAAATGCCCCATCTTTCCATACATAGTTTTGCTCAAGTATTATGCGAGTATGTAGAACAACTTAATGAGCAAAATAAAGGCAAAGTTCACCGATTGATATTCATTGTAGATGAGCTTGGAGCTTTTATTGCAGATAGCGGAAGAAAACTCCATGATATTGGGACTCTTACCGAGGAGTTTGCTAAAGTTGGAAAGGGCAAAATCTGGATTTTTGCTACAGGTCATCATTCAGTAAAAGATATCGTTGACAATGCACGGAAGTTTGACGGGGATAGGTTATGGTTAGAGGGAAGGTTCTACTTAACATTTCAACTAACGGCTGAAAATATAGAAGAGGTATTGGAAGAACGATTATTTCGTAAGAATACCAAGGGGGAATCATCCCTTAAAAAACTATATGAAGAGAAACAGGGTGCTATCGCTGAATTAGGAGGACTCACGAAGACATCGCGTACACTTCGCACTTACGACCAAACATCGTTTACATCTTGTTATCCATTCCGACCTTATCAGACGGTTCTAGTTCATGAAATAGTCCAACAAATAAGAACCGCAGGCGGGCGGACCGATGTGCTTACTGGTTCTACCAGAACTATTCTTGGTCTAACTCAAGGGATTCTCAAGACCGAGGCCCGAAAAGAAATCGGATATTTGGTCCCGTTCAACAAATTCTTCGAGCAACTCCAAGATGGTGTTGAGATTCCTCACCAAATTCGCACAGAGATCAATAGTGTAGACCAGAGAATTCCAAACCAATCATTTCCTTTGAGACCATTATTACAAATACTTTATCTGATTCAGCAGATAGATTATGTTCCACCATCTTCGCGTAACCTTGCCCTCCTTCTGGCAGACAGAATCGATACTGACCTTAATACTTTACAGACGCAAGTTGAACAAGGACTAAAGCAACTCCAAGATGCAGCCTATGTAACTGAAACAGGAGGATTATATAGGTATGTATCAGGTGAGGAGCGTAGTGATGCTGAGCTAATAGCACAAAGAAGAGCTGATGTTAAAACTGTGCATCGCAGAGAAAAACTAAAGAATGACTTCCTCACATCTACTACTTTACCCTTGGGTGTGGTTCGTTATGAGGGTAGATTTGATTTTGATGTGCGAGTAACTTGTGATGGAAATTTCAATCAACAGGGGGACTTTACGGGTGGAAAAGTTATTCATTCAAAAGGCGACCTGGAACTTCGAATCTTTTCGCCATTGGCATCAACCTTAGGAGATGCAACGCTTGAGGATCTTGAAGTGAAATCGTTATCAGAACAGAATGTTATCTACTGGCTTTCCAGAAAATCCAGTAAAATTGAAGAATGGCTTACCACCCTGATTGGCACTGAAAATGCAATGTGTCCCATAGATACTGATCCATCGCAACCATCTGACCGAAGAAATAGAGCCAGAAAATACTTGGATGATCTTGAAAGAGTAAAAGACAATATAAAAGCTGAGGTGAACAAATGTTTACGTGAAGGACACATCATTTTTCGGGGTAGTTCACATTCTATTTCCACCAATAGTACCGACCTTAAGGCCGTGTTTGAAAGAGAAGTTTCCGCCATTATCCCTATAGTTTATCCAGAATTCAACAGAGCCAAGTATCGTGTGCAAGATGAACGTAAGACTATTCAATCAATCTTTTCGTCAACGACTGCGAATCTTAAATCTATTGAGTCAAGTTTTGGCCTTTTCGACAACGAAGGAGAAGTCAAAAGGACAACTGGTGCAGTTGCAGATATCATTGACTGGCTTGATCAGGCAAATCAGAGAGGGCAACGTGTTACTGGTACTGATTTGGTGAGACATTTCTCCAGCATCCCATACGGATGGGACCCCAATCTTATTAGAGTTATTGCTTCAGCACTTTTCCGTTCTAACCTGCTATTGGTTCGATATGAGGGTAGTGATTACCGTGACTATACTGTGGAGCGGGCCCAAGGAATATTTATTGACAGCAGGAAATTCAACCGTGCAGAGCTTGTGCTGGAAACCGAAGAACCCCTCACTCCACGAGAATTACAAAATGCACGACAGGAAGTAGAAATTATATTTGAAACACATCATTTGCAAGAGACACCATTTGCAATTGCCGAAATTCTAAAACAGAAAACAAATGAACGCTTGGAAGAATACAGGCGTCTTAAGGCTTGGGTAGATGGTTCAAGATTCCCAGTAAGTGATACCTTTACGACGGCTCTTGATGTTCTAAAAGATGTTATCGAGACTGGACGCCCAAATGCGCTTGTACGAAAATTTCTTGATAGACTTGAAGACTTCCAAAAAGCAGTTAGGAGTATTGCTCAATTCTCAGAGTTTTATGATACACCTGCAAATCTTGACAAGTTTAATGATATGGTAAGGTTTTTACCAATAGGAAGATTTTTACGTGAGCGTGTTCCTAAAAATGAGATGCCGAATACTATGGAGGCGACGGACTTCCTTGAGGAGCGGTTTTGTGAAAGAACTCTCCTTGAGAGATTCTCAGAAGCAACAACTCATGTTTTGCAGGCGATTCCTGAACTTAAAGTGAAATTCAATGAACTTAAAGAGAGAACTCTTGAAACTATATCAAAGGCAATAGATGGCATTTTAGCCTTTGGCAAACAGGAGGGCTTACAAGAGAAAGAGATATCAAAATATCTATCTCAACTTCAGAACAGAAAAGAAACCATAGAATCTGCAGAATTTGGTTTATATAATGAGCATATAACCATTCAGAGCCTGTGGACTGGTGCCAGTGATGTTGAAGCCATTGAGGATCGCATAAGGAGAGAAATCGAAGCAGAAGCCTTAAAGAAGAAAGGCAAAAAGTTGCCAAAGGAAAAACTGAGAAAGCGACTCCGCCTCCGAGAACTGAAAGAGGTGCCCAGAGTGATTCGTAATGAAGAAGACCTTAGCAAGGCTCTGAAAGGAATCGAGAATGCTGTGAAAGATGCCTTGAACAATAATCAGGAAGTAGAGTTGGATTAAGTTATGGATGAGATAGTAAAAAGAGCAATCAAGAAAACAATATTAACTTTGAGAAAACTTTTAGAGCAGGAAGATATTCCTACGGTTCTCAAACAGCATGGGATATTTCCTGATGGGCGGAGAGTTCAAGTAGAGAAAATTGCCCTCCTAGATGATGCTGGTAAATCTCGAAGAACCCGCCTGGAAGCAATCCTTGAGCGGGAGATTAAAGTAGCAGGCAGTGAAAAAGCAGGAGTTGAGCGCTACTGCCGGGAGGTTACCTTTACTTATATTAACCGATTAATCGCCCTCCGCTGTATGGAAGCACGGGGACTTATAGATGAGTGCATAAAAACAAGACCCGATTATGCTGGAAGAAGCTTGAGACACCATAGATTCCGAAGAGAACATCCACACTTGCGTTTTGATGCAGAAGACACTGATGGATTAAAGGCATTCTTGCGCTCGGTATTCCGAGAACTCCAGGATGATATCAAGATAGTCTTTGACCCGGATGATGAATACTCCATCATAATGCCCTCCCTCAGAGCATTAAGAGAGTGCATACGCGCCTTGAATGAGGATATTCCTGAATCTGCTTTTAAAGAACCTGAACTCATAGGGTGGGTTTACCAGTACTTTCAGACAGAAGAAAAAAATAGAGTCTTTGAGGAAGTCAGGACCAAAAAGAAGAAGATTCAGGGAGATGATATTGTACCCGCTACATCACTTTATACTGAACACTACATGGTTGACTATCTCGTCCAGAACTCTCTTGGTGCTATCTGGATGGAGATGTATCCAGATTCTAATCTACATAAAAAGTGGCCTTATTTTGTAAAAGACCAGGATCTTAAACCTCGAGAACCTCGACCTGTAAAAAGCCTTACATTTCTTGACCCCGCTTGCGGAAGTGGACACTTCCTTTTAGTTGCCTTCGACCTCTTTGTCCAGATGTATGAGGAAGAAGAACGACTTGCACAAACAGGAAAAGTTCCAAAAGAGTGGGTTGTTCCTAAGGAAAAAATTGCGACGACCATTCTTGAAAAAAATCTTTATGGGATAGATATAGACCTCCGCTCGGTTCAGCTCTCCTGGCTTGTGCTCTATCTCAGAATGAGAGAACATCAGAAATCTGTTGGCGCACCGAAAACACTTCCCAAGAAGGTAAACCTTGTGGCAGCAGATGCCTCACTCCTTAATACTCCAGAGTTTATCTCCTGGTGTGAGGAAAGATTCAAAGAGGAGCCTTATGCCATCAACATCATCAAAGGAATTGCCCAGAAGTTGCGTAATCTATCTGAAATTGGGAGTCTGGCAAGACCTGAAGAAGATTTGAAAGAATTGATACATAAAGAGAAAGAACGGTTACTTGGAGCCTGGAGAAAAAGTAAGAGGCAGATGGTGCTATCTCCTGAATTTTTACCTCCTGAACAGCGAGAACTTCCCTTAGATAAGGTTACCGATGGACAATTCTGGAATAGACTCACGAGAAGATTCTTAAGGATGCTAGATGTATTTCTTAAACGTACAAAGGAGGAGATGCGAGAGCGCCTCTTTGCCACCGACCTGCAACGGGTAATTATTTTCCTTGATTTATGTCGCAAGCGATATGATGTGGTGGCAACCAATCCGCCGTATATGGGATCAAAGAATATGGGAAAGGAACTCAAGGAATATGTTCAGAGCGTTTATCCTGAAGGAAAGCGAGACCTCTATGCCTCCTTTATTCAGAGGAACAGAGAGTGGGTAAAAGAACGAGGAATCGTCTCTATGGTCACCCAGCAGTCATGGATGTTTTTGAGGTCTTTTGTAAAGATGCGTGAGGAGATACTGAAAGAGAATTGCATTCAGACAATGGCGCATCTGGGAGAGCATGCATTTGACGACCCAGCGGCAGCCGGCGCATTCGTTGTGCTCTTCACCCTTGCCAACGAGAAGCCGGATGAGAAGCATAGGCTGGTGGCGATGAGGGTTATAGCTCCGAAGTCATCGTCGGAAAAATGGAAAAGATTATTAACTCAAAACCATTACGACACTTTTGAATGTACTCAAAGTGAACTTTTTTTAATCCCTGAAAGTCCTTTGATATATTGGTTGCCAGCCAATTTACTAAAAATCTTCAAATCGCATTATCATCTGAAAGACACTGCTGAGATTTACGTCGGGTTACAAACCCATAACGATAATCGTTTTGTAAGAATGTACTGGGAGGTTATAAGTCTAGGAAGACGCTGGTTCCCATATTCCAAGGGAGGAGGATTCAAGAAGTGGTTCGGTCTAACACATTGGGTCGTAGATTGGGAAAATGATGGGGCCCGAGTAAAGCAATACTGGCCGTCATCTGCTACTAATGAAAATAGATATTTTAATATGGGATTTACTTATAGCGACTTAGCAAGAGGTTCATTATCTGTTCGGAAAATGCCTCAACAAACAATTTTCGGCAATCCGGGCCCAGGTATCTTTCCCAAAAGTGATAAGAACAATTATCACATAGTTGCTCTTTGTAACACTCACTTATCATCGTTTCTTCTTAGAGTTCTCAGCCCTACTCCCTTACATTTCCGAACAGGTTATTTGCAACTTCTCCCAATTAGTGAAAAAGGATTAGCTTCTGATGATCAAATTCTTTGCCAAGCCGCAAGCTTATGTGTGAAGTTGAAAAAATCACTCTGCGAGAGTGAAATTGATGAAATCGTATTTCTGCCATATAACTATATATTAAATCGAGGATACTCACTTTACAACTTATTATTGAAAAGAGTCAATCATGACCTTATAATTTCTTCTCTAATTTCGTCTCTTGAAGGTATCGTAAACGAGAGAACCAGCCAAATGTATGATCTTAACTGGGAAAGTAAGAAGACGATAATCGATGAAACCGGCACCCCCGCCGGCTGGTATCCGCTCATTTTAGGCTATGACGCTATTCCTGAAACTGATGTCTGTGAAATTCCCAATGAAGTAACCGAATACCTAAACAATCACAAGCGCATCAATCCATCGGAAGAAGAACTTTCCCGAATCAAATCCCGCCTGCGTGCTTTATACGAAGCAGGTCCTGGTGCAAAAGTGGAAGATGTCATTGAGGAAGAAGATACAAAACTCAACGATGATGAAGATGAAGCAGAAGTGTTAATTGGAAAGCGTATTCCAATTCCTACAGAGACCTTTCTTGAGGAACTCTCAGTCAAGATGGAGATCCATCCGATTTCACTTTATTGGCTCCTGAAGGAGATGCGAGAAAAAGAAGGGGTCGTTTGCTGGCCTGAAGCAAAACGCTATGTGGAGGATTATTTCACGGTAATGATTTTAAGGATCCTTGGTTTCCGATGGCCGAAACAAGTTGAAGTAAATGAACCTGTCCCTGAATGGACTGATAAGGATGGAATTATACCCATCACAGAGCATACAGGGGAGCGAACCTTGCTTGAGCGTATTCGTGACCGCATAGGTGCAGAATTTGGCGAAGATAGAATTGCCTCAATTGAGACAGAGTTCTCAGATATTCTTTATAATGCCGCTTGCAAGGAAGCAGAAATCAAAGGTAAAAAGCCACCCCGAAAGAGAATAACACTTTCTGAGTGGCTTGAAAAAGAATTTTTCAAACGTCATATAAGTCAGTTTAAGAAGCGTCCAATTGCCTGGCACATTAGTAGTTCAAATGGAACGTTTCAGGTATTGTTGTTCTACCACAAACTATCAGGAGATATCCTGAGGAATCTCAAAAATAGGTATCTCGTAAAGGTCCAGAGTTATTATGGAGTACTTCTTGAGAAGGCACGGGTAGGACAGGCATCCTTGCCTGTTCACAATTCAAAACGACGGGCTGGAAGCCTGTCCTACGGAAAGCTTCAGGATGTTGAAGCAGAACTTGAAGATTTCGCGTCCCGGCTTGATAGAGTTATTAATCTTCCTTATGAGCCGTTAATAGATGATGGAGTGCGTGTAAATATTGCACCACTTCAAAAGGTTGGGCTATTAAAATATCCGGTGCTTTCTGGAAAAGATGTTGACCGTGCCATTGCCGACCGCAATCACTGGCGGCAGGATGATAAAGAACAAATGTATAGGTGGGAATTAAACTATGGCGAGGCATAAACGAGCTTCAAGAGCGGATATACCGATACGGAAATGTCTACACTCAAATAATCCATTGTCTGAAGAGTGTCTCAAAATTATAGCATCTATATCTCGGGAATCGCAAGTGCTTGATTTTAAAGGACAATTTGACATTAGGAGCAATAGAGACTGGATTGAACTGACGAAAGATATCGTTGCAATGGCAAATTCTGGAGGAGGATATATTATTTTTGGGAAGGACAGTCAGGGGAATCCTACAGGATATAATCTTGATGAATTAATTCAAATGGATCAAGCAGAATTAGTTGATAAAATTGCACGCTATGTAGACTCGGATATTGGTAGCATCGCTATCACATCATTCAAAGAAGGTTCCTACACATATGCCATTCTTCACATTCCAGCGGTCCAAACTCCTTTAGTTATTAGACGCCCCGGAGCATATAAAGACACAAAAAATCCTAGCAAACAGAAGTGGGTTTTTAGACCGGGAATGCTCTTTTTCAGACACGGTTCTAAAAGCGAACCTGCAACCCAATCTGACATCGACAGGTTTTTTAGCTCCTATTTAAAGGAAATGCGTTCTCATCTTATCAAAGGTATGAGAAAGGTTGTAGAGACTCCCTTGTCGCACAAATTGGTTGCGCTTCCCAAAAACGTCTATCTTACTCAAGATGATAGTGGTACACCGGTGTATATTTCAGGTCAACATAATGCGATTCCGGTTAAAGGTTTAATAGATGATTCTCCATACTCATCCGAGGAAGAGGAAGTGCTTGGTATTGTAAAAGCTATGAAAACTGATTCAGAAGCTTATGCCTCGGAGGCGCAATTATGGAGAATGTATGCAAAAAGGAGATATCTACGACGGATAACTGAAGAAGGCTATGTAACTTTATTAGTGTCCTCTCTTCATCGATATGCTCCAGCCTGTTATTGGGCGAGCAAATTGCGTAATAGTGCACTTTACAATGTACTTTCTAAAATAATTGAACAAGATTCTTATCCATCTGTGCATGCAGCTGTATGGGTTGTTTTTTGCTGGAAATCTTCAGAAGCAAAACAATTATTGGAACATGTAAAACAAAACTCTAAATATCCGAGTGTGAAAAATGCAGCGAAGAAAGCCTTGAAAGGAATGGAAAAGAAAAACCATGTTTGGCATCAATGGGCTCCAAGAAAAATAACTATTGGCAATAAAACATTTTCTCTCAAAAATGAATATTCAAAGGATCAAATAGCTAAACTCGAAGTTGCTCTTGATAAAATTGTAAATACTAGAGAAAAGCGATCAGAAGTAAAATTATTGGATAGACTTTGCTATGGTCCTATTATTGGGAAGGGAGAGTAATGATAATTCAAGAACTTAAAGCAGAATTTAATGAATATTTTCAATCACCCGATGCTGAACTCGTATTATGGCTTGATAAAGATAAAGAATGGCGAGGGGTGATTAAGTACCTTAAGAATGACTTCCGAATAATAGAATTCAACGGCAGTCAATTGGAAGTCAAAGCTGAAGTGGAACTTGCATGGGACAGGGGAGAACGACCTAAATTCATCCTTTATCTTGGCGGATTACACCGGGATGATCTTACAGTTCTAAAAGAGTATGAATTTTCCGGTAAAGTTTTTGAGGAGACAATCCTTCAGGCTTTTGCGCGATGGGGTCTGGAATTTGAAAGAGTTCATGAGTCTCAACTTCGTGAAATGCTTCCGATGCTTGTGACAAGATTCGCCACAAGGTCAATGTCTTTTTGGAAAGATAGGCTGAACCCAGAGAATTTAAGAGCGCTTCTTTTCGAGCCAGACGATATAAGAAAAATGCTCGCTCAACCAGAAATAACTACCCGAGAACTCAAAGAAAAGGAGACCTATCAAGTTTTCTGTGACTATATAAAGGATAGATTTGGAGGACCTAACCCTCGTGATTATAAACCACGGGAATGGGCTGAGCGTTTTACGGCTTACCTTATGCTTACTGAGGTTAGAGTAGCAAGTGGAAAAGAGCCCTCATTTCCTCAATTTGATACGGGCTTTGCTGATGACCGTCATGAGAAGGAGTGTCTCTCGTTTCTTAAAGAATGGATGACGAATGCAACATATAAGGAGGACTTTAAGCGCCTACAAGAGTTGGTTGAGAAAAAATATGATCTTTCTTCGTGGGCAGCCAGTCTTAAACCTCCAGTCTATTGTGAGTCTTCTCTAGTTGTAGAGAGAACTTTAGAGAAATCGATATTATCACAGATTAATGCGATTAGGACACTTAAAGAACTTCGCTCTTTTGTAGCCTCAGAAGCAGATGTCATTTCAAAAATGTCTTCTCGTTTCTGGTCAAATGAAGGCACAATTGTTATATGGAAGGCACTGGAACTTGCACTCAAAATTATCACTGCAATAGATAAAGCGTTATCCGAGATGACAAGAGCGAATTCTGCATCTTCGATGATACAAAAGTACAAAAATGATTGGTGGAAAATTGATGCTGATTATAGAACATTCCGTTTGCAAACCGATGCAGATGATAAACTTCAAACTCTATCTCGGCATATAAGAACTATATATCGGGATTATCAAAATCAATTGAATGAAAATTTCTTGAATTTAGTAATAAAACAGAAAGCCCTATCAGTTGAAGGAATGCTATGTCAAAGTGAGTTCTGGGAAAAAGTGGCATCTTCAAAGAAAAGGCGTGCAGTTATATTGGTAGATGCTTTACGGTTTGAACTTGGACAGGATCTCACAAATAGATTAAAGCAATTCATGCGAGATGCAGAGATTATCTGTGAACCTTTAATTGTTTCTTTCCCGACACTTACCCCAATAGGAATGTCCAATTTGATTCCAGCAAAAGATATCAAAGTAGATGTTGCAGATGGTAACTGGCAAATAAAATCAAAGGATTCAGAAGGGAATCTGGCACATATTGCTGAAAGGAAAAAAATTATCAAGAAACGCCACCCTAAAGCGGTATTCTTTGACTTAGAAGCTCTGGTTTCAGAATCTTTCGTTGATATGGAAAATGGAAATCCGATTATAGTGTTTACCAGAGAACTGGATTCTATTGGGCATGATAGTGGACTATTGAATTTATCTTTAAATTATCTTGGAGAGTATCTTAATGGACTTGTTAAAGCAATAAAAAGGCTTGCGGGAGCTGGTGTTGAGGAAATCCATGTTGTCTCTGACCATGGGTTTATAATCATTGAAGATGTTATAGATGCTGACAAAATACCTTTGGATAAAACTACATCTCTGTTATATGCTGGGCATAGGTGTCTCGTTGGAAAAAGTATACCAAAGAATCTGGGCAAGGTGTTTAATTTGCCAAATTCAGATGGATTGAAATTCTGTGTTCCGCAGGGAACTGGTATATTCAAAAAACGTGGAAGAAATGAGTTTCTCCACGGAGGCATTTCACTTCAAGAAATATTAGTCCCTCATATTATAGTTATTATGAGAAAAGTGCAGACAAAATATGGTGCAAAACTCAAAGCTCCAGATGCGGTTCATAACCTCATATTTGAGATAGAAATACTTCGTGCAATCCCTGGCGAAGGGCTCATGTTTGGTTCTCCACGATATCTGGAAGTCAGGGGTTTTCTTGGGACTGATGAAATAATCCAACAGACAGGGCCTGATTATGTCATAAATGACGCAAATAAATTTTTGAAGATTCGTATAAGAATAAAACCCGGAACAAAATTTAAGTATGGTGATATTTTGAAGTTGGAACTTAGGGATGCAGACACAGGTGAATTTTTAGATAGTACAAATATTCATATAGAGGTGGAGTCCAGTGAATAATAAAATGAATGAGGATTCAATAAATATAAATGAAAGCACTCCTGATACACTTGACAGAAAAGTTGCTTCTGTCTTTCCAGGAAGGTTTGTTAAAAAAGACCTTGTTCGACGTGTCAAGGCAGGAGCTTACATCCCTGTCTTTGTTCTGGAGTATCTTCTTAGTCGATACTGTTCATCTACAGAAAAAGATATTATTGAAGAAGGTCTTATTCATGTGAATGAGATAATTGCTGAGAGATTTGTGCGCCCTGAAGAGAGTACAAAAGCACAGTCAAAAGTCAAGGAATTAGGCAAGCATACAATTATCGACAAAATAAGGGTAAGACTTACTCCCAGTGAGGACAAATATTGGGCAGAACTTCTCAATTTCAGTCATCGGTATGTGCATATTGCAGACCATTTTGTTAGAGAATATGAAAGACTACTTCAAGGCGGACTCTGGGCACAAATAGAGCTTTCATATGAATATGATGAAGAACAGCGTAGTGCAAAGCGAAGTCCTTTTCATGTGCAATCCTTAAAGCCGATTCAAATCGCTACATTCAGGATGAGCGAGTACTGCAAAAGAAGGGAAGAATTTACTTCAGATGAGTGGCTTGATTTGTTGGTCAGATCGATTGGAATCGAGCCTTCGATGTTTGATAAAAGGAGGAAGCTATTATTCATTGCACGTCTCATACCTTTTGTTGAGACTAATTTTAATCTTGTTGAGTTGGGCCCACGCGGGACCGGTAAGTCTTTCGTCTTCCAGGAAATAAGTCCTTATTCTATTTTACTGACAGGACCAACCACTGTACCAAATCTTTTTTACAATATGCGGACCCACGAGATCGGCCTTGTAGGTACTTGGGATGTAGTGGCTTTTGATGAAGTTGCAGATTTAGAGAAGATGCCAAAGGAAGTCATAACAACATTAAAAACTTATTGTGAGTCTGGTATGTTTGCCCGAGGAAGGGAGACTCATCAGGGTAGAGCGTCCCTTGCCTTATTTGGTAATACAAATCAACCTGTTGATGTATTAGTAAGAACCTCTCACCTATTTGCACCTATGCCTTCTCTTGTCCGAAGTGATATGGCATTTCTCGACAGACTCCACTTTTATCTACCCGGCTGGGAAATGCCCAAAATGGAAAATCGTTTCCTTACTACTCACTACGGCCTTGTTGTTGATTATTTTGCCGAAGCGTTCAAAGAACTTAGAAAACAGAACTTTACTGAAATTTTAGATCGATTCTTCAGATTGGGGTCGCACTTGAATACAAGAGATGTGAAAGCAGTTAGAAAAACGGTATCTGGTCTTATAAAACTATTAAATCCATCTGGCGATGTAACGCGAGAAGATTTAGAGTGTTATTTAGAGCTGGCTCTTGAAGGGCGCAGACGAGTAAAGGAACAGTTAAAAAAGTTAGGTGCGTTTGAATATTATAAAACAAGTTTTTCGTATATTGAGGAGGAATCGGAAACTGAAAAGTTTGTAACTGTGCCTGAAATAGGTGGAACACATCTAATTTCGCCCGATCCTCTTCCTGCAGGTTCTGTTTATGCAGCCTCAGTAGGTGAAGGTGGTAAAGTCGCTTTTTACAGGTTGGAAGTTGCTACTTCACCTGGGTCGGGAAAAATAAAAATTTCAGGAGCAATTGATTCTACATTGAGACAGTCTGTTCAAACTGCATGGTCATATCTAACTTCCAGAAAAGAAGAGATGGGACTCTCAGAGGTTTTTAATTCGATGGACTTCCATTTTCAAGGAATAGATCTATTGAGCAATCGGGAAGGATGTGAGGCCAGCATTGCTGTTTTTGTTGCTATCTATTCTGCCGCGCTAAAAAAACCCATTTTGCCTGGTTTGATAATCTTGGGGGATATGACGGTTCAAGGAAATGTCAAACCTTGCAGATCACTACTTGAGCCCTTGCAACTTGCCATGGAAAACGGAGCCAAGAGAGTTCTATTACCCACTGAGAATCGTCGTCATTTCCTTGAAGTTCCGGCAGATACGATGGAAAAAGTGGATCCCATTTTCTATGCCGATCCGCAAACAGCGGCGGCAAAGGCTCTTGAGTTGCATTAGGAAAATAAGAATCATAGTACTGTGACATGATTTAGAATTGGCAAAACCAAGGGCAGAATTTACGATAAGTAAAGTAATTGATAGAGATACTTTCAAGGTTGAGGAAAAGATCTATGCTTTTGGAGAACGAACTCCAGGGAGACGGCATATAAAACCCGGAAATTACATTTGTTTTTATTCTGCGGGGAAAGGTGTGGTTGCCCATGCCCAAATTGCTTCACAACCAGAGCACAAAAAACATCCACGAGTGCGTCATTCTGAGCGATATCCCTGGGTATTCAGTG